>Ga0209208_10001972_pt1 | contig 29326 bp, 18 predicted proteins | sample S1TSphfallax_3_FD_187694 | JGI IMG/M metagenome (GOLD analysis project Ga0209208, IMG submission 187694) | Host-associated microbial communities from peat moss isolated from Minnesota, USA - S1T2_Fd - Sphagnum fallax MG (SPAdes) (version 2) | ecosystem: Host-associated > Plants > Peat moss >...
ACAAAAGCATGACAAATGGCTAAGAAATGGTAAACAACATGAACATGGGTGGGTTGCATTAACAAGTGTGTTGAAGAATGACCAACGGTGTTTGGGATGCATGCATGTAGTTTGCAAGACAACTCCATTAGTTGGTTGTTTTTGCAAAACATGAATGTGAAAATGATGAACTAAAAGGTAACATATATATGCTTGAAGACTTGTTAAGGTGCAAAACATGGAAAATAAAAACGCCAACTACCATTGATTTGTTTGTGCCATAGTTATGACATTCTTGGTGCAAGAATGTTATGGAAACCCAAAGAAGCAAGAATTTTAAAGAATTTTATAGAATTTTAATTGGTAAACAGTGCAAGAAAGCTATTTGACTATTTTTCAAAAAATGACGAACTTCTACATTGCAAGGTTAGTTTAGAATTTAGGTTTGGCTTTATAATTCACATTTAAGTTTAGGTTAGGTATTTTGAAATTGTTCAAAAAATTTGGGAATGTAAAAATAACATTGAACTAATTTAGAAATTTGGTTTTGTTTACATAATTGCAATAAAAATTTGGCTTACATTTGTCTTTTTAAAGATGACCAGAGGGGCAAGGATGCATGATGCTATCCTTGTGCACCACTAAAGGTTGCATTGTGGCATGTGCGTTTCATTAGTGATAGCCAGTTGGATGTAATGGAGATGAAAAACTCACAATTACAGTGGGGTTCCATTTGCAGGGAAAGATTCATTACATTAATTTAAAACTTGTTCATGAATTTGAATTTGTGGACTCTTGATGCAGACCATGATTGAACTTGAATTTAAAGATACAAAGATGTTTAAAGATTTGATAGATGTCCAACAAGATAAAATTTTACGAAAGTAGGCAACAAAATTGGTGGATGCCCACATGCACACAAGTATGTATAATTTAATTTCATGTTTAGCATGATTTACCAATCCAAGGTCATGACCTTCATAGATCATTTGAGGAAGGATGAATGGACACATCATAATAGGGTAAAAACACATTGAAGTGGATGGTTTTGGAAGTCACAATGGTAGTTTTTTCTAAGTGAGGTAGGTATTGTTACATTATATTCAAATCCATTTGAGAAACTTGGCAAAAGTGAGATGAAAAGTTGAAACCTACATTCTAATCTTTCAAACCTAAAAAAAAATTACCAAAAGGATAAATGTTCAATTCAAGGTGGACTTTATAAAGGATGGTACATTCAATGTCACAATCTAAACTACCCCAAAAATATTATCATTGTGGATTTTTTTCTTTTAATGAATTGGAAACTAAACCTATAACTTTTTACCACCACACATTGAAATACCATAACACTCAAGATGAAAAAATCAAGCAAAAACAAATCTTTCAAAAAATTTAAGATTTAAAATGAAAATTTCAAAATTCATAGTGTCCATTTCAATATCTAAATTGATATTTTCAAGGCCCATATTTTAGAGGTTTGAAAAAAAAAGGTTTAAAGTGTGGTGCTATGAACTTGGAAATGGAAAAAAAATGTGAACTTCAACATCATTTAAATGTTTTTTTTGAAAAATCATTGGATTTGGATTGTAAAAATGGACTTTCATTCACCCTTTTTGGGTGAGTGAAGTGTGCATTTACCCAACATTGGTGTAATTTCCAAGTAAAATCATTGATTTGTTATTGGGAGTTGTAGGACATGGGATAAGGTTTCATTTGGATTAGGCGCAACCATTAATTATTATTGTTTCCTTGGAAGTCCAGTGGAACATGTCCCAACCACTAATGGAATGGACACATACGAGTCATTTGAAGTTGAAGGAAGTGGATGTTTGGGTTAGGTTACATGTACTAGCTTACCCACTAGGTTTCAAATCGACAAAAAAGGTTTTGTTAGCACCTAATCAAATTAAAGAATTATATTTACATTTGAGGGAGGATTAAAACAAGTTGGGTTTTGTTTTGTTTGTTCGATAATTTGTAAAGGACCTAGTTAATGTTCGACATGGGTGGGTGCATCAAATTTGAAACCTACAAGCATGTGTGAAATTTGTTTAGGATCTCTACAAACCTAATAACATGAAGACTATTGCACAAAGTAATCACATGGGTAGCAACATCATGGCCAATGCATGAGACTATATGGCAATCACATGGATATTATTGGTTGTGGTTGATTTTTTAAGTGATATATTTATTATAATAATATTTTTGGTTCAAAGTTTTAGGGATGTCTAGATTAGAGTTTTAACCATAAGTTTAGGCACATTGAAAGATGCATTTGTTTCATGTTCCAAGATTTCATCTTTGAATAATTTGGATAATATTTCATTGAACATCCAATTCTTAATTTGAACTTTTGAAACGATGATGTAATCTTGAACTCCATTTTTATTGCATTATTTAAAAAAATAAATCCCTAATGTAAAAAAAAATGACCCATAATGTCAATGATCGAAAGAAATCCAATTAACATAAATAAGATTTATGATAATAAAAAATATTTATGAAGACTTAAGACATTACTTAATTATTTTGAACTAATATTTAAATTGAAAAAAATATTAATATGAATAAATAAATAAATAAATCCAAATAATTAGTTTGATTATTTCAAATATTTTTTAATTTAGTTAATTCCATTGTCAATGTACCATATTGATCAAACTAAGATATACCAACAAAATGGCACACCAAGGTAGCACTAATCACTTAAAGGAAGCATAGTATGTTTTGCATAAAATTGACCCAAGATTGTAATAAAACTTCTAGACATGTTGCCATTATCGTTAGAATTGTTATTTGATACTATTGCACTGCATTTTGTTGGAAGTTCACACACACATATAAAGTTAGTCAAAAGTTGCAAACTTTTATATATATGCAAATATTTTGTAACCATATGGCCCATTTGGATGAAATCTAATGAAATTAGATACAAAATATAACTATGAATACACATGTTTTGAACACATATAAATATTTAATAATGATATACCAAAACCAATAATGAGATCAATATTGCTTCAATCAATGAATATAGAATTCACAAATGTAGAACATTGTACAAATATCATAAATCTACATCAATAAAAAAAAGTAAAATCAAACTAAATATCTTATCGAAACATTAGGTTTAATATACTTTGATGGCATTGACATAAATCAACATAAACAAATGAGTAATGAATTTCAAATTTTACATTATAATCAATATTTGTTTTATAATCATCACACCATGATGATCAATGAATATAACAACCAAAATGTAATAGCATGCTTGTTCTCACCTTATTTCATTTTGGAATTTTGGTGTCTTTGAAATGAATAATAGACCTTTAAAAGTATCACTACAAACTCATGTGAAGCCCTTCATGAGTTTTGAAAAAAAATTGTTGCCAATTTTCAAAACATCATTTATTTTCATTCTTTGTATTTAACATAATATAATGTGGACAAATATGTTTTGAAGTTCAATTAACAATATCAAAATCATCAAACATGAATGAAAAAAAACTTCTTGATGACATGCAAATTGCAAATTCTGATTACATCATTGTTAATGGGCACAAAAAATACATACTAATGTATATGTGTGTGTGTGTGTGTGTGTGTGTGTGTGTGTGTACTTTATTATGACATTAAAAAGGCTCCAACAAATATGTCATGGTCTTTGGAAGTAGTTGTGCAACACAAAGAGACCAAATTTTCAATATGATAAATTTCATGGGAATGCCGAGTTTGTTTTTCCTTTTAAATCCCACATTCATTCATCATCCTTTGTTAGCAATTCTAAGCAAACAAAACATAAATCTCTTGACTTATTTTATGACACAAACATGTTGACCAAGAATGAACAATGTGAAGAGGTGGAAATGGATCCAAAAGCTCAAGTTGTATTTGTACACATTATTGTCTACATTATCTTCAAATACAAGTTCTAGGTGAAAGACACAACATTGGCATGCTAGGTCACATAGAAACTTACTATGGATGAACTATGAAATTACAAAAAAGGGCAATTTACACATCCACACATTATTATAGTCTAATCGTTTTAAAAATCCCAACACACTCATATAAACATTGCATGATGATGAGAATTTTTGAGAAAACAAAGATTAATTATTTAAACATCCATACAACATGAAGCCCTTGATATAGACAACAAAAGCTTTTTTGAACCATTCCAAAATGACATCATAATTTAATGAATATATGTAATTGACATGTATGTAATGCATCATGTTGTCAAACAAATGCTACTACATTGAAAAGCTATGCAAGTATGGCTTCCTTCAACCTTTAGTCAATGAAACCCATTTTGCCATTTGAAATTGGATTATTACACATAAACAATTTGACAAATGGTTAAATAATGCAAATCCATGTATATTTTCAGCCTTGAAATGTAATCACAATTCAAAATTTAAAGCAACTTCTAGCAAAAAACTGATTTAAGTAAATTATTATTATATCATAGATTACATCATAAAAACATTTATTTACATTCACACATGTATTTTCTTTTACAATTCGCAATATAAAAAATTAAAACCATAAATGAAAACCCAAATTGTAACTATGATTTGATTGAGAAAAATCAACGTCCATTCATATGTTGTTTGAATACAATCAAAAGCCAACAAAAATTATCAAACATTAGAGTAGTTAATTAATGACTTGTTGAACTACAATGAAACATTAATCACAATTGACATAAATTCATCAAATTTGTAATATATCATACACAATTTTAAGGTCAAATACGATAAAAGACTTAACACTTTTGATTATTTATGTTCATATGAATTCTTTGGTAAGATAAAACAAAATCAACATCCATTGCCATACATTTCATGATGCACATTCCAAACCCAACACCTATAATCTTTATGAATATAAAATACCAAAAATAAAAATAAAAAGAAATTACATAATATCGTCATAAAAGAATGACCTCAAAACTATACTCGAGAAATATGCATTTTATTTACGCCATGAGGTACAATTTTAATACAAACAAAGATTTTACTAGATATTGGGAAATGGCCTTAATAATTTGTACCTAACATTTTTCGATTTCAAAACAAAAAAAAAGAAAAAGAAAATCAACATTTTGGACAAATTTTAAAGAATAAAAAGATGTAGATAGATTATTGGCATAATTGTTATTAAAAATTAATTGAAAAAACAAGCAAAAAAATCAATAATGCATCATCTTTATGACATGGAAATTGAAAAAAAATTCCAACAAAAAAACATTTATGATCTAAAAGAATAAAACAACAGGTTATGATTGGACATCACAAGCTTGTAATATGGCAATGTTTATTCTTTCATCCATGGAGCTGCTTGTTTTTTCTCGTAGTCATCCATTGTAGCCTTATCTTTGTTGACAAATCATAAATAGCCAAGCGGGCAGTGGCTCGGGTAGGTACGAGAAGGGTACCAGGTTGCAAACTACCGGGTATGGATAGGCACGCTGCTGGAAAGCGAATAGGAAATTGACACGTCATTAAGCGACGTCCAAACTCTACCTACGGCCAAATATTAAAAAAAGGAAATAGACACGGATAAAGCACCATGAACGCAGTACTTTAATTCGTATATACACGTATCACCTCGGGTATATACGTACATACATACGTACATACGTTTCACTTGTTGCGTGTAAAGTCGCACACCCAAATTATTCTTTTCTTTTCTGTTTGTATTTTTTTTCCTGTTTTCTGTTGGGTGCCGACTTTTGCATCTGCGCTGTTGAGCGCAATCATCAAATGTTGGTGTTGGAGGGAAGTTGGATCTGCATTCTTGCGGAAGGAAACTGATGAGTGAGTGAGAGAGAGAGAGAGATCCGTCAGCCAGAAAGCTTTTTCTGAAAACCATCATCAGGTAAAGTAAAGTACCTTTGGCTTTTGTGAAGGAATGTATGTTGTTATTATTGCATTTTCTGTTTATTTATTTATTTTCTTTAGAGGAAAAGAGCTTCTGGAATGTGATTTTAATAACAATTTTTGTGCAAGAATTGATGATTTTTTGTTTGCTTGTGTTTTTTTTTTTTTTTTTTTTTTTTTTTTTTTTTTTTTTGGATGTTGTTTCTCCGATTTGGATTTCAGATCGGAGAGAAAAAAAAGTGAATTTTAGGGCTGAAAGGAGAGCGTTCTGTATGTGTTTTTTTGGGGGTAGGATTGGAAGTAGAGAGAGAGCGCACTCTGCATGGGGGCGTGAAGGATGCAGAAGCGAACTGGAAGATCCAGACACAGGGGAAGGAGAAGAGTGGGGCGGCGGGGGGGCACGGTTTCCAAGCTGCGTCTCTGCTACGGGGTGCCATGTGCGGTGATACTCCTGGTGTGGTGTCTGTTTCTGTTGCTCAACCCGACTTTCAGCCATCGCGACGACGATCACGATTCCCTAGGTACATTGTACATTTTCCCCTCCTCCTTGTTCCTTGTCATGTTTCTGATGCAGGAGGCAGCATCGCATCAATCTCCCTCTCCTGATGGCTACAACTTGTTGCCACAATGCAAGTGCTCGTGCGTGCACGCCAGATCTTACCGATCGTCGTCTCCAGCTATGATCAGGGTTGCCCCTAGGGGATTTCAATTCCTGGGGGGTGCATGTGATGCCAGATGTTTCCACGCTACAGAACAATTGGTTTTTAGTCCAAGATCTGGGAATCTAGGGTTACAATGCAGCTGGATCTGAGGTTTCAAGATCAGATGCCATTTGACTAAATGAATATTCAATGGGCATCAGCATCAGGAAGAAGCATTGAATCAATCTCCCTCTCTGACGGCTACAAGACATTGCCACATTGCAAGTGCTTGTGTGTACCCAGCCTTGTTTAGGTGCATGCACGCCAGATCTTATTGATCATGGTTTCCAGCTATGATCAGAGTTGACCCTAGGGGATTTCAAGTCCTCAGGGGTTCATGTGATGCCAGATGTTTCCATGCTACAAAGCAATTTGATTCCAAGATCTGGGAATCTAGGGTTATGATGTAGCTGGATCTGAGGTTTCAAGATCAGATGCTATTTGAGTAAATGAATAGTCAATCAGCATCTGGATCAAGTAATAAGGTGGCATTGATGGAGTTTGTCATTCTTTTATATATCTGTAATGCACAGTATGTCAGGCTTCTAATTCATTGTCAACTGTGTTGCAATTTGTGAGAAGTGACCATTTGTTCAAGTGTAGGAAGTGTCCTGAGTCTTGTTTCACAACCTGTGAGCAGTGTTCCCTCTTGGTTTGCCACAGTTTCTGCATCTATTGTGAAGTTGCACATGATGCTACCAGTGGTTTTAAAGCGTCATCCCTACCCTGGTGACGGCTGTCATTCTGATCCATTGTTTTTTGGAAATGTTTTTGGTCTCTTGTCTCTCAATGGTTGTATGCAGCTGATTTGGTGGTTCTTATGGTGTTTGATGTGGCTCTTTAGTGATAGGTAAAGAGTGCATTGGCTCATGCAGGTGCTGAGATTCATGTAGAGATCAAGGAGCAATTGGGATTGGATAAGCACAAGGATGTGAATCAGCAGCAGCTGGATGGCTCAGATGGTGGATCTCAGCAGTGTCCATGCCCTGAACAGGATGACTCCAGCTATGATGGATGCACCATTGACCAGGAAGAAAATGAAAGCAGGCTGCATTCCTTTTCCGCAGGGGACAAACCGGAGCTTGAAATCACCTCTTCAGAGATCCAGGATGAAGAAGTTAGAAGTGGGCAGTTACAGATGCCTGAAACCAAAGAGGCAGGTGGTCAGGAGTTGGATGGAACTCCACTCCTCTTTACAGCAGAGTCAGAATGTGTGAAGTCTGATCAAGTTGCATGTGGCACAGTAGGATTTGGAGTAGCTGGTGACAGTAGTGTTTCATCAAGAATCACTGCTGATGTGTCCCTCAAGGAGGATGTAGCTCCTCATAGCAGTGAGGAAGAATTCACTGAATTGACTTGCACTGTTGATATCAAGGAAGGTTGCCAAGAGGATGTCAAAGAAGTTCTTGAGAGAACTACTGAATCTCTGGATGTTGCAGCTGGTGGTAGCACCAAGCTTTGTCTAGTTGGGGACTCAGGTGGGGCTGATTGCCACCTTCAAGGCAGTGATGGAAAGACAACGAGTCCTCTATGCTCAAAGGTTTCCAAGTCAAGTGAAGGGATGCCATGTGCTGATGATAGCACAATCATAAACAGGATATGGGAATTGTGTGATCTGGGCAAGGATGCAGCTTCCAGAAAGTCAAGTTCTGTAGAGACAGACCCATTCCTGCTTTGCCTTCGTGATACCCTGACTGGGACAGTCTCTTGTGAACCTCTGTGCAGCTTATCATCAAGGACCAGAATGACTAGGTCTGGGTCTGGAGGCTGCCTATGTGGGCCCTCACTTTTGGAGCTTATTATGAACAGGCCTGGTGGAGGTCTTGATCTCTACTCAGGGAGCCATGAGCTCTCAAAGCATTCCCTAAGTGTCTCTCAACCAGAGGTGTCAACACTCAGTGGTACTTCTGAAACTGGAAGTTTGCAAACTTCTGAAGATGAAACTGCTGTGAGTACCACCCTTGATGAACGTGGAAGAGTGGTAACTGAAGTCTCTGCACATGTTCATGTTGAGGAACAGGCAGTTGTCAATAAGAGTTGGTTGGAGACTCAAGAACAACCTGTGGCACAAGAGGTTGTTAGACCTGCTCGTGCAGGTCACCTTGTCAGCCTTGACGAATACAAGAGATCAGTGATTGACAAAAAGCAAGGGCAACTTGATGTAGCTGGAAATGCTGGTACCATCCATATCCGACACCAGACTCGTGATAGTGGATATAACTATGCAGATATTGCACATGGTGCAAAACTTGTAGCAAGTAATAAGGAAGCAAAAGGGGCAGGGCACATTCTTATTGCAGACAAAGATAAGTACTTGCGAAACCCATGTAGTGCAGAGGATAAGTTTGTCGTTGTTGAACTCTCAGAGGAGACCTTAGTGGACTCTATAGTAATTGCTAATTATGAGTTTCACTCATCAAATGTAAAAGAGCTTGAACTTTTAGGTAGCTTAGATGTTTGCCCCACTGAGGACTGGATGTCTCTTGGCAAGTTTGAAGCTGAAAATGTTCGCCATGCTCAGAGATTCATGTTGGCAGAGCCAAAATGGGTACGGTGTTTGATGTTGCGATTGATCACCCACTATGGATTTGAATTCTATTGCACTCTGAGTGTACTGGAAGTTCATGGGGTTGATGCCATTGAGCATCTTTTGGAGGATTGGGTGGGAGAAGATGGAGCTGGAGTGATAAGAGCATCTTTGTCGCAGAATGAATCTGGTTTGTTGGCTGTTACTGATGCTTCAGAGTCCTCTTTAGCCACTCAAGCTCTTCCATCTGCTTCTGCAAGTTCCATTGACGAGATATCACAGAGCTTCCCTTCAAGCTCTTTAGATACTGCACTTGTGGAAACTTCTCATCCAAGGCATTCAGTTGGGGGAGAACATGCTATAGCCACAGACACTGGAGGTGTCATGGCAAGAGGGAGAGAAGAAGACTTGAAGGGGGGAATGGAAGATGCAGCCCAAGATGGAGTATCGCTGCACCATACTCAAGGTGGAAGATCTTCAGGAGATTCAGTTATGAAGATTTTGATGCAAAAAGTGAAGTCACTGGAGTTGAATCAGTCATTATTTGATGGCTACTTGGAAGACTTGAATCTAAAGTACAAAGACATGTTTAATGATCTTGACCAGGATCTCACATCCCTGGCATCATCCTTAAAGGAGGAGTCTGCAATCAGAGCATCCTTGGCATCAAGTCTTCATGCAATGGTAGCTCAACCCTCTCTCTCTCTCTCCTTTTCTGATCAGAAGTGTGGTTGTAGTGCTATGGATGCTTTTGTGATGGCATTACTCTGCTCCTGCTAAGCATATTCTTGTGGTGAAGGAGGATTTGGGTATCTATTTGTTTTTGCAGGAGGTCAAGAGGACAGAGGAGAGTGTGGCATTGGACTCCAAAGTTTCAACAGAGCTAAAGCGGTTGAGTGCTGAGATGGAATTTATGAGGTATGGGTTGATCTCGTTGTCCTCTTTTATATTTGAGAAGTCCTTTTGCAAATCCATTAAAATTTTGGTTGAACAATGCTACATGAAAGCAGCAACAGCTCTGCATTTGGTGGAATAGTTCTATGGGTAAGTAAATGGAGATGGCACTTCATGTTTCCAGCATGGGAAGATCCTGCATGTTGAATACTTTCATCTTTCATGCTGTTGTACAGCTTCCAAATCCTTTTCCAGGTCTGAATGGTGGAATTATGACTCAAATGATCTAACATTTCCAGCTATTGTGAATTCTGCAGATCTAAGCTCATTCACATGGAAAATCGGGAGACTGTAGTGCTAGCTGTGGCACTGCTTTGCATGCTGGTTGCTCCACTGTGCTACTTGATTGCAAAATGCATTCCAAGAACACGAAATGACTCTTGGGCTGGCTCCTCTTCACCAGCAGATCAGAGCTCACTAGGCAAACAACCCAAGCAACATGAAAAATGCAGGTCCAGTGGATTCCCGTATCTACTGCTCTCTATGACCAGTGCATTTATAATCTGGGTTCTTTCAGTCTAAAAATGGTCAAACAAGGCAAACAGGCTTCTCTCATGGTGGTCCCTGTTGGTTCTCTGACTATCATTGGGCACATAGCATGTTGGTCTGTATGTCTCACCTAAATGACAACCAGGATCCATTCATTTTGCCTTTAGGAGGTTAGTATGTGTGCTGCTTAACACCCCATTTTTGTTAGTCTACAACAGGTTATGAAAACTAGGAAATTGTATATGTTTTTGAAGGACTAGAACAATTGGTTTGAGATTATGATTTTTTCTTAGCAGGCCAGAAGTTGTATCAACTGATTCATGTGAAACTCAAGGAGTAAATTGCTCTTCTCACAGCCATTGTCTTTTCTTCATTTTCACTACTATCCCTTCTGAAGATCATCTTGCTAGATTCTTAAGGACCAGTTGTCTGGATGTTTGAATATTTTTCCCTGCTATTCAGCTGTAATAGGGTGAACTGGCCCATCACCGAACTCTAGCCTATTGCCATGCACTTTGGCAGATCTCCATTTTTAGTGTTTTAAAATGTTATAGGAACAGCCTTCTCAAGCTTTACAAATCATCTTTGGAATCCAAATCCAAAGGAGCAGCCAAAAAAGAGCAGCAAAGAAAATATGTGTTTTCAAATTCCAAGCTGTGTTTTTGCCATTTTTCTTCATTGACCCCTCTTACTTCATCAGTGCATAACTTTCTCATTTTTTTGGTTCAAATTGAGCGATTTAAACTGCTCTGAAATTGCCATCTTAAGCTCTGCAAATCATCTTCTGACTCTAAAGGCTAAAGGCAACAGAGTACCTAATGTTTAAAAATTGTGGAAATAGGCTATGAGCTGTTTGATTGAGAATTTTCTGTAAAAACCACCCCCGCTAATTTGAAGGGTTGTAACTTTCTTGCCTCTAGTCCATTTTTGCTGATTTTTAGTGTGATAGATGTGCAAAGAGGAGGGCTCCATCTACTATTTGGACACAGTAAACAATGGGGCCCTCCCGCAAAAGCGGTGAGAAACCCTACCTTAAGTGTACTATGACTGGCCTCTCTACGCTACTCGACCTTCCTTTTTACTTTTTCTAGAAATGGCATTAAATTAGGTACCCCATTTATGCTTAGAGTTTTTTGTGCTTGTTCATAGAGATTGGTGCAATGACCTCCTGGTTCTGAGTGACATGGGAGGATCAATTGCTTGGGGAGTAATCAGTAGAGACACCTGGAAATGTACATGATGTTAGCCTTTGAGATTAAACCCACAAAGCAGTTATCCTTTGATCTTGAAAGTATTGGGTTGTGATGGGGGTTGCCCATATGTGTACAGGCTTGAGCTAACATCATTGCTACTGAAACATAGCATGAAGAATGTGCCTGCCAGTATTTTCACTTGCCCATCTGAATCAAAGAAGTCTGCACTCATCTAGGCAACAAATGTTTGGTAAGTAGTCAGGAGTCAGAACCAAAAGAAAACAAAAATTGATCAGTAGTATACTCACTCATGAACAATGAAATGATTCTCAAACACTAGCAAACAATCAAATGAGTTGACAAAAGAACATTAGCAAAGATAGGCTGGTCACTGAGCACTTAGCAGCTCAGAGAGCTGGGGTTCAGTCACTATACATTTGATGGCCATGGGTAGCCCTTTACAGCAACCCATCTACCTCACAATTTTGAAAAAAATAAAACCATTTCTTCCCATGGCAAGTAACATATGAGACTAATTAATACCGTACTTATGATTGATAGTTGGCACTTCTTTGTCAAATGTTTATTCATTACAAAAAAGAAGGTTTGGTAGTTTAAACCACTGCTGGGGCGGGTATTCAATTTGAAAGCTAAAAATTGATGAATCAAGGTTAGGTTTTTGTAACCCAGACCCGAGTTGTTTTCAAAAGTTAATAACTAGACTGAACTTTATAATTAACTACTAATTATTAATTAGTTGTTCAGCTCTATATTATATAGACCTCTATTTTAGTTTGTCATAAAACTTTGTACTCACAACATCTTTAGCATTGAGGAATCTGTAGTGTGTACATGAAACCGAAACCCAATTCAAAAACCAGGTTTGGAAGTTCTTGAATTTGAAAAAATGTGATAAAACCAAAATCAAAAGGTTCAAACTTTCAAAGAATCTGGCTCAAACCGGTATCCAGAGAATCATCACATAAATTTTAAAATGTCAAAACCAGACCAAAGGTTCTCTCAAAAAGGAAGAACCTCACAACAATGGTTTAAACCAAACTACCAAACCTTTTTTAAAAATAAAAAGGTAAAAGTGCACTTTGTGTTGTGTGTGTGTGAGGGGTAAGGCCCTATAATTAGGAAATTACAAGTTGGGAGTTCAATTCCCAACAATTTCGGCAAATATCAATATAATTTTTTCTATTTTTTGGCTAGACCTTTTGAGAATTTTGTGTTGAATACTAGTCGGAGGTAATGAACAGATGTGAGAAAATGAGTGGTTCAATGGGTGGAAGTCAAGATATAGCCTACCCCTCAACAGTTGGTGGACTTATGAGGTTGGAGGACTTATGTTGCATCTTTTGACCATGCTTCCCCTCCCAAGACTTTATGTTCCTGTTAAAATCCCTTCCAAAAATGCCTTAAAAAGAGTAGGATGGGCATGCGCTTGACAAGCTCCAAAAACAAAAACAATTCACTTAGAATTCATCTCTTGAAAATGTCAAGTGAGTGGAAATGTTGATCTAGCACGTTGGATTGTCATTGTGCAATGGATATCTATGTCTGTACACTCTGCTACATGATATAGAGGGTTTGGGAATTTCTACCTTTTCTGTTTACTGATTATGTGCTTCAAAAGTTGAAGTCCTTGCTTTCCTAAAGTACTTCAGCATCGTCCGTCTGGGCTGTTCAACTTATCACAAGCTCATCTTTGCAACAAACATAGTCACTCATTTTACATGTAAGTTGCATTCCATACTTGAATATTGAATCCTTAACATAAGTTGTAGCTGGAATTGTGTTCATTTCAGGACTAGCTAATAACCCCTTGTATCATGTACTCAGTAAAAGCCCTAACAAGAACTCATGTCATCTTGTTTACATGCTTTTGCTATGAGGATAGGCAAGAGTCATGGAGCAGTTCCAAGATCATGTGAATCAAGTTCAGAGCATTGTTACAGCCATCTCTGAAGGTGCAGAAGCCAGTGTCATAAATAGTCATCAATGCAAGCGGTTGGCAAGCTTGTACAAGGAGATTAGTGGTTTTGTGCAGCAGTTATGCGAGCATCCTGAGCTATCATCGCCTTGGCTCAATGAGTTGATTCATTTACTTGAGAAGGGGAAGATATTAGTGTTACAATATTCAAGCGCACAATGGTTTGAGTTGCTATTTACCAGGGGAAACAACCAAGAGGCCTTCAAGGAGATCCACTATGAACTACAACCTTACATGACATCATTGATTGATCTTTCACAAACAAAAGTGTGTTTGAAGGGGCCTCTTAATGAAGAAGAAATGAACTCATTTCATGAGAAAGATGTTATTGAGGATCATGCTGAAATGCTAGCGAAGTTGGTGGACTTGGAGAAGAGTGTCCACATAGCAAACATGAAGCTCAAGCAGGAGAACCCTACACAAATTGGTGAGGCAACACAATCAAGGGATGAGTTGCCTTTCAACATGCAAATAGATCCATGGGAAATTGACATTGCAAAAGAGATCGGGAAAGGGGCTTATGGTTTGGTGCATGAAGTGTATTGGTTTGGATGCAAACTTGCGGGCAAAATCATACAAACAGGTGATATCGATGTGTTGCAAAAGGAGGTGGGATACTTTCAAAACTTAGACATCCGCACATTGTGCAATTGGTTGGGTTTTCTATAGCTAATGGTAGTAGCATGATTCTAATGGAACGTATGGATGGAGATTTGCGTCATCTCATTGAGCAAAGGGATTCTAAACCCTTTGCCAATGATGTAGCAATAGACATCATCTTTCAAATTGCTACAGGCATGGCATACCTACATAATCAGGGGGTCTTTCATGGAGACCTTAAAGCATCCAATGTGCTGGTGATCCATCGTGGTGGCCACATTGAAGTGAAGATTGCTGACTTTGGAGTGTCACAAAGTGTGCAACTTACCAGACGACGTGGAACAAGGTTACAAAAGGATGGTATGTATTCGAATTCATCATTCTCGGGTACAGTCGGAACCACTTGTTGGAGGGCGCCAGAGGTGTTTCCTCTCCAAGTGAGTAATACTTTTCAAACACAAATAATTGGTTATCTTGGGGGTGAGGATTGGGTGATTTGGTTGCTTTCAAGGTTACAACTTCCATGGCTCTTGTATTTGACCATGTTGCTTCTTTGATGACAACCTTAAAAAATGAACATGTTCTCTTGGTGAATGGCCTACTTGGTACTAATTGGCATATAATTCCAGTTCAATGAATATTGTCTTTCTTGAATCCCAAGACCAAACCGATTTTTCATTCAATAGTGAATTCAGTCATAATTGTCTTTCTTGATTCCCAAGACCACAACAATGCTTCTCTCAACAGTTAGATCCATTGCTATTTGCAAACAAGAAAGTTTAATTGCTTGTTTAGCTTTGTTATTCATAATTCTCTAAGAAAGAAAATATTGCATGCCCTATTTGCCGTAACTATGGATATTATCGCTTTTGGGCTTTTTCCTCTTTTTCTTTATTCAGGTGCAATGTGGTGCCTAACTCTTCTCACAAGGACTTGAAAACCCTTGGGTTCCATGACTGTTGATGACCACTCTACTGACTAAACCCATGTTAATCTGAATTAGGTTATGGTGTAACTTCTAGTGTAACCTAGTATTGAACCCACAACCAATTGCAAGATAGTCATGAGTACCAACTTGGGTTATCAACTTGATGCAAATTAATGTATCATGTAGCATTTGAACAATAGATGTAACTTCTCATGGTGGGACTCTGTCTTCTGTCACACAGGGGAAAAAAAAGAAACCAAAGAACATTATTGAAAACGAGGCTTTGAGAGATCGAGAAAAGTTTGCACTTCATGAGCAAGACAATGGGGGTATGTCCAACAACTTGAGTCCACATGATGGTGGTAAGAATGAGTCATCTCTGAAAGAACCGACATATACAGCCAAAGCAGATGTGTATAGTTTTGGGATGACTTGTTATGAAATCCTCACTGGAAAGACTCCATTTAGTGGGCTTCAACCATCTGCAGTTTATGGAAAGGTGCTGGCAGGTGAAAGGCCCAAATTGCCTGGTCATATAGACACCAGGTTATCAAGTCTCATCCAGATGTGTTGGGACACTGATGCTGAAAAAAGGCCTACGTTTTCAGAAATCTGTTCTCGTCTACAAACCTTAAAGGTTTCTCAACTACAGAACCCCAAAAAAATACCAAAGCGACGCAGAATTAAACAATGCACAATTAGTTAGTTGAAAATGCAACTTCAAAAATTTATGAGCTACTTGTTTTCATGGAGTAGCAGCATTACGAATGGCCAGAAGACACTTCTAACCAGTGGTTGTGCAGGTTAAGCCAGTTGTCCTATTGGATTTAGGGTCAGTCAAATGGTACCTAGATCCAAACCAGTTTTAGGTAGATTAAACAGTGAAGTGACGGGTAACCAAAGTATTGAATGCTGGAGTGGTGGCTAGCCTGGGCTGCCCATGAGGGGTAATCTGATTTCAAGCCGTTACTGACCAACCATTCCCATTAGTAAGCAATATAAGCAAGCAATTAAGTATGCAATATGCAGACATTGTGGAAAGTTCTTGATGGAGAACTTTTTTTTTTAGCATTCTTAAATGAGCAAAAACAATCAAACATGCAGACATTGTGGAAGGACTGAGTGAAGATACAATTCTTGACAAAAAGGAAAAAAAGATGGCTTTAGAAGTCCCTGTACAATCAGCTAATCCTTGAAAACATTGCAAATAATCGTACTTGTTGATTCCAATTGTTAAATCGCTTCCAATTCTTGTGTGACACAGTTTAACTGCACATTCTCAATACCTGAGTGAATTTACATATCTGAATGAAGCAAATATGAACTAGTTGTGTGATCAAGCCCTCCATCATGGCAAGCCTCCAAGAGAAGCTCAAATACAAACACCACACAGTCATCCAACACAAAACTTCATGACAAGGCAACAGATAATAAGAGTAACTCAAAATACCAAACCTCTTGTGAAAATGGACAATAGGACAAAAGACAATTTTTGAAGACTTCATTTGAAATGCTGACTGGCAGATGGCAATAAATGCTTCCCATACAGAAGAAGCTGCATTGACCAGGATCTAGCTGTAATGATGGAGAAGTCTGGTCAACTTCCAGCTCAAGCAGATCATCCAAAGCAATGAATTGATATAAATCAAGAGTTCAAGAGCAAGTTCACTCTAGGCTTAGTTTTCAGATAGAAGTCAATTGATTAAGTGGCCAGAGAACAGTCAGAAACCTGAGACTTCCATTGAAGTGATGCAAAGATGGAAAGGTAGACTTCATCACTAATGAAGCCTACTTATGAGCATCTGTAGGGTAGTTGTGATTCCAACATTGCTCTTCCAGAACCAACCAAAATCAGAATATTGTTCAGTCAGGCTTTGGTCGATTAGAATATTCATACCACAAAGAATTTCATATCTTTTGGCAAGTGGCCACAGGGGAGTTGTGTTCACATAGACAGAAGGCTTCTTCTGTGACTATCCATAAAAGTCCTACGAGTGCCAAATTTACTCCCACATGCCTATACAGAGTTGTGCCAGTGTGAAGAACTCAGAAAATTCTGTTGAGTGTTTCAAGACAGATTTGCAAGTTCTTCAAGCAAACGAAGTATGGGAAAATCGTTCCTCTTTGTTGTGTTTCTAGCTGTAACACGGCACCAAGGACAAACCAAGAGTGGCATCTGTGAATGAGTCAGGACATCTCTTGTCTCACTGATAGATTCAATTAGATCAGAGCATATGTTCCTACAGTTCTCCAAGAGCTCTTTTGCAGTAGCTAGTAGGTAATGTGGTACGGGAGATAGTAGACATCTCTTTATTGTTGTTTAGGTCCACCTTTCATTACAAAATCATGCCGCATAAGGTTTGCACGCAACAGCAGAGCTTTTGTTTCCCGCTGGAGGTCAGAGCCCGTTTGCAGCACTCTCTGGAAGGTGGCATTCCGCTGATCAGCATGGCGTGCATATAAAATTTTGTTATGTGAATCAATGCGTGCCTGCCAGACAGAACATGTCCCATTATAGTTCAGCTTCAAAGGTTCATGTATAGGAAGTATCCCTTGGATATAGGTTGATCCAGCAAACAAGCCAGGTCAAAGCCCTACAAATAAACTCAGTCTAAGGAAGAAAATTCGAAACAAACAAGACAAACAACAGATGCAAGAAAACAAAACCCATGCATCACCTGAATTTGATTCTCTGTGATAAGAGCTGCAAGCTCTTTCTCCAGCCCTGCCACACTGGTCTTGAAGGCACTAGCCATGGTGTTCAGGTCTACTGAGATGAAAGGATTGGTATATTGAATGAGGGCCCTATGCCGGATCTGCTCATACAAGGTGTCCACGTGGTCATAGAGATGGATGTCAAGTAGAAGGTTTGGTTTCAGCTTTTGCAAGTAGCCCAAGCATGATGCATACCGACTGCCACACAAAAGATGTCAAGCTTAGTTAGTACACTGTTATTTCTCATCAAGTTGTAGTCTATCACAAAGTTTGGATATAAAGACTTCCACAATGGCATATTGGGCCCTCATTTTCAGGGTTTCATACAGGACAAATGACAAGAGCAATATGATTAGAAAACAAGGGTCTGCAATTCTGGAATATCTGTACTGAATCTACTCCTGTCACTGGCATCAGGAACTCAGTAACTTTAGGCTATGGCAGAGCAAAACAGACCTGGCACTACAGTCAAGAAAAGAAAAGAATGCAAAAGAAGGGCTCATGAAAAACCTGGCATAAAAATCATGTATCAACTCTCGCACCTCAGGCATCAACTCCAGAAAGTTGCGGAAGTTGATATTGTCGATGACCTTGCTCTACACAAACCATGAGCCATGTCTTATGATCCCTTGAGGGAGGGAGAGACTAATTCACCTGGCAAACTTGGTACTGGGAAATGAAAAACACATACCTTCAGCTCAGCCCTATCAAATGATGCAAGAGCACAGAGACCCCCATACACAGCAACATCTTGTTGGGCAATGACATCAATGTAGTTATTTCCGAGCTCAAAGTTTGTGTCAACAAACTGCATTCACACAGGAAGCACGAGGTGGGTGATCAGGGCAAAATGTCTTCAAAAGCTGTCCATGAAAGGTACATACCTATCCTATACAAGCAAGGTGTTGACAGAGCTCATCATGTAATTTCTGTGAACCCACGGTGGGGTAAGGATAAGGGTTGGACCTTTCTTGCAGCCAACTTGTATTTCTTACTCTCAAGATATGCAAGGCCTGCTGCACATTTGAGCTTGGCTACCACGACAGGATCTTGCACATCAGGAGTTTGATCGGCCTTAGATACATAGTTGGATACATGGACAAAGTGACCAAGCTCAATGCTGACCAAGATCACATTCAGACACATGGAGATGATGTGCTTTGAAGTTGTACAATAGTCACGTGTGCGCACATAACACTTGAAAGCATGTTGCAAATCACCACGTCCATAATGGAAATCCCCTAAATCATTGTATCCCATTCGAATGCTCTCCTTGATCAGATTTGTCTACACAACATAATAAACCCTAATATCAGACCAGCTGCTTCTTACCTCAATCTCTAACTTTGCAACACAGTGTGTCAACGAGCTCCTCTGAACAAAGAAGCTTTCTCCGTTTGCAAACTTGGAAAACAGGATAAATTGCCAAAACCTCCTGTTACACACTTCAATCCCCACAGAAAAACTCTGCAAAAGAACAATACTGGCTATGTCTACTGCACAGATACGACTGAAGATGACATGGTTTAGGGTTTTAGGGAGGGAAGGAGGAACCTTGTAACCATTGAGCTCCGTCTCAAGCTTCTCCTGTCGTTGAGCAGCGCGGCGTTCTACCATGTCTATCCATTCTTGATCCAGTGTGTGACTGGGACCGAGACGGCCATTGATCTTCTCCACGCACTCTTTGAAGAGAGCTGTGTTCTCCCCCTTCTTGATCTCCTCGAACGCCATCCGCAACGCTTCCAGCTCTACCGACCTGACGTTGCAGTAGTCTGCAATGAAATGCAATCTCGCGACCTTGGTATGTCCTGTGTAAAGACTAGCATAGCTTTCCACGTCTATTTGCTCTGCAATCGCGCCCGTTCCTCCTCCTCCTCCTCCCGCACGGTTGCCTCCCGCTCCTCCTCCTCCTCCCATCTCGTCCATCGTCTCCCCTCCTCCTCCCTCCATCAGATTATTATTTCCTTCTACCTCCCCCATTCCTGCTTCATCTTTCAATTCACTTCCTTCAGGCATGGAGCCAAACAGGAGCAAAACGTTCTTGCAGCACAACGTTTCTTTCTCTCTCCAGCAGATATTGTTGAATCCGTCAACACAGGGAGTGCAGAACGCAAAATCCTTTAGGCTTCCGGGCAGGCAACAATTGCATGCAAATCCTCTCTTGTTAGGGTTTTCACTTTTGCGTTGCGAAAGCGCCGAGAGGATGTACACCTGCCAGGCTTCTCGTAGGGTTTACGACGGGGAAAAGAAGACGATGACGATGATGACGCTTACATCAGAGCTTGGTAGATCCTTTCGTTGTTGTTTGTCTCGCGTTGTGCCACCTCCTGTTCTAAGCAAGCTGCCGTGTTGCAATGCTTACGCTGTTTTCCGAGCTTCTCGCCGACTCCTCATGTGCTGGCCGTCTGTTTTCCTGACGAAAAATGTGGTCGAGGGAGCTGTTCTGTAAGGCAGGGAAGCGGATTTTGTTTCCAGCTCCAGGACAGGGGGCTGCTTTTGCTGCTGCGCAACGTTTAGCTACGAGAGCGGCGGGAGAGTTCTCAGCTTCCGGAGACGAGGTTGGCGACAAAAATGCCGATGTTTTTGATCGAGAACTCAAGAGCAAGCAGGTAATCTCTAAGCTTCCATGTATTCAGTCTTGTATCGGATGTAGACATGCGACGCATGCATGATTCTTTCAATTAGATTTGTTGAGAAATCTTTCAGAAGATTATGGATCCTTGTGTGTTGAACGACGCAGAGAGACAGAGCGGCATGGTTCATGCATGAGAGCGATCCGATTCTGGATACGGTGACGGAGAATCTGTTGGATCGACTTGAAGTAAGTGACTTTACGCCTGATCATAAATCTTTATGCTGCTGAATATCTCCAACTGTCAGAGTGGATGCTGTTGTGGATTGCAATTTCCTACGTTCATTCTGCAAAAACCTAAGTCAACAAAAACGAAGACGGGTGTCATGGTCTCTGGATTGCAATTAGGCTGTGATGTTGTGATCCACCAACTGAAATAGCTTGATCCTGGTGGAGGGTGGCGGATTGCAATTTCTTACGTCCATTCTGCAAAAACCTATGTCGAAAACAAAGATAGTTGTCATGGCATCAAGATTCAGATTCGGCACTGATGATGTGATCCACCAACTGCATTAGCTTGATCCTGGTGGAGGATGGTGGATTGCAATTTCTTACATCAATTCTACAAAAACCTACATAACAAATGAATGAGTGAAGATGGTTGTCATGATGTCTAGATTGGGAGTAGGCTGTGATGTTGTGATCCACCAACTGAATTGGCTTGATCCTGGTGGAGGATGGTGGATTGTGATTTCTTATGTCCATTCTGCAGAAGCTTATGTTGCAAATGATGACAGTTGTCATAGTGTCTAGATCAGGATTAGGCCCTGATGTTGTGATCCACCAACTGAATCAGCTTGATCCTGGTGGAGGATGGCAGGATTGCAAGCGTATGTTTCCAACAGCATTAAACTTAGGAGGGGCTCTTGACCATGTGCAGAGAATGCTTCATGGGCGTGGTATGTATGTGTGTCCATTTCTTTGGAGAAGATGGTGTTCAAGTTTTTTCTCTTTCTTCTCATGTTTTGGTCACTTCTGAACAGCAATATTGTCATGATAAAATATTTCCCTGGTTTCCATCTTTGTGAAGGTTGCTATTTAGTGAAGCAAAACTGCTGTGGCTGCTGTGCACTTCATGGCAGGGGGAATTGAGAGGTTGATCTCAATGGATACCTCTGTTGACATGATTGGAAGATCCAAGAGGTTGGCAGCCATGGATGGCGTGACTGGAGAGGAGGCCAAACGTTCAGCACTGGAGAACATGCAAATAATTGCTGATGAAGAGTACTTACCTTTCCAAGCGGGGTGAGATGAACACTCCCTCCTCCCCATCTCTCTTTCTTTTTCCTTTTTCCATGTCACAGTTTCTGTGTATTGTGTCTTCAGTTAGGTTCTTTGAAAAAAAGCATCATAATCCTTGTCCGTGAATTGTTGTGCACACTTTTGCAATATTGACCAAAATCCCTTGCTTTGCTGGGTTTACCTTCCGGATGAAGTATCCAGGGAAAGCAAGTGCTTATGGGAAGAGTTTTAGTGGAACTCTTGGAAGTTAATACAATATCATTGTATGCAGGTGAGTCACTCTCCTGGGATAAGTCCCAGTTGATGCACTCCTTCGCATTCTGTGGCACCCTCCTTTGGACCAACCTCAGTAGAGGGGTTCTTGCCACAAGGCTATGGAAACTGAAGTTTTATTGTGCAGTCTCTGATTGTAAGTCACTTCTGTTCCAAGGTGGGATTTCCCTTCATCAAACCTTGGGTGCAGCCGTTTTTGTGAACACCAAACCTTAAACCCTGAGTCATGACAAGCTAAGAGCTTGAATGACCTCAATGAGTTCATGGCATCTGAGAGGGCCTTGGTTGCAAGGAACAAGAGTTGTGAAATTGTGAACTGATATAGGCCATCTCATTTTGTGCTTCTCACAGACTGAAATGTGAAGAGCTGGTTGCTGATATTGTGCTTTTAAGCTTTCTGATCATACAACTGGATTCTAGCACATGACTAAAGTGCCTCTCCTTATCTGACTTAGGGGTGGTTGATTTTGGTGGGTTATAGTTCACTGGATGTGGTGATCAGCTCTTTGGGCCTTCACTGGGTCAATGATCTTCCTGGTGCTATGTCACAGGTACCTTTGCTTGTGTGCGCACTATACATGCGATTCTTCTGATTATTTTCACCATTGTTGTGTGTTCATCTAGGCCATGAGCAACCTCAAGCTATGTCACCAGACAAGCAGAGGATAGATGTCTTACAATTTCTTGTAGTGAGAAGCTTGACAAGGACGTGAATGGATGCACATGACTGGCTTTTATATATTGTATCCATAGATTTCGCTGCCTTTGTTGTCTTGTCAGGGCCCTGAACCTTTGATATAATATGAGTAGGTTTGATTAATGTGGCACAAATGGTGCAGTGCAGGACTGCACTGAAACCTGATGGATTATTTTTGGCTGCCATGTTTGGAGGCGAAACTCTAAGGTTAAGCTACTGCTATTGAGGGAGGGAGGACTCAGAGGGTGAATTTAGATGAAACTGTTTCATGGAGTGCTGCTAATTCATTTGTTCAAGCTTATTCTGGGTGTACTGCCAAGGTTGTGAAGAAACAGTAATGGAGAGTTTGTGATGTATTTCAATGAGATCTTTATGAAAAGACATCATACAGATACTGGAGAACCACTCAAATAATTTTTGTTTATGTGCTTTTGTGTAGCTTTGTCTTCTTATGTATTTCAAGTGGTTTGATCCATGTGGGCAGCAATATCATGGCTTTTCTTGAACTGTTTCAGGGAACTGAGAATAGCATGCACAGTAGCCCAGTTGGAGCGAGAAGGTGGTGTGAGCCCTCGCATCTCCCCCTTGGCCCAGGTGCATTTGAAAGTTGCTTTTAATGGGTGAATTGTAGTTGGTCTAGGAAAGGTCACATGGCATGATTTGCCTAGGACAGTCAAGAGGGGTGGACTGGGCAGAGAGAACAAGGGGTGTGCTGAAGTCTTCCATTGGAAATTTTTAAGCACAGTGTTTCACAATGGAGGTCATATACTGCACTGCCTAGAGAGTTCCTTGTTAGGTGCACTATTGCCAATATGCTGTAACAGCACTGGTTTGACACACTTTAGCAGTGACCTACAGGATTGAGGCAACATGATTTCTGTTTGATTTTGAGGAAACCACCTTGGGTATCAACAGGTGCAGGGACATAAACTTTCTAGTTTTTAAAAAGTGAAATTTGATTTAAGTGCTATGTGGCCACTAACAGGTCCGAGATGCAGGAAACCTGCTTACAAGGGCAGGCTTTGCACTGCCAACTGTTGATGTGGATGAGTATACAGTTCGTTATCCCAGTGGTATGTTGCTAAGTTTTCAGAAACTTCTGCAGGAAGATAAATGATGTATCGTAAATATGCATGTATGCCAGATTATCATCTGGAACCTGCTCCTGACAAGCATTGCATGTTCTGCAACAGTTGCAGCACACCATGGTCTTTGAAACTTGGAATATCTAAGAATGAGAGAAATATGAGACTTGGAGATGAACTCGTAGAACTCTTCCTACAACTATGTAACCCGTCAGATTGTCATCTTTTTTGTATTTTGATGTATTGGCAAGGGGTGATTTACAGCCATGGAGTTGATTGAGCACTTGCGTAGTATGGGGGAAGTTAATGCAGTTCGCCAGAGGAGCTTGGTAAGACATGAATGTACCTTCTAATTGGAAAGCAATCATGTGAGGCATGGCCAGCTCAATAGGCATCTGACATGATGAACACTTCGAAGTGCACCCTATAGCCACAAGAGTAACCAATCTGGCCAGGAAATATCCTATAGAAGTACTTTCATGATCTGTTTCTGATTTCTCTTTGTTGAACCCCCTTCTCATGATGAAAAGTGGATGTTTACTAGGTTATGAGCAGGGATACTGCTCTAGCAACTGCATCCATATATCAGTCAATGTTTGGGGAATCTGATGGCACCATTCCTGCCACATTTCAGGTGGGTCCCTCATCTCCCTTAATGGAGATCATTATGTAACATGTTTTATTCCAGTGTTCAAATTCTTGCTTGAGATGCTCACATTAAGAGGAAAATGATGATGTAAGCTTTGGGATTGTCTGCTTTCACTTTTTCATGTTTCATGAGGTTTTTGGGAGTTTAATGCCGTAAGTAGCATATAAACAAAATGTCATTGACATACTATTCAATGCAAGTGGAAATGGAGGATACTTGTCTCAAAGCTTTTTTTGTTGCAGGTGATTTACATGGCTGGCTGGAGTCCAGATATTTCACAGAAGCAGCCCAAGAGGAGGGGGTCAGCAACTGTTTCTTTTAAGGACCTGCAGACTGCCTTTCCACCTGATGCATTTTCCAAGACCTCAGATGATCCTAAGTCAACATCTACCACAAAATCAATTACTGAACTTGCATCTGAGAGTAAGGAGAGGGAGAGGACAGGTCACAATGAAAGTGAGGAGACCAGTAGGACTACAAGGTTGCCATCTGGTTCATGGTTCAAACTTGACTAGTATTGCAAGATAATTGTGTTTGACATCTGAGTTCCTTGGATGGTGCAGAATTTGGCTCAGCTTGTGGTCATAACTGCTGAGAGAAATCATGTTGAGTTGAAATGGAAATCTCTTTTCTGGTGGATGTTGGTTGCTCTTCTGTTCCATTATATTGATGTTATATTTCAGTGTCATTGCTTCTGGGCATTTCAGATTTCACTTGGAAGTTGGATCTGCTGTGATAAAGCTCTAACCTGTAATTTGCAGCTTTTCATCTTTTGCACTATGGTAGAAGTAGGATATGGATTTATTTTATGCAAGTTGAAGCAGTAATTCTTTTACAAATCCCTGGAACTCAGGATTTAAGTGGGGTCTTTTGAGGCTGTCACAAACATCTCAGCAGTTACAGCAACAGGGAAACTGTGACACAGTCTGACTATAACCCAGGAATGAGTTGTTGTAAGCAAGATTCCTATTAGCTAATAATGATCCTGCACATCATGCAACTGGCATGATGCACGCACAAGAAGTTGGGTGGAGGGAGATGGTGTTCTGGGGTGTGGTGGCTGGAGGATGGAAACTACGAAGGTGGTACCAGTCAGCTTAAAACTTGGATGGCTTGATGCAACCACAAGAACTGAAGGTGACTGCAGGGTGAGGTGGGTACCACAAGATTTTGGCACTTTGAGTGCAAATTCCTGTAACTAATCGAAACCTATGCATTCATATGACTATGGACTGAACATCCAGCCCCACTGCACCATCAGTGTGGAGGCTGCTCTCAGGCCAATTTTTGTATTTTGTTGGTAAGATTTTGTACCCGAAGTCTCAGTTAGTACGGCTGTTTCTGGAAAGATTGAAACATAGATATATGAAAATTGGTTCAGAAGAAGCTTTTTTTTTCACCCTGGGGAAATTCCACCAATTGCCAATTGGTGAATTCAAAAATAGGAAATGTGAATGATAAGTGGGTTTTAAGTTTTGGGGTTCATCATTCCTAGATTTTGAAATGTAAGAATAAAAGTTAAGAAATCACAGATTTCTAGATCAGGTTCCAGCATGTATAGAAGGATACTTAATATTTGTACTTTCATGTCTCATTTATAATCTAATTTGGCTAAATCTTCTTATGGGTGATCACCATTTTGCATACATCACAAAATTGGAGGAAAGTAAAAAGAAAAAAAAAGGTTCAGAAGTTCATTTGTTTTGTCATTTGCAACCCTCATGTTAGTTAGCTTCCAGACTTTTACATCCACAAACCAAAGCTTTGTACTAAACTGAGAACTGAGAACAGTACAAATCTGGGTACCATGCATTGGACTCAGAGCCCAAAATTGCTTAGAACTTCCCCCCTATTTTCAGGCATACCCTCAGACTCACTAGTTTTCTTCTTGTCTTCCCTTTTGCGCATCCTCCATTGATCACCATCACCTTGACTAAAAAGTAACCATCGTTAAGCTACACCTCCAAAATTGAATAGGGAACCCAGCACTGATCAAAATCACAGCTTCTAGAAGCTTGTGCTATATATATATTCCAAGTACCCAAGATGTATATACTATTATCCTAAAAATCATGTCCCTAACATTCCCTTATTTTGGATGTTACACTAGTGGTAAATGTTTGCTAGTTTCCAACTTGACCACCTTGTTGATTTCGTCCCCCTTCTCATATTTAACATCCCTTCACATGATAGCAAAGTTTTGGGTGTTACCTTTTGGATCTTTCTCCTTACATCAGTTCTCATTGAGGATTTGTTGTTTAAGATGTCAAAAGATTTACTCCTCAGAATGGGTGATCTCTAACTGGCCTTTGTGATGTTTAGGCAACAGTCATCCTGATTTGTATAGTGTTTTCTTTCCTTCTCTTGCTTTTTTACATTCATTTACTTCTTTTGACATGTCTTTTCTTAGTTTTTGGTTGTCTTTAACTTTGAAGGTCACTCAATTGTCCATAGCATGGTTTCATGTATTGGCAAGTTTACCTTTTCATCTCTTTAGGTTACATTTGCCTATTTTATGTTATGGTCACTATTGCCACATCAAGCGTAAGGAGTTAGGCACTAATAGCCCAAGTTGCCTTGCTTGCATTTTCTTGAACAATGTGATTTCCTTCTAAACACTTCGATTCATGTGGACATGGTATTTTCCACAATAGTTAGATGTGGCTTGTGATCTTTCATGATCTCAAGATTAGGTGTGTCTTTCCTCATTTGAACAACTCATTGGTAAAAGGTTGAAACAATTTTAAGATGTTTATTCCATCATAATTTGTTCAACATTCTTTTTTCAAATATCTTATGTTCATCAATTTCCCATTGTTTCATGTTTAGGCTTGGGTGGGGGAGCACGGATAACAATACAACCTAACCTTCCCATGTTCCACTTGTCATCACTCTTTTTTTTCAAAGCCTCTTGCATTAGGTTAAAGTTCCCCCTTCAATTGTTGACCTTCCTCATTGTACTTGTAATCAACCCACTAACCTTTTAAGTATTCACCTTTTGTCCTACACCTTTGATATTGAACACATTGGGACACATGATGTAGGGCATGACACTTTACATGCATTGCACGTGAAGTTGGCTCTCATGTGCTCGGATGCACTCAATTCATTTCAATGTGTCCATTGATGTGTTGACATAGTCAATTTCAAAGATGAGGTTCTCATCTTCATGGATATTGTTATGGTTAGTCCCACAAGGAGATATCTTCTTCCTCGATGAATTCCCATATGAGACATTGTAGCTTGACACATCCAAAGGAAAGGAGTTACTACAATTCCACATAAGAGATTAGTTCCTTCCTCTTGTGTGAAAATCTTTAGCTCTATATGTAGACAATCTGTTGGTATTTTCACACTTATGCCAGGAAAGCATGGGCACCCAAGCTTAAGGAAGGTCTCCTAGTCCAATGGTGATGATTTTTGATAGGCAACAGGTTTCTATTGCCAAAAGATGCAAGCTTCCTCCATTTAAGGGGATTGGTACAATTTGGTAGTAGTGGGGCTGGCTCCATCTTCACTTCCACCTTTACATATCCACCTCCCATCTGAATACTAATGTGCTACATGCTATTGATAATTGAGCTTTGATTTTGATGGGCTGCCTTTTAGTAGTAGAAGTGGGACATCAGCCTCTCATTGTGCAGTTTCCAGTACAGATCTTTGTCCTTCCCTTTTCAAATCCCTCCTCAATGATGTGTTCTGTGGCAGTAAAGTTTGATAAGTTTACATGACCACTCCACTTCTCAATAAAGTTTCAAGTATGTGTTAGAAACTTTTCTTTAGGGACTAGTTTTGAAACCTCAATTCATACTCACCCTGTAAATACAACAAGGTAAACAAGTGTTGCCAATGCTTATCCTTAGCCTGTTGTGTTTTATCCTATTTTCTCACAAGGTGGGCCAGGAATGTGCTTAGTACCATGGTCTCCTAACATGTTCTACACTTGGATGCCCAACATTAAGTATAGTTTTTCCTAAGATTTTTGCATTATCATTAAGAAATTATTAAGGTGTATTTTTTACTTGTTAAGTCTGGTGGTAACAATCTACAGCTGTCTAGGTGAAGTGCAACTTCAGTAACCCTCAGTTGGTAGATTTGTCTCCCTTATTTTCTTGTATGTGAGCAATGGAAATTGCGGTAGTTTTTGGTGGAAGTATACTTGATTGTAGTCTTTGTATACTGGAAATGGTCTACTGTAATGAAGTGAGAAACAACTTTTGCATTGGAGTTAATAGTTAATACAGTTTGTATTGACTTGTTATTATAGCCTCCAGTCAGACTCCACACACTGGAGCTGTTGTCCCTAGTTACAGAAATAGGAGTTGCATCAGCAATAGATTATTGGAGCTTCCGCAGTAAACCCAAGCTGGCATGGAAGTTTGTGTAGTGTTCAGCAAGAGGAAACTTTGACTTGAGCTAATGTGGAGGAAGGGGGAAGTCTCTTCCTTTCCAACCCTTGACTCTAGCCAATGCTGAGGTGACTAAGAACCTCTTCCTTTTGAACCTGTGACCTTGAAAGGCCAAAGCTGGCCAGGGTCAACCAACACCTACATGGGTAACTTCACCTTCTTCAGTAAGGCCATATTAAACCCAGGAAATGTTAGATTTGGACTCAGGGACCCTGATTTTAGTAGGATATATATTATAATGGTTAGAAGCAATTTAAAAGCATGTTGAGGTTTTTAGTTTTTACTATAGTACCGGTGTACGTGCTGGTTCACCAGTGAAGCCAAAGCTTGAGGTGACAGAGCTTCTCCCTTATCCAGTAG
>Ga0209208_10001974_pt1 | contig 29277 bp, 9 predicted proteins | sample S1TSphfallax_3_FD_187694 | JGI IMG/M metagenome (GOLD analysis project Ga0209208, IMG submission 187694) | Host-associated microbial communities from peat moss isolated from Minnesota, USA - S1T2_Fd - Sphagnum fallax MG (SPAdes) (version 2) | ecosystem: Host-associated > Plants > Peat moss >...
ATGGGCTTGCATGAGCCATTTGGACATATGCAGCATAAGTTATGGCAAAAAGAAAGGTCAGGAGTCAAACTGGCAGTTTGACTCCCGACCACTAAAAGTCAGGAATAGTCCCGACCCCGATGCGTGTAGGGGGGAGTGCGACACACCATTAGAAAGCTCTCGACGAGAGCTACAACGTTGCTTTAGACCTCGTCCCAATCAGAGGTCTGAGTAAAGAGTTATAGTCCTGCAAATTTGTAGGAGTCTAAATCGAGACAATTTCAGGACTCATCCTTGGGAGTCCCGGGACAAAAAGCCATTCGGATGTGGGTACCACAGGGAGGCACAAAGAATACTATATGGGAGAAGGTGGTGGCTTCCCTCGAATTCAGGTTGTGGTGAGTCTTGTGAGTCTAGAGTTGCTCGTGGCTTGTCTTAGCACTAAAAGTGTTCCAGAAATTGAACTAACCAACTTGTTGGTTGGTTTGGTGCAAGCCCAAGTAAGTAACTAAAGCTTGTCACTCTTCCTAGTCCCATCTCGGAGCTTCAACATGCCCCTCTACCCCTTTTAGTGTTGAGAGCTAGGAGCATGCCCCAAGTTCCTCACAATTCCGTTGTTTGAATAACTTAGACCCATCTTGGGTCTAACTAGGAACTTGGAGCGCGTCACTAAACCTTAAACCCCAAAAGAAAAAACAAAATTTTTCAACCTCTTTAAGAGCAAAAACAAAAGCCTTAAAACTCTCTAAGAATAAAAACAAGAACCTTTAACCTTCAAAAGAAAAAACAAAAGCCTTCAACCTCTCAAATAACAAAAATAAAATAAATAAATAAGAACCTTCAACCTCCAAAATAAAAATTAAAACCTTCAATCTCCAAGTTATTTAAATAAATAATATAATTTATAACAACCTTTTAACTTTAGTTATAAAATATACAAACAAAAATAATCTTAGTTATAACACATGATATGACAATTGCATCACCAAAAGACTAGGAAATACACAAAATGTTTGAATAGAAAGTTTTTTTTAAAGGTTCATCTTGAATTTCTTGACAATAAACATAAATGCATGAATGTCGTTGATGCATTAGGGCATATTTGTTGATATACCACCATGTGTCATTTGCTTAAAGGTTTTTCACCCAAATTTCAAATCTTTAAATTTCAAATTTTAAGTTGAAATATAGTTACATATTAGTTGCAAACAAGTTGAAATGTTATATCTATTGGGTGGTGGAAATGTATACACGTGGCATGACCATATGTGTTACTCAAGGCCATACATTTGTTGTAAAATAGTCATTGATTAATAACTAAATTTATCCTAGTTGTGATGTAGTTGTTACATGCGACTAAAGTGCAACTTGTCAACAAAATCAAATATGGTTGACTACAATCGTATATACAATGCATACATTGTATTGTATAAATATACATCTTGCAACTAATTTGCAATTATAATACAACTCCTTGATTTTTTGACCTGACATTTTTTTTATTAATTTTCTCATAAATCTATGGGACAATTGCAATGTAGTTGTATATTAGTTGTTTTGGAACCCTAGTTGTAGGGTAGTCTAGTTGTTGTGAACACAATTTCTCTTAGTGTATACATGCAATCAAAATGTGAATGTATCCTTTTAAAATTGATTATGCTTTAAACCATGCCCTAGAAAAATACATAATAGAAGGTTGTTCACCTTGTTGGGCTTGTAACTTGATGTACATAACATGATAATTATGTAATTATTTAGGGTTAACATAGGTAATTTATTAAGTGATGAGGTTTCATAATTTAATCATGGTTTGGTGAATCACCGCCAATTAATCATGGCACAGATTAATATGCATGACTCAAGAATGGTGACTCACTAAACAAGTCATGCCACAAATTAATGTGCATGTTGAATCACATGGTGAGCCATGTGAGCCATGTGAAGTGTAAGGCTTTAAAAACTTTCTTGTTTAATTTTCTTCTATTTAATATATAAATGGATGTTTGGAGCCTTTGGAAACACCTTCATTTGAAGAGAACAACTTTTTATAAAAAGTTGATAGTTTCATAAAATAGATTTGTGAAGAAAAATAAAAAGATTAATCTTCAAAAGTTTTCACATAGTTTGTGAATGTGCAGGAATCCATGGTAGGAACATTAAAAGAAATCTTATCCATTCAAACCATATGTTTATGACTAGTGTGCAGCTAATATGTAACTAATGTCCAAAACAATTCAATATGTGACTACTTTTCTACCAGTCCTATGTGGCACCTTAGGTGCAAATGTTCATAGTTGCATATGCTACTAAACTTTAACAAATCTAAATTTTAGTCATACATGCAACTACAATGTGTGACTACCATAAATTTAGATGAAAATATTGATGAAAAATGAACATATGTTATCCATTGTGGGTGACATCAATTAATGATTGACAACTAAATTGCTTTTGCAACTATACATAAATGACTAAATCACACATAACATTTTTGCTAATGCAATTGAAAGTTTACAAATTAATTTATTGGCTAATAGGTTGTTAGAATAAGTTATTATAACCTAGTAGGTAAATTAAATTAAATAAGTTTGATAGGTTAAGATAAACTAAGTAGGCCTATGTACATTGGCAACCTAGCTTAGCTTACATAGTTAATTGATTGGCCTACGTTATCTATAAGTTGTAGTAAGCCAATTTACTAGGCATAGCTAGTAGGCTAGGTTATGAAGGTTAGATTGAATTAAACTAAATAAGCTAGGTAGTAAATACTAAGTAAGATAGGTAATAAGTAGGTTGATTAGTTTATTGTGTGGATATGTGATCATGTTTTTATATTAGTTAATTAGATAAGCTAGGTAGTAGGTAGGTTAAATTGTAAATATTTTATTATGTGGATATATAATAAGTTTTGTAATATTATTAATTAATTAATTAATGAAGGGACAAAAACATGGTGAAGTAAACAATTGGTGATCCTTGTCACAAAAAATGACAAGTAGACATAAATTGGCTTTGATGTATTGAATAGAAATGTTATTTTTTTCATTGATTAGTATAAGGATATTCTTTTATTTTATTTTAATAAAGTTAAAGAACCACATTTTTTATATGCATTTAAATAGATTTCAAATAAATGAATATACTTGCATAGATGTTTGGGTTTTACAAAATTGGTTGTAAGTATATGAAAATAGATCAAATATTAATTTTTTTCTACTTCCAAATCAATAGAAACTTATATTATATTTATGTGATATTAAATTGTACATACTATAATCATAATACATCAAACTTTTTATGTAAAAGCTATTTTGAACACCATATTGACTAATTAGTTTCAAAGTTACTTAGCACATATTTTTATTATATAAAAGAACATTGAAATTTTGTATTCAACTTACCACAAACCCAATGGAGGTCATGATGGTTTTATATTTATAGTTACAAAGCTTTTTTATCTACTTTTTTATGCATGTGTCAAAAATTGCTAGATTTGAAGCAGACTACCTTTTTGGTCTATTTTACCATGCTTTTGCCCTATGTAGGTTAGGTAATTAATTTACTAAATGTAGGCTAGGTAGTAATAATAGGTGTGTAGCCTAGGTAGTACGTAGTAGGTAGTTAGGTTAAATAATAAGTATTTTATTGCATGGATATGTCATAGTGTTTTCATATTAATCAATTAATTAATATGGTAGGTTAGTTTATAGGTAGTAGGTAGTAAATAGGAAGTAGTAAATAGTTTTTAAAAATAGTAAATATTTTATTGTGTGAATACATGATATTATTTTTGTATGGGACAAAGGATGTGATAGTGTTATAGTGTTGTAATGTTTCCCTTTTAATTAGAATTGGTTGATTACAACTTCAAACTTGTAAAGTATACGAGTGGATTAGATTCATGGTACATGCACTATAAACATAATGCATGTGCCATTTGGGATGAGCCAATAAAAAAGACTTGTCCCCAAAAAATTAAATAGGGTCTTACCTACCTACTTAGCCTATGCTAGGTAGTCTATTCTAGCCTAGCCTAAAATAGGTTGCCTATTTTAATCTTGCCTAACCTAGGATAGATTATAATTAATTAATTATAATATGTAGTTACTATAATTATAATATTTAGTATAATTATAATTTATGTTTCTTGAACAAATGGGAAATTATTAAGTGTTTTATGGTTATTAGTTCTTTAATTACCACGTGGTTAAATCCAAACCACCCATCAATGGGACATGTAGTAGCATGGGACTATCCCAATGTTTCTTTTACTAGCAAATTTTAGCCAAATCCCTACATGTGTAATCCCTTGGCAACCCCTAAGCTTGAAAAAAAGTTGAAATTTTGAAATAATTTGTTGAATTGTTCAAAAATTGTTTAAGAAATTTGCATGAGCACCCATGAAAAAAAGACACTTGTCGCCATTGTGTGTATGTGCATGTTCACTCTTCGATAAGGTTAGGGTTTTCCATATTTTACTTTCCTTAAGAAGTAAAAGGTGGTTTTTTCTTTCATCTCCTCCATTATTTTCACTGCATCTTCTCACTTCTTTTGGAGATGGAAGAGCCATCAATATCACTAACGTGCATGGTTGGTTTGCCAACTCTGTTTACTATCTCCTACATGCCATCACTAGCAAGCTCCTACTATGCACTCAAGTCTAATGTAGTCACCAATTCACCAGTGGACTATGGAACTATGGTAGTTGAACTTTGAAGTTCAGTAACCTAAAGTTCTTCAATGCCCAATGTTCATTTTGTACATTGTAAGAATCAAATCATTTGTGAAATGAAGCGGGCTGCGGTGCTATGCAACAAGTGACAAGTTTCAAACAACTTGTAAGTTGTGTGCAATATGCATTATTGGATTTTGTACTTTCTTTCAAGCTTGGTAGTAACATGTAGGTACAATAACATCAATGATGATTTTGTTGTAGCCATGGTTTGTAGATTTGAAGATTGAAATGTGAACATTGAAGATTTGAATTTAGAGATTGACGAGTTTTAGTGATTATATATATATAAACCAATTTTAGTTTCCACTAGAGACGTGTGGTAAGCACACTACATTTCTAACCCGTCGTTCATTAAGTCCAATGGTTGCTCAATGCTCCCAATGTTTAGTGGTTGTTGCTGATGCTTAGTGGTTGCTACCACATTGGTTGCTCTTGATGCTTAATGGTTTATGCCACTGCTTAGTGATGCTTAATGGTTGTGGTCGATGATTAGTGGTTGTTGCCAATGCCCAATTGCTACTAATGTTTCATTGTTTAGTTATTGCTAATGATTAGTCACTACCGATGCTTAGTGGTTGTTGTTAAATTGTTGATGTTTAGTTGTTGTCCTGCCGATGTTTAGTTGTTATTAATGGTTAATGGTTAATGCCGATGCTTAATTGGCTTAATGGTTACTTCCAATGCTTAGTGGTTGCTTAATGGTTGCTGCCAATGCTTAGTGGTTCTTTAGTGGTTGTTGCCCAATGCTTAGTGGTTGCTACCAATGTTTAATGGTTGTTGCCAATGGTTAATAGTGCTTTAGTGGTTGCTGCCACACGCTTAATGATTGTTGCCAATGTTTAGTAATTGTTTAATGGTTGTTACCAATGTTTAGTGATTACTTAATGGTTGCTACCAATGTTTAATGGTTGTTACGAATGCTTAGTGATTACTTAATGGTTGTTGCCAATGTTTAATGGTTGTTACCAATGCTTAGTGATTACTTAATGGTTGTTTCCAATGTTTAATAGTTGTTTAGTGGTTGTTATTAATGTTTAATGGTTGTTGCCAATGCTTAATGTTAATGCTTACAAGTCACTGCCAATGCTTAGTGTTAGTGCTTATAGGTCACTGCTAATGTTTAATCTAGCTTAATGGTCATTGTTTGACTCTAATGTTTAATGCTCATTACCAAACTCTAGTGTTTCATTGTTGAATCATTTACATTTGGAAGTTTAAGGTTTTTGATTTGAGGTGTGAAATTTTAATTTTAATCTTTGTTGTTGCATTTGCCATGGCACCACCTTTAGTTATGCCCAAAAACTTCAAACACAATTTTGTTTCTCTAATTGTGTTATTGTGGATCTTTTTGTTGTTGTAAGTTCTAACCAAAATGTTGAGTCTGTTGTTCTAGTTGTTGATCCAACCAAATAGAGGCAAATTTGGCAAACAATAAAAAGAAGAAAAATGTACGAGATGAATTGTCATTTCCAAGACTCATGGGCTGCAAAATTGCCTTGGATAGAGTCTCTTATGGGTGTTGATGGGAAGGTCACACATGTTAAATGCAAAGTGTGCAATATCATTGAAGGGTGAGATAAAATCTTTGTGCTTAAGTTGGATTTGTTGTGGAAACATGTTGGACAAAGGAATGCCACAATTGCATCAACGAGTGTGGCAATTGGGGATTTTTATTTTTTGAAGACAAATCAACATGTGCTTAATGAAAAGCTATATGTGCAAAGAGGCAAGGTTTTTATTTAGCCATAGGTTGTTATGGGGGGCTTGGTGGAAAGGAAAAAGCATTAGTGCAATTTCCATTCATTTTCCACCTACTTTCCCAAAGTAGACCTATGATTAAATATGAGCAAATGCAATCCTTGTTTGCATTCTTGAAAGTGCCTAACAACCTTTTAAAACATTGGAGTGATTGTGTTGGATGGGAAATTACAGAAGGTTTACATCGTGTGGTATTAATTGCCATTAAAAAAGTTATTATAGCCTCAAGTTTCCTTTATATTTTTGTAGATGAAATGATTATAGTTGATAACCAAAGTTGGATTTGTATCCATTGTTATGTGGTTGTAGGTTGGAAACGAATGCCCATTTTGCTCACACTTGAGCATTTGGTTAAAGGTGGAGCTACTACTGACATAAAAAATGTGATCTAGCTACTCTCATTACATATAGTGCTTTGACTAATGAGCAAATTTATGAACATCTTATGTGTTGAAGAGTTGATGGTGTTTCTTAGTTTCAAAGTGTCAAATTAAGAATTACTACTTTGTTGAGAACCCAACATACACCTTTCCTCATTGGAATCCATTGTATGGCACATAGAACGAACCATGCCAATGGTTTCCAAATTGGAGGATTTCCTTCAATCACTTTATGGGTATTTTTCTAGCTCCCCAAAATGCCAACTTGAATTCACAAAACTTGTAGAAATTATGGAAATAGAAGTTCTGAAAGTCCTCTAATATGTGAAAACAAGGTGGATTAATTTGTTAGCACCTTTGAAACGGGTTGGGAAAAAATACAAGACCTTGATTGTTAAGATGGCAATTGATAATGGGTATGTGGAAACAATCAAAATGAATTTGGTGAATCTATGTGATGTTGGTATAATCTTGGGTTTACCATGTATTTTACCTATGTTGGAATTTGTTAATGCTTTGATGAAATTTGCCAAAATCAAGGATGTTTTTGTTTGTGATTACATTGCAACTATTAAAATTTGCCAAACTGATTTGTACAAAATGTAGAGTGATCCAACCACTTCATTTCGACCTAATTTTTTTCTTGAATTCACAAATGTTGCAAACACATATTGTAGGATTATTCAAGATTGGGTGATTGACCTAAATGATGGGACAACACATTTGGCTTTCCAAATCATTGGACAATCTCACATAATCCACTATGTTGAATTTTTAATTAGCATCCACTCTGTAGTTATTTGGGAGGGTTTTGATCAAGCTATCACATTTGTGAAAGCTCAATGCACTATTACTTATGATTTGTTGGTCATTGAATTAAAGTGAAGGTTTCTAAATCATGAACTAATGACTGTTCTTGGTATTATTGACCCACAATACTAGTTATAACCAGATTGTGAGTCCACTTTTGTGGACCATTTATCCCTCATCAAATGACATTATTGCATATCCCAAAAATGTAATGTTGATGGCAGATGGGTTTTTGAGGCATTTCAAGGGAGATTTTGGATTTACAAACCTCTCTCTTCAAATTAATTATGAAAAGTCAGGCTTTTAAAGCTATGGTAGAAACTAAAGATGAAAATCTAGTGACTAAATTGTGGCATTGACTTGCCACAAACAATCTATTGATTCACCGTTTCTTTGAGTTTGTGCGACTTGCTAAACTAATAATTACTTAGGTCATTAGTAGTGTGGAAGATGAAAAACCTTTTCCATTTTAACTTTTATGAAGTCTAAATGGTGTAATCGATTGGCAAAGCATGTTTGTTCAAGATTTCTTCACTAAAGAATTTTTTGTTTCCAAGTTGTTATTATGGATTGGAATGATGGAGACAAGGTTAGGATAGGAATGAATGCATGATTATTGGGTTTTATAGTTATAACTTACATTTTGTGAATTGTGGGTTATTATTTTGTGTTGTTTGATCACAAAAAAATCAAAGACAAACCAACCTTTGAGTTTTTTGGCGATGTATGTAGTTTTCTTATATGGGCTTGAGCCTTGGAGTATACGAAGCCTAAAAATTGTAAGTTGTAAGTTGTAAGTGTGTCTTCTACCTTACACAATCATGTTTTGTTTATATATCAAAATATTAAATTTGTCAGGTTGCTACAAGTATTTGGTGTTGCAATGGGCAAGGTCCTTGTGACTAGGGTTCAAATCCCTCGCAAGGTGCATAGAATAAATATTTTAATTAAAATTGTTACATGTTGTCAAATTTCATAACATAATTTTTTTGCTAAATGCCTAAAATTTGAACACCATTACATGTGTAAAGCCTACTCGTGTACACATAAAGGTCCAAGTAGGATATACTTCCAACCTCTACAACTTCAAAATGATTTACCTAATTCACATTTTTTTTGTTGTAATATGGCCACCTATGTCACATTGATTTTTTTGCAAATAACCATAAAGGTTTTGCCTTGTCACATCCCCTTGCCACTCGTGCTACAAATTTAAAACATAAAAAGAAATATTGGACTATCCCAAATGTAGTCGCAAATGCAATTGCAAATTGGGGTTCCACATCATACTAAGGATGATCAATGGCAATGGATGAGAAGTTTTGGCCTAGTTGTAAGGTTTGTGATTAGACTTTCAACTTCAATGACAATGGATGAGAAATTTTTGCCTAGTTGCAAGGTTTGTGATTACACTTTCAACTTCATGGCCATGTCATGTCTTTTGTGACAATTGTCCTATTGCACTTGTCCATTGCGACTAGGCTATTTCTAGTTGCATTATGTGTCCATTACAATTACAAATGAATCACAAATTTTTTTTTAATGAAAGGATGGTTATGGCATAATAATTATACATGAAAAATAAATACATGTGAATAGATATTTGTGAAAACAAGAATATAGACCCCCATAGCTATGTAATAAAAATCATAATTTCAATCTTTTACCCATTCATTTTTCATAAGTTCACCACAATCTTGAATGGAATGAACGCATTCCATAAAATTGGGATTGTAAATTGATGGGTGAATAAGGTAGTGTGTTTTTTGTAAGGGGTATTAGCCTAGGCCAAAAATGGTGACTAATTATTTTGGGAAGAGAAATTTCATGCAATCAATGTGAAGGCCAAAGCATGCACTCTAACTACCTTGCTTTTTTTAATTTTAAGTTTTGGGAAAGGAAAGATTTTTTTCATTTTTTCCTAGTTCTTAATGTGTTTTCATTATGTCCCCTTCAACTTCCCAATTGTGAGCCATACCAACACAACCATGTGCAGTAGTCTCAATTTTTAAAAATTGCATCAAGGATATTTGGGTGTGGTAAGGCTATTAGGGGTTTTTAGCAACTTCATGTTATAATAAGGAATGATGAGTGCGCATGGTTGCATGACGGATTTTCTTTTTTTTAAATTCAATATTAGATGAATGAGGTGTAAGGTTAATTCTTTTTTTCAACAAAAGTTCGTAATCATAGTTTTAGAACCTCAGTTGTGTGATTAAGGGTGAAAGATTTCTAGAGGGTTGGGGTTAAAAACAGATATCAAAATTCGTAATGTTAAACAAAACATTGGTCTTGTTATAGTATTTAGTGGGTAGTCATGTAAGCGAGGATGTTTGAGATTCATGAAAGAATTGAGGGGGTGTCAATGAAAGGTCCAATGGAAATAAAATAGTCTTCAAACATTGTAAGTGTGAAATTAATTCGAAAAATGTTTTGGGAGCTTGGGATCTTACAAAAATTTCACAAGACCTTTTGGGTTTTGTAGCATAATTTCTTTTTTATTTAGGTACAAAACTTGAGACTTTATAAACAAGTGTGTCATGTAGTTAGATTTATAATGAACTAATGCAAGCTAGATTTGAATAAATTATGGGATGACGACAATGTTTTAAGTGATTAAAGGTCTATTGTCAAGTTGAGCTTTTTGCTTTCATGAAACTCTCTCGGGTTCTATGCCACAACTTTTTACTAATTTGGGTGTAGAACTTGAAGTTTGGTAGGCAAATGCGCCTTATAGTTGGTTTTCCAATGAACTAAGACAACCTAGATTTGGATAACTTATGCAATAGGGACAATGTTTTGAGTGACTGGAGGTTTATTGTCAAGTTGAACATTTTACCTTCATGAAACCTTCTTGGGTTTTATGGCACAACGTTTAATTGATTTGGGTGTAGAGCTTGAAAGTTGGTAGGTAAGTGCGCCTTGTAGCTAGCTTTTCAATAAATTAACGCAAGCTAGATTCGAATAACATATGTGATAGGAAATTTTTTTTGATAGGTTTGCTGTTAAGTTGAACATAATGTCAAATCTTTAAAAGTTGTTTTAAGTGGGTGACGGTTTAATACAAAATTTTAGGATTTGGAATGTTTGAACTTAGAAAATATATCTATCAAATTCCAAATCATAAATGATGCATAGGAAGCAAACTATTCATTTTCAACTACAAATGCAATTTAACATCTAGAAATACACTTTGCATTTTTCCCTCGCCATTAGCATATGTACCTTCGAGTATAATCACCTCATAGAACTGGGAATAGAAGGACATAAAGTCACCTCCCATTAATGTGTTCCACAAAATGTTTTCCATAACACTTCACTTTTATCCCATATATTTTTGCAAATGTTGACGTGCTCCCAAGTTCCTTGTTGGACCTAAGTTGGGTCCGAGTCAATCAAACATCGGAATTGTTTGGAACTCGGGGCACACTCCCAGCTCTCAGCACTAAAAGGGGTAGAAGGGCGTGCTAAAGTTCCAGATGGGACTAGGAAGAGGGACAAGTTTTAGTTACTTACTCGAACCTGCATCAAACTAACCAACAAGTTGGTTAGTTCACATTCTGGAGCACCTTTAGTGCTAGGACAATCCACGGGCAACCCTAGACTCACAAGACTCACCACGGCCCGGACTTGGGGGAAGCCACCACCTTCCCCCATATAGTATTCTATGCGTCTCTCCACAACACCTACATCCGAATGGTTTTTTGTCCCGGGACTCCTAAGGAGGAATCCCGAAACTGTCCCGATTTAGATTCTCAGGACTTTGTGAGTTCATAACTCTTTGCTCAGACCTCCGGTTGGGATAAGGTCTAAAACAAACTTGTAGCTCTCCTTGAGAGCTATCCAACGGTGTGTTGCACTCCACATGCACACACCGGGGTCGGATCGATTCCCGATTTTTAGTGGTTGGGAATCAAACTGCCAGTTTGACTCCTGGCCTTTCTTTTTGCCATAATATGTGCTACAAATGTCCAAATGGCTCATGCGAGCCCATTTTCGACATCTACATTTTGATAGCTTTCCAATGATATAAGGAACGCCTCAAGGCAAGGTGTTTTAACCCCTGCAATCGAACTCTGAAGCTTCGGGAGTCCCGGAGGACTCCCAAGTCCCCATTTCGGGAGTGTGAATGTCATCCTCACACTCTTCCAAAAGTGGGGTTGTGACAAATGTTGTCCTCCTTTCAATTATACACGTGGGCTAAAAAAAAGAAATTATATATTTCAAAATAGAACCTTCTATTTTGGGAAGCTAGTTTTCAATGAAATTGGTTCATTGTAATAAATAAAATCTCTACTAAAAACAATGGTTTTTCAAACGACTCAAGTTGACTAACTGGTCCTTTTTGAGTAATATACATGTCCATTTTTATTAAAGGCCTAAAGCATGTATTTTTTAACTAATCAATTTGACTATAATTACTTATTTGACCAATACATTTAATCAAATGGGACATTTTATGCCTAGTACATACCTACCTCCTACCTCCTTACCCACCCACCTACCCAAATGTACTACTTACCTACTTATCCATCCACCTAAAACCTACCTACATATTAACAAACTATCTACTTACCCATCCACCCACCTACCTAAATATACTACCTACTTACCTACTTATCCACCCACCTATAACCTACCTACCTACCTACCTACCCACCCACCCATGCCACTTACCTACTTACCTATTCACCCACCACCTACCTACTTACTTGGACCCACCCACCTATCTTTTACAACCTAACTACCTTCATACCTCATAGTCTTGTTGTGATGTGTCAAAATAAACATGTGACATCAAAAAAATTTACAAAAGTTGAACACCTTTTGATGGTGTGGTCCATTGGTTAAAGACTTGGTTTATCATTGTATGATTTTGAAATACACCACAAATTTGCAAAAATAAAAAGATTAAAAAAAATCATTTATTAAAATTTCAAAAATTAAATAAAAAATTCACCTTTAAATATTTAAACATAAACTTGTAACAAAACAAGCCTAAAAATTTGATGAATCATGTTTTAAATACAAATAATAAGTAAATAATATTGATAATTTATAATAATAATAATAATAATTCATATTTTATATATATAATGAAAATTACACAAAATAATCACAAAAAATGTGGAAAGTCAAAGGTCTAATTCCTAACATTATAACCTATGTAGATGTTTAAAGGGCTATGGTAAGTAGGGTAGGGTAAATATGATATACTAGGTTAGATTAAAGTAGGTCAAATAGGATAGGTTAAGCTAGGCTAGGCTACCATTTACCTACCTGCCTTTTTACAACCTACTTGCCTACCTATTTACTTGTAACAAAATGGTTTTTTGATACGGGCAGAAATTTGACTAGTCAAATGGCCCATACTCTGCTAGTAAAAAAAACCACCTTAGTCACAATAGAAATGTCAAAATCGACTTCTCCAAAATTGACTACTCCAAGGTTTTGAACATTGTACTTTTTTTTTTAGGGTCATAATAGTTTTCTGTAGGACATGATCCCTAAATCTCATTCAAGATTTCCAAGGTAGGGTCACTACTATGTTGATGGACATGTTTTTAAGGGGACTTCCCTTGCAAAAGCAATGGAATTTTTTAATCTTTTCCTTGTAGACTAATGAATTTGACGACATATTATTGGCATGTAAAGGAAAAGAAAGAGGTCATGGCATTCTCTTACGAGGAAATCCAATGTAAGATTGTTTTATAAAAAACTTTTAATGTCCCAATTTTGTAATTTAGGATGCACGCATTTGTATGGGAAAAGAGATCCCTAATTCTTTATGAGTAGGAATAGCTTGAGGAAGATCATGAGTTTATAATGATTAGTGTGGCTTGTGTCACTACCCCAAGTGTGAACAAAACCTTATGATAAAGTTCAATTGCAAAAAAATATTTCGAATTTTTAATAAATTTTCAATGATAATGACTCAAAATTCAATATCTCCACCACCTTAGGTTTTAAAATTACAAAATCACCTCCAAGAAATCCCATTACTTTCTAACAATATTAAAAGCTTGCCACAATTTCCATAAAATATTTAGTTATAATTTTGTTGAATTTTCTTTGACAAATTTATGATTTTATTAAATATTCAAAAATTCTTTCAATATAGGTTTAAACATTATTAAATTTCCTTCGTGCACCCTTATTCATTGAAGGCTTTCCATTGGTACCAAGAACAAATAGGGACAACATGGTTTGAAAGACCTCAACATGACAAATTAAACAAACCACCTACCTTATTTTTAACAAGGTAAACATGTCCCCCACTAAACATCACCTAATAACCGAACGTTGATAAATGCAAGCCACATGTGGTCAACAATTAAGGGGTTTTAGGTTAACATTTTAAAAAACTCCTATCATCAAATGCCCAATCTTAAAAATTGATGTTTAGTGAATTTGGTGACCTACACATAATGTTGTTTTTGTGTGTGGTTATGGGTGTGAGAAAGTGGTAGAATTAATAAATTTTGATTTTTTCTTATGTTTAAACATGTTCAGTGATGGGAAAATATTTTCATGTGCATAATTGAAAGCAAATAAGATGAAAAATATTAGTGTTGACCAATTTGTTTTTGTTTGGTTATGGGTGTGTTTAAGACCAGTTTAACAAACACCCCAAATGTTTTTACAAAGGCAATGTTTGGTTTAAGGTTGGGTTGGATTCATTTTTATAAAACAACACCAAGACAAAAAAGTGAATGTTTAGTTATGGGGGTTGTTTATCATGTTAATGGGCATGCAACTACTCATAAATAAGCCCTAAACCCTAACAAGGATACAATGCACCAATATTATTAACAACAACAAATTTTGAGTCTTCCAATAAAGTTCATTATTAGCCTTCCAAAGGTTTAAACCTCAAGAATTCTACTACAATTTTCACTCCCCACAAAAAAACCCAAGACCAAAATAAACCTAAACATAGGAAAAAATAAATTTAAAGGTGCAACTCATTGTTATTATCAATCCTCTTTTTCAATTATGTCCTCCCTATGAGCTACAATAGAAGAGCAACTCCAACTTTGCTTAAGATTCTTAGATCCTATTGTTGAACTGTTAAAAAATACTAGAACAAGTCATATTTCAAATTTACTAATAGAAATAGAACATGTAAAAGAAGAAAGGTCAAGCTTGAATTTTTCCTTATAAAAAATAGGTCTTAAGGGAAAAGTGCAAAAAGTAGATGAAGTTCCAACAACCAAGTTCTAAGGTAGATGTGTCCTTTTTGAAGGCCTTTTTTACCTTATATTTTGATCCCCATAAAAAATAACGAATCAAAAGTTATCAAATATTTCAAGAGGACTACATTTTAAACCACTACAATTCTAAATTCCATCATAATCATCCATAAATGTGTTTTTATATAAAAATGACTAAGTAAAAAAGACAAAAAAAGGTGATGCTATGATAATTTTTGGTACATCTTAAAGAATTTGGACCCTTGTCCACACGTTTTTCCTACTTTCTATAAGCATTCAATTTATTTGTGGTGGTTTTCTTTTGGTTTGGGTCAAAACTTGTAACTAGGAGCCAAAAATGATTACTTTCGAAAAAGACTACACATTTTTTTCCTGGGTTTTTTGTAACTTATTCTAAAAAATATTTAAATTTTCCCCAATGCATCATTTTTTTTTGGTTAGTCATTATTGAATAAATATGAATTTAAAAGTGTCAAATTGCTTATAGATTTAATGTTTCATCTTGAAAAATGATCAAAATTTTAAGTCATCACCAAAAATAAAATTTGCACATCTTCAATTTTATTATACTCTAAGCTATAACTTTTTTTCATACATCATGTACATTATAACCCATTTATATGTGGCAAAGGACTCTTGAAGCTCTAAAATTTTGAAGCAATTTTGAAACATTATTCCACATTTTAAGTCTTAGAATTCCACATTTTTTAAAGTATGAATTTTTTTTAGTATGGCTAATATGTTCTTATCATTTATATTTTTTTCAATGAAAATTCTTTGATTATATGAGTCCTTTTGATAGTCCTTTGCAAAATTGACTCCATCTAATGCAATAGGTGTACATTTTGAAACGTCTTAAATTAAAACCAAAACTTAAAATTGGATCAAATGAATTTTTACTCCAAGTTTTTTAACATTCATAAGAAGGAAAAATGAATAACTTTCCATGATTATTATGGTTTTAAATGGTAATAAAATAAATAAATGTTTGATTTTGACTGATTATGTTTAACAATTGATGCCCTTTTTGGCTCCTAGTTACATCTTTTAACCCATTTGTGATTCATGAAAATGGGGTAGATTCTCCTTTTCTATTGCTTGCTAGTCCAACATGCCACTTCGTTGCCTTCAAGTCACATTCAAATTCATGATTGCTATTGTCTTTTAGGTCCCAACCTCTAGAAACTTGGTGGTGTGCATTTTGGCCCTTCTAATGGTATGTCTTTCTCTTTCTTGTATGCATCCTAAAAATCCAAAAAGTGTAATAAGTTTGGAAAAGTATAGAACTCTACAAAGTCTTCCCTTGCATTAATTTAATCAACACCTTCTATTGATGTGCATGTTATGGGAAGAAATTTATGCAAGTGATTAATATGACCTAGTTGATCCCTTGCTTTCTTGAATTTCTTTGATTCAACATTTTGGATTATAGATTGTTGGATCTAGTGATAATCCAAATACATTTTGAACCTTTGGTTATAAATATGATCTATGATTTCTATCCCAAACTCTAATGGTGATTTCTTTTCTACATGTTTTATTTTGAAATCGCTTTACTACAAATCTACCTTTGAACAAAACAATCGATCATCTACTTGTTTTACTTTCACTTGCAATGTAAGCCTTAAAGGATTTTCACCCACAAGTGAAACATTGGAAGTAGCAATGGATGCTATTGAAAAATAGACATGTTCCTTAAGGAGGGCTAACAAGTCATGGAACATTCCTTTGAGTTCACTTTTAACCACCTAAATGGAAAAAAAGGTCTAGGAACATGGTGCCATGAGGTATGCTTATAGAAAAAGAGGAAGGTGTAGTGATAAGGTGGACTTCTTATAAGCTTATAATAGTTAAATATGAAGGTCGCAAAGCTAACACAAACAAGGGATACATCATTTTGAAATGGAATACCAAGCATTAGTTGGTGGTATTGGTTTAAACAGAAACACCCAAAAATTAACATCTAACAAGTTGAAGGATTAAAAGTCTATATATCACAGGGATTAACACCCACTTCCTATAATTCATTTTACACCAACTTATAATCATTATACAACCAACATAATTACATTTCAAATCATGTATGGAATTCAAATGAAACATGCATTTAAGCTAGCTAGTAGATAAGCAAGAACAAAGGTTTTAACTAGGAAAGGATTAAATGTAATTTATAACACCATGCCCTTGAATTTCAAGAATGCTTAATTGGGTGAAAACATAAAAAAACAAGCTAGGTCACCAAGATAAAAATTCTTTTCCAAGGATTGTGAATGAAACGTGTCATTTTAATGTTGGTTTATAACCTTAACATTCATATTTTTGGATACATAGTTTAACATTGCATGTTAATTATAAATATGTTTTGATTACAAATTAATTTTATATCATATATATTATACATTCATCCCCTCTATCAAGTAAATATAAACAACTTTTGTTAAGGCCACATTTTCAAAATCCATAATTTTTAAGGTCAAAAGCACGTTTGAACCAAATGTGCTCAAATTGATTATGAAAAAAATTAATTATTAGTTCAAGTATTTTTTCCCTTCTAATCATCAATGTGAAAATCCTCTCCAGTTTTTAAAAAGAATGGTGCACATTTGGTAAAAGAAAAAGGATGTTTGAAAAACATAAAAATTATCCATTATTGAGGTTTGAATGTTTTGAACATGGATTTTTAAAAAAAATTGTGTCAAGCTTTGAGCATGTATTTGCAATTAATGGAAAATATTCCAAATTTTTTTATGATAATCCAAATTATTATGTTTCCCTTGTGATCTTTCAAACATACAAAAATGTAGTTTTAAAGAGTGTCCATTCACTTGGGTGGCTCCTTTGATTGTGTTTTTACCCAACTATAAATTGTGCAATAAATGCTAGAAGAGGTGTTCTACTAGGGTTCTACATTTTCAAAACTAAAAGATTATGAGATGATTACATCAATGGCAATGTAAAAGAGAGTTTAAATGACTTCTTTCTTATTCAAAGAGTTATTAACTTTTTTAAAAAAGTCTATTCCAAGTGGAGTGTCTCTTACCAATTGACATTTGTGAATTTTGGATGGGCATGGTAGTCATGTTGGCTTAGATGCAATAGAACATGCACAAAAATTTGGGTTTGGCATGATTACCTTACCATCCCATACATCACATGTTTTATTACCATTTAATGTGTTTTGTTTCAAGCCATTTAAAACAACATTCAAAACGATCAAGGATGCAACTAAATGTCAAAAAGTAATCACATGGAATCAAATAAAATCACTCTAGCTAGATGAATAAACCAAGCCATAAATAAAAAAATTCACAAAGAAAATCATCAAGTTTAGGTTCAAGGCTACAAGTATTTGGCCTTTCAACTCCAAAGCAATGGACAACAAAACTCAAACTTCAAAAATTTACACTATAACAAACATTAACAACCATGGAAGTGAAAAGGAATACACATCAGATGAAGAAACCGATTGCAATCAAAGTAAAAAATGGGGGGAGGAATTTGATTCACAACTAGTTATAAAACTTTTCCATATAGTTAAAACATCAATCCATAAAATAACAACTAAAGATCATCCTACCAACATGTTAAAAATTATTCAATGTTATTATGTAGACATGTTTTGAAACCATATTATGATATAATAACAACCAAAAATATTGTAAACCTAAATGAAATTATTCCTATAATGTGGGAAACCCAAAATCTTTTTAATTTAACCCAAGAAACCATGATCTTACACAACTTGCTCTCATTATTTCATTTACTTAAAAGACACACAAAGGAAAAAATGTCATGGGCACGAAAACAACCAAGTCCACATGATTTCCTAACCATAATGAAAATAAGGGCATGCTTAATTCCAAATCCAAATCACAAAACAAAAATAAAAAAAAACAAAAACACAACATGTGCAAAATAAGAATCCAACAAGAATTTATTGGTAGGAAAAAACAATAATAGAATAAAGTTATGATAAGAAAACGTACCCAAAACTAATGTTGTATAGATTGAAGGTAATGGGGAATTCTACCTCTATTTATACCTATTGGGCACCTAACTCAAAGAAGTTTTTCAAGAAACTTCCAACCTATGTGTGGCCCATGTTCATTCATGTATGCCCATGTGCACCCATGTGTGAACTATGAGTGAACTAAAAATGAATTAAAAGTTAATTAAAAGTTAACTAAAAATGAATTAAAAGTGAACAAAAAATCAACTCGAAGTGAATTAGGAATTAACTAAAAGTGAACTAAAAGTTAATTAGAAGTGAATTATAAAGGTAAAATCATAATCAAAGAAACCACCCAAGTGAATGGACATTTTTTAAAACCTGCATTTTTGTATGTTTGAAAAATCACAAAGAAAGCATAATATTTTGGATTATCCCTTGTTTGAAATGGGCTTGCATGACCCATTTGAACATCTGAAACACAAGTTATCGCCAAAAGAAGGGTTGGGAGTCAAATTGGCAATTTGACTCTCGACCACTAAAAGTCGGGAATTGACCCGATTTCCTTGTGTGAAGGTGACGTGCGACATACCATTGGAAAGCTTTGGACGAGGGCTACAACTTTGCTTTAGACCTCATCTCAATCGAAGGTCTGCACACAAAGTTATGGGGCTTCAAAATTGCAAGAGTCTTAACTTTGAGAATTTCAGAACTCCCATTTGGGAGTCCTGGGACAAAATGCCATTTGGATGTGGGCCTTGTGGAAAGGCACAAAGTATACTATAAGGGGGAAGGTGGTGGCTTCCCCCAAGTCTAGGCCATGGTGAGTCTTGTGAGTTCGAGTTTGCCCGTGGCTCATCCTAACACCAAAAGTGTTCGAACTATGCACTAACCACCTTGTGTTGGTTTTGTGTAGGTCCGTGTGAGTAATTGATGCTTGTCATTCTTCCTAGTCCCATCTCGGAGTTCCAGCACGCCCTTCTACCCCTCCAAAGTGTTGTGAGCCAGGGAGCATGCCCCAACTCCTTGCTCTATCACTATTTTTAGTTTAGAGTCACATTTGAGAGTCCATTAAGGAGTTTGGGAGCACGTCATCATGGATGAACATTCATATGAGTCATTCATATGTTATGGCATTATCATCTTTTTTTTAAAAAGTAATTAGTTTATTACTTTTAATCACATGTGATTTTTGTTGAATACCTAAATATTCCAAGGAAAAAAAACCATAGACAAGCTGGTAGCTACAAGGAAATTTTTTTTTAAAAAAAAAGGAAAGAAAGGATAAATGAGCCTAAAAAGAAATGGATTTAGGGACTATGGTAAATAAAATAACTATCAAAATTGTTGAAAAACACATTAGAACACATGTCATAATTTAATGTAGTTTGGTGTCACAACCTTCACATTAGGTTTGCGACTAAGTGTGAAGTGCAAAGGCCCATGAGGTCAAGAGTGTGTTTAGGTGTGAAACACATTTTCACAAATGGGGGAGAGTGCAAAGGATGAAGCTTAATGATTCTCAAGTGTACTCCCACTTTGACAGTGGCATTCATGTGGGAGTTACGAATTGTTGGAGCCTTGGTTGGAAAGGCAAACAAGCACCAAATTGGGCCCCTAGGACACCATTTAAAAGTTCTTGAAATGTAGATGCTTAAAGTTCCCTCACATTATTCATTTAGACTTGATTTGCATGAGTTATGATCAAAAGAAAAGGTAGGAGTCAAATGAGGTATGATTGGGGCATGTTATACACCATTGAAAATATCTTTTTGAAGCCTATAAGATATTGCCTTCGAATTTTCAAAATAGACTTGTTTTAAAAAAGATATGAACGTCCAAAGTTTTGGGGCAATAAGAGTCCCATTTTTTGGGACTCCCACTTGGAAGTCCCAAAAAAAAAAATGACATTTGGATGTAGTCCCCATAGAGAAGCACAAAGTATAATATAGGGAGGGGAATGGTGTTTCTCTCAAAGGTTGCGAGTTGTGTAAAGTTTGTGTTTGAGGTTGTCCTTACTAAATTTGTTATACCATTTCCATTCAACTTGCACTAACCGCCTTTTTTTCTTAGTTGTGCAAGTTGACCTCATCTTGAACTCTTGCTTGTGAGTTCATCTTAGTCCCATCCCGAAGCTCCAACACGCCCTCCTACCCCCAAAATGTTGTGAGTTAGGGAGCGTGCCCCCACTCTATTTTTCTTTTGTTATTTAACTTTGGGACCCACCTTTGGGTTTCTTGAGGAGTTCGAAGGTGCATCACTTAGACTCTAGTTGATGTCAAGGAGGTTGGTGATATATTTCACCAATACTTTTAGCAAGATTGTGAGAAAATTTACACAAGTAAATGGGACATGCTAATTTCGGATGCATAACCTAGGTTTAGTAAAAGGTTAGGAAGCGAACACAAGCTAAGTAGTAAGTAAAAGGGCATCAAGTAACAAGGTTGTTGGCCTCTAATGACGAAATATGAAAGAATTATATGGTCACCACCTAGACCAACATTAAAAGAGAACATGTAACAAAAGTCAAGAAAGCCAACATGGACTTTAAGAGCACAAATGAAAGCTTGAATTTGTTAAAATATAACCACAAAAGCACAAGAAAAGGGATAGAAGCTTGGACTTGTTGAAACAACACCATAAAAGCACAAAGTCTAGAGGGACCAAAACTTTAGGGCAACCAAAACAAAAGTTTAAGAACATGAAAAAAAGGATCATAACCTTGAAGTTGCTTAGACACACATTCAAGAGCATAAAAAGAGGGATTAGAACCTTAAGGTAGCTGAGATAGAAGCTCAAGAACATGGAAAGAAAGATCAAAACCTCACAACTACCAACACACATTAGTCAAAAACACAAAATGAAAGATGAGAAGCTTGAAGTTGTTAAGACACAACCTCAAGAGCATGAAAAATACAAGCAAAAGTTTAGAGTAGGCTAGACAAAACCTCAAGAACATGAAAAAATACACCAAAGTTTTAAAAGCATGAAAAAAAGACCAAAATCTCAAAAACATGAAGACTAGAATCTCAAGAGAACGAAAAAAAGACCAAAATTTCAACAGCATGAAGAAAAGGGTTAGTATTTTTAAAAATTAAAATAGATGAAAATAAACACACTACCATGTCACTTACAATGATGGAACTTAAGCTCCATAGTAACTCACATTAGTGATGAAACGAAAAATCCCATCCCAACCACACCCACAAATTGATGGTGGGTTTAGTGAACAAGACCTTCTCACATCCATTATCGTCAATTTTCTAGCCCTATGATTAGTTCAAATCATGGCCGCAAGGTGAATGTACACTAAGGTGGTTCACTTTTTAAATCACGGTGCCCATTTTTGTAGAGTCCCTTTTCTTTGGACACCTATGATGAATAATAAACCTTATCAAATTGAGAATCTGAAAATTGATTCTACATTAATAAGTTGATTATGAAAATACCTATGTAGTTTTTTTTTATAAAAGTACACCACTTTTCACAATGGACTTTTGAAATACCAAAATCACAAGAAGAAATCTTGTCCTTTTCCACTACCCAAATTCACTAGATTTTTAGTGAAATGAGACAAAATTGACTAATATGCAACTTGTATGGTTTTGGTCAAAAGGACTAGTTGATTAGGACATTTGTATTGTTAAATGCTTTTAGTCATTTTGGATAATCACATGTTGCACTACATAATTTTTAATTTTAAAATTATGACATGGATATATGAAGTCCTAAGTTAATATGACATGGAATAGAATGCCACATCATCATACAATTCTTTTTCGATTTTGTTTTCAAATCATGGAGTCACTATTGAATTTTTTTCATGACACGTCATGACAAAATTACATTCCGTAAAAAAAATGAATTTTAAATATTTTTTCAATTTTGTCAAAAACAAAAAGTTTTGATGTCATTAGCCATGATGTACATGTTTGTATAATGCATTTATTTAAAATACATTGATGCAAGGTTTGAACCCAAGACCTCATGGAAACAAACCAAGGTCTTAACCACTAAACCACTTCAAGACTTTATTAACAAAGAAAAAATGTTTGACCTAGAATTATTTATGAAATTTAGACTTTAACATATGTTTTCTTTTTTCCAAATTTTATTCAAATGTTACAAATGAAAACATAATCTTGAAGTTTATCCAATAATTTAGTTTTTAATTATATTTTTAAATTATTATATATATAATGTTAAAAAATTGTAATAAAAATAAATTATTTTTGTTGAAATTGACTTACATTTTTTTTGAATTCAATTTGAATTCAAGAATGTTATTACTAAATCTTTAACAATGTTATTTCCATTATGTAAAATATGTCCAATTTTTTGAAAATTTTCAAGTTTTTATTTTTCCCAATATGATTGGTATAGAAAAAACTATTTATTTTTGCAATGTTGCTAAAATGGCAATCATCCATAAGAAGATTTAACCACATTTTGTTATAGATAAGTTGTGGAGTTAAAAACTTGATTAAATGCTTCAATATTATGGCTATTTACTATAATTTATTAGGTTACTTATAATTAAACCTTATCCTTTCTTTTTTTGAAAACATTAAAATAAGTATTGATGTAATTGAATTTTTTTGGGTGGTGAGTTTCCACAAATTTTCAAACTTAAAAATTCTACAATGGGTTCTAGGACTTATAGCTAAAATATAAAAGTATTTTAATAAAATTTTACCTCCATATACATGGTCTATATCCAAAACATGGTTAAAAATTTTCGTGGATGATTTTGAAGAACACCACAAATTTGAAAAAACAAAAAGATAAAAAATAAAATAAAAATCATTCATTTATTTAATTTTCAAAAATAAATTTAAAATTCACCTTTAAATATCTAAACATAAAATTGTAACAAAACAAGCTTAAATTTGATTAATCATGTTTCAAATACAAATAATAAGTAGAAAATATTGATAATTTATTATAATAATAATAATTTCATATTTTATTAATAGATATAATATTTTATTAAATAAATAAATTAATCATTTCTTAAACATGATTTTTTTTTCATACTCTAAGAGAGAAAAATTGGGAATAAAAATCAGGATTATTTCTAGGGGTTTTTTGTGTGCTATCATGAATATTCATAATTTAAAAACTTGTCCATTATGCCTAAAAAAATAGGGAAAAACGCACAATCTAATTTACATAGATCTATAAAAATTTATTATATGAAAAAATTGTAAATTAGAGGACTACAAACATCCTAGACTTGGCACGCATGAACATTTGACCTAATCATTAACCCATTGAAATATAAATGTGAGACCTACCTAGTTTTTATACATCCATTTCAAAAATTATGGTGAATGTAAAATGCAATTTTTGAATAATGGATTCAACACATTGAAAATGGATGATTCAACTCATGTGCAAATGTTGATAATTCAAAAAATGTGAAAAAATTCACTAACCTATTCAAGTATAAATGTAAGGCATTTAGTTGTTATGTGTGTTTCAATACATACTAATAAGTGCAATATGCAACATTTGAATAATGGTTTCAATAACTTCAAAATGGATGTTCAACTCATGTAAAGATGTTGAATAGTTCAAAAAATGTGAAAAAACTTACTAAACCATTGAAGTATAACTACAAAGCATTGAATCACATGTGTTTCAATAAAATTCAATGAGTGCAAGATGCAACTTGTGAATAATGGTTATAACATATTAAAAGTGAATGGTTTAACTCATATACACATGTTGATAATTGAAGATATTTGAAAAAAATCACTAATTCGCTTAAATATAAATGTGGGGTCTTAAATTTTTACATGTGTTTTTATAAATGATGGTAAGTATAAAATGAAATTCATGAATAATGGTTTCAACATCTTAAAAGTTGATGGTTCATGTACCATGCTGATATTTGAAAAGATGTCAAAAAATCATTAACCCATTATAATGCATTGTATAAATAAAGTTAAAGGTTACTACAATTTCCACATCAACAATTTAAAATTATTAAAGAATAAAATAGGGTTTAAATTACATTAAAAAGTGAAACATAGTGAATGTAATAATTATGAATAATATTGACCATTAATTAATGCAACAAGTCATTTACAAACTTAAGATGGCCAAATGTAGTTGAAATGTAATCAAATCAAATAATAGTTGTAATGTGTGGGGGTGGAAAATGACAAGATTTCTTCTTATGAATATGGACTAGTTGAGAAACTGGAATGGTAGAAATTAGAAAGGTCCATATTGAATTCCATTCCAATTTTTTTATAGTGATTCAATATATGGTGTAAAATAGAATATGTGAAATTTTTCCTTCAAAAATCATAATTAAATTTTAATAGGGATTTTTGAATGGTCAAAATTGAACATATTTTCATGTCCATAACATAGTTAGTGATGCACTCCCAAGCTCTTTGATATACTCAAATATGAATATAAAGTGAAAACAACGCAAGTGCAAGGAATCGGGGCATGCTCCCTGGTTCGCAACACTTTGAAGGGGTAGAGGGGCATGTTGGAGCTCCAGGATGGGACTAGGAAGAATGACAAGCATCAACTATTCACATAGACCTACACAAAACCAAACACAAGGTGGTTAGTGCATAGTTCGAGCACTTTTGGTGCTAGGATGAACCACGGGCAAATTCAGACTCCCAAGACTCATCACGGCCTGAACTTAGGGGAAGCCACCACCTTCCCCTTTATAGTATACTTTGTGCCTTTCCACAAGGCCCACATCCAAATGGCATTTTATCTCAGGACTCCCAAAATGAGAGTCCCGAAATTCTCATTGAGATGAAGTCTGAAACAAAGTTGTAGCCTTCGTCGAGAACTTTCCAACGGTATGTTGCACACCACTTGCATGCAAGGAAGTCAGGTCAATTCCCGACTTTTAGTGGTCGGGGGTCAAATTGTCAATTTGATTCTTGGCCCTTCTTTTGGCCATAATTGGTGTTTCAAATGCCCAAATGAGTCATGCGAGCCCATTTTAGACATCTAAATTTTAATAGATTTCTAATGGTATAAAAAATTCCCCAATCCATTTGGTTTTGACCCTTACAATTACTCTCTGAACATTCAAAAGTCCACCGGGAGTCCAGCTCCCAAGGTGGAAGCTCCCTTCGGAGTGTGAGGGTTCATTCCCTCACACTTTCTTTCACTCCTGGGCTTCCTCCCTTGGCCTGCAACCTTGCAAGCCCTTGCCTTGGTCGCAAGCCCAAAGCTAGGGTTGCGATAGTTGTGTTTTTTTCAAAGTTCAATTATTTTCCTTAAAAGTGTATATATTGGGAATATGTAGGTGGGATCTTATTAATATGGACTTTATTACTTTTGGTACATGGACTTTATTACCATTAAACCTATAGTATTAGAAAAACTAAATAATGTAACACTTTAGAATTTTGTTTTCTCAAAACATGAACCACCTTACAATACATACACCCCACATGTTCAAAATTGAACGGCCATTTTGAGAATCTTGATTGTTCATATTTTCATTTATTATGGTGTTGAAGGTTGTAACATCCATTAATGAACATATCATTGTTTGGTTTTAGGTGAACAAGTAAACTCATGGTTTGTCATGTGTTTGAAAAAAACTTCTTTCATGTTTCACTAACAAATATTTAGAAGGCATAACTTGCTCATTTTTTATTTAATTTAAGCAATTTTAAGGGTGATGGATGTGCCTTGTACTCTTCTACATTTTATTTTTAGACCCCACAAATAAAGGAGGCAAATTGAAAGATTTAAAACTAAGTGACACACTAAATGTGTAATCACTAACCTATTTACTGTTAATAGAATGAATCATTGAAAAGTAAGTTGAAAGACCTTCTTTCAAATAATTAAGTTTCTAGAAAAGTTTTGATAGTTTGAAGTAATTTCACCCCTTCTAATGGATATGTGTCAATAATTTTCTTGCTAGTATCTAAAAAACATATGTAAAAAATAATGTTGGCCAATTATTGAATTTTGACCTAGTTATATCAATATCAATATCATCACACCTCAACAACAAATCTACAACACAAAACATAATCTTTCTTGACAAACAACTAGTTAATCCATTTAACAAATCTAAAGCAAGGCAAGTGCATGAAAAATAGCAAACAACAAAATGTCATTTTAACAAAGAATTATAACATAATTCTTTTTACCTCCGTATATGAAATATGTGTAAATTGTCTACATCATAATTGTTTTGTAATCTATAACCTTCAACATTAAGTTAATCCTTTTCAAACAAACCAAATTTTGTAAGTAGTTCCTCTTTTTGTTCAAACAAAATATTTTCAACATCCAAGTTTTTTTGCATAACTTAGCCCTTGAACCAACCACACTCCTTGATATAAGGTCATCTAACTATTTTTTCATGATTAAAACTAGCTTATATATGTATTTTATTCCAAGATGAAAACTCCTCAAACTTGTGATAATCTTGACCAATTGGCTAAAGATCCTTTTTGTTTCAATTTGTGACCCCATAATCCCCATCACTTAACATGCAAGCAAACCAATATTTGGGAATTGATGTTCATGTTTCACCCACCAATTCAAAGGATTGAAATCTTCATTTGGCATTATAATTCAATTATAAAACAACTCAATTTTGTGAAGCCCCATGGCAACTTCCTCTATTGAAATTAAAGCTCCAAAAACACCTAATTCTAGTAATCCAACATCCAAAGGTTCAACAACAAAAGGGGTTGTGTCAAACTATTGTAAATAGTTCATAATAGTGGTTTTAGTTTAACACGCAACACTTCATAGTTATATTTTGTCACAATTTACATTGTTATTTCAAACCCACACAATCCTAAATTAATTGTAGATTTTAAAACTTAGGGTCCAACATAAAAACTAGCATATTATCTACATTGTGAAGCTAAAATGAAGGTGTAAAAGTTTAAAATGGCTTCAATACATTCATCAACTTAACCTTCATGTGATGGCTGAAATTTAATTGCTTAGAATCAAAATCCCCAAACTGCAAGGAACAAAAAACAATATTAGACAAAATCAAACTTGTAATAAAAAAAAGTTCAAGTACCAAAAAAATCAACATAAAAAAACCAAATAGTAAATCACACACTTGCATCAATTAGTTCATTTGTTATAACAATGTTGTTTTCGATTGTATAACACATGGTTATGGTAACAACAATTGTATAAGATAATAGCCAACATCCTTGGGATTGATTCAACACATGTTGTGTGATCACTGGACTAAGAACATTAATCTTTTTTCACCACAACCCACACCTACAAACTAGGAACTTTAATTTGCAATGCAATTGACTACCTCAAATCACACAAATTGATCCCATTCTTAAACTCCAAAGTCTCTTTAAAAAGAAGGTTTTTGGATGTGAAGTATGTCTTCATGGTTGTTTTTAGCTTTTGAAGGTGAAAATATGCATTTTTTGCAATCTCTTTCCCATTATTACTTTCCCTTTTAGCTTTTTTGTCCATGTAAAGAACTTTTCCACAAAAATATTTGTACATCCTTGATTGACACCTTCCTCATGGAACCACAAACTTTCACATCATAAATAACATATTGATAGCACTTCACTAGAAGAAAAAGGCCAATATGTGACCATCACATTTACAACTACCTGCAACTATTTGGTCTTTGCAACTAAATTTTTGTTATCTACGACTATTGTGACATCGTGTTGACATCAATCAAGTCATCTTTGACTAACCTGCGACTAGTTTACGACTAATTTTATTTCCATCTATATATGGGTTGGATTTATCATCCAAGAGTAGCCATTTAAAGTCCCATTTAGTCGTAAGCGAAATGGTGTTTAGTCATAGTTGGCGTATGTCTATATGTAAAATATTGTATCGTATGGTTTTTTAGTGAGAGTGTTATACAAAGGTGTAAAATAAAAATTTGTACATATTCATAATATTCATATGATAAATTAAAATTAAATTCCTTGAATTTAGTGGAAATGTGGTTTGTGGACTAAATTAGTCATTAATCTATTTTGCCACCTACCTGTCTCGAGCTTCTCAGTGGAACCCTAAACCTCGACGTTGGAAACCCTAATGGAATTTCCTTCATTCTTCTCTTGGTTGTGCACAATTTCTCGTTTGCAGATTGGGCTTTGTTAGAGGAATTGTAGAGCCCTTTTTGCTTGCTTGCTGCTTTTCCAGACTAAGAACTGCTTAGGTCTGGCTTGTTTGGTGTTTTTGGGAGAGTTCTAAGATGGTGGGAAACCAGTTAGAGTAGTAATAGCGGATATTGTTCATGAGCTTTAGAGGAGGACGAGGTGGAGAAGTGCAGAGAGAAGAGGCTTGACGCGCTCCCAAGTCATGGGGTGAAACCCACTTGAGGGTTTCACAAAGTCAAGTTGCGGAAGTTGAGACTTGGAGGCACGCTCCCGGCTTCCAACTCTAGAAAGGGGTAGAGGGTCGAGTTGGGAGCCCAGGGATTAGACTAGG
>Ga0209208_10001975_pt1 | contig 29274 bp, 18 predicted proteins | sample S1TSphfallax_3_FD_187694 | JGI IMG/M metagenome (GOLD analysis project Ga0209208, IMG submission 187694) | Host-associated microbial communities from peat moss isolated from Minnesota, USA - S1T2_Fd - Sphagnum fallax MG (SPAdes) (version 2) | ecosystem: Host-associated > Plants > Peat moss >...
GAAAACTTGCGCCCACCTAAAGTTAGATTAAACTATGATTAACAACTCTCCTCATTAGGCATTATACAATTCTTTTAAATTATGAATACATTTACATATGATATTTTTTTCTTGGTTTAATTCTAAAAAGTAGATTGTATGGGTTGTTGGATATTTTGCATTTGGTAGCTAATCAGATGTTTCTATAATGTTTTTATAATGGCCACCATATACAACGATCTATCTGGTGGCCACTAGATCGACCTTTCTAATGCTCTTTAAATTCAATTTGGTGGCCACTAGATGTGTAGGTGGTTCAAGAATTCAAATTATACAATTGTAGAGAATTTGATTCCTTCCTCAACATTTTTAAACTTATTTTTTTCCCTTTTCACTTAGTTTATTTAAAATTCTAGTTTGGTTGCATTCTCACCTTTTTCTACTCTCTATTTGTAGGTGAAGGTGCATTTGGGTTGGATGATTCTAATGACTACACATTTGAAGACTCGGATGATTGGGACAAGCCTGGGTCTATTTTTGGCCTAGGTGGAATTCGAAGGACGGTTATTCAATTGTTTGGACAATTGGATAGGAATGAATTGCATTGGGGAAGGCAAGCGAAAAGGCAAGAAATGCGTAGGAGATTGATGTCATCTTTAGTCCAACCCTTCGATGTTCTGCGTCCCCACCTCACTCTCCGGTTCTATCTCTCCCATCGTTCCAATAATTGGTCTTGATGTAATCACATTGAACCTTTACGAGATTTGATGGGGTCGAAACAAATACACGTCCAAGATTTTTCCATGAATTTGCCAAGGAAAATAAAAGGAAAGAGTTCATTTTCAGAATATTCACATCTCCTCTTCCCGTAGATGCAGAAGACATGGAGGTGAATCCTTTGCACATGATTTTTGATTTGCAAAGGGTCCTTGTTGGGAAGGACTATTTTTGAATTAATCACCTCCTCCTTCCATTGTTTAATTTAACTTGAGGTCCTACCTTACTAGGTAAAGGCATTGTACCTAGACCAATTATGAAACAATTCCTCTTTAGTTGTTTAGAGTAGTTTATTGTCTATATATGGACTTCTACTCCACTTGTTAAGATGAATGCCTACTTGAAAAAAATAGCATAAGAAATGGGTATTGAAATCGACTCACAAAGGATTATGTGTTGATATCTTTGCAAGATTAATAAACATTTTGTGCAATTTCCCATCAAAGTTGGCCATTATCATGTTGATCGTCTCATTCATAATAAATTAATTTATCATAAGAACCTTTCTAATTTCTTCCTTAGGTATTTTAATATTCACCTTGGGAATACATTGTTGGTAGACAATACACCTTATAGAACCTACTTAAGTCTGCCCTTTAATGCTATGTTTGTTGAGTCTTATGGATATGCACCAAAAGAGGATAATCATCTAATGACGACTCTTCTCCCATACTTAGAGTTCCTTCATTACTTTGGGCTTAGTGTTCCCACCTTTGTGGAGCTCTATCCTTTCACCTTATGGGGTGGTGGTGCAATGGTTAAAGATTTGACTCTTCAATGTGGAGGTGAGGAGTTCAAGTCCTGACACTTGCAACCTAGGCTACTTAGGTGACCTAATTAAGTAGCTTACGTTGCAAAGCTTACCATACCACCTAGTGTAGGCTACTTGGCCTAGCTTAAATGGCTTGGTCTAGCTTAGGTGGCTAAATTAGGTGTCTTAGTTTAGGTTTAGGACATAGGGTTGGTAAGTAGATAAATAAATTTTTTTTGGCATTAATTATTATATTTATTAATTAGGTTGGTAGGTAGGTTAGGGTAGGGTAGAATAAGGTAGATTGGGTAAATAAATAATTAATTAATTAATATTTTCATATTAATTTTAAATAAAATAATTTAAGTAATATATATTTCTAGTTGTTGTCCAAATTATATTATTGTCATGGTGGTTTAGTAAAAAAAACCTAGTAAAAAAGACCAACCAAAAAGACCTAGTCAAAATGGTCAGGTCCAAATCAACTTGTCTAAAATGGCACTTTGGTCAAGTTGGACATGGGGGCAAAAAAACCATATGGAAGGTTTTTTGATCAAAATTCCTGGTTAAAAAAATTGGGATTTCTTATAGTGGAAGATGATGTTAGGTTCCAGACATTGTTCAAAAACTGCACCATGGCATGTTCTAGTAATTTTTGTAAAAATCGTTCAACATTCATAATAAGTAGGCCAAATATTCTTTTTTGCTTTTTCCTTCCAATGTTTTTTTGGATTTTCTAATTCATTGATTTATATGGTTAGTTTATTTTAAGACTTTCATAACTACTATTTGTTAGGTTTTTTTAGATTATCGGTGCACCATTTCCTAAGGAGGTGGAAGATAAAGAGTTGCCAAATTCATGTGCGATTGATGAGATTCCACTGACTTCGGGTTTTAACTCCCAAATGCCTCAAGTGGAAGATGTGGAGTTGTTAAATTCATTCACAACTATTGAAGTCAGCTTGGATGATATTCCATTGATTTTGGGTTTTGACTTTAAAATGCCTTGTTCGCTTACAATGGAGGTGAGTCCATTTCATGTGATTTTCAATTTGAATGGAGTTTTGATTGCAACACGGTTCATTAAGGGTTTTCGCACCATCATTCTCCATCTTGGATTGAAGGAATTCTTAAATAAATGCCTTGCTCAATTCCAAGTGTATATTTGGTTTGTAGCCCAACATCATAATATTTATAATTATTTGAATAAAAATTGGCACAGAACACAAGTGTTTCATAAGGAGTTTTGCATGCGAAAAATGCATTTCCTGCCGGCTAAACCTAACAAACCAATTTTCCACAAAAACCTTGATGTTTTTTTTTCTATTGACGATTTATCCTTACAGTCACGTTAGCAACATGTTGTTTGTAGATGATACGCCATGCAAAAACATGTTTAATGGACCTTATAATGCCATTTTTTTGGAGTTGTTTAACAACCTTTGTGGGGAAGATCAATATTTGTTAGGCTTTGTTTTCCTTTACTTGGAAAATCTTCATTCATTTGGATATGGTCTTCCCACCTTTGTTGAAGACAATCCTTTTGGTAGGATTAGATGTATCGACTGAGATAATCCACGACTTTTAGAAATGTTATTTGTGACATGTAGTTAGACTTGCCAACCCACTTTTTGTAACAATATGAAATTGAAATAAAAGTACTTTATTAATTGTTCATCCAAAAAAAAAATTTGTTTGAATATCTTAAGACTTTCCTTTTGATAAAATTTATTAAAAATATTTAATTTTATTACTTGAAAGTTGCTTATATACTTTATCTTTAAGGCATTTGGTTTTGGCCTACTAGGCTTTGGGTTGGACTTCCTACTCTCACTACCATGTCTTTTATCTCATCTATCTAGTGGCCATTAGGTGCTTTCTTTTCATCCACCTGGTGGCTGCTAGGTCATGATATGTGTTTTTAGTCCATGTTCCTACTTAATCCCCGATCAAAATTATCCTTCCATATTTTGGATATGAATTTAATTCTTGTAAATTTTGTGTTGGACTAACATCTTGTACAACAAGGATCAAGGCTTGTATTCATTCTTGAATTTCTTTTTGCTTTAACCTTTCTTCTTTTTGGTAGGTGCATGATGTTTCTTTTTTTAATGCAAAGACGCATATTCAAATTTTTCGATCTTGATGTGGGACAACTAAAGAGCTCCTCATTCTCATTGTCAATGGTGTCCTTTGTTACTTTCCAAAGTGTGCCCTTTTTGAAGGGGATCAACGAAAGATCAGAAAGAATTTAGGCATATCCAAGTTGAAAATTTGTGCTGAAGTACAATATTTTCTTTTTCATGCATTTGAACATTTTTACATTACGATTTGGTTGCGTATCTTGTTAGAAGATGTCCTTGAAATTCTACCTTTGTTGATGTCCAAAACTTTCTTTGATCAATTTGTGTTTGTTTGGGGATGTGAACAATGGACAACAACAATAGGTTAATTCACATGCTTAGTTTATTACTATTTGAAAGACTTGGATCGAGTTCACCTTGTTTGCAAAAGTCTACCTTATGGGCATAGGGATTAAACATTGTTCATTGATGATGAGTCTAGCAAGGCCCTTCGAAATCCAAAATGGAACGAACTTTTTTAAAAACCATTTAGAGGACGCGAATTATCCAAAAAAAGGTCTAATGGTTAAACCTTGCATCTTGGTTGTGGCCACTGTTGAAAGGTTTGCCTTGTGCAAAGATAATTTATGCCCATTATGTAGTTTTTGAAATTGCCGTTTAGTTTTCAATATCTGTCTTATTCTTGGTTTAAGTAGTTTGGAGGAAGTTTGAACAAGGATCTATCGACATTGCAACTTCCTTTAGGTGATGTCCTAAATACACCCTAAACTTGCCCTTGTTTCAGTTATGTTTTCCATGTCTTCCATTTCATGTTTGTTTTGTTATTTGTTTTTATTTTATTTTTTGACTAATGTTTGTACTTTTGGGTAAATTTCAATTATTCATTTCTATTTGTGGTGGATTCTAGTCTTTGTCTGTAGATTGCGTGAAGGCATTTGCAATTCTAATTGGTAGAAAGTCTTGTTATCGATCGAATTTTCTTTTTAAAGAAGTGAGGGATGTAGTTACATATTTGACTCTTCGTTTAAAAGGTTAGACGATTCTTCAAGTTTTGGTTGTTTGTAGAGTGGAATTTTAATTTTAGTGGTTCATATTCTGAATTCCTATATGGATGGCGAGATGGTTTTGATACTCAATGTATTTGTATGAAATCAATAAATTGATAATGATTGTTTTTCGTGCACTTGAGGTTTACTTCGGTTGTTGGTTTTAGTGGGTGAAATTCATATTTCATATTTCATAAGAAGAAAATTCTTCCTACTCAAGGTTACATGTTGAATGTATATGTTTTAGTACGTTTCTAGCTAGGTTTAATATATTCATTGGTGGCCACCAGATGATTTTATTTTCTAATAAATAGCTTTTTTCAATTGTTCGGTGCCATACAAGCTTTTTTGTTTAATGGTCCACCAATGGTTTATGGAATACAATAACTTTAGGTATTGTAGATTTTTTTATTGATATTTTACAAAATTCATTTGCATAAATTTAATAGATATTTCAAATTGTGTTTTTTAATTTTACCATTGAATTGTTCACTTGATGATGTTATGCAATGTTTTAGTTCTACACTTGTCTTTTTACGATCTTCTGATTCTTAAAATTTGGTGGCCACTAGGTCTATCCATTGTTATGAATGTTAAGTTTTCTTATGGTGAAAAAAATTTCTTATGCAAATTTGTTGTTTCAACATTTTGTTTGGTGCCCACCAAGTTGAAGATGTTATTTTATTTATCCTTAAACTTTCAATTTTTTTTTTTTTTTTTTTTTTTTTTTTTTTTTTTTTTTTTTTTTTTTTAAATTTTTAATTTTTTTTTTTTTTTTTTTTTTTTTTTTTTTTTTGTATTTTTTCAAAGTCTATAATTAATTAAATATGGTTATAAGAGATCTTTTTCTGAATGAATTAAAAAATTAGTAAAAAAAAGTCTTATGGAAAAACTTTAAATTATATTTTCACATAATAATATAATGCAACATTATTTTTGGGTCATAAGAATTAAATTTTTAAAAAATCAATTTGTAAAAGAATATTTTAAAAATATTATACTAGTAAAGTTAAGTTTTTAATATCATTAAAATTAAACATGAAAAATTTCAAATTTGTCACATGGTTCACAAACATTGTTGAAACTATGTGCAATCACATGTTTTAATATATATCTTCAAGTTTAATAAAAAAAATAAAAATTGTTCCACTTTTCAAAAAAAATAAAAATAAAATTCTAATACAATCTTAATCTTACAAATATTATAATTGAACAAATGGGTGAAAGGACTCTATAATGACCCTCCTTTGGGGCACTTTTGTGTTTAATATTATAATATATACAATATAATTGTTCCAAAAACATGGTACATTTAATTTTGGGTATCAATTTTGGTTTTGGGCCTTATAATGATTATTTTTACAAAACAAATGTCGTGTAATATTATTTTTAAAAAATAGTAAATTTCATTATATATATTGAAAAATCCATGAATATATTTATAGTATACATTGGTATAATAAGGTCATAGTCTCAGTATGATTGCATTAATTTTAATGAAATAAAAAAATGACCCATTTAATTATGCTTATCATTTTTTATGTGAATATGATTATTTGTCAAAACTTCATTTTATCACACATTTATTGCATCTTTGCTAAAAAAATTCATTTTTTGAAATAAAATTAAAAAAATTAGTCACATGGTATTTAAACATGGTTCATATTATGTGAAATGACATGATTCAATATACTTTCAACTTTCATAAAGATTAAAAATCATTTAAATTATTTAAAAAATATATTTGTATTTTTGAATACATAAGTACATTACATTTGTTTTCACAAATATACTCCAATTTCTCACTTTATTAAACGAAATGAAATAGTTTCTTTTTTAATCTTTTTCTAAGTTATATTTTAACATAATGTGCAAAAATATTATGAAAATCTTTCAAGAGTTTAAAATGGGATATATACAAACATGCACATCCCCAGAAAATAATACAATATGACACTCCAAAGGAGGTCACCATAATGTGCTTTCACCCAAATATATTTTAACATCCCATAATATGAAATAAAAATAATTAAGTTTTCAGCATTGAATTGAATTTCAGCATGTGAATAATGAGTTATGACAATATTCAAAAAACATGAAAATCTTTTCTAATATTGACATTGTTGAAGTTCAAAAAAAAGTATCACACATGAAAAACAATATAAAATGACACAAAAGGAGGAGTCCTCTGTAACTAGTGTCCTTTCACCCCCTTGATAGCTCATTATTATCTCAACAATATTACCCAACTTCATTCCCTTACAAATTATCCTTTTGCATAGAGAGGGTGGGATGCTCCAGAAGATGTTGGAACTGTGCTCCCGTTTAACCAAGTGGATCTAATTGACCTAAGGTAGTTACTTGGATGCCAAGTTATAATAAGTAATATCACCTAAAGCACCGCCAAAAGAATTATAGAGTATTTGGAGGCACATTATCCACGCTCATAATTTTTTCCTTTGCAAAAGGGGAAGGTGTTTTACTTCTACAAAGGCAGGCATAGTATTTTTCTAGCAACTGTCTTTAAACTACTTCATTAGTTGGGAGCTCAAAGGCCCCACTGCAACATGATGTATGTACAGGAGAGGCTCTACAAGTGGAGGCTCCAGCAGTTGGTATGTGTAGCTGCTATGGAATACACCTTCACCAAGGATCCTTATAATTTAATGAGGACATCAGATGGTTCTAGATGTGAGATTGGAGGCGAGTAATTATGAACAATTTTCTCCTTCTAATTTGGAAATCAATGGTGGGTTTCATCTGTATAAATGGCATAGATTTATGTCAAAGACAAACTAGCTTGCAATGTAAGCTCTGGATGTCATGGCTCCACATATAATTACTGATCCCAACCAACTTCGGACATTACCCACTTGTACATGATGGATGTTTCAGGCTGTATCCTTGGCAAGTCATTCAAAATGGTTGTTAGATAAAAAGAACTTAGTGGGAAGTAGCTTCCACAGTCACTACATATGAGTCATGGTTGGAAATGGGTGCACCAAGTGGGAAATGGTCGGTGATGAAAAATGGACAGTAAAGCGTGGTCGGTGGTGAAATTGAAGGGTTGAAACTTAAGGCACGAAATTTATCGGTAGTTTTTGTTCCATCTGTCAGCTTCTGCTCACACACTCTGCGACAACCACAATGTTATATTCAGACTTCTTATCCCCTCCAAATAATGCCTGCAATCTTTCAATAAGAAACAACGGGGAGTCTGAGAACTACTCATGGCCACTGCAATTTCTAAAGACTTGAAAGATTTATATTTCTTTCTATAAGAATCCTGGTCGGTGGCCAATTGGTCGGTTCTTTCATTGAATCAGATAGAAGCTGGAAATGCTAATGGAGGATCATGGACACCCGAAAACCGCTCTCAACCCTCTCTTCTCACTCCAATCAGCCATGGGCCCCCATGACCTTGGTTGTAAGTGGCTGTAGTCCTTTAATATCTACAAACTAAGAAATGAGACAGATATAAACGCAGCTGCAGACTGATCCATACTCAACTTACACTCAGTACCTGTCTCCAGAATTCGAGAAATTATTAGAGGACCGTGTACTACTCATCCCAACCCATGAGCAGGACCTGTATATATAGTCTACTCGCTGCGCTGTTGTTTACTGCACTTTTGTTCTAGTATATATCGTTCATGATCCGGACGTAGTGCAGCAGTGTAAGACAGCTCCGCTGAGCTGCAGATCGTTTCTTTCATGAGTACAATAGCAGTTAATTTGTAGGAGTAGCAGCTCCTGGTCTGATTGATTTTTGTGTGTTTAGTTCATGGGTTAGTGTGACATTTGAGTTTATATGCACGCTCCAATTTGATAGTTAAGTTTGTAAGCTTGTGCCTTAAATGTGTTCTCTCATTGCCTGCAGGCAACAGCATGTGGAATTGAGTTGGACTACCACATATGCAGCCAGTAATTGGTGCATATAACGCATGCAGATTTCTGATATCATTGTAGCTGCTTTGCTAGCATGCTCAATGAAAGCTCTGCGGCAAATAACATTCAATTGACTTGTTTTCTGAGAGTAGTAGCGAATATATAGTCGCTTATATATATATCTACATATGACACATTAATATTTGTTGCGGATTCTAATATATTCTTCAGTAGTTGTCAATTCATAGCTATCCCAGTTTCCTCTTTCAAGCATGGGTTGGTTCAATATAGTCTTCAGTGGTTGTCAAATTTTATGGCTATCCTGCTTATAACATCAGCAATGGATGTTCACGAGAGTGAGATCCTGAGAACCATATGTTATATACTATAGAGTCGGTAGAAGTTGTACTAGATCAGCTGCAGTACTCACTTTGTCCCTCTCAGCTGGTTTCTTGCTTCCCTCTTCATTAAGTCTGCAGTGCAATGAGTTTATGATTAGGTTTACAGCATTGTGGTAGCCCATTATTGTAGCTATCAATGAAAACTGTCTCTAATAGTGTTCAGAAGTCTGAAGCTGCAGCTCTTGAGTCTCAATACTCATTCACTTGTCCCAGGCCTTATTTGTTGCTTGTACTTTCAGTGTTCAGCTGCCTCCATGGTTATCATCACTATTGGCAATGTGTCCATCTTTCAAAGGATACAAATATTGGTGTTGAATGGCTTTTGATTCAAGCATTAGAAGAAATTGATCAGAAAGTTGTTTTTTGTTTGTTATGGTACTGTTCAAGATGAAGTAGGGTTAGTTTGAAATAGTTTGACATAATTTCTTAATATATATTAAAATTTTAAATACATTAAAAAAAATCATATTAAATTTACATGTTAGCTTTTTGTTGAACAACAAAACATGAATTCCAATGTTAATAAGTAGATCTATTCAACTAATATTATTGTGTTGGTATTGTAACATTTTGTTCTTTGTATGTTATTAATTAGATGGAAATTAAGTTCGTCAATTTCAAAATCTAAAAATGAAATGTCTTTATCTTGGTTTTGTTTTCAAGTTTTGTGATATAAAAATTTGATGAAATGTTTTCAAAAATTAAAAAAAATAAATTGCATTTTTAAAGGACAATAAGAAAACAAAAAACAAAGTTTAAAAACACAATTTGTTGATTAAAAAAAAAAATTGTTTAAAAAGAATCATTCTTTTCGATAGTCAATTTTTAATAATAAAATTTTCATCAAATTTTAAATTTTTTTACTATATAATTTTTTTATTGCTAATTTGTTTCAAAAATTTAATAAAATATGTTATAAAAAAATTAATAATATTTAAACTTTTGACAAGTGAAAAGAAATTTTATAACAAACTTACTAACCCACTTTCTTCTTGAACAGTAACATAACTTTTGAAAAACAACTTTCTTGTCAACTTCTATATATATACTCGGCACCACCTTCCTATCACTACTTCCAATGGATGCAAGTAAGTCCACTTTCTTTATCCTTTTCCAAATCTATATGTTAACAATGTTATGTTTTTAAGTTCAAAAAGAGGTTAAATAATTAACAAATAATTAACTAAAAATCATTTTTGTTATGAAAAATCAATTCTGAAACATTAAAATATTAAATATAAATTTCAGTAGTATATATGATGCTTTTAAGTATTGATTGCATTGAAACAAATAGTGTAATGAGGTTTTGAATTTTATTCAAATTATGTGGTGGCTTCATATCTAGGACAATTTACTGCTGTACAAGTTGTGCATTTTGCATTGTAGCTAGCTGAATTTTCTGCTTTGATACTTGTGTACTTCAGCGCTACAAACAGAGTTTTTTTAAAATGTGAATCCTCAACAATCTAATTAGATAATAATAAGTTGCACTTTCAACTTGATACATGCTGCAGTATCCTGATTTTTGCATCTGCTGTAGATATGGCAGGCACCAATGATCGACTGGTTTTGACTGAAGTCTCTGGGAGCTTTGCTTACATGCACTCACTGTTGTTACATGCAGCCAGGGGTTCTGAGGTGGCCTGCTGTGTTGCTTGCAAGAGAACTCTGGAGGAAATCCTGACACATCTAAGTAGCTAGCTGCAAAAACCATAGTACCTTGCCTGGCCACTTCAACACATTGTCTGTCAAATATTAAATTATGTTTTTAGTATTCCATTTCAACAATTGATATATTCTCAAATGTTCCATCAAACTCTTTATTTTCCTTCATGACAAAATTTGGCTGAATGCCTATGTATCCACTCCCCCAAACTCTGTCAATCATTTTTGGTCATCTTCTTGGAGCTTTGAAAAGCTCCGCTCTCTTTTTTCTAACGGGTTGGTTGCACTATTACATTTCATGATGATGTTAAAGGATACTAAAGAAGTATGGGTTTAGGGTTTACTGAGAGTAAGAAATCTTCTTCCATCTTATAACAAAGCCCTCTAAATGTTCTATAGAGTGTGTCAAAGAGGAAAGGAAATACCTTTTTACATTGGGAGAAAGAGAAAGACCCCCAAATGGACAGCAGACCAGTTCCTTGGGAGCAGAAATAGACACTCCCCATGTACTACGTACTACTAGAGAATGGGCCATAGGAGGCTGATTTTAAGCCCTCCCTCAACAAGCTGGACTAGGGCACATTTGACAAAACCCTCATCACTTTCTGAGGGCTATCTACATATCCGCATATGTAGAAGCATAATGCCCACTTTAGACTACGAGTCTGGGCCAGAGTCTGGGCCAATGTTCAACCGAAATCAAGCATTCCTATCGGTGCAAAAGTTGAAATCAGATCCAAGGGCTTTTACACTTGGAATCAAGGCCAAACTAGAAAAAAAATCTTTTCAATCTGCCCAAAGTTACTAATAAACGCTGAACTTTGTGGCCTTGTATTCGCTCCAAGCCTTGAAAATGAATACCATTGAATTTGGGAGGCCAATTTGCAACCCTTGGGTCTGATGTTTCGGCATTTATTTACATTCTGACATCAATGTTTTAGCATTTATCAGTAACTTGGGGCCAAACAACAAGCCAAAAATGCTCGAAGGCCGCCTCAAAGTTTTTCCAGCCATGACTCCTAGAGTAAAGCAGGCGTACAGTGGAGTTATCCTTAATGTCTTGAGAATTGAGAATCTAAGATTTCCCTCACAAATGAGGAGGAGATGGAAAAATGAGGATGAAAGTGGAGAGAACTTTTTAAACTAACTCTAGAATACATGTCATATTTTAATGTAGAATCTGCCTTGCTTGCTGCTTGTGGTGCCGTAATATTTCACTAGGACTTATTCTGGTAATGCCCTTGTCCTCAGAAGTTTGCACTCTCCTAAATTTACATTGTTTGTTGATTGTGTGAATCAAGACCAATGTTTTTTTTTGGGTGAAATCTTGTTGCTTGGTGGTGACAAAAGAAAGGGGGGCTGTGAATCCTAAAAAACATTTCTTAGGATTATAGTTTGAAAATTTGTTAGAAGTCACCACATTTAAACACTCCATTCATGGAGGTTGCCAATATAAAGTGGGATTTTAAAAAAAAAATCTACAACTCTGCTAGGATAGTTTCATGTTATTTAATGCTAAGGATCCTTAGCAATGAGTTTCAAAAAACAACTGTTGATAAAGAGACTTGATTTCCTAGCATAAAATGATTGTCAAGTTTTGATGGCAAGTGCCTATCAAATGCATACATTGTCCTAATGTGAAAATGTGTGCATGAAAGCGAGAACAACAATATTGTTAGAAACATGATACAAATATGATATTAATACTTCACAAATCATAAAAACTATAAATACATTACATAGGATGCACATGCATTACCAACCAACCTTGAGCACCAAAAGGGCATATAAGGAGATTCCATCCTTTCACACAATGAATAGATCAATAAAACTTTAGTAGTTGCATAAGCATTGATGGGAGGATTTTTGGATTTCAAAGCCAAACCAACAACTTTTGTACAATTTGTGTTTCTACAATTACATAACAACTAAACATGATTAATCATAAGAATTGAGATGCAATATCTAATTGAAGTCATGGAAAAATACATAACTTTAGACATATAATCATGGCACCAAGTTAATTTTGGTATATTTTTCAAGATGTGAAAGCATGAGCCAGATTGGGTTCCAATCCAAAGATGTTTTTTTGATCCTTTGTGTGTTTTGCTTTTCCCATTTCAAAGTATTGTGTTATGCAAAACTTCCATGCACATTAGAACCACCTCCATTCCCCATTTGGACAATTCAACTTCAAAAAATTTCAATGCATGTTGAGATAAAACAAACAATATCAATAGATTTACTTCATCACATTGGGTTGCATCCCATTGATCTTGGGTTAAATTGTGTAAAAAATCATTGGTAAGGCTACACATAGACTCATAAGAAGTTTGGAATTGTATATTGACACCATACACATTGCAAGGTTACACACAAATATAATTTAAAAGGCTTCAGTGATAATAAACAATACACATTGTGACCTAATACATTAATACATGCATGTAACTTAATACATTGATCAAATTAATAACATTAAGTATTTTCATACATAGATGCAAAATGCTTAAAACAATATTACAATACATTGCAAAAATATTCAAGATAGTTAAAGTTTAAGGTGCATAATTTTACAAAATACATTGGTAATATATTTACATTACACATAAAGCAAATTATGTTTGATACAATATTAAAATGTATTAAGTTAACCACACCAATACACCACCTTTTGGTACATAAATATGACTACTTGAATGATCCAATTAAAATAATAAAATAATGAAGTGAAATTATTTGTACCTCCCTAATGCAATATTAATGGCCAATTGTAGCTTGAAGGTTGGCTATGAATGTATTAATTATCACAAAGTGCTAAAATGAATTGATATAAATTTAGAATGAATTTTGATTTTTTAATTCCAATTCACAAGCCCCATCTTTGGACCTTTTAAGATGTACCATAAGCTAGGCATAGGATGTGCATGTGGTTTGATTAATATTGCCATACATTTTTCAACTTCAACAACATTAATTGTGGCCTTGTGAACCACATCTTGACCACATTTTCTCAAATTTTTCATCCAAATTTAATGTCCTTTTAGGCTATTCCAAACCTTGTTTACATTTGATGAAATTCCTCTTGGCAAAGTCATCTTTTTATTTATTGACAAGGGGTGTGCAAGTGGGCCCTATTGAAAAAGGCCACATTCTATTCATCCCATTGGTTGAAGAGGAGCCATGAAAGGTGTAGGTATTTGATAATTGAAGATGAAAGAAAACAACATCTTTTACAAATGTGACAAATTTTTTGTTACAATGATACATAGAATCTAATACATTGATACATAATATGTAATCTCATATGATTGAAACGATGGCAAGACAAAGCAAGGGACATTTCACACCTTCATAGACTTTTTGTTTTTTAATGTTTTTTGTTTGTAGTTTTCATATTATTGACCTCTAAGTCTCTCTCTTCTTTGTTTGATGGTTCTTATATTAATACACATAATATGCATTGTTAGTACATATATATATATTTTTGATGTATACTATTTGATACACTAATACATAGAGTTGTATCCATTGATACCCACAATTTGATACATTGATATTTATGTAGTTTAATAAAAATAATTGAAACAATAAGAAGACAAGATGGGGGCAGATTTCACACCTTTTTTTTTGCTTGATGATTCTTGTAGTTTTTTTTGTGGGGTCTTATGGGTTTGAACTCTCTTTGATCCTTTCTTTTTTTCCAAGTGTTTCTTCAAGCATAGAGATATTTCTAATGATATCTCACCTTAGAAATAAGGACCCAACTCTCACCTTATGACCAAATTTAGAAAATGGGCAATAAGTATCTAATTGTCAATGGGTTTCTTTAAAACCTTTGGTGAAGGCTAATTATGTACCATCATTTCTAGTAGGTTGGTGCTTGTTGTAAGTTAAGTAAATGCAATGTTGGTTGCCAGTTGCCACCTTGAACAAATTAGGTTTTCAACTCCAACATGTTTGTTACAAAATATAGTAATCCAAAGGTGATTCACTTGCAAGGTGCTCACAATAAACTATGAGAAAACATTAGTACTAATATATCAAGGAAAATTCTATTTTCACACCTTTTTTGCCGGTCCGATTTTAAACAGAATAAATTTGAGTGCATGAGGAGCAGCCATGCACTGCGCGGTTCACGAAATCATGGGGTCACCAAATCGGACCAGCAAAAAAGGTGTGAATCTAGCCAAAAAAGGTGTGAAAATAGAATTTTCCTATATCAATCTTAATAAATATTCCCCAAAACATTGCATTCTAAGCTAATGTCAATTCTAATGTATTAATCCTAAAATAAACATTGCTCATAACTTTTTGGATTCTAAAGACCTCCCATAAGATTTTTAATCACAATGACAACCTCAACAATGTTGCTTTAGCAATTATAATAAAATGTTAGTTTTCAAGTAGAGTCATAGACAAAATTCTCAAAAGGTTTGCATTCAAGCTTAATGCCAATTCTAATATATTAATCCTACTAATACATTCCTTGAAACATTTTGGAATCAAAAGACCGATCACAATGTTTTTTATTTTATGTATCATTGCCATTTTGGCTACAACACAAATTGTTTTTAAAAAAAAAACATTTGCAACGACCATGATCACATAGACACCACACCCCCCCCCCCCCCCCCCAACACTAATTCATGATACATTCCCTCCGCGCTCGAATCCTTTGTGGATCCTTCAGGACTTTGTGTATGATCTTGGCACGCAAAAATTTCTTCACCATCTTCGCTCGCAAATCTTCACAGTGCTTTGGATTATGAAGATTCTTCGCAGATTATGAACCTGCTTCGCGAGGTGAATCTTCACATGTAGTTTGTCAAGCTTTTGCTAAGAAGTATATAACAAAGGAACAAAAATTCCCAGGTCTTTAGGAGACTGGAAAAGTAAGATTCAGAAAGGAACCTGCAATGAAAGAATTCTCTCCTATTGATTCGAGAGAATTATTGTAGCATGATGATACGATTTTGTGTCTCGTTCGGTCGAAAAAATGCCCGTCGCTGTATCCTCTTCTTTAGTGCCTCGATCTGCTACTCAGCAGCGCATACGAACATTCGATCGATAGTGCAGGCGGCACAATTGATGCGCGCGAGAAGTCTCTTTCAAAAATGAGGTATTATTCTCATATTCTCCTGAATCTCCTTAATCCATTACTGCACTCTGCAATAAGAATCCAAGAACCTCCGCCGAACAATTTCCGTGCAGAAATCATAAAGAAGAAGATTAGGAAATGCTGATATTGAGAGTTTCAACGCACAAGAGACACATGAAAGAAAGAAAGAAACAGTCGACTGCTCACTGCGAAGACAACAAAGACAAAGCGGAAGACAACGCGGAAGTGAGATGAGGGAACTTGTCTTGATGAAGCAGAGCATTGATTGAAGAAGGAGCGCCGTCCTGCGATGGGCATATGTACTGCTTTATGCCGTCCGTCCTGAGGTACGTCGTCCTGCATCCTTGCCGCCTCATCTACTCTCTATGAATAGCGCGACACAGATCTAAACTTATTACTGGACCGAAGGAAGGAAAAAAACAAGCTTCTGGGAGAGAACGGATTCCTTTGTCTATATTTGGAAACAGATACGTCGCTGCAGACGTGACATCGCCGAGCTTGTAAACCAATTGGTGGAGTTTCGATGCTCAGGTTTATCTACCAATGATGAGAGGATTCTGCCGAAAACTGACGAGGAGCTGATGATGGTCAAGCTACTGTGGGACTCATGAGAGGAGGCGGAGGCACATGAGAGACGGCGGCGCATCGGAGCAATTCGACGGTTGAGGCGTTGAATGCGGAAGTCGGAAAGACGCACCGTCAGTGAGGCTTCATCAGGTTCCTTGCAATTTTTGGCAATTCCTTGACGCCATCTGCGGAATCTCTTTCTTTCGCACGCAGGGAAGAAGAGGAGGAGTTGATCAACGACGTCGTATGTACGTGAAGTTCTCTGTTCGGAGAGTCTGAGAGTCACCTGGTCGGTAATCAACAAGCAAGCTCTCTTGGAACTTCGCATTTTGGTTTCCTTTTCCATGCAACCGTCGCTGTGATGTGCCGCCTCTTGCTTCTCCGATCGTTTCATATTCCGTTTCGGGAAGCTGCTTGTTCGTCTTCAGATCCATTCGACCGATTCTTCTTCTTCTAGCTTCTCTTCTTCAGATTTCTTTTTCTTCTTTTTGGTTTCGTTGTTCTAGCAGTAAAGATCCATGGTGATGCCCTCTTTTGTTCTTTTGCCTTTGCCTCATCAAGAGCGAGCAGTAACAAAGTCGTCATGCCCGCGCGTCCCAACTGCTTCCCTCTTGTTTTGTTGCTCAGATGGCGCAACTGTACAAAGCTTTGTTATCGTGCAGCTCTCGGGCGGCTGAACGCGGGAATGGATATTTATTTCTCTTCTTGAAACATCGCTGGCTGTGATTTTTTTTGCTCAAATTTCCTTCGCTGCACAAGCTTGGTAAGCTTCTCTCGACTCATTGTCTGTCGCAGTGCCGCAAACCACCTCCAGAAAAGTAGCACAAAGTAGGAAGAGCTTTTGCATCTTCTTCTTCACTGACTGGACTGCATCTTCTTTTGTTGCATTGAGACTGCATTGGATTTTCCTCTAACAGTCTGAAGGGATCATGAGCATGGTGGAGTTTTGTCTTAAAAACTGGTATTTGGAGGTGCCTTTGTGACCTAGAAGATCTTTCTCTTTACCTGATCAAGATGGGAAGGAAAGAAACCGTCCTTCAATGCACATGTGTGTCTTGTGCAGAGCTCTAACTTTATGTGTCTTGTGCATAGAACCCTCCACTTCTAAGTTGCACCAAACAAGGAGAGCAAGCTTGCAGCACAGGGGTTTTCAGCAGTACAGACATCTTTTGGCTGTTTAGTGTGGAGCTTTTCAAACCTGTCAAGCCGTCATGGGGTATTCACTCAAATTCAGGCTCTGGAAAGCCATTGCAGAGCAATGTGATGAATGTTTCTCTGGGTACAAGGACAATGATGTTGTCATAGACTACTTTAACAACAGCAAAGATGATCCAAAGACGTGGCTCACAAATTTCTGTTCCTGGGCAAGGCAGGAGGAGCTACCTGACTACTTCAAGCTGGACTGCGCCATAGTGGCCATGAACCTTACTCATGCATTCCCAGCAGAGACCAGTGAGGATGGGGGCACATGGGACGAGTTTGTGCACCTCTTCAAAGAGAAGTTTATGGGTGATTGCAAATGCTGGGCTGGTATACATTCTTCTTCATTGTCATGTTTGCTTGAAACTGTTGTGGAAATTTCTCTGCAATCTCATAGATATATTTTCAGTGCACTCTTCTTGTTCTTCTCTGTTGAACATTAACGAGGATTTCAGGTGGTAAATGGCATGATATGCCTACACTAAGCTGGGAGGTTCTTCACAGTAGATGGGGTGCTCTGATTGTGCCATGAGATTTGAGCACTCTACATATAATGCTTGTTATTCTTCTTGCTAGGGGCTTGTCAAAACAGTCCCTTGTCATTTTGGTATTGGCATCCAGAAGTTACAAAACTGATAATGTGCAATTTGTAGCACAGAATATGACGTTCAAGCATAGCCTTCAAAGGTCAAACACTTTTCTGATCTCCTCGCAGTCTTATTGGGTGACTCCTGCTGTGGCACCTCATAGGGTTTAGGGTTTAGGGTTTGTGTGAAACTTGAGCTACAGATGTTGGTTCATCTGTGAACGTGTGTAATTTGAATCACCTTAAACTCGTAACTAGAAGTCATCCAGAAGGATATTCAACAAATTTGGCTTGTTTAAACTGAAGTGCAGGTTCAATTCTTGAAACTCTGTGCTTGTTGTAGTCCAGGTACAGAATCCCTCCTGTACGATTTGTTTTTTGATGGAGCTGTGCGACCACATCCTTGTGGAAATGCTGGCATTGGGGCAGTTCTGTTCAGCCCCACACGGTCAAATTGCAGGACTCTTGTTTGCAAGTATCTTGGCAGAAATGTGACGAACAATTCTGCTGAGTACCTTGCTCTGATTCATGGCCTGAAAACTGCACTGACCCTTGGTGTAAGGCATATCCAGGTCTATGGTGACTCTCAACTTGTTGTCCACCAGGTAATATGTCATAATGGAGGTCAGCATTTTCCTCACTGCTGAATCAGTTGTAGATGTATGTCCCTTGAAAAACCTAGATTTTCAATCTGGGTATTGGTTGCTTTTTTCCAGAGCTATATGCATGGTTTCAGATGATCAAACCAGGTGAAGACTGAGTAGTGCACCACAGATTATGGGTGGCTAATTGCGTTTTGAGGCAGAATATGGTAAAGTTCTGTGCAGATATGTTTGCCATGTGATGTCACTTGTGGGTAATCATTTAGGTTGCAAAGCTTATGAGATGAAAGTCTGTTTGAATTGACTTGAAACGGATACTCCAATTTGCAGGTTAATGGGAAGTATACTGCATCAGATTCTAAGATGAAGGGTTATTTGAGCCAAGTGTGGAGTATCAAGAGGGATTTTCAGAGCTTTCAAATTGATCACATCAGGCGAAACTCAAATAAGGAAGCAGACAAAGTTGCCAATGAAGCAATTGACAAGCACTGTGCGTACATTTCCAGGAGGGAGGTTTTGCAGTCAGGAAATCCTCAGTATAAGACACGGTTCTGCAGATACTGGAGCAGAGGATATTGCTATCATGAGCCTGATTCAGTCAACTGCCCATTTGCCCATGGTGAAGAAGATCTAATGGGCTCTGACAGTCCTCGTGACTATTGACCTGAAGAATTTTGCCAGGTTAGTGAAGCTCTAGCAAGGTTGGTGCTTGGTTTTGAATGCTGTTGTTAGGAAGTGTTCTAGTACTTTCTACGCAAGTGTTTGGATGGCGTGGTGATGATATGTTTTGCACAATCTTGTTTGTCTCACTTTTGAACTGGTAGATGATCTCCCCACATTCTCTTGCTTGTTTGGAGTTGGAAATTGGGAATGGTAGAAGAAGATTGAAAGGGCAGAAGGCTAGCACATCATATCTAGGGGCAGAATGAAACTAAGGCAGGAAAGGGTGCACCTATGTCAGGGTTTTCCCCTAGCAGGAAGTAGTAACTTTTCCATTACAAGATCTGTAGCCAGCAACATTCTACAACAAAAGTCAATTGATTTGCAAGCTGTTTCCCAACAATAGACATGGAAACTCTTTCTGCAGACAAGAAGATTGATATAGTCATAGTGTTGAGTTCTTAGCAAGAAGCGTTTTTTCTTGAGACCATTTGACAAATGGGTTTGAACAGAGAGAACTGCCTTAATAGTATATGGGTGTTAAACTCTGTAGGCTGTACATCTTTTCTCATGATACAGATTTTCATGCAACTGTTTCCTTCCAATTTTGCAGAACTTGAACTTCTAGTTCCGAGCAACTTGAAGTTGTACAAATTACAAGCACCGTGAAGCACCTTGAAGCAAGCAACAGAATTTTTGCAACTTTTGTAACATCCTTGACAGTTTGGCGAGTCTTTTTACAGATTGGAAGATTACTCTTGTCAGAAAAAGGCAGGTAATGCTATTGGGTCCTTTTTTTAAACGTAAGAGGGCGCATCCAAATGGGTTCTTGTCCACCATGATTTGCAAAATAATATGAAAATGTCATGTCATATCATATCATTTTTGACAAATATGCCTACTGGACACTAAAATATCATGTGCATATTTATGCTTCCATGTGGAATTGAAATGTATTCTATAACTATTATCTGTCCTATTATAATCATTGTCAGCTTTATTCCAAACAATTCCTGTCAGAAAGGTAAAGGTTTTTAGTTTTAACAAACCCCATTTTGGCCAAACAAATGCTATAAATGGCCGACAATTAAATACTTTTTACTATGAGAAGTGATTGCTCATTATCAAACATAAAAATGACTTCTCTTAATGGAAGGTTAAAAAACCCTAACCACTAGTTTTAAGAACCAGTTGCTCACTTTGAAGACATCATTGAAACAGTTGTTAATTGAGTGTTTTTGGCTATCAAGTCATTTTTTGAATTGTCTGGGTGTTTGCTTATTCACGAGTGTTTCACAATCATGGGTGTTTTTACACTAATCGCTCAAAATCCTGTTTGTTCAGATGAAAAGCACATTGAGTAAAATTTGTGAATAATGTGTTATTGTTAAAATGCAACAATTTGCATCATGTTTGCATGCAACATGTAAGTAGTAGTTTAGTAAGCTTGCTCTTAAAGACAATTCAAGGCATCAAATTTGAACAACCTCATATTGCCCACAAATATTTTCTTTGCACTTAAGGATGACAATCCCATGATGGTGTCATAAAAATTAAGTGTTAGTTTACTCCATTTACTTTTCAAAACAATTCAAGGCTCCCCTTCTAACAATCTAATTGGCTTTATAAGCTTTTTCTATCCCTAGGGTCAAGCCTATTCCACATACCCTGTTAAAAATCCAAGTACCATTCTAGTACCTTGGCACCTTTGACACTAATATTATTATTTGTGGAAATGTTGGAATTTTTTTTTATTTTTTATTTTTCAAAGAACAAATTTTGGTGAAGGGAAATAGAGAATGTTTTATACTAAATAAATAATATATTCTATTAATAATGGAATCTTCATATTTATTTATTTATTTGAAAGACATGTTGAAGCTAGCCTTGTACTATGGCATTGGGGTTAATGTTAGGTCATAATGTACTGTGAAGTTTGAATGTTTTATTTGATTTTAGTAAATTTGTGATATAGCCAAATTGGCAATTGTCAACATTGACATTTATCCAAATTTGGTTATAGACCACAAATTATTATCATCGTGACCAACATCAAATAGCTACCTTGCACATTTTGCCTTTTGTCAAAAGCTTCTATTTGATGATGATCCAAACTATCAAAATGATCCCCTTATAATTGTCAAATTACTTGCAAGATGCAATTCACAAGTCCAAGTTACCAAAACATGGGGAATGCCTTCACCATTAAGGAAGTTGGGTTCAATTTCATAGGTTAGACCAAAAGAATCCAAGGACAAATTGAGCTTGAGTGTGAGAGAAAAAAAACTTTTATGAGTTGAATCAAAAGCCTAAAAATGCATGGGTTGCATGCAAAACTTCCATGGGTAGAAAGTGTTTCAAAGGAAGATGGGCTTGTCATCCATGTTTGGTGTAAAATTTGCACAAAATTATGGGTAAGAAAAAGCTTTAAGTGTTCTTTTATAATAAAAAAAAAGTGTTATAATGGGCAATTTACGTGGTTCAATTACCTCACAAGTTAATTTTCAACATGTGTATTTTTGTAATTATACATAATTTGTGTGAAAGCAAAATAATAAAGTGACCAATTGAATTACCTTGTTAAAATTGGAACAAATAGAACCCATTATAAAATGCAAAAATAAGTTTTAAGGAGGTTTTTAAAAATCAAAATATCATTTGATATTTATTTTTGAATGTGGACATTTTGTTTCAAGCAAGTGTGAAGTAGGTTTAACAAAGAAAAAATACATTTTTTTGTCAATGGCTTGTTAAAATATATGAAAATTTTCATATTTAAACTTAGTACATATTTATTTCATTAAAACTTTTGATGAAAAAACAAGTTTGAAAACATATTAATCAATTAGTTTCAAATGTGTTTTTAATTTATTTTTAAAGTTCATTTGATTTTGATTTTGATTTTTTTGAAACTAGATACTTACAAACTTAATTCAATAAATGGTACTAGACATATACTTTCATTTAATTTTATATTATTTATTATAATTATATGAGACATAAGGTTTAAATGAAAAAAATTAGTTTTTTCATATACTTTGGTCAAAAAAATTTAAGTAAACCACTCATGACAAAAGGAGATAATTATTCTTATTGGAGTCATATATTTTGATCCCTATCACTATTATAAAATCAAATTGTGTCAAACATTTTACTAATCAATATCCTTGAACCATCAGATTTCTTGAACAACAATATCACCCACTTTGTGTCCATGTGTATGGTGAAACATGATTAATAAAAAAATACAAAAAAGTGAAATTCTAACACATTTTTGATACATACTAAAAAACTTGAACCCATTTTATTTTGCTTTGACAAATTGTTGTTTGTTTCATGCAATATGTATGTGTGACATGTGTGTAGTGTGGAAGAGGAGGGTTGCACCACAATTTGTAATTCAAGGTTCAATTCTCCCACAAATACTACTACAAAATGTGGGTGTAATTCATTACTTCTTCACTGGTCCCTTGGTCATTACAACCTGTGAATTCATTCAAAGTCCAATGAAATCACTTGGAGTATGGGGACATTTTTTGTTGGAGTGAAGTCAAATCACCAAAATTTTCACTTTAATGAAATTGTTCATGACTAATAGAGTTTTCAAAACAATCTTTAAATGCTTAATGTTTTTAAGTAGGCAAAACAAAAGACCAAAGACTTCATAGACACAAAAAGGTTGTCAACATTTATATCTTGAAAATAAAAAACTGGTGTCATGTGATTTTTTTCTTTTCAATGGAACTGCCAATCCTATTTTTGACATCTTAAAATTTATTTGGAGGTTCTCTAAGTGGGGACAAGGTGTTTTTAAAAAAAAAATTGTGATGTAATTGAAGTGGTGATCATCCATGAGGTGATTTAGTCAGATTTGGCTATAGGTTCTAGATATGAAAATAGAAAAATAGAAAAATCCTTTTATATTCTTGGCGAACTTAGAACAAATATTTTGCAATTTGGAAAAGAAAAATTGAAATGTAGCAAATTTGGGCCATTTTTTTAATGGAAAATCCTTTGAATAGCTCTAAAATCATATTTTAAAAGTCAAAATTTGATGAAATTTCACCCATAAAAAAATAGTTGAGGGTGGGGGGGTTTAAGCCCAATTCTCCCAAGTTTTAATCTTTTAGTTCCCATTCTAACACATTTAAAAAAATTTTAAGAACCCTTGAACCTAGTTCAAAAAACTAAGTCCAATTCCATGTGTACATAGTAACACTCCCCAATGGTATACCCAATTGTATCGGAACAAAGTTTGACAACAAATGATCTATGTAAGTACAGAGTTTAACAACCATATAAAATTTAAATCTAACTATAAAGTTTAGCCCACTGATTAACTTTTTTTTTTAAAAAAAAACATCAACTTTCATACCTAAAGATCCTGAACATGTTTTCAGGAATATGTTTTCATGTGTCTAGTTTTGATCTAACAAAAGACTAGTTTTACAGTGCAGTTCTTATGCCAGTTCCAACAAAAAATTTAGTGTCAACTTGGGTTTGGGTCACAAGAATCTGAACAGAACTGAACCCCTCTTTTGTACCCTTGGAAAACCAGATACCCTCATAACATTGATAAAAACTCTAGTTGCCTACCCCTCTTCATAAATTACAAAGGTTTCATAAATTAATAGCCATTCAGTCCACTGTGAATGCTTCCTCCTAGCCAGGATAGTTATTTCTGAAAGTTTGAAAATAAAATCCCAGCTTAGTATCTGTTGAAATCATTATTTTTCAGGTCACAAAAATGCCAAAAATCACCCCAAAAAAGAAACTTGACTGCTACATTGAAGCATCCAGAGCTCTTATGAGAAGCTGATACAGGAAGCAGAGCAGTTGCAGTAGAAGAGGAAGGGAAATAGATCGGAAATTCTTCTTCCTTGACATTCATTCCTTCTTCCAAGTACCTTCCTGCTCAAAGGAAAGATGAAAGCACAATTAAGAGTGCAGCAGCAGCTCCTGTAGAGCTTTCTTCCAGAAAGCAAAAAGAGCAATCTAGGAACAGCTGTTTCCAGTCGATCATGTGCTTGACTTTGCTCATAAATTGAGAAGTCGTGCATTTTTATAGGAAGCTGCTGTATTGCCTTTTTTTTCCCCGCATAAAAACCTTGATGCGATTCCCAAGTTGCTTCCCATAATTTTGCAAAACAGAACTGAATCGGTCGGACTCGTCCCAACGAATGAACGACCGAATACATCAGTACTTGTTACAGCACAGTTTTGATCTCGGCTCTAGAAAACGGCGCTGCACATCACAATGTTAATTTAGCAGCTACCTGCAAGCTGCTGCAGTTTGCATCACCCGGACCGATCTTTAAGCTCCGCAAACGAGTTACTGTTTTTTGCAATAATCCGACTAGTGCTTTTGTTTGTGGCAAAATTCCACACTGCGGTCACAAAATCCAGTGCTAAGGGTACAAAGGATTTATTTGGGGGAAAAAAGAAAAAATGAAAGCCAAAGTCTCCATATTTTGAGGGAAAAAAAAAGTCTAAAGTCGCCATATTTATTAGAGCTCACCAATACCAAGCAAGGATTCTGAATTTTTTGTTCTAATTTTCTGTCTGACCTGTAGCCAAATTTGGCTCATTCCTCTTGTGGATGATAGTTAGTCCTGCAAGTCCTGCACCTACCTCACAAAGTTGAAAAAAAGAAAAGAAAAAACACAAACACGCTGTGTCCAAGAGCTGATGATAGTACTCTGCCGCAAGGTTGTCTACAGCTCATAGATTGATCAATCATGAAAAGGGTTGACAGTACCTGCTGGGTTATATATAAACAGAGAACACCAGAACTGACCACCAGATTCAGCCAAACGACAAATCCCACTCGCAAAACAAAATCTCTCGAGGCCAGACTGCTGTTAGGCGATGACGTATTGCGACTTGCTGCGATCAGCAATTCTGCATCTGAATGTCACATGCACTTCCACGTTCCAGGAGCTAGCTAGCTAGCTAGCTAGGAGATGCTACCTATATAGCTGCAGCTGGTATGCAATTCCTTTACGCAGAAAGAAAATCAATGCAATAGTACTAGTTATAGCGGTAGTACTTGATCATAGCGGAATTATAGCATTTTGCGGATCACGCATCATGAGAAGCTAGTGGGTCCAATGCGTGTGGTTCGCGCATGCTTGTGGATTTTACATTGACAAATGTCAACTCCAGAGACCCAATACGAAAGATGAAACCAGCTTGCAGTGTGGGTCCTCGTGATAACTACTAGTAATTTGGGTACATCAATCGTGGTTGATATAAAATGGACCCCACCGTGCATGAGATCGATCATCAATCCCCGTTTTGAAATAGATCTATAGCTTCATCCCAGTTCTCTTCATCACTTTGTCCACTTCTTACTCATCAATTTCGGTATCTAGCCAGTACTTTTGCAGGGGACCTCACTTCCATTTTATTTCAAACAGTAGTGTGCCAAAAAACATAGGATGCAAAGTCGCAACAAAGATTTACAAGCTCCCCCATGGGGAGATGGTGATAATCAAATCCCCAGCTATGATCTTTTAGGGAAGAGATTTGCACCATAATTTGCTTCATTGGGAAAACTCTACTAGGGAATTGCAGGATCAATAGGTATTTCAATGTTTTATTTTAATTGGAAAACTGTACTAGGGAATTGTGGGATTCCCTATTAGGTATTTCAATATTTTATTATTTTAAGTTTCCCATTGTGAAATTAAGGGGATCATTCCTATTGTCAAACAAACCAATTCAAGTTTGCATAGGCGAAATTCAAGTTTATATTAATGGTCCCACAAGGAATCCTATAAAAAAGTTTGTTGTGATTATCTTATTGAAAAAAATATTATATACATATACAGTTTATTTAAATGTAAAGAAGATGTTTATGTTTCAATATGAAAAAATATTGAAAATATTCTATTATTTCATAGCATATCAATAAATAGCCTTTCATCATCTCAGGTGTTTCATAAATATATATATATACAAAGTCGAGTGAGCCCCATGGTTATATATGGTTAGTAGTTAGTACTACGAGTTCTAATCTGGAGCGCAATTACTAGCTGTGCAAAGGTAGCTATAAATTAATGAATGTGGGGGGGGGCACCACGTCTAGTCACCGAGTGCATAATTATTAGTGGTCTTGGATCAGCACGCAAATCGAATTCCAAAAGATGAAGCTGTCGCTGAATTAATATCATGAGGGCGCTCGAGATTCAAAGACGTAAATATATTAGTTTACAAATTGCAACTGGTGCAGCTGCTGCTACACGCATCCGACTGTTTTCTAATGAATTTTTTTGCCGGCATTGGTTTCTATAATCACTCGAACAGAACATCCTGTGGAGGCTGTACCAGCGGCTGTGAGGTCCACCAGCGGCTGCACGACCGGCTGCTGCAACTCGCAGTTTGATCTGAGATGGAATTGAAATGCAACAATTCATCGCACGTGCACCCATCGACGTGCAAGAGTCATTGAATTCATTACTGCAGATTTTAGTCTAAAACTGAAAAGAAGAAAGTGTACTCATGACAAGATCATGTAACGCCCGACCTTCAGGTCTGTTCCAGGAGCTTAATCTAGATATCCAGTTTTGGTACAACTCCTACTTGTGTGCTTGAATGTGGGAAAGCTCGCAGTTATCCCTGTTAGAAATCCCTCCTAGAACCAATGTCAAAGGGGAAATTCCATTCGTTTCCCCCAATAGCTAGGTGCTTTCCAACCAGGGAAAACTGCCGACTTCCCGCTCTGACAATGGTTCATTGTACCCTGAACCAGATTGGCATACTTGAACTTTCCCTGTGAAGCTGGCTCCCTGGGAATGTTGCAAAACTCCCCTGTGTAGCAGAATTATTTCCCTGTTACTTTCTTGCGTCATTAGTCTATTCTTGGAGGTAAAGTTAGACAATTTTCCCACAAGGGAAGCAACCATCCAAGAGCTCCTTCTGATCATGAACGATCGAGCGAATGAAAAAGATTTGTTCGAACTTGGCGCAAAGCTTTATTCATGTTTCTGCTTTCTGGATTACAACTTGTTTCACAGTTTATAACATACATACTCTAGATCATCAACCGGTTACCGGACTCGCGACATTATTCAAACAAACTGGCAATCATGCTAGTGTGACAAAATAGTTTTTCAGAGTCACAAAAAATTTGCAGTCCACCAAAAGAATATTCCGAGCAACAAGATCGTCTCCTAATTCACCTAATTGAGCTGATCTCGTTTCTCTAGTTCCGGGCATCGAGTTGACGGCACACGGGCGATAGCTGCTGCATCCGCTACTTGTTGTGTAAATTCACACATGTGTGGTGGTGTATATATCCATCGATAAAATTTCTCGCATCGTGGGTCATGCTCGACCTCGAGTCCTCGACCGTTGCAGTACGCTTGTAGACACACAAGTATATATATCAGCAGATTGTCTGCTTAAGCAGCTGATGCTGAATTGTACTTACGGTTCGACTTAACCTCGAGCTGGTTGCAGCCCGATAGAATTACAATGATTGTGTAGCTAATTGGGTTGGCTGCAAATCTTGCGAATCTCTCCTTCACTCCCCGTGAGAGGACTAATGTTACCCATTTTCACCATGCTGACACCGAATTCGTGAAAGAACTGATCTGATGCAAAGTAGGGAGCAAACTGATTCACCAAATCTTGGCTCTCGCCTGTTGTGTTGAAGAGAATTCGGTCGGAGTAAAGAGTACCCTTTCCGACTTGCAAGTTCCTGTAGTATTGGTTGTCAAAGGTGTTGGGTGTCACGGGGTCCAAATTGTTGACAGTTGCGGTGTCGCCGCCGTTTGGGCACGAGCTTTCGAGCTGGCTTGCGTAAGCCGTGTTGAGCAGCGGATCCACAGTCGGGTACAAGCTTCCATCCAGCACCGAACAGTGAACGCTTCCGAAGGTGTGCGCACCAGAAAGCACCACCACGTCTTTTGGACTGAGCCCAACCTTCGCAAAATTGTCGTTGAGCTGCGCAACGTTGTAGAAAGCTCCGGGAAGATCCGCGTTGGCTGCAGCCTCGCTTGCTGTTAGACTGTCGCGCCTCCCGAACACGACTGTCCATCCCGGATTGTAGGAGGGTCTCGAGGCCTGTACTTGCGTCATATATGAGTCCAATGCACATTGCGATCACTGCGAATTAGGACACTGCAAAACAATGAACACCTTCTAGCTAGCGCGGGACCCTGAGCTGGGACTTGTACAAAACCTTGACCAATTGGTGTACAAAGCTCGATGATGAAATATTGGAGTCAGACTTTGCTGCAAGAGTTCGAGAATTGGAGATCGGTGTGTGCTTACAAGAACGACAGAGTCGCGAGCAGTAAGGGCTAAGATGTCAGCGCATGAGACTGTGGAAGGGCAGGCTTCCTCCACTGCTGCTTTGATATTGGCGATCACGTCGAAGCCTCGAAGCGAATTCAAGTTGAGAGCCGCAAGCTGCTCGTTGCCGCTGAGAAGGACTGAGCCATCACAACCCTAATTAAATTGTACACAAAATACAAAAACACCACGTACCCACCACAGTATCACTATGAGTGTCAAAATCTATGAGCCAGCTGGTTGCGTGGCTAGCTGCTAGATCAACAATTCACGACCACTTCAGCACTTATAATAGCAGCTCACATGATCAAGCTGCATAGATCATATCCGCTATGCAGAATTAGCTGCCAGTACTGTCTAACATGATCTAGCAAGCACAATAGCTGCAGGAGACTAGATCACAAATGTTTGTGGCAGCAGGCATATGAAACGGCAGCTTATGTATTAGGGCAGATGGAACTCTCAAGAAGCTCTTAGGTGATTCCTTCCCTTGTAGGAAAATTGTCTAACTTTACCTCCAAGAACACTAAAAATTCAAGTGACAGGGGATTGTGGAACACCGGGAGTTCTGAAACATTCCCAACCTGGAGCCTCCTCACAGGCAAAGTTCAATTATGCCATCTAGTTCAGGGTCCTGTGAATCAAT
>Ga0209208_10001976_pt1 | contig 29233 bp, 9 predicted proteins | sample S1TSphfallax_3_FD_187694 | JGI IMG/M metagenome (GOLD analysis project Ga0209208, IMG submission 187694) | Host-associated microbial communities from peat moss isolated from Minnesota, USA - S1T2_Fd - Sphagnum fallax MG (SPAdes) (version 2) | ecosystem: Host-associated > Plants > Peat moss >...
GGGTGTAATGGGAAAATGTACATGCACTTAAAAGTATAAGGGGTTTAAACATCACAAACTTTGAAGAAGCCATGGAAAGCATGCTTTGAAAATTGGTTATGTATCCATTAAACCTAAACAATCCAATTTGAAGATTATGTTAAGAATAAGCTAGATTTAAATATGCCTTCAAGGCATAAAAGATGGATGTTTGATATTCAATGGGCCTTTGTCCACAACCCATTTCAACCAAGAACTCCAAGATATGGGGTAGAACTTGGAAGGTAATGGTGAAAAAACTAAATTTCTCCATCATATTTTTATTATATTTTATTAAGAAAGTGGGCATTTAATGGGCTATAGGATTCAAAGGAAGTGACTTTGGAGTTTCAATTTTGAGAGCGTAGGAGCTTCATAGGAATGGGCTCAAGAACATAATAAACCTATAAAACCACAATTGAAAAGAGTTCATTCAATGGGAAACAACAAAACTAAACTCAATTTTAATGATTGAGAATAATGCATTTGTCAAAGGGTTGAAGAAAGCAAACCAAAATGGTAGACCATAAAGTTGCAATAGTTGAAGAGACACACATCTCCAAATGCTTGGCTAGGTTTGTTTGAGAAAAATAATAATGTATAATCAATTGTATTTTTGGTACAATTAAAAAATTCATGTTGAAATGTGGGCACCACATTAAAACTTTGGACTTCCCTAGAGAGGTTTCAATGTTTATGCTAGGAAAGCTTTCGAAGGCTTTACAAGGTCAACCAACATGCATAATAGTCCAAGGAAGGATTCAAAAGGTGTAGGTGATGGATATTAAAAAGAGCCCCAAATATTGACCTTCTTGTTTTTCTACAATGGCTTCATTTACTTTGATTTTGATCAAAACCACTAGGAATGAAATTTTGAAAGGATTTTCATGACATACATAACTAATAAAAGTAGAAAGTTGATCAAAGACTAAAGGACCTTGACTAAAAGCATAATTGAAAAATGGGAACCACTCATACCTCAAGATTTGAAACTTATGTTTTTAGTTAAAATAAAGAGAAAACAAAGACACAAGATTCATTTGATCCTTGTGGCACAAAATGATAGTTGCCAATAAATGGAGAATGAAAATGGATTCAAATATTGAGGTAAAATGCACCTCCTCATGAAACTTGAACACCCTAAAGATCATTTTACACAATTTTTTGGTAGAATACTACACAAAACATGGACTTGGGCATTTATTTTTATGCATTGATTGAGATACCCCTTTGGAGTGATAGCACATTAAAATGTACTCCATAATCCCATCACAATTTGTTGGATTGTTAATTAATGGCCATGGAATAAGAACATAATGAATATGATGTGAAAAATACACACAAAAAAAATGTTATATGATGTGATCACATTGTAAGAATATCATTAATGAATTTGAGTTATCATAATATATTGGACTCTCAAAATGTTACAAAACTTACATCATAGTCCATATTACATGATTATGGATTCAACATATTTATAAAAATGTTTAGTTGAATGATTTTTTTAACATAGAATGTAATGTGATGCCACTGAAACAAAGGATGACAATTTTGAAGGATTTTGATATTGAGATATATGATGAAATATTAAAAAATTCGTAAAGTCTTTTATTCATTTAATCTAATAATTCAACTTCTCAATTTTCAAATGTAAAACTTTAATGCATTTACCTTTTATCGATCAAGTTTTAAAATAAAAAACACTCATTTAACCCTCTCATATGATTTGTGCAATGCAATGTATCTTGCTTACATTGCATTTAGAATGTTATTTTGACCATTTGTAGCATTGATATGGAATCCACACATGCTGAAAAGTATTAACACCTTAGATTGTCTTCCCCCTTCAACATGAAAAAACAATAGAAGTGGTTGCAAGTCAAACATTGCCTTTTCAACAAAAGGCTACCCAAGAAAAATATACAATTAAGCTATGTCTAGATTCTATGGAAACATGGTCACAATTTTGATACAAATCAAGTTGGAAAGGAATAATCTATGTGTGAATAATTATAAATGATCCAACATGAAACTTGCTAGCTGTATATGGGAAGGCTTAGAAGACTCATGGGGAGGTCAGTCTTTGTATATTTTAGGAAGCACCTAATTTATTTTTTAAAGGTCTTTCTTTTTAAAAATGCTATGAAATAATTATATGTTTTAAATATATTCTCATAATGAATTATGGGCACCCTACTTGTGTCTTTTTTAATTTAAAATTTATTGTATTCAAAAGTTACAACTTTTTTTCTTTTTTGCATGCCATTTGAATAAAATGGAAGTGACCTAACTAGGGGAGGACTATGATAGACTGGAATGGTTAAGGACATTGAGAGAGATTGTTAGGTCACCACCTGTGGAGCACTTGGGTCCTCCAAGATTTCAACAAAGACAGAGGGTGCCCATACCATGCCCCTTGTGATAGAGATGATGGGAGAGTGTAGTAGTGATCTTCACAGATACCTAGAAAGTGTAGCTTTGTCTGGCTATGAGGTGTGGCTCTTTGCTGGGTTGGTTTCCCCTTAGTTTGTCTTCTTTGCAACAAATTTCTTCCATTTGTTTCCCAAAGAAAATATTTTTTAAAAAAAATTCCATAATTCACATACACTAACTTCTAAGTCAAGAGAGTTAGAGAAAACCCACACTTAACATTCAACTCTTTCTTGCAAGAACTTTCTGTCAATTTTTACTTATTAAAAAAAAAGCTTACAGTTGTTGGGTACTACCTTAGTACCTTGGCCAATTCAACACTAATTATATTATTTTCAGAAATATTGAAATTCTCAAAAAATTATTTCTTCCAAATCAAAAAAATATTGTGAACAATAATGGTGAATATTTAGGAATATTCTATTTGTTGAAATGAAAATTTCATAATTTCATAATTAATTAATTATTCCATGGACATGTGTTGAAATGGCCAAGGTACTACGGCACTAGTGTGTACTCCTGGTTTCGTGAAGATGCTCTAAGGGCATCAGTTTGTCAAACTTGTCACATCTTCACCACCCAATAGGTCAAAAAGTTCATACTTTTGACATACATTAAAAACTAGTCTTTCTTTGTTATAGCAGCATATTAACATTCTCAAGTTACTCTTAAGGATATGCTATAATTGTCTTCTAGTGATCCTAATCTAATTTCAAAACATCAAGTAGATTTTACGCATTAAATATTAAAGAAATAAACTATGTGTCCATGGTCGATATTATCTTCTTTTTCACAAACAAAAACAAAGGCCCTAGCTATCTAAAGCTCTTGAAATAAAAGTGTCATGTCATTTTGAACAAATTCAAATTATATTATAGCATACCTATGCAAGTTTTGGGTGATGTTCCTACCCCACCCTCAAGTGTCACCTAATGTTAAAATCTAAAAATTAGGTTAAATCTTCAATCTAGATAAGTAGAAGCTTGAACCTCCTTTGGTCCCCTATGCAAGCTTTGGAATTTTGACCATCCCAAAATTCAGACCTTTTGACGACAACTGCCTTCGTTAACCCCATAAATACATTAGAGTTGAATTCCATTCCAGCTAGAGATTACATGATGTAACCAAAGTGGGCAATCATCTAGGGTTGCGATATGAATAGTGAAATTATTCAGAATGTAGCCTATGATAATTATGATGATTTTCAACATGATAACAACTTCATATATTTGCTCAAAATCTCGTTTTATACCTCACACATTGTGTCATGAGCCAAGGTGGTAGAGAAGGGAATTTGGGAGAAAACCCATTTTTCAATTGCTATGAATGTTCACAAATTTTCATCAATAGTCAACAACACTTTTTTCAGAAACCTTTGTCCCAGATCAAACAAAGTGCGTTATTACGCGATGATCCATTATTTATGCAGGTGAGAAGGACCCCGCCGTGCTGGATCCAGTTTTCGATGACCACTTGGTGTATATAAAAGGCATACACCAGGCGTGAATCTCAATGGTTTCAAGATATCGCGGTTTAAAAGGTTATTTGCACACAAATGGCAACAAAAGCTAAGTCTCGAATATATGTAACAAAATGCACACACAATTTTAGCATATAACCTACATGTTTCAATTAGTACCAACCATGTTTCTGCAATGGTTGAAGCCAAGTAGTCGAAGATGTTGCCTGACACCAAAAGCTTTAGTTAAAACCCAAGCTCAAGCAAGCTCTACAACCCGTACCACCAGGCACCCACCCAGATGCTACCTCTTATCACCCCAAAGTCCAAACCCAAAGAACACCACAAGTTGTTGAAGAAGAAGAATCAATAGGGTTTTATGGGTTCCCATGTTTTCTATGTGCTTAAAAAAGCACATCAAAGCTAGTATGTGCGCAGGTGATATCTGGCTCATTACTACGAGTAGACACAAGAAGCTCTTGTGGTATTGAAAGAGGTGCTTCTAACGGGATGCTGACTTGTTGTGTGGACTCTGTGGACTTGATGTTACAATGCTAAGCACCCATGTACGTGGATTGCTCTCGTACATGCAAACTTGTGTGGATTCATTTGTCTGAAAGTCAATCAGGACTTAAGTATCACACTTCCATCTTCACAAAAAGTTTCCAATTACAGACAAACCCACCAAAACTAGGCCACATATTTGGCATACCTGTTATTGGTGACCTGTGTGTATATAAATAACAAAGCTCGAAGCAACACACACACAAAACTTGGCCAACTTGTCAAGAGATGACAATTAAAGCTCATGCTTGAGAGAGATTTCAAAGTGAGGAGAAAGGGTCCCATCCAACCCCAATTGGCTCTCTTGGGAGGTTGTCAACTCGCATCCTCTTGCAAATAAATGCTTTGAATGCGACAAAAAACTTATAATTGGTTCTCAACTAAGAGCATGTCTGGGTGAGGGGGGGTAGTAAAATGCCTTGTCCAATACATTTTGGATGAATTATGAAAATAAAAAAAAGAATCATATTTTCTAACTGTCAATAAAAGAAAAATGATTGTTATTGATTCGCTAACTATAATGATTAAATTATTTTAATAATCTCTCATTTAATGAATTTTTCTCTTTTTTGGGGGGTGGATGCTTTTGGGTGAGGGAGGAAATGTATTTAACATTACATGTGTTGAAAATGGTAAAGTATTTGATAGATGCCCAAATAAGGGGTGTGGCTGGAGAAGCTCTACGTAATGAACTTGGTGTGGTGGTTTGCATAGACATTCCATAGATAATTGGTAGTATAGTATTGTGTCTTTTGTGTTGTTTAGTTGGGGGTGGTGCTTCCAAAGTTTCAGAATTTTTTTATTGCAATGAGCCTCTTTAATCGTACATCTCAAGAAAGTTCTGAACATTTGAAAACTCTCAAAGTAAAACTTTTCGCTCCCATTATAAAACTATAAAAGATTACAATTGTTTTCCACTCCCTCAAAACAAATACACACACACACAAATTCTTTTGTGATGAGTGTTTTTGGGTTTTTGGGTTTTTTTTTTTCAAAAGGAGGAGAAACATGCAAAAGTTAGGACGATGAACGGCATCGTCGTCCATGCTAAGCACATGTTAAGAGAATGCGCAATTCCCAAGCAAGGTGAACTAGCACTCACATTGGTACCTTCATCTTTTCTTTTCTTTTTTAAAATGAGGTCTCTTAATGACCATATTAAAACCCCCAAAAATGTTAGACTTGAACTCAAAGACCTTGATTTAGTCTAAGCATGGGATATTTCTAATATTTAGAAATAATGTAAATAGATTTTGAGATTTTTACCATGATTCCAAAGTGGGTGCTGGATCACCCAAGGCTGCAGTTCACTACCCATATCAACAATAAGAATTATTTATTTATTATTTATTTAGTATTATTATTATTATTATTATTATTACTTTAATTTAAAAAGTGTGACCACCTTTGCTTCAATGGTGTGCCATCTAAATAATGTCAGAAGCTTTTGCTTTAGTGAAGTGGCATGTGGGTGGATGCCAACTCATTGCTTTCCACTTCTCACAAAAAACAAACAAACAAAAAAAAAATACCCATAAATAAATAAATAAACAACACCCAACAGACCAAGTCTCCTCGGTGCCATGTAGCAGAGCGTCATTGGCTGAACAGAGAATTTGCACTCATTCAGATGTTCCTCACCATTTTTTTACTCAGGGGACCATAAACCCTAAACCCTATTGCTGGATTTTTACTGGAGTTCAGGAATCCAAGGTTCTCCAACAAGGATCTGTTGATACCAGACATGATGTTCACGCCTGGTATCAGCAATGGTATCAATCCAAGTCTCAAAAACCAGACCATCCAACTAGGTAGTAGCCAACTCTTTGAGGTACAAGATGGTAGGTAGCCTAGTGGGCAATGAAATTACTAAGATCTGCCCACAAGTCTGATTTGCCTGTGTGATATGCAGGCATGTTTTGATTCCTGCTATACTATCTCTTTGCAGGAATCCAATCTACAATCCATCAATTCACTCACTGTCTCAACAGCAGCAAAAGGGCATGCAATGTTCATAACATCAAGTCCTTCCTCAACATCTTGTCTTTCTGCAATGTTGTAAATGCAAGGGACTTTGTGATGGCAAAAGAATGATCACTACATATATGACAGTAGTAGTAGTCGTAGTAGTAGTAGTTCATAATCATGTGATTGTTATTCTAGTAAATTCTATGCTATAGGGTGAAGACCTTGATGAACAACATGACGGGTTTCTCTGGGCAATCGTTCATCATCATGTGATCATCATCATCCCAGTTTGTGTTTTTGGGTGTGATCAATTTTCAAAACATAATAGAACTTATCGTCCTTCCCGTAATATGTGATGGGATTCCAATGTATTCCATGCTATTGGACATAGACCTTGATGAGCGACATCATGCAGATTTTCAGGGCGATCGTCATCCAGTTTCCAAATGGCGAATCCTCGCACTTTTCAGGGCTATATGCTCTCAGGACGATCTCGCTAAATCTTTCATGACAAGTCCAAAGAAACTGAAAGAAAAAAGTTTTCAAGAAAAAGACAATAGTCCTTTTTGCCATTGGCAAAAACCAACCCACATCTGATATCCATTATGTCTTAAGTGGCATATGCCAACAATAAGATGAACTTCAAGGTTGGCAGAAAACCTCACTTGTGAACCCAGTTATTCAGCCGGGTATTTTTTAAATTGAAAAATCAATGAAATGGTATCATCACATTTTTAAAATTCAACGAACCATGGAGATTTAGTTGAAAAAAAATACACCAGGATTAAAATTCAAAGTATCTCAGATTGTAAGTTCTGCATTTGAAAATTGGGTATGTAGGATCTAAAGACTACTAAAAATAAAAAACTTCAATTTAATTTTAATGACAACTCAAGACAATTAAAACAGGACCAAAAATTTCACTAAACATAAACCTTTTTGGAGTTTCCAAAGTGGAACTTTAATTCAAACTTTGTCATAACATTTTTTGGGAAACTCTTCACTTTAGTTCTAGATCTCAAACCCATAAATTGAATGCCAAGTATATTGGTTTAATTGGCTTATGGTGTTACTATCTTTCCTTTGGTTTTATTTGTGGATAATATCATATTCTTTGTGTTTTAGAAGAGGTGCCAAAATATCTTATCCTAAGGGAGCTCTAAGTGAGTTAAAATTAAATAAACTTGAAAAGAGAAGAAATCACATTACAAACAACTAGCTTGCTAACTCACAAAATACATCACCATCTCCAACATGAGTTCAACACATTTCATATACATAGTCGAGGTTTCAAGAAAGTTTGTTGACATTGGCAATCATTTATTTATTGGTTCTGAGCAAGGATGTTATGCATTGTAGCCTTGTTGTTCTTATCAACCTCATAAGTAGGTATGTCAATAGCTAAAGTGGTAGGTTGCAATCTTGACTTTGAATGGTATTCAATAGTGTTGTGCAATTCTTCCTTTTTGAAGAAAATCTCTAATCCTGGTTTTGACAGTTTATATTTCCTTGGAGGTTTTTCAAGGTGGATTTGAGCTTGGGCCTTCCAATTTCAAAAACCCCTCAATTCTAGTTCTAGCATATTTTTTCAAGTTCAAGAACCATTGGTCATGGTTCAAAAACTAGTATGGTTCCATGTACACACCACACACTCTTCAATGCTAAAGATTTTTAGGTACAAAGTTTTACAACAAGTTAAAACATGGGTCTATTCAAGTATGAAGTTCAACAATTAATTAAAATTTATATTTAACTATTTTTAAAAATTAATTTTATTTAAAAATCAACTTGTCTAGCTAAAGAACTTGAACCTATGTTCAACAATGTTTTTTCATAGTTTTGGTTTTAGTTCCAAATCTAGCAAAAGGTTAATTCCATGATTCAATTCATATGTTGGTTGTTACAAAAGGTATTAGTTTAGGTTTAGGTCACGAGAACCCAAACCCCTAGATTTAACATCACAAACCAAATACCTTCACAACATTCGTATTTTCCACCTTTTTCTTTCAAGTTGTAACAAGCCATCTAGCCAATTGAGGTGTGAGATTGAAATAATAAACTATACTTGATCTATAGTAAAAGTTTAAATTCACAAGGAAGACAATGAAGGAAGGTGTGAAAACTCAAAGAATAACTCCACCCACACTTGGCATTTGGCCCTACAACAATTACTCTCACATTTGAAATTACTTATTTATTATTTCCCAAGCCCCACCCATAAATATGAAATGAGATTATAAAAGGTCAAAACCTAGTAATGACAAACCACCTACACCAATCAATATATTTGGCCAATCAAGAGTAGGTGTCAAACTATGCAATAGTTTTTGCCAACTTAAGATATTCATGAAACATGTTAAGGCAAGATCATTCCTTTGAGCTTGCTGGGAAATTTTTCCAATTTCATCCACAACATGTTGTGCAACATGCTAGTGGAGATGTTTTAAATCTTGAAGTGAATCCTCTTTGTATTATATATATATGTGTGTGTGTGTGTGTGTGTGCGTGTGTGTGTGTGTGTGCTAGTTATGGCAAGTTGGTATTTTTGCATACTATGTTCATACCATCATCTTGCTTCCCACCATGAGTAAGGATAATAATTTCAAGGGAATTTCAACAAGAAACTAGGCAAACTCTTTTGAGAACATGAATTTAGGGCCTTGAGAACAAAGATGGGAACAAACCTTAGGACTTGGTTTGTAAAGGTCAATGGGGATCATGGACATGTCTTTGAATATATTGTTGACATGTCTATAGAATAAGCATTTTACTCTATAGACATGCTCATTCTTTTCTTGATTTTTTAAATTTCTTAATTGCCTTTGAAGTTCCAAAAAGTATTGTAGACCTCCACATGGCATACCGATAGCCATGGAAATCGTTTTAAAGGGTAAGAAATGAAGAATATATGGATAAGTGTTTGGTTGAGTTGTGTTCAATCATGAACATGTCTACCCTATCAAATCAACTAAAAATATTCATACCAATCACGTATTGGTATAATGTGATTATTGCCTCATGTCCTTACTAGGTAGATTAGTTCTCTCATACCAAGATCAATATCAAAACTTTATATATCATGGTTCCATTGATATGACCACCCAACATTGGATTAGACCCATCAATGATCTTAAGTTAAAAGTATAGTGCATTGCACCAAAATGGACATTGTAGTCACTATTTTTTGCAAATGATGAAATATAATCAAAACCTATAGGATAATTGTACTAAATTTTTTATGGTTTGGATTCAAATGCATGCGGTAGTTTATATGTGTAATGTAATGCATAAGACATTTTTTCAATTAGAATTGATTAGATTCTATCTATGGACTTTTAAGTTTGTAAATATGTTGACTTTGTTTCCCATGTGAAAAAAAATAGATTCAATCACATGAGTTGATCAAACATATTATAAATGAAATGTGAAAATCAAAATTCAAATTTTTTTTTTACATGTCCATTTTAAAGCAAAATATATTAGAAAGTCCATTAAAAATAAAAATGAAAAATTAGGATAGTTTATTTAAGAACAATATGTATGTAATGTTAATATGAAAGATGGTGTGAAATCAATGATTTCATTCAATAAGGTCTAAGGCAGTTGATGAACATCTAATAAACCCTGACTTTTTCGTAAGAAGATTAACATGAGGGCATGATGTTAAGATTTTATTTTGGAAAGCTTGAATTTAGATTGTGACCCACATAGTTATGATTGGAAAAATAAATAATTGAAATGAAATGAAAGAAAAGGTTCACAATGATCTTAATCATTATAATGGACTTATATAAGGAAAGAAAAGTTATAAATCATGGTGATTGAATGATTTAAAAGGAAGTTATGAACATTCATCTTTCAAATATGAATTTAATGATAGGGCTTCAAATTATGAGAGGGTTAACAAAAGGATTGCAAATTTTGTGCACTGATGTGTAAACTTTGCATTTGCCAAAATTGGTCCAATACACCATGCTTTCATGAACAGAGTTTATAATAGGTAGACAATCCTTCTTTGAACTTACATAGAATATTAAATTTAGGGAAATGCCCCATGGTGAAGGTATTCTCAAAATAAAGAGCTTAGGCAAGGTGTAGCTAGACCTAAACTACATTTTGGGAATGCTTTCATTTGTGGGTAAAAAAACTAGTGTGAAGTTTAAGGAATAAGTTCCCTAGCTTAGCTAATCTAGAGGGCTTCTTAACAATTTATTTGAGGTTAGTGATAAGTGTAGATTTATTATCTCTTATTTATTAGGGGATAAAGGCACTATAATATTTTTTTCTATAAGATAAGATGGTTGGCAACTAATTTCTCACTATCTAGAAACTTGAGGAGGAGATTTGGATTAATCATTTTTATGTAGGAAAGGATGAGGTGCCATGTGAGCTTATGGGTGGTGGGGAACATTGTTGATTTTTCATTTTATTAGTTTTTTTTTTAAAAGCTTAGGAGAGGAGTTGGAAGTAGGAGATGTACCTTGATGTTGTGGGAACACAAGAGGTTTGCATGTTACAAGGAAGTGGATACCTTGTGCACTTTGTTTTGTTTTGTTTCCTTTTGCAAGAAGGTGTATTTAACATTCTTTTTATATAAAAGACTCAAACTCTCTATTGTTAATTCTTTTCTTTGTGAATTATTTTTGGACAATGATTACAACAATTTGGAAGGTAGCAATAATGGAAGATAACAACCCCAAATAGTCAAGGGTGTATGCCCTTCTTGGGATAGCCTACAACAAAACTAAAAGATTAGTTGGACACATAGCTATTGTCATATCACAACATTCATTTCTTGGTTTTTTTTTCCCCCAAGGTTTAACTTTAGTTTATGGAAGGTAAGGTTGTTTACTGAAATGCAACCCTAGGGTAAGATTTTTCTTACATTTTTATTTGTTTTCATATTTTAGAACCCTAACTCATGTGGATATGGGACTACATGCTAATTTGTGGAAATAAAAAATTACAAGGCAAATAATCATGAATTAAACATTCATAGACTATGAACCAATGATGGATATGTAGATCATGTAACAACTACATCCTTAGGTGTAAATGCACCTTAAACCTCCTAGGTGCCACACTATGCCTATTTGTTACATGTAATTATTCATGTTGGAAAATAGTTACATGCATAAATTAATTAAATATGATTACTAAGTATTGGTTAGGGGGTAAAGAAGAAACTTTAAAAGCTTAAAAATATTAATTCAAATTTTCAAGTAAGGAGCTTAAATTACCTTGAGTTGAATATTTATTTAATTTTTCAAAGCAAATCATCTTTGTGATAAACTTTGAAAATTGGAACTAAGGTGAAATTATTATGGTTCTTTTGAACCCTTTCACATATTTGTTACAATTTTTGTTACAATCCTAGCCTTGAACTTGTGACCAAGGCAAGGGCTTACAAAGGTGTGGGCCAAGAATGAAGCATGGGTGTCACATTTCATGCTCCCGGGAGTGTAGGAGAATGTGAAAGAATGAACCCATGCACTCCCACATGGGCTTCCACGTGTGTTCCCATTTTGGGAGTTGGAATCATAGTGGACTTCTAAATCTTTAGAGGGCGATTGCAGGGGTCAAAACTTATTGGATTGAAATTTTAATTATACCATTGAAAAGCTCTTTAGATTTAGATGTCTAAAATGGGCTGGCATGATCCATTTTGATACTTAAAACATAAGTTGTGGCCAAAAGAAGGGTTGATAATCAAATTGCCAATTTGACTCCCGACCATTAAAATTCAAGAATCGCATTATAGGTGGCGTGCCACATATCATTGAAAAGCTTTTAATGAGCACTAAAACTTTGCTTTAGACTTCACCTCAATCAGAGGTGTGCACACAAAATTATGGGCCTCCAAAGTGGTGGAAGTCCCCATTTCAATAATTTCGAGACTCCCAACTTGGGAATCCTAGGACAAAATGACATTTAGGTGCAGGCCCCATGGCTAGACAAAGAAAATACTATAAGGGGAAAGGTGGTGGCTTCCCCCAAATCTGGGTCATGGTGAATCTTGTGAATCTATGTTTGCTTATGGCTCATCCGTGCACCAAAAATGCTTCAACCATGCACTAACTAACTTGTCCATTGATTTGTGCAGTTCCATGTGAGTAATTGACTTGCTTATCACTCTTCCTAGTCCCCATCTTGGAGCTCCAACATGTCGTTCTACCCCAAAGTGTTGTGAACCAAAGATTGTCCCCAACTCCTTATCCTTCTGTTGTTTTCACCTTTTGGACTCACAATTGAGTCCATCAAGGAGTTTGGGGGTGTGTCAATTTTTGAAGTTGAAGGTCAATTGAATAATAAATTTGCAAATAGAATACTAGATAAACTAGTTTGATATTGATTATTGAAAATCAAATATTTAACATGCAAAACATAATTAGATGCATCTAAAAACATTTTCGGTTTTACATTGCATTTGTGCAAATACTTGAAGATTATATCAATTTAAGGTTTTTATTTTATTCACATGTTCATAATAATGTTCCAATTTTTTTTCCATGTGTTTTATAATTTTATTTCATATGTTTAATCACACATTTGTAATGTTTTCCCCATAGTTCCCATTTATCCACCACAAGTTGTTATATTTTTGTGAATTTTATTGAATCAACTTTATGGCCACTTGTTAACATAGGATTAAAACATGAACATGTGCATGAAATAAATTCTAAGTTGATACATTATGTTGTGGCTCCAAAAATTGATAGCCAAGTATATGTAAGGATATGAGCATTGAGTTTGGTGTGAAGTCTTGCTTTGTTTAAGTAGGATCTTTGTAAACCTTCTAACGTCAATAAATATTTAAGTGCATCATATTACAATTTTATTCCTATGATTGGATGTTATAAACAATAATCAATTGTAGACTTACTACATTATTTATGTGCCCTAGAATTGGCACCTTAAATCTTACATGGCAAAAAGTTATTGTATACACATCAATCTATGTTTTTCAATAAACACCATGAGTAATTAAAGTTATGAATAAAAATTAGGTTTGCTTGGATATTTTGCATCAACTAGATTAATCGTAGCATTAGCAATAACACACAACATTTTGCACATGTCAATTTACACTAATAAAATCTAGTTAGCATAGACATATCACTTGTTGCATGTGTCATTTATCATCATTAGATAATTTAGTTAACACAATGTAACATTTGCTAATTCCACTTGCATTATTAATGAATTTAGGTTTTTAGTCCATGACATTCATCAACCCATGTCACTTTAACATTATCATATAATTTAATCAACAACGACATGATGATTGATAACTCATATCACCTAACATTGTTAATTAACATATAAAATCCATGATGGCACCCATCTTCTTAATAGTATCAAACAACTTATCAACACAAACATAACAATTATTATTGTTTCATATCAAATAACACTATTAATCAATGTAGTATATGCAAACATGTCGTTTCAAGTCACTTTTGTTACATGTCCTACTTGATTAGAATGTCACTATATGTTAATTGTAAAAGCAACTCCACCAATACTCAACATTTGGCCTTGCAAGAATAATTCTCCCATATTTATTTACTAATTCCACATTCCACCCATAAACATGAACCTAGGACAATAAAAGGTTAGAACTTATGAATAACAAACTAGCAAGATATTTGGCCAATCAAAAGTGGGTGTTAGACTATGCAATGGATTTTATCAACCTTAACATATTGAGCAAAAATGTTATATCACAATCATTTTATTAAGCTTTATTGGGCAAACTTTGACTAATTTTCATCCAAAACATGTGGTGTAGTGTGTTGGTGGAAATGTTCTAAACAATTGGTTTTTATTATGTTTAAGAACATTAGTCTCCATTTAGGCATGCTATTCATGAAAAAAAACATAATATTATTATCCACCGAAATGGATAAAATTACATTATAAGTTTTTCATGGAACATCTTGAATAAAACATGGAAAATTGGAAGATCCAAAAAAGTAACATAACTTGCTAAAGAATGGACCTTCCAAATTTCTCAAAACTCGTGAAATGGATCAAGATGAAAGGATTTATAAACAATTTTTTTTTTAAGTTTTCAATATTGGGCGGGAGGGGGGAGCGAGGGGACTTAATATTTTGAAAAAGTTGTTGAAAAGAAAAAGATTGCAAACATAGGATCTTATGAAGAATGTGACTTTACATTTCAAGTTGATCATATGCCCATCAAATTGTGATGAGTTACATAGTCTTCATTCCTACAATTGGAATTAATAACATAAAAATTATATTTTACGCACGTTTAATGCCCTCATTTTCACTTATTCTTGTGATAAAAGTTGGTTTATGGAAATGAATGGTACATGGTTCAAGCCCTATATTGAACATGAAAATACAATAAAACCACCATCTATGCCAAAATGTGGTTCTTAGGACAACATAAACAATTACAAAATGTATTCGTTTATGATGTAATCATTTATGTCATTTGTGATTATCTTCCATGACTCTAGTCATATTTACCATAGTCATGGGGGCATATCTAATGGCTAAGATTTAAATTTTAAAATATAAATTAGATTGTTGACTAATTTCTTGTTGTCACATGGTAGACTTAGGATACAATTCAATTTTCACTATTGACCACTTTGTAAGCTACCATCTAGTAACATTAAAACTAATTTTTTTGGCCCAATTGTGTGATGCCACATGGCAATCAAGGTTTAGTGAAATAAAACTAGCTTAAGGGAACTAAGCAACCTAGCCAAGGGAAGCTAGGTGACCTAACCTAGGCTAGATTAAAAATTCAATTAGGCTATATTAACCACCTCAAGTAAGACCTATAAGCTAGGTTAACTACCTTGGCTAGGAGCCTAAATAATATATAGGTTGCGAATGGGGAGACTTGAATCCCTTGTGCCTCCACTTTGAAGGTTCAACTCTTTAACCATTGCACCACACCATTTTTCTATAAGGAAAGTACTTATCATAAATGTATAAACATTAACAATTTTTAACCTAAGCTAGCCTAGGTTGCCTTAGGCTAACTTTAGGCCTCCCTATGCTAAATCTAAATTAACCTAATATAACCTAGGGCTACTTAGGTAGATTAATTTAGACCTAAATTAGGTTAAGTTAAGGCTACTTAGGCTAAACCAAGTTAAATTTGCCTACATTGGTTAAACTTGGTGAAAATTGGTTAAACTTGGGGAAATTTGATTACTTTGGTTCAAAATGAAAAAAATTGGCTATTAAAGCTAAATTGGACGAAACTTGGTTAAACTAAGTTATTTGGGCTAACCTTGGCTTTTTAATCAACTTGAACAACTTAGGCTAAATTAAACTACTTAATTTAAACTTGGCCAAATTTGATTATTTAAGCTAAACTAAACAAAATTGGGTTGAACTTGGCTATTAAAGTTGAATTAGGTTAAAATGAGATATTTAAGCTAAATTAGGCTAAACTTGGTTACTAAGGTTAAATTAGGTTAATTGAAGCCACTTAGGCTAAACATGCTAAATTGAATCAAACTAGGTTATTTAGGCTAAATTAAACTAAATTAAATTACTAGGGTAAATTTGGGAAAAAGGATAAATAAATAGGCTTGAAAGAGATAGGTTATTAAATTATTTTTAAATACATAACATAGACATGAAAAGACACCTATTAATTTGCCTTTTCATATCCATGTGTATGTGAATAGGATAAAAGAATGAAGTAGTTTGGAAAGTAGGTATGAATGGCACAAATAAACAACAATAATTTTTATTATGTAGATGATTTGGAAACTTTGGAAAATATCTTTATTTGATATTTTAAATTACTACCCTTTCCAAATGAGTGTTGATGATCATGGATCTTGAATAGATTCACTATAAATAACAATGGATGTTACTTGTGTTAGTTTTTAGCTCTTTAATCAATCATGTAAAAATATAAAATATGGGAAATAATTTGAGTCATGCAAGATAAGACCCATTACAAAACTTGGTTAGTTTAATTATCCTAACTACACTTATAATATGATGAAAAAGGTTTTTTTTTTAAAAACTTTGTCAAAACAATATTATACAGAAATGGTAATGAGAATCCAAAATAGGTTGTTTCTTAATGAAATGAATGATTTATGCAATGTGAATGCATCTAATATGATTAAAGAATATAATCGTATTTTGTGGGATGTTTTGTCGAATGTTACCAAGTTGATAACATGTGTTCATTTCTTATTGGGAAGTTTTTACAAAACATAATGAAACAATTCCATGACATTGTAAGTTTGTAGCAAATTTACCATGTTATCAATAGTATGCATGTCCCTTTAAATGAGAAACCCAACAAAAGCGAATTATATATGTATTTTGTGGTTTGATGTTATAATAAAAGACATTTTCCCTATACCATGGGGCAAGTTAATTTAAATAAATTGTTTGAAATATGTGTGTGAGTTAAGAAGATATGTAGATGGAAGACAAATCAAGATTTTTATTTCACATTGTGCACTTTGATAACATGAAATATTTTGCAAAAACCATAATGTTGACTTTAGAAATGTGTGCATTCAATCTAACATGTTTGACAATGCCATGTATCCCATTCAACCAACTATGTCCAAAGTTCATAAGCTTTCAAGATCAAATCCAATGAAAAGTTATTAAGAACAAAAACCTTGCTTTATTTTAAATGCATTTGAACATTGAAGAATCATTAAGAATTTCCAATATATTTGAGATAGAAGTTGATATATTTTGACTATTAATTTGGTGTGTTTTATGGTGCACAATTGTGCCAATACAAGGTTTTCTAAAATAGTGAGTTCATAATGTTTGAAAACAAAGGGATCATCTCATGCATTTGTGAATATGAATATATTGATATTGCAAGAAGGCTATATCATCAAAATTATTAATGAGGAATTGAAAAGTTACATTACTTACATCATGGCTATAATGCCATCCTACATTAAAATTTTATTATGTTTTCATAAAATATAAGTGCCAAAACATATTAGTCATGTTCTTGTATTAAATTTCAATGTACCATGTCATTATACTACGAAGTATCATATTCATGAAATGCATAATCCAAGACAAATTTGATCATCTTGAACATGAGGATGACATATGTTTAATTTTGTGTGCAATAAAAATATGTGCAAACTAGGTTTAAACATGGCAAAGTATCTTGATCCTTGACATTTTCCAAGCAATAAACATAAAATAGATTTGGCAAGATTTTAAACATTAAACATTTCCATTCCTTTATGAAATAGTGTTGCAAAGACTTCCAACATGGCTTCATAGTAATGGATTGTTTAATAGAAATTCTAGTTGGAATTTCAAAATAAAATAAAATATATCTTTGGATTAATATTTTCATTTTTCATTTCAAAAATTCCTTACATAACTACTATCAAGTTGTAACTACGTTCACCTCATAGATATCTAATTTTCATATAACAAAGTTTTATGGATGTACTTATGTTCTATTTCCTTGAATTTGACGACAAAAAAATAAATTACATTACCTTATAAATACTTTGTTAAACCATACAACAATTCAATTTCAAAATTATAAATTAATTTTGATGGTAATTAATAATGAGTTACACTTTTCCCATCATTTAATTGGATTTTGTTGCATATTAACCAAAGACCCAATTTATGCATTAGATAAGTATTCTATATGTCTATTTTATCATGCTTGGACACAAAGTTCAAACTTTTTTATCTTCCAATTCTTTTGCAACCATTGATTTAAACGATGATTTAATATTTTCAATTTCTTTTGTTTAAAACTCTAACCTCAAGTATCAATATATTTTAAATCATTGGCAAAAGATTTGAAAGTGATTACTATCTCACACTCAATGTGGACATCCTTCCTTACTATAGTTATCCTACAATAACCTAACAAATTCATAACATGAAAACTTGAAAAGCCTTCACTAAATATTTTGAATTTTTACATTCTTTGCAAATCCAAGAATTGTTCATTAAAGAATTTTGTAAATTGAATTCTAAATTGAGTTATATGTTTATTAACATATAACAATTATTGGTGCTTGACATTATTCAATCTATTCATGTCCATGATCAAGGTTGTTCAATGTGACATCTAGCTTTGGTGTGCCTTCAACAATTTGATACAATCTTATTGAACTAGACTTGTGAAATCATCACAACATTTACCCCACATTCCATGACCTTTTTTTTGTCAAAATAATTTTTCTTCATCCTTTTGAATTGTCACAAATTTTAGTGGGTAAGTTCATGGCCTTTTAGTAATTTATTCATTATTAGTGGTAGGTGTAGATTTACGCTCTCCCATTTATTGGGGGATGAAGCCACTGGGTTAGTTAGTCCTTGAGGATAGGGTGGTTAGTAAATGGTTTCTCACTAACTAGGGACTTGTGAAGGAGATTTGAATGAGTCAACTATTTTGTAGGAAAGGATAGGGTGCCCTTGTGGCTTATGGGTGGTGGGGAACCTTGTCGGTTCCTCATTCTCTTTTGGTTGTTTCTTGGAGTCACATTGGGAGGAGATGTTCTTGGACTGTTGGGATACAAAAGGATGATACGTTCCCAAGGAAGGTAGAAGTTTTTTGTATTTTGATTTCCTTTGCAAAATAAATGTACTTAGTTTGATTTGATACAAAAGATTGTAGCTCTTTGTTTTTTATTCTTTCTTTGTGAACATTTTAATAGACGATAGCTACAACCATGGAAGGCAATGCTAGAAGTGAATAGAAGCACACATGGTTTAAGACATTTGGTCCCCATTATGATAGTTTGCACCAAAGGTGAATAAGTTGGTAGCTTCTTGCCAAACTTTGATCGTTGGTACATTCACAAGCTTCTCTTTTAATTTCTTGAAAGGTAGGGCTACTTATTGGAAGCACTAAAAGAAAACTAGAAAAAAACAATTAAATAGTAGTTAACTTAGTTAGGTAGGTAAGCTAGGGGATGTTGGTAGGTTTAATACCTTTAATTTTTTAAAAGTTTAACCTTTAGGGTTAAACTTCTATGATTGGCTCATACCAAATGACATTTGTTCTTTAATATGAAAGTGTAGGACAAAGCCTTCTCATTATATAGTTTTCAAAATGGGATAAAATTTGAAATTTTAACTAATTTTTTTATCTCACATCCTTTGTCCTCCTTTTAATTTTGTAAATTATATGACTAAGTAAATAAATAATTAATTAACTACTTAACTAGATAACTAATTAATAATTATTTAATAAATAATAAAATAATATATTTTATTTTGTATTTCATAAATAAAATGTCAAATATCAAATATCAAATAATTATTATGTAAATATTAACTAATTGATTAACTTATTAGGTAGGTAGGTGGTTAATTTTCTTTAAGAAAACTTTATAAATACACCCATGGAAATATGACTTCATTATATCCTTAATAAAACTTAACAAAAGTACACATAACTTTCAAAATTTTCTTAATGCATATACATATACCATTAGGGGCCATGGTGACACCCTAATGGTGCGACTAAGTTTGGTTCCATTTGCAACTAATGGGACATATGGGCATGATGATATATTTAAATAATTTTAAAGTGTAGGATGAAGAAATCATTAGTTGCATATGTAGTTGTATTGTTGTAATATAGTTGCAAATATGACCAAAATTAGTTACAAATGACAATTAATTACACATAATTGCAAATGCATTGATTGCATTTTGGGGGATTTTTTCTAGTGAAGGAAAACTAGTTAATATTTTCCTTGCATTTTTATTTTTATTTATACCTAATAGCTACCACCTCATGTGGATTTGAAAGTCTTAAATCAATAGATATACATACAACAATAGATTGTGATTTCAACACTTTCAATTGGGATATGTACCATAACATTCCTTGAAAATATATTCCCAATCAATTGATCAAAAAAATTTGTGGTAAATTGTTAATTATTTATTTGCAAATAAAAAGTTGTGAAATGCCTTTTAAGATCATCATTTAATAAAGTGATAATGTGCTAAAAACATATGACAAAAGATGTCACAAGCCTCAAGTGTGCTTTTTAGTTTTAGTTCATTGGAAGAACAAAAGTCACATCACACATCAACAATCCATGACTTCGCTTGAAAAAAATTGCCAAAACAAAACAAAAAAAAAGGATATAATATATTTGAGTCAATTTGAATCAACATTTATCACAAGTTCATTATGGGTTCAAAATGGACTAGACCTTTATTATACCCCACATATACTTTCATTACATGGGCATGACATCTCAATGTTTTCTTTTCAAAACTCCTTATATATATATATATATATATATATATAATTTCAACTTTGTGTTTCAAAACTTTAAACGCACATAACTTCATAAGTGTACGTAATATGGACACATGAGTCCAATATCATATAAGTTTCATGTATCATTTTTTAAATCATTTTTTTATAAAATTTGTATACAATATTGCCTTCCAAATTGTGTTACAAAATTTTAAGTCTCCTTGGGAATTCTAGTATACAAGCAAGGAACATGATTTAAATTTTTTTGAAAACGCATTTGCTTGATTCTCACAAATTTTCATTTTTTTTTGTTAGTTTATCACTGTCCTTACCTTTCACCAAATCTTGATATTGTTTCCATTTCAAATCTTCACTTTTGCCCAAGTATTAATCATAAAACTAAATTTAGATTTGGAACACACTATGGCAATTCCATTGGTGGGTGACAAAGGCACTTTGACTTAACGTTGACATTGTGAAATGGACTTGGTTTTGTCATTTGGCATGGAATAAAATAGGATTGTGTGTAAATATGGACCCAACTATGGGTTAAAGAACTATTAAGTTCATGTAGTTATTGCAAATGTTTATTTAGGTTGATGAGTTTTCAATTTGTTTACAAAGCAAGCATGAAGAGCTTTTGTACACATCAATGTGAATGGGAGATGGAGAAAGAAAGCAATGAGACTATCTAATGGCCAATCATCTTGGTCCTCCAAATTGGAAGGACAAGGAATCAAGGTTTTTGAAGGTGGGTTGCAAAACAACATACACAAATACTTGAATGTGGTTTGTGTTATATAACATTCCTAATCAAAGAAGAAAAGAAAGAAAAACTACCACTAGGTTGGATTTTTTTGGTTTTTCTTACCTCTTATTGGAATACAAGTATCCTTTACGACTTCTACAAAACTAAATTTCAAAATAAAACACAAAGGGGTTACCCACTTTCAAGGTGAAAATGTAAGGTAAAGCTTGCAGGATGGACCTTTAGTTGGCATAAAAGCCAAATCAATTTTTTAATGAAAGCTTTCACACATGATATGTACCCAATGGATACCATGAAAAAAAATTAGAAATTGGTGGGCTTTACAAAAAGTGTAAAGCCTACACATGGGCATCCACTAGTTTTATGATTTTCAGAAAACCCATCAACTATCAAAATTCAAATTACAATGGGTAAAGGTACTACAAGTAGACTACAAGAAATTAAGCCAATTTTTACAATAAACAACAAATCATTAGGCATATTCCATAAGTTCTTATTTCATCTTCTAGATGGAAGGACAACTAAATTTGTTTGAAATGCTATCATATAATTTTTGAAAGCATAACATATATCATGGTACTCACCATGAATAATTTTTTTTGTTAGCAAATTTTCATGAATTTTTATTTTTCAAGGAAAAATACTTCAATGCACCAAATTTCAAGAAAATATTCCAAATCACCAATTTATATAATAGGTTCCCTGAGGCATTTAATAATATTAAAAAAATTCTTTAAATTTATAACATTGATATCTCTTCTTATAACCAAATTTGACTAGAAAAAAAATTGTTACAAACTAGCTTCACATGCACAACACCATGAATAATTTGTAAAAAGTAATATGGCTTCAAAACTTCAATTAAGACCACTAGGAAAAATTACTCCATAATCCCCATTGAAATTGAACAAGGGTAGAAATTTAGTATCAAAATGTAAACACTTATGTGTAGGTTACTACTTTATAGTGAAGGCATTCCATTATATGTGTTCACCCATGGCCATATTCATGAACTTGTAGTTATAAATAAGCATAACATCCCCCTCCACCTTAACCTTCTTACATAGTAGGCATAACATCCCTCCTTTTTGCTATGAGGGATATACATGAATACAAGGTGCCTTCTTAATATACTCAAAATTTTCTCTCTAAGTGTTTTTTATTATATGTGCTCACCCATGGCCATATCTGGCATAAAGTTCAAGGGCAACAAATAAAGTTAATGAAGTGGGCATGTTAATAAAACATGAGATGCACATTATTAACAAGCATTTATGTTAAGACCACGAGGTCATAAGTAGGATTGCCACATCATAAGAAGTTAGCTCATTGAATTAGTAGTGTTTAGGGCTTAGGGTTTAAGGACCCTAAACTCATAGTGCTACAAGATATCAAAATTGTGATGGAAGTGAGTATCCCATCTTGACACCTTCTTGATACATTTGTTCAAACTCTTTGAAAGATTTCAAAGTGTGCACATTGCATGGCATATCCTTCAAGCATGGAAAAATCAACATCACATGTATGGCCATCTTGTTAAATAATTTTAATTGGATCTTTTATGCTCCCACAATTAATTAGTGTAGGCATCTAAAGACATTATAGAACTTAAAAAGGGTTTATACATATTTGAAAGTCATTTTTCTTTCTAGTGTGCATTATGTTAATTGATCACCAATCATAACATTTTTCAGGTTAATTTCCATATGGCCCACCTATTCACTAAACTCAACATAATAAGTGAAAAATATAAAAATAAAGGGTTCAAATCAAGTTAGTTTTTTTTCAATTTTTCTGATGTAGCTAAAATGGTGATCATCCATAAGATGATTTAGCAAAATTTGGCTATAGATTAAATATGAAAATAGAAAAATTCAAAATCCTTCTATATTCATGGCTACCTACTAAAACTTAGCATAAAATCTAGCGATTTGGAAACATTATTTTTTAAAATTTGGAAAATTTGGGCCATTTTTTCCATGGAAAATCCTTTGAATAGATCAAAATCATAGTTTTTAAGTTGAAATTTGGAAAATTTTTGCCACAAAAAAAACATTGGCTCAAATGTAATTCTATTTTTTTTTCCACCATATCAACATGCCAAAATTTATTATTCAACTTTTAAACCTTTTGGACACCTAACAATGCACAAATGTGCCATCAATTGCAACCCACTCATTTGATTGGCACATATCAATGGAACATATAAATAATGACATAATACTAAAGTCTAGTGGTTAATGGGGAAGAACAAGTAGAATGCCAAGGAATCTCCAAAATATAATAGTTAGCAATTCCACTATTGGCATGGAAATCCCACTTATTCACAATTTACTAGATACTAATTATATATTGGGTGGCATGGAAGCTAATCTTAAGGGCATTTCCACTCATACCTTTTTTTAGTGCTTACTAAGAAAGGACTAAACAATAATAACAAATTAATTTAGGTCAATCTTTTCTTGCAAAGTACACATGCCCCCAACAATGGCCATCAAGAATATTTAATTCTCAAAAAAATTATTGTCTCAATTATAATCGTGTCCCTAACCTTGGGCTCCCAATCAATGGTAAGCCATGATAGGAAATGAACTAAAAAAGTGTTTTGGGATTCAAACACATTCTCACAAATGTGAGAGAATGCAAATAAGGGTTTACAAATTCAAAACTCCCAACTCCCAGCCAAAAACAAAAGTGGAAATCCATTTGGAAGTGTTGAAATTCACTCCCTTGCACTTTTTCACATTTATGGTAATACTTGTGGGGCTATGCTTGAGTTTAGAAATACCTTGGCCTTTAAAGGTCAAAACATGTTCAAAGGAGCCATAAAGTGCATTGGATGTTAGATTTTGTCATAAAAAATTAGAGATTTATTTATTTATTATCATTTGAAATCATGATAATCATGGCACATTATTCCTTTTAAACACACATGAATATCAAAAAATTCAAATTAAAAATCCTTTTGATCCAATTTTAAATTTTGGTTTAATTAAAGACTTTTGAAAGTGAAATTTTATCCCATTAAAAAAGGACATTTTTACAAAGGAATTTCAAAGGATTCATATAATATAAAAAAAATTGATGGTAAAAAAAATGATGATAATAACCTATTAAACACACTAAAAAATCATTCACAATTTCAAAAATGTGGAATTCTAAAACTTTGAAAATTCAAAATATGTACACTTGAAAATCTAGAATTTAAGAACTTCAAAAGTGTTTTACCACATATAATGGGGTAAAACGTACATGATATATTGAGTTTCTAAATCATATATATATATAATTCAATTTTTTTAATAACATTTTTTGGTATGATTTCAAATTATCATCATTTTTCAAGATGAAACATAAAATTTACAAGGAATCTATACATTTTTACAAATTCATATTTATCAAAAAATGATTAAGAAAAATACTTGACTTATTGAGGTAATTTTGATCATTTTTCATAGCAAGTTACAAAAAACATCATTCAAAAAATCATTCATATGAAAAAGCTATTTTGGGGGAAAAGGACATGCAATCCTAATGTAAAGTAACATTTGTGGCTCCTTTGAATGTATTTTGACCCCCAACCCATTTCCCTTATCATGCTTCAACCTTGGTCATGAACCCAAAACTAGGGTTGCCATAAGAAATGTCTTGAAATACCCCAAGAAATGGTTGTGTTCCCTCACGGAAGAAGTGGTTCTTAACCATTGCACCACATGCTTTTATTTGAAAAATCAAAAAGAGGCCACAATAATCATTGCATTATGATAATGGAGGTAGACTCAAAAGATTTTGGGAAAAACAAAGTATCTCCCCCCAACAATGGCACCTAATGCCAAATTTAATTCATTGCTCTTGTTTAATGTTTGCCCCTATATAATTAATGTTTACCACATTCAACATAGATTATTAAATTTTTTCCCATCCCCACCCATAAACATGAAATATTGGATAATATAAAATAAACAATTATTTACATACCATCACATGGGCCAATCATTGTAGTTTGCCAATCAAAAGTAATCATTTTATTTATTGAACCTTTTAAAATCATTATATCTTATGCACAATTAAACACCGCAACATATCTTGGGTTATGCAACTTGGGTTTAGCAATTTGGCTAATTATTAAACCCAAGTTGTAAATAACAACATAAATCACAAAACCCAAAATCATGTGTTGTAATAAATTTAAAGGTCCAAAACTAGTTTCACAATATTAAAATTTGGATTTCATCCAAAAAAATCTATAGAGGCCATTTTGTTGTCTTAACGTTGCCCTAAATAAAAGCCTATAACTCTAATAGAAATGCAAATTCCCTATGATTTATATAAATTAGCACAAGGATTATGTATTGAACTACTTGTTCATATTTCTTATTTCTTATTATGTAGAATCTGGTTATATGTGCCGTGTATATTGTGTTTCACAAAATATTCACATGGCTCCCTAAGGTGCATGGAACCATAGATGACACCCATTTCATAAACATTAAGTCTTTAGGATTGTTCAAAGATTATAATTATTTTTAATCGTGAAATTGGTGAAGTTGGCGTCATGGATGAAAAGATGTAATTCCTTGGCATCTTTGTCAAATTATTAATATTAGTTATTGGCTACCATACCTACAACTAACATTCAACATATTTTTGTCAAATATTTATTTATTTAAAAAATGAAGTCAAGCAATGTCAAATTTAATCTTTCAAAATTTCAACATATGAGGAACAACTATGCAAAATACACCTTTTGTTGTCTATTTGTAATAATATCCCAATGGTTCCAAAACAATCAAATCTATTTCACAAGATGGGAGCTTGATTCTCATCAATATCAACAAATACCAATAAAAGTTTCCATTTTTTTCAAGTAGAAATTTTGTGAACTATATATTTTGTGCCAAACATCAAATGTCAATATGGTAATAGATTTTGAAAAAATACAAATTATACACCAAAATTCAATACAAAGAATTACTACATGTTAAAACAGGTCATTGAGAAGTTATAATGTCGTATTTACTTGGAGATGAGGGGTATTACCGCTTGTCTTAAAACATGACCTTGCATCAAAAGAGGAGTAAACCATACAACTTCAAAGATTTTGTTTAACATGAAAGGGAAAAAAAGGTCTAGGAAGGTTCTATAAAATACTTTTGGAATTTGGAATTTTTTGTTTCACAAAATATAAGGAAATATTGTAAAGGTTCAAACATTGTACAAAAATTCAATCACCAATTTTTTGCAATCTAAAATATACATATTTAAAGTGGGGGAGTAATAGGGTTAGGTGGGGAAAGAGGGAAGTAGGTGAGAAAAAATGTATGTGTTGCCCAAAATTGTTTGTCATTTTAAAAAACATTGTCATTGTAATCTAGGCAAGGAAAATTAAAAGTTGCTAAAAGCGTGCCATGGTATCAATGACCTTTAATGATTGTTATTGTGCATTAATTGCAATTTCAATTAAAAAATTTCAACTACAATGAATTCTTAAAATATATTTTCATTTTTTATGTCATTAGGCACCATTTTTTTTTGGAACATTTTCACAATTTTTCATTTGAAAATGTGATTTTGACACAATATACAAAGGATTTTTGTGAAAAAAATGGCCCTAGAATTTAGATGATTTCAAATTTTTCTTAAAAATAAATTTCTAAACATGTTTTGGTAGGTAGCTAAAATATTAAAATGTGTTTTATTTATTTTTTTCAAATTTGGTTTATTCCCAGCCTTGGCTATATCTTGTGGATGGTTGTTAGTTTGGTTGCATGCAAGTGACTATAAGAAGATTTTTACATTAGTTTCAAGTAAATGAAATAATATAATTTCAATTAGATTTTTTGACACACCCCTAAGCTCTTCCCAAGACTTGGGAAATGAACCTTTGAAAAATAGCAACAAAAAATGTATAAAAGAAAAAAGAATTTTGGGGCATAGTCCTTAACTCCACACACTAAAGAAAAACGGGTGTTCATGACAAAATGGGGACTAGTATAATGTGACAAGTTCACATACACTTCATGAACAAATCATTACATAAGCTAAATAATGTAGGTGTTTAGTAGAAATTAATCCAACTTTGGGTCATGGCCTTGCATTCGATTCACCACACTAATATGGCATGGATTTGGGAGGAGGCCATGACTCTCCTCCCCTATAATATACTTTGTACCTTGTCAAGAAGACTACATTGAGTTTTTTTTCATTTTGAGAATTTGGAGACTCCCAAGTGGTAATCTTAAATTTCCCAAGTTATGACTCTTGCAATTTTGTGACTTCATAGCTTTCTTGTATATCTCCAATTGAGGAGCTTCCAACTAAAAAGTTCTAACCTTCGATGAAATTTTTCTAATGCCATGTCATGTGTTTACATCAAAGGTCATTTGGCCCTTATATCTTGGCCTTTCTTTTGGTTATAACTCCTAGATCTTAACTCCAAATGTAAAATGCAAGTTCAGTTTTTATATTTACGTTTTGAAAAAAATCCAATGGTATAAAAAACTTTTGATTTTGACAAGGTTTACCCCTTTTACACTTTTGTCCCAAAAATTAAAGACATTTCGAGAATCCCAACTTTTAGAATGAATTCATGCTACAAGTCCCAAAGGTAATTACTTTTTGTTCCCCCATTGTTTTACACCTTTTTCTTACCTTCACTTGTTTTTAGCTTGTTTCCTCTTTGCCTTGCCTTAACTTTTTTGCCAGTTTGACTCCCGGCCCTTCTTTTGGCCATAACTTGTGCTACAGATGTCCAAATGGTTCATGTGAGGCCATTTTCGACATCTACACTTCAAGGCCTTTCTAACGATATAAAGAACACCTCAAGGCGAGGTGTTTTGACCTCTGCAATCGAGCTCTGAAATTACGGGAGTCCCGGAGGACTCCAAGTTCCCACTTTTGGGAGTGTGAGTTTCATCCTCACACTTGCCTCAAAGTGGGGTTGCGACATTAAAGTTCTTAAAACTGTGTATGCATCTTATTATAAATTTAATGGAGTTCATGATGGTTTTGTAATGAAAATTTAAAAGGTTTTTAATATATTTTTCTTACATTTATGTCAATAATAAAATGTTATAACTTATAATGTTGATGGATTTTTTTTCGCCTATTTTAAAATGATTTTGTATTTTATAAATTTTGATTCTTAATTTGACTAATGATCAATGTCAACCACATTTTGGGCTTATTAACATGGACCAAAACAATGTTAATACCACCATGTAAATGCATAACATAAGAGAAGGTGCACAAGATTATAAACATAAGGAAAACAAAAATAAATAAAAAGCAAGAAACCTTAATAGAACATTGTTGAGTTGAAATTGAAATATATCTAGGGATGAAAAATACATGGTTAAAAAAATACATGCATGGGTGAAAATACGACTAAAGGAACCAAGGTAGAAGTCCTTTTCCAAGGACTACATGTGACACATGGCATTTTTGCATTGGTTTGTAGTTTTAATTTTTCTATTTTTCATACATAGTTTACCATTGTGTGTTGGATTTAAATGGTTTTTTTCTATATATTCATACTATATCATGTATATTATGCATTCATAATTTTCAAATGAATAATATATTTGAATCAAATGTGTTCAAATTTGTTGTAAAAATTAATTTCATCAATTTCAATTCCTTTTGTTCTTTTAATAATCAATGCTAAGATCCTTTCCAATTTTGAGGAGGAATGGATATTTAATAAGGAAAAAAGACATTTGAAAAAAAAATTGTTCATTCTAAATATTTGAATGCTTCAAACATGCAAAAAGAATAA
>Ga0209208_10001977_pt1 | contig 29221 bp, 23 predicted proteins | sample S1TSphfallax_3_FD_187694 | JGI IMG/M metagenome (GOLD analysis project Ga0209208, IMG submission 187694) | Host-associated microbial communities from peat moss isolated from Minnesota, USA - S1T2_Fd - Sphagnum fallax MG (SPAdes) (version 2) | ecosystem: Host-associated > Plants > Peat moss >...
TTTATGATCTGGTTTAGGTTACATGGTCCGGTTAAGGTTTTTTATGATCTGGTTTAGGTTACATGGTCCGGTTAAGGTTTTTTATGATCTGGTTTAGGTTACATGGTCCGGTTACGGTTTGACGGTCCGGTATAGGTTGTACAGTCCAGTTAAAATATTCACGATCGCGATAAGGTTATTTGTTCCAGTTAAGATTTTATGGTCCGGTTAAGTGGATTCACGTCCGGTTGCTTTACTTACCTCTGGATACAAATTGTGCGGATGGTGTTGAGAGTACGAACTAAAGCCAAGAAGTGGGTTGTTGACGGAGCCGCGCGGTTGCTGCTTGCTTCCACTGTTCTTCTCGTTTCTCGCTTGTCCCTTGCTCTCTCAAGTCTCCAAAGGATTGTTCCTGGACTCTTCCGCTGCTGCTGCTGCTGCTGCTGCACTCACGCACGCACTCGCTCCCGCACTTTGGAGCAGCTGCTTCGACTGATCGCAAGTACTTTGAGCGCCTCTGTAGGGCAGCAGAATATTAGCTTGTCCAGATCATTCGGAAGCCCAGAAGCCTTGGTGGGTGGGTGGGCGGGTGTGTGAGTGCAGCCCAAGCAATGGCTGCAGATCGGCGCCCGGGAATTTTTCTACTGCGAGGTTTAGCTAGACCAGATCAACTGGGAACAGGATCAAAGTCGGTGCAGGATCAGCAGGAGAGCTACAAGAGCCTCCGCTTCGTGCTCGTAATTCGCGTATCTGCGTTTCATTCTCTGCTCCTTTGTCTCGCGCTGTTTTGTAATTTTGCATCGGAGGCGGCAGCAGAAGGTATAACAGTAGTTGAAAGAAGTACCGCAGCTAGAAGAGATCGTTTTGCAGCTGCTGTTCTGACAGCTGCCTACCAAAACAAGCGGGGTCTGCTGGGTCTAGAACATCCTCCTCTTACTCCTCCTCCTCCTCCTCCTCATCGTCCTTCTCCTCGTCCTCTTGCTCCTCCCGCTCCCTATGCCCGGGCTCCTCGCGGTAGTACTTCACCGTCATCACCACCACCGCCGCCACCACCACCACCTCCAAACAGTCCGACGCCATCGTCGAACTCCACCAGCGACGAATCGGCCACGGCCGCCGGGTCGCGCTTGAATTCAAAGGAGAAAGTGGGGATAGTACTTGCCGCTATTGCTGCTGCGCTTCAAGTGGTAGTGGTCACGTATTTGCTTGCAAAGAGGCGACAAATGCTGGGCATGGTCTGCGGCTATGATCGTCCTCCTCCCGGGGGCGAACGCGCTAATAATAATTGGGAGCTGCAGCATCATCGAGCTTCCTCTGCACACGCACAGCTATAACTGTAGTTACAAACAGCTATAACATAATAATTTCTCACATCTTCGCTCCCACGGATCAGAAGCCGGTTCCGATCAGTACAACAAGAAATAGACCCAGTAAGTCTAGACCGAGAAGCCCGGGCTCCAGGAAGACTTGAGGGTTTTCAACGCTCTTTTGATCTAGTTCCCGCACTGCAGCTTAAATTTCAAGAATCCCCTTCCAATTCTTCTTTTCAGTACCCTGCAAGAGTCCCATCTCTTTCCTGAAAGCCACATGAAGCAGGGACATTCACTATATATAGCTCAGGGGAATATGAAGCTGATCAAAGTGATCTCCAATTCAGGAATTCAGGGATTCTCCAACTTGCAAAACTCAGGTGCATTCCTTATATCATTACATTCCGGATCAGTTGGATACATGATTGCCTGGTCCAAATTGACTACCCAAATTGACAGTTTTGAGTTGAAAATGTTGTTCTGGTTGTCACTGAAATCATCAATGGAATATCTGCCGAATGTTGTGCAGCTCTGATCAAGCTAGTGACGATGCACCCATTATGATCAACACATGGGAATCTCTTGTTGAGGACTGTCCAGACCTGAGCTATTCAAGGCAGAAAATAGATATAATTTCTCTTCTGACACAGAGTGCATGAGCTCTTGGGGCCAAATACTTACAACCCATGTTCAGCAAATTTTCAAGTTTTCATCACGGCACTGCTTTTAAAGGTTCCTAATTTGCGGGATTTGTGATGCTTTCACAAGCCCCAAAAACATGCACTTCCCTGTGACTCCAACAATGTGAGCCTTTCTGCTTATGACCAGGGATGTAATATAGATGACATAGATCTACAATTGCAAGCTGTAAGCTTGAAGTTGAAGGGTAGTGGTAGTCCTGAGTTTTCTCAACTCCTACAAGTGACTGTAAAATGCTTGCAGATACATTAGTGTTGATTTTGTGGGACAAAGGGAAGACTAGGTTATGAGTTTTGGAATTTGCCCAGGAGTTTTTGGCACAGACGTACAGGGTGTTGAGCTAGGGTTTTGAATTGGGGATTCATGATTTTGTGAAATAGCATTTGGGGAGCTGGGAATTAGCCTCAGGATGATCATCAGTTTGATGCTCTTGGCAAATTTAAGTAACTTCACACTATTGTAACACTCTACAGACTGTCACTGATTCCATCACAAATGATGTTTAAGGAATAGCAGTTGACACTTTTTCAAACTTGTCTGCAGTGAAAACATTGTTGAGAGAATAATTAACATGTATCCTAGATCCTAAGCACAGTCCAATACTGTAGCTTGCTGCAGTTATTTTGTTTTCCTTCCTGTATAAATCTTGTTTCTTGATTCTTGTATTTCTTGTTTCTTTTTTGGTTACATCAGAGATAGGAGAATTTTTTTGTTTCTTCCTTACTGATGTGTTTTGTGTCTTCTCCTCGACTGTTATTCTACCTTTGTCGCTTCTTTTCTTCCATTCGTAGACTCCTTTCACTTAGAAAATCAACTCAGATTTCTCAAGTTTGAAAAGGAGGTCAAGAAGATTAGGAGCTCAAGTGAATGGCTGACATAATAGGAGAATTGAGAAGATAATTATTAGTCTTTGGAAAACCAATGGAGTCCAAAATCATCCTATCCCAAATTAGAGTTGTAATTTGGTAGGAAACATTGACATTAGCATGCCAAAACTAACTGTCTAAAGGATAGCACTAACTATGGAGTGTGGTCATTCAAAATGATGAACCTTCTTCAGAAGGAAGGACTTTGGACATATGTCACCACAACACTTGGAAACTATCTAATACAATGAAAGAGGGTTGTGAGACATAAAAACTCTTAATGCTATCAATTTGTCAATCAAAGAGGTTGTCATTCCATTTGTTAAAAACTTTATTAACCCCTATGACTCTTGGCAATACCTAAATGAAAAATATGAAGGAAGAGTGGGTCTAGAAAGTTGTTGTTTTGAAAGAAGTTCATTTCAATGAGCAAAGATGAAAACTCAAGCATGAACAACCATGAGAGAATTTTGAGCATTTACAAGGAATAGATTTTGACTTTTAAAAGAGTTAGTGATTTTGCTTATTTTCAATTTTCTTCCCAAACAATTCGATGTTCTTATCAAGACTCTTATCAATCGGCAAAATCTTCCTAGCTTTGAAGAACCAGAAGCCATACTCATCAATGACAAATTGCATATCAAATTCGATGGAGACTCCAATGAAGAAACCATGTTCACTAAAGGGAAAGGCCTTCCCACAAATTTCAAGAATCATGGCCAACAATTCTCAAAGCAAGAGAGGAAAGATGAATCCAAGAAAACGTTGGAAGTAATCAAACAACTACCTAGGAGCATTTGAAGGAGTTAAGAAGGATGACAACAAGAGGACAAACTAACATATTAACAAACCAAACTAACAAATTGAAACAAATACCACTATTGCGAAACTAAAGGCCATTCGAAGCATGAATGTGAAGCTTGAAAAATCATGTTCAAGATTAAGGATTTGGATAGCAAGTTTCAAAACCTATCAAATAAGCATCAAACATAATGTTGCATAAAAGCAAACAATGTTAACATAAAAATTGAAGTGAAAACTAAAGAAAGCTCAAAAACTAAAGACAAGAACATAAGGCTAGAAACATATTTAACAAAAGTTGAAGGTGACCAACCAACCTAATACCTAAACTCTAAGACAAGGCATGTAACTGGTAATAAGGAGTTACTAGCGTCCTTCAAAGATGTTCCAAGGCAATAGTGCAATGTCATGACGTGTAGTGTCGTGACGTTCGATGTCATAAGGGTGTAAATCCATAGTAAATTCTATTGAACAAAAAGATTAAAACCAATCAAAGGTAAAAACTAATCAACCAAAAAGAGATGCACACACATATATATAATGCATAAGAAGAGGCTGAAATGAATGTAAAAATTCTCATGTAAAAATTGAATTGAAAAGAAGGAAAGAAAATGTAGTGTATGTAAACGATGGCCATGTAATAGCCGTCATGAACATCTAGAAATCTAGTTTGACTATGAAAGAAACTTTCCCTGACAAAGGAATTTTAGAAAAACTAACAAGAGCAAGGAAGAGCTTGGCCTTTTATACAACTGTCAACAAAGCTGAAACCCTAAACAAGTCATAACCCTAAAACACCTAATAATGTACATTAACCTAAAAACGTACATTAACCCTAAAGGCATGATTGGCATGCCCATAACCGGCCATCATGTATGAGGCCATGCATATGGGCATGACAACAAGGGGGCAAAATTATATCATAAGAAGGGAAGAGATTTTGTTGACCAACTGAAATCTAGTGAAATAAAGTTCATTAAAAATGTTTTATTGTTCTTAGTTTGAAATTTTATTTTTTCAATTTTTGTTATTGTAGATGCAAAGTATGTGATAAAAAATTTACCCAATATCTACAATATAATATGAAATGTTAAAACAAGAGAAGTTGCACCAAGAATAACCAAAGTGAAGGGTAAAAGATTTTACAAACTAAAATTAAATACTTTTATAAATTTTTAAATCAACCTTATTACTAAAAATCTATCATTATCCCATGACAATTTTATTCAAAAAACCATGCTCTAGCACAAGAGATTACAACATCAAAATTTCAACATTTTAAATCAATATACCCATAAAGGAAATGTTTTTGGGATCTTTAAACTACCAAAACTAAATCACATGTTTGCATAGTTTGCCTAAAAAAACAATTTGCTTCAAATACATATTATAATGTTTGAAATACAACAATCAAGCTTTTGATATTTTAAAAACTTTCAAAAAGGTTGTAGAAAAGGAAATTGGAAAATAGGCCAAAATAATATTACAATGGAGGAGAGTACTTATCAAGTACCTTTTTTTACTTTTGCATAAAAACTAGAAGTAAAAGGGAATTTAATCAATCATACACAAGTGAAAACATAATAAAAAGAGCTAACCAATCCAAAGCTAGAATGTTTATTTTCTACAAAACATTCATGTGACTTCCACATATCAAATAATTTCTTTCAAAATTTGATGGAAAGATATTACATAATGTGTTTATTATCCATTTGATGAACAATCCTTTAATCCTATAGTGTTCCTCAATTTGAATTTCTTTTATAACTATATTATTTGGCTTGATGTGTTCCAATATTTAAGTGAATTGATGTTGAAACAATAAATGACATATTTAGTGATGATGTTTTTGTTTATTATACCAAATTTTGTATTAATGGCCCTTTGATTTGGTAATTATCCATGCAATTTTCAAATTTTGATATGCATAAATTGTAAAAAGAACCTTCATAATGCATCCAATTGTCATGAAAATGCAACTTTACCATTCTTTAGAAACAACAAACATTTAATCTTCAAGGAAGTTTTTCAAATTATAAAATTTTGGGTATCAAAAGCATGCTCAAAATACATGTATGTATGGTCAAATTGAAGCATATAAATTCTTTTTTTTTTCAATAGCATGCCTTCGTAATCACCAATTTATGACTTTTCATGCATTTTGAGAATAAATGGTTTAGTTTCACATAAAATTAAGCGTGTTTGAAACTAAAAAACACATAGTCAATGTCAAGTTCCCATTATTTTGTATTCATTTAAAATTTATTTAAACATCTTCAAATTACACAAAAATATGGTAAATTCACAAATATATAAACATTATCAACTAAACCTCACTACATTTAATGCTTAAAACTCATGTAATCATTTTTTAAAGTCATGCCTAGGTTAAGATTTTTGCCATTAACACAATCCTTTACTCCTTTCACTATGTTTTTGCCCATAGACCCCAATAGAATGAGTTGGTTGAAGAAAAAAATCAATATTATAGGTAACATGTTGCTTAGTAGGTAAAGGACATTTACCAAATTTTCTATTAGTTGAATCAATCCATACTACATGTTCAGACTCTTAAATAGGCAACCAACAAAAACTTTAGGCTTGAATTCTCTTTAAAAGTCCTTCATAGGAAAACACCCAATGTATCAAATCTCAAGGTCTTTGGGACAATAACATAAGTTCATGTTCCTAAGGAAAAAAAGACAAGTTAGCAAATAATCCATGGAAGGTATCATCATAAGCATGAATGAGCCCACCAAAACATACATGAGTTACATTTCTACTTTCAAAAAGATTGTTAGACCAAAGACATTGTAATAAAGGAACCATCAAGAGTTATTCCAATTGGATATCATACTCCACCAATTGAGGATGTCAATATTTTCACCTACATTTTCTAGCAATTTAAGATTAGCAATTGCACATTCAAGAAGACAAGACAATGGAAGCTTATTACATGAATTCTAAACCAAGTCAACTGTTTTTTGTTTATCTAGACCAATGTGATCTAATTACACATCTAATTAGTGGCATGCCAAAAGCTAGAACTAAACATATCATTAAATGATCAACTTGTGTTTGATGTCAACCCTTAAACTCAAATATTATGTGTGTAGTAAATGGATTGTCATATCATAGTTTTGACCATTTCCAAAGTAAAAAAATGCTCCTAAAATTGGCAAATAACAATGCACCAAAAAATAAAATCCATCAACAAAAACATCATTTAGACCTCTTTTACCTTTAGGTCATAAACCAAATGGGTGTGAAAAATTAAACAAGATGTTTACAATAGAGAAAAATACAAAGCTCGAATATTAACCTTGTTGTCTTGAACAAATGGGTGAATGTAAGAATGAGTGGACTAATTTTTGGACTCTGAGAAAAAAATCTACATATTTTGGCTAAGGATTTGATTTTGATTAAATAACATATTCAAAAAATTAAGATTGAATTTTTTTGCACAATGGCATTTGTAAGATTTTACATATGGACTTTTCAACAAGCTAAAAAAATAGGGTTTTTCAAAAGTTCATAAAATATTAAAAAAAGGTTTTTGGATTATTTTTGTGCACACGAGTTAAGAAAAGGAACCTCTAAATGGGCTTTAGAATAAATGGAAAAAATGCTTAAATAACCAATAGAAAACCTTTGTAATTCATGCTAACCCTTGTTTGGATTTTTAAAATGATAATTTCTTGTAGCCCATTGATTCGCTCATTCTAATTTCTTGCACCAAATACCTACTATTGATTACAATTAAATTTTCTTTGTAGTGGGTGTAATCATAATCCAATGAGCAAAAAATTGTGTTAAACAATAGATAAAACTAGTCAAAATTAAAGAAGTAGTTAATTTTTTCCATTTAAAACTATAGCAATCATGGCAAGTTATTACTTGTTCATTCATATGAATGTTGAAGAATTCAAATTTGATGAAACTTTAAGTTTAGGTTTTGATTTAAGATATCTAAAAATGAATACAAATTACATTAAAAGGAGTTAATTTTGCAAAGGACTATCAAAAGGACTCATATGATATTAAAAATTTGACAGGAAAAAAATTATAAAATGAAAACCTATTATCCACATTCAAAAAACACTCATACCTTAAAAATGTGAAATTTCAAAACTTAAAAAATTCATAGAAAATTTCAAAATTGATCCAAAATTTTGAAAGTTCAAGAGTCTTTTATCACATATAAATGGGGTATCACATACATTATGTGTTAAAAAAACATTGTAGCTTCTTATATTAAATAACAAAAAAAGTAAAACATGAATTTTTGGTTAAGATTAAAATTGTTATCATTTCTAAAAATGCAAGACAAAATTTACAGGTAGATGCACGGTTAAGTGGCTCATTTTTGGTAGATAAAAGGTTCTTAAAAGTCCATTTTTTGGTGTTAATTTAACATAAATGGGGGACTATGGGTTGGTTAATGAGTTAATTAAATTTGTATGAAAATATACCAACTTAAACATCTTTTTGACATACATTTTACAAGGAAAAAATCATCGATCCAACAAAAAATGACCCATGTAGAAACTTATGAAAATAAGGTCCAAATTTTGCTCATTCAAAATTCCATAACTATATTTTGGTTAAAACTTTTGTAATGAAGTTTTCAAATCTATGTTTTTTTTTTTTTTTTTTCCATCTATCAAATATTAAGTTCCTATAATATATATTTTCAAAAATTGATATTGAAAATTTCATGTATATAGGAAGTGCAAATGGTCAAAACAATCCACATGTTTTCTTTCAAAAGTCCATTACTACATAATGAGTGCACATTTATTGTGCATTTATATACATATTTTTCTTATTAAAGTTGAGAATCTTAAATCAAATCCCAATTGTGCATATAAATGGTTTTATGGCATGTTAATTCATTACACCTTGCAAAAAATTGCAATGGGACATAAAACATGAGCCATTATAGATTGTATTCACCCTTACAAGGAATCACATTTTCAAAAACTCATATTTATCTCAAAATGATAAATAGAAAAAACATGTTTTGCATTGGGACAACTATAAGTATCTTTTACATTTAAAATTTCATTCAAAAATTCATTTGTGTGAAAAAAATATCTTTGGGCAAAAAGACATGCAATCCTTATTTAAAATAACGTCATTAGCTCATTATATTTTGTTTGCACTCACCCAACAATAATATAAGAACTTAGCATACTTCTTTTATAAATATTGTTTATTTTTTCAATTTTACACTCATCAATTCAATCTTATTTGTTTTAACTATTGGATTTTCTTAGTTTTCTTATTTTGCATTATTTCTTGAACTTTGCACTCATCACTTTTTACTTTCATTTCACATCTATATGTATCTCTTTTCTATTATTATTTTCAACCTTTTTACACTAAGTATTCAATGAAGCTTTAAGAGTTCTTGAAGGTCCTTAAAATAGATGGTGGTGGAGATGCTTATTCCTAATTGAGAGGACTAAATGTCTCAATTTGCACTTCTCTGGATTTAGATGCCTTTTTGAGATTATATGTTCATGTTTTGGTGAAAAAAATTGCAAGTAAGTTTAAAGATTTTTTTAGTGTTTTTTGAATTCATCAAAAATTTTGCATTGCAATATCCCAAGCTTATAATGTCCTTTATTTCTTTGTTTGGATATTTTGCAAAAAACATGAATGTTGTTCGCACCCCATATATTGATTTTGCAAAATATTTAGGGTTTAAGACCTTTATGGTGATGTTATACACACTAAGTGTAATAGATCATCCCCCATCCTTAAACATTTAAAATGACATTATGATTTACAAGATTTATAAGTATGTCTTATATTACACCTTAAACCAAACACTCAACAACCCATCAATACATATTTTTGTATATGTATGTCAAATTGTGCACATTATACTAAAAGTACAAATAGCCCATTACCAAACAACAACATCACATAATGGGTTGAAAAATCTACAAATTTGTCTTAGATGACACCTTTCACTGAACACTTAATATTCCATGCATTGGGATATTTTTATATTTGTGAGCATTTGTGTGCATTGGAATGTGACAACTCCAACCTTAATGACCAAAAAATTGTATGACCAAACATCTTATTTGAATGAATATTATATTCTATGCCTATGATTCAACACATTTACAAAATTATTAGTTGTAGTTTTTTGAAATGCCAAAGACCATTTTTTTCACCAAACATCTTGTCAATGATCATGGTTTGACTAGTGGAAGGTGTTTGGATGATTGGTCATGGGGTTTTCTACAAACTAATCATGCATTTGCTATGAAATGGATGTTCAATGATAGGCTTATTACCACATCTGCCTTCCAACATGTGAAGGAAGAGGTAATTTAATTTGGAATTTTTTTTTCAATTAAGTTCTTAGTAGTACAATACATTTTTCTAGCTGACCTTTTCACTCACTTTGTAGTTATGATTACCAAAGTTAATAATCCCAAAATAAACAAATGCCGGGAATAAATATGTTTCTTGTGAATGTCATGTCCATAAATCTTGATTTTTTATGAGATCTTAAACATCTACACTATGAAAAATTATGTTTAAAGAACTAAAGTACCTTGCAACTAGAGTTCCAAAATAACTAAAATACAACTACACTACAATAGTCCCATGGAAATACAAGGAACTAATAAATAAAATGCCATCTCAAAAAGTCAAGGAATTGTACATACTATAGGTGCAAGTAAGTTGTAAGATGGACATATATACAATAGAATATACAAACCATAAATACAATTATAGTCAACCATGTTTGACTTCATTGGCAAGTTACGTTTTACTAACATGTGACAACTACATTACAATTAAGGTAAATGTAAAACACAATTAGCGACTGCTTTGCAACTAGTGTATGGATTTGACACATATGAGCATGTCGTGAGTATGCATTTTCATCGCCCATTAAATATGACACTTTCAACTTGTTTGCAACCAGTGGAATGAAAAAATTATGGTTCGAGCTCCATTTCAACAAAAATAAAAGAAAAAAATAATTTATAAAACATAATGTTTTATATGAAAATATTTTATTATTGTGGTTCATCATCTTTGTGATGACCTTTTGTTTAAGTCGATTTTTTTTTTAATAAATAGTTTATACAATATATTTAGATTTTTAAAAAATGCTCTTGTAATGCATTTTCCAACTTTGAATGTCGATGCATATAGTTTTAGATTCATTTCATGTTTATAAATAGTGATTGTGCACTATTTATCATAATTTGGACAATGATAATGTGTCTATGAAGTCTACACGTTTGCACTATAAGTTATATCACATTACATGATTTGAAACATAAAAATAATTTTAAATAGTTATACAATAATCCTTAATTCAAATATCCCATGCATTAAAACAAGGATATTACAACTTGAAATCAATGGTATCTAAACCAAAAATAAAAAAACATAACCTTCAAACAATGGCCTTAGGTCCAACATGTAATAACCCCAAGCCATTGGACCATAAATTTACTGTATCTAATGCATATACACATTTTTTTAAAAATAATAATAAATCTATATCATATTAATTTAGACCTCATGCCAAGAAGTTTATCCCAAGACAAAACCAATTTTGCATACAAATATTGGTTAAAAGTTGGACTTTGGCCTATAGTTTTTTAAACAATTTGGCCTAAACTTGAAGTCATGTACTAGTATGGCCTTTTTGGTATTTCATAATTGTGATTTAAACCAACATTGGGGCAATCCAAGTTGCACCAATTCACCAAAAAGATGTATGCAAGGTTTGAATGTTTAGCTCACAAATAAAGGGAAAAGATATATTTATGAACTTTAATTGATGAACAACTCATCCTAAGAATTGTTCTAGAAACATTAACAATGTTGAGTGGGTATATTGATTTTAACATATCATCTGAGTAATGGTAAGAGTATATTTGACTATTCAAAATTTTCAATTTGGGTTGAGTGAAGGTATATATTTATTCATTTTCAAAGTTTATCATGTGGGTATATCATGCAAATAAAAATGAAAATTTTCAAAATAATTTGAAAAGTTCTCAAATAAATTTGAAAGTGTAATATATGATAGTGAAAAGTGTAGTCATGTTTACAACTTGCAATAATGGCTCCAACATGTTTTAAACAATGACCCACAATTTCAATGTTAAAATTAAACAAATTGAAGAAACAATTTTCATTCATTTGCATTTGTAGAAGTAGTTAAATAAAAACAAGATTCCATGTGAAAATGTTATCTGATTTTAGTCTAATTAAAATTAATATGCCCATTTTATCTTCTTTTAAACACATTATGTGTAGATGTAAAATACATATCAGCCAAATTTAAAATAAATGGGCCAAAGATATATAAATTACTTACTAATTAGATAGGGTAATCAAAATTAACAACCAAGTAGGATATACAATTGCCCGGCTATATGTGGGTAATAAATTTACCCACCCAACATTTAAACTTGGATGCAAAATGACCATTCGTAACAATAATAATAATAGAGTGAGGTTTAGTAATTTACCCATCATCCATGTCTTCAAGTACATAACTCACAAGATTGTACAACATTTAGACTTTGCCATAGTTAGGATGAGAAAATGTTTATCACTACTAATTCCAAATCTAGCTACCTCCATTTAGTACCCCAATCAATTGGTTACTACACATCATCATCATCCATGAATTCATGGAAAATAGCTTATTGCAATAATTGACCCTCATTATTTACATAGGCAACAAAAACATCAATTTGTCAACATCCCACTTTTCTCCACGTGTTTAGTTGTCACAAACAATGAACCATAAAGGAAAAATTTAAAAGCTTTCATAAATATCTTTGAACAATATGGTTAGAAGATGTAAAACTAATATAAGTATTTAGAAGAAGCTTTTAAAAGCTATAATTTAAAAACTTTCTTTTCAAAAAGTAGAAAGCTTTTAGAAAACATGGTTGATAAAAGTTTTAGAAGGTTGTCTATAAGGTTATTTTAATTAAGGATTGTGCACATCTACTTATATAGTTTTCAACATTGAAAATAAAGACAAAATATATGAAATAGATTTTTTTAATTACAAATTAGTTTGGGACTACAAAATTTATTTCATATTTTTTATCCTTCATTTCAATTTTGTAAACTATATATGGAAATGCATTTGAAACATTGAAAACACACAAATAACATTTTCTAAATATGTCATTTGGGATGAGCCAATAAAAAAGCTTAACTTTAAAAGCTAAACTTAAAATTAAATTAAAAAATCTATTGCTTGGAAGAATGTTGAATAAGTTTTCTTTATGTCTAGGACTCTTGATCTTGCTCCTTTCACCCATTCCTAGAAATTAGTTGACAAAAAAGAAAACTAAATGAAAAAGATCAAGAGATATTTCTCAAATATTTAATGCTACAACATACTAGTACAAATCCCAATTCTCTTTGACAATCACAACCCATTCCCTTCCATGTCAAAAATTCAACCCCATTGTCTTACTATAGCCATTCCCCATATCCACATTTGAAACCATGGATTCCTAACCCTAATCATAAAAAACTTTGCCCCCCAAAAAGTTAAAAATTCATACATTCATACCCTTCCCATCTAGGTGGAAATCTTTGCAAAAGTTAAGTTGTTCCCCAAACAAATCAATCACCTTAAAAGGCACTTTAAACAAAGGTTTAAGGACCAAAACCCTAAGGACCAATTTGAACCTTGAATTGGACCTTTCTTCACATTTAAAAAAAACATTTTTTCCTAAGGTACAATGAGTGCATTTAAAGGCTTGGGGTCCAAAATAAAAAATATGTGATTGACATGTGAGAAGATTAGGTTAACTCGTGGTTTTTTCTCTTTTTCTTCTTCCTTTCTTTCATTAAATTTTTTTTTTTGATTCTCACTTTTATTTTGTGCACTTGAAAGGGCTGAAAATGCACTTTTTCTACCAACCAACTTGTGGAGATCCACAAAACTTGTCATGTCAATTTTTAAATTGATAAAATTGACTTCTCTCCCTAACAAGTTTTCTCCTCTTGTTGTACACATTGCACTACTACTTCAAACACAAAGAAAAAAAATCATCTTAAATAGAAAAATGCATTCCTTAAATCTATCTTTGATTCCAAGCTTTTCCTCCAAATTCCTTCTCAACCACCTAATCTCCATCTTCCACAACAATTTCAATTAATCTCCAAAAACCCCATCACAAATATCATGTAAACAATAATAATGTTCATATCCTCCATGGAACATCTTTCACAAAAATAGTTAAGTAACCACTTGTGAAACACAAACCACCTTTTTTCATGATTGTATAGATTTCAATGCCTTCCAAAATCTCCAACCACTTTCAACATAAAGTTGATGTAATCTCAAACCCTAATGATATTCTTGAAACCATGTCTAATAACCAAGCACCAATCCCTTCATTTCTAGTCACATTGCTTTTGAGTCACCTCCAAAGATTTTGACAAGTTAAAAGGAACACAACAAAACAATTTATCTAAAGTTTGAAATTAATATTTTCAAAGTTTTGGGTCATCCCCTAAGTTAGCACCAAAATGCAATGAAGTAAATCAATATTTTTTTAACTAAAAAAATTTAGACAAAAAAGAGAAAATTTTAATTTCAAATGTTAAAATGAAGCAATTTTTGAGATTTTCAATTGCCAAAAAATAAATTAAAGCTTTATAAAAATGGCTACATTTCTATACTTGGCTTGGCTATTTGAGTAGTCACCCTTGACTTGGGGTATTGCCAACCGCTTGGCAGTTGGGTGCGCCCTTATGTTGCAAAAAATAAAATAATTAAGAGAGACCCATGATTAGACCGTTCTTTAAAGTCTAGGCCCTTACCACTCGATTAGGTACCTTACCGTCTCGTGCAGGGGACCGGTCCCTCGTTTCAGGACCGCCCCTCCCAAACGGGCTTACGGCGGGTGCGCTGCAGCAAGCCCTAATCCATTCCTTCCTTCACACAAACGAAGGAAACTCCTGGTGCTCATCGGCAGCTTTGCTGTCGCTTCGTCGTTGTTCACCGCTCTTGCTTGCTTGTTGTTCGGCAGAGTGTCACCAATTTGAATACTGGAGAGAAGATAGATAGATTGTGCACTAATGTGCGATTCCCAGCTTTTTTGAAAACATTTTCAGAGAAGCAATTGGAATCTTTGAACTTGATTAGGATACAGGTCTGTGGAGAAGTTTGTCGGGTTCTCAGTTGAATTTGAAACTCTTCTAGCAATGCATCATCACCAGGTTCTGGCGATGCAGCAATGCAGCCGCCCTCTACAGCTATCGCAACTGATTTCCTGCACTAGTTATTCTAGTCAGAATGTACAGATGATACATACCAGTCTTTGCGCCAGCCGTCCTGCGCTCAACGCTTCTCTCAGGACGCAACAGTGTCAGGTTCCTCGCATCTCACATCAACGACGCAGGGTCTCAAATTCTCGAACTGGTGCCGAAATGGAAGAACTTGAGGTATGTTTTCTGCCGCAGCTACAAGGGGGCTAGGGTTAGGGCTAGTGCCCAGCTTCAAAGTTTGAGGGTTTTGTCACACTTTGTTCTTGCAATAAATGTAGCAGAGAAAGAAAGATAATTCTTTAGCAATTTGGACCAAAACTGGGGTGTCCAGACCCCTTTGTGCGCAGTATGCATGTTTAGCCTTCCCATTGATAATAAGGGCAAATGGGAACAAAACTGTACAATTGGAATCAAGCTGATGAATTTGGTTCCATTGTAGGATGTGGACTTGAGTCAGCTGGATGAGGAAGACTTGGATGTGTTGTTTGAAGAATATGGTGAAGTTGTGTTGACTGATGGCAAGCCCAGGCCTGTGGCATCAGATGTTGATGATGATGCTGAAACCCTCACCTGTAAGTCGTGATACCTTGATATAAAAAAACCTCTTTGACGGTGCTTTGAGCCAACCTCAGATGTCAAATTGAACTCCCAGTGCCATTTTTAATGTAGTTTTGAGCAAAAGAAATGATTTTGTACTTAGGGCCAACCTGGAGACAGCTGTAAATGTACAAAAGCTGAGAGTACATATCAGAAGCACTACACTTTGTGGATTTCTGTGCTGAGAGAATCGCTAACCCAAGCTTAGCATTCAATCTCTGAAGCTGCATTGAACCCTAGAATAAGTAGGCTTGGCCCCCTCAAAAGTATGTCCTTGAAGCCATTTTCTAAAAATGAGTAATGGGATTCATGGCTGTTCCCAAGGTGAAACATCCAAATGGTTAAAGATGAGAAGAAGTAAGAAAAATGAGAAAGTAGAGACTGCTGATTATCATGGAGAGTTCATCCCCAGATCTCTAGGAATCTGATGCAATGGTCATGTCATCCTGTCCACTGTTTGCAAGTGTGAGTTACATACATCATGTAGTGAAATTGGCTATGGTATTTTAATCTTTGTACTAAAACCTTAATTTTGGAAGAGATTGCAGTTGCAATTGCATTGGCAGAGGCAGCAAATGAAGTGAAGGGGGCTGAAATTCAAGTACTATTTGTTAAGCCTCTCATCTACTGGGCACGATATTTTGTTCTTGCTACTGCATTCTCTAAACCACAGGTTGACGCCATTGGGTATGCACAAAACCTAATTTGAATGCCATAGTTATCATGCATTTTCTTGCCTCATGGTGGTGAGCCTCACATTTTTTTCCATTTGTTTGTATATAGTTTCATCAAGAACTGTGTTCTGCACCCCAAACAGCAGTATATTTGTCCTCCTTTATTTTATTTGCAAGAACCAGGGATTTTGCTTAGATTTCTTTATCCCTTCTGAGGTTGCAGGAACTTTAGAGCCTTAGAAAAGTGTGATGTTTTCTGGGATTTTGGTGTGCAGATCACAATGTCCTGGGGTCCTGAGCTTCTTGATTGGGGAGAGACTTGTGCTAGTTTAAGCATGGGATCTTTATAAGTCCTAATGGATAAAATATGGGTCTTTGAGCCCACCTGTAATTCAGGTTTTGACTTCTTTCTGGCAATTTCTATGCAGGAGAAGAATGAGGGATATGGCAGAGGAGCGGTTTGATCACTCTCCAAGGGGTGACACAAAACCAAATTCATGGACTTTACTGGACTTTGGTACTTGACTTTGTACACATAGTTTGTTTACTCTTCATTTGCATGAATCTGGACACACAAACAAAGAGATGATAAAGTATCCCCTGAGTTTACAAGAGATTTTGCTAGACCATTTTCTTGACATATGCTCATATGTGGTGGTATCCAGGGGATGTGGTTGTCCATATTTTTCTTCCAAAGGAGAGGGCTTATTACAACTTGGAGGAATTCTATGGGAACGCAACTCGCATCTCTCTTCCTTTTGAAAATCGTGTAGTGCAGTAGACTCTTAGCATATGTGTTGAGGATTTGTACAGCACTTTTGTTTGAATGGAGCCTGCCTTTGGATATAGACTAGACAGTTAACCCAGCATCCTCTAGTCTTTGGATATAGACTAGACAGTTTGGGTTGAAGTTACAACAAACACTGTGAACAGAGCCTAGGAAGTCCTGAGGCATAGAAAAGCTTAGGAAAGTACCTGTATTATTCTCATTTCTCACATGTCCAGATACTCAGCCTAACAAAGCTGATGAGGCATCAATAGAGCACACAAGAAATGCATAAAATTCAACTGTTCTGCTCCAAGGATGTGGGGCACTGAAAGCTTTGAGGAGAGTGGTGAGAGGAATGGAGGCAAGTGAATTGGAGGCCTATTTTTAGGATGGGATATGACTGAATGCACAAAATGTGCTTCACCTGTGTCACATGGTGATGACAGCCTTCTTCTTTATTAGCTTATTGTCAGAACTGTGATTGCCTGTAGCCAGCACCCTTTCAATGTATACCTATAGAGTCCTTAACATACTATTAGTGCTTTTGGGTATAGATTAGGTCATGCAAGCAGTGGAATCCTACAAATGCATGATGTTATAGTGTCAGATATGCATGTAGTCATTTTTGGTCGTAACTAGTTGGTGAGATTGTAGATGCATTTGTAGGATTATTACTCTTGCCTGAATAGCATGCTGTTGTGTTGTCCGCAGAGCCTACTAGTCAATCAATGACTTCACAATTCTGTATAACATGATGATTTGCTACCAACAGAAGGTTTCTGCACTGGTACTCTTCCCCCAGGACATGGCTTGAGGCAGGTGAGCATGAAAGCTACAAATTACCCAATTCCATGTGACCTTTGATATGAAAAACCAATTCCATGGGTTTAAATGGAGTAACTTGCATCTTGAAGGAGATCACCTATACATTCTGTCATCTGCTGTGATTGGCCCCCAAACCAATCCAGAGACTAGAGCAAACTCAGCAGGACATGTGCATGCTAAACACCCCTGTTGAGTTTCATGGGTTCAAAGCAATTGCCCTGTATGATGCCCACTGCAGCATTGGACAGTTGTTCCTGCAATTAGGCTGACAGTAACTCATTAGTTCTGAAGCATGATGCAAAAGCAAACTGCACAGTGGGCCAACAGAGGCTAATATGCATGTTGTTAGCTTGTCAGAATGGAAGTTGCAAGGAGGCATTTCTCATGATGGCCTTGGCTTCACCTCTGTGTTAGCCCAGTGATTAGTGCAATCAAAACCCAGCAAATAAAACAACATTTCATCATGACTGGAAAGAACGTAGACAACATGAACAGAAACCGGAGACAACACAATGCAGAGAGCAACCTGAGAGAACAGAACCCAGAGAGCAGAGAGCACTTGCATGTTATGAGAATTCAATGCGATGCACTTGCAATGTACAGCTTGTCCTTTGTCACATTTTGAAGAGGTTGTGAATGTTAGTGACAAAGAAAATGTTATTTTTTAAACAGTGGAGCCTTGAGAGACACCTTACAAATGTTAGTTCTCTTCCATATGCTAACTCTGACAACCCTAAATCTAGGGCATGCAAGTTGCCTGATGTGCAAGGAAAACATAACAAGATATGCTAACTCCAACCACCCTAAATCTAGGGCATGCAGGTTGCCCGATGTGCAAGGAAACCTAACAAAAAGGCCAAAAGAGGAGAAGGTTTTTTATTGGCTCACAATTGCAAATGTTATTGCTCATTTCCACACATGTGGTGAAGGACCTTGAATTTTTAAAAAATGAAGATGACAAAGTTCATCAAATTTCAAATGTTGAAAAATGAACTACAATGGTTGCTCTATTTGCAGATGCATTGAAGGCCGGGATCACAAATGGTAGTGGTAATAGTGGCAGTTGACTAGATATTTATAGGCTGCTCACACTTGTGAATAGCATCATAGTAATCATGTAAATAACAATCTTTATTCAAATTACATCATGTCTAATTGCCATCATGCAAGTTATGGTGGCTCCCTTTCAATGTCACAAGCTTGATTTCTACGAGTGTTTTATGGTTAAATGTTTATGGTGAATGATTTAATTTTAAATACATTCAATGATGACTCACTTTAAATTAATAACTTGATTATGAAAACATTTGCACAATTATTTTTTGAAAATAATGCATTCATTATCAATAGTGGAATTTTGAAATAAAAAATATGAACTAGTTACACTAGTAAAAAATTTCAAATATATGATTGAGTTTATGACTAGTTTTCCAATTAGAAAGGACAAAAATGACTAATAGTCTTAAAGTCATTATAAACAAATTGTTTAGGACAATAGTCACTTAAAACATGATGTGGCATAATGATGTGGCAAATATCATTTGTTATTCATTAGTGATAGTTTTGTCATTGTTTAATTTTTTTATATTACAAATTCAACCCAAAAACTTGGGAAACATTTTTTTAATTTTATAATATTTATCATTATATATTCATTATATATCATATAAAAAATAAGATGTGTTTTTATTTCAATTTTTTTTTATCTCAATACTTTTCATCCTATCAATTGTTGACACGTGTCACCACATAAATTAAGTTAAAAACATATTTTGAAATGGGTAAAATATAACCACCCCTAATCTACCTACTTAAGGTCACCTAGTAACCACCTAACCTAGGTGAATCTAAATAGGTATGGAATATTCAATCAATATTCCAACATTGACCACAACACATGTCATTTGTGAAGTTTGATCCTTGGACTCCAAGGATGCAATTCAACTCCTTTACCAACAAACCATCCCACTTATTGTGTAAATAATCTAATGTTTTTTCTATTTAGACCATATTTCATTTAAACATTACACAAAACTTCAAATATAATAAGTCATATCTTATTGATAATTTGTCCAAATGAAAAAATTGAAAACTTATTCATAAATTTCCTTCAATAATGTATACAACTATATAATTTATTTTTTAAATGTAAATTTAATTCAAAAGAAAATTATTTTAATTTTTTTATTGAATAACATTTGAATGACCATATTTTGGAAAAATTGAATGAAAACACCTGATTTGTAAATGAAAAAACCTTCATGTGTAACACATGAAAATAAAATAGAACTTTCATATCTTAAACCTTCATTTGATTTAAGAATCTATATAACAATTTTTTTTAATATATCATAATTTTACTAATAACTTTTAATTTACATGTATGAATCCATATAATTTATCCACATGAAATATCTATTAATGGATCATAAATCAATTATATCTATTTTTAAAAATATATAGATTATTATATTAAATATGAGGTAGAATTCAATCTAAATAATTTAATTTAATCTTATTATTATTAATTAATATTAAAATATTAACTAATTTTCTCAAATTATAATTTTTATTCACTTTTACACATGTAAAATAAATTATATATTTCCCACATCTTACACTTCTATTTTATTTTTAAATTGAGATATAAAAAATATTTGTGATATATCATACTTTTACCATTAAATTTTATTTCAATGTATAATATTTATTTAGTCACGTTGAATATTTAAAAAGGATTATATATCAAGTATATTTAAGAAAAATGTAATAAAGGTTCTTAAATATTACCTATATGTATAATATTAATCAAATACATGTTGTAGTTTATTAGGTCCATTTTTATTCATATTAAATTACTAATATTCATTTTTGAATCATTGTAAAATAACTGTATGACCACCTAGGGTACCACATCATCTAGGGTTAATGATTATATTGTTATACAAGGTGCCACATTGTCCATGTAATAGTAATTATTTAGTCATATATAAATCATTTCATAAATCTCCAAAGTTTACAACATAAATGGGACCCATTTTCCAATGATGCAAGATGTTATTCAATTAATTAAATACAAAAAATGCCACAACATCATGACAATATTTTCCACGTCATTTGAAGTAGTCAAAATTCAATCATAAATTAGATTTATGTATTTCATTACTTGAAAAAATGACAACTGGATAATTCACGTCGATGTTGTATTTTGTAACACACACTCAAAAACCATAACATGTGAAATATGGTTGATGGAAAATGGATGAAATATGTTTATTTTGTAAGTTTTCATCCATTAGTCATATAAATGACTAATCTATTATTCATACTTATTCCACGTAGATAATGAAGTTGTAATATATGACTATGGTCATTGATAAAGTCATTGAAGACAACTAGTCATTGTTTACTTGGTTACAAAGGACAAAATTTCTACTAATGTTTGTTGATTAGATTGTTAAAATATTCAAAAATTCATATTGAAATCCACTTCAAATTATTTATTGTGACTAAACATGGATTGCAGAATTAAATTATAAAGTCAAATATGAAATCTTTTTTTGTGAAACCTTAACCAAATGGTATTTATAAACTTTTCAAAAATCAAAATTGGACCTTATTTTCAAAAATTCTTTTGAAATGAATTTTTTTTTGTTTCTTATTTTTTTGTGCCCCATGGATTCATAATTGAAATATTTAAATGGGCTTTTATTCTTGTGGATTTTATGGGTTTTTCTTTTAGGATTGTCAAAGTGATTTCACCATACTAACTAATAATAACATTTTTCAGTATTAAATTTGACCTAATTTTAAAAGTTTTTATGAGTGATTGGAATTTATATAGCCAAATATTATATTAATGAAAACCTTAGAAATTGAAACCACATCCATATGGATCATTTATAAAAACTTACTTGTGATTCTTATGAGAATTGTATGTGCTTGAAATGAACCATTAGACTGTGCATTTAGTTTATGTGGCACATCCACATGGCAAATTATCAACAACATTATAATCTAGCGGTAGCCTGTTGTTATTCCACTATTATGAATTGATAAAATTGCCAAATATAAAGATTTTAGCACCTATGACCAACGATAAATTATCACCACAACCTTTAGGGAAATAAGTTACCAAACTTCAAATCATGCACCAACTTCAATGCCAAAACATTTGCAACAAAAAGCTTCATACCTTTTTCCCTTCCAAGAGCTTCTCTCCAAGCTTGTGCATCAAAACACTTCCAACAAAAAACTTCAAGCACCCTTTTTAAACAAGTTTGTCATTGAACGCTTCTCCAAGTTGTAAAACATTTTTGTGCATGGAGGCACATAATTTTTTAGCGGCTGCAAGTGATGCATCAAGGTCAAAAGGGAGAGGTGCAAGCAATTCAAATAGAGGATCAATTAGAATAAATGACGATGGAGACAAAGGATCTAAGAGAGGGGAAGGTAGTGGAGGCAGAGGATCAAGGAGAGGAAGAGAAGCAACATGTTAGAGGCATGGGAATTGGGAGCAAAACAAAGTCATGGCATTGATCAAATGTAAACACATCAAACATGTTATTCAAAAGGAATTGATCAATCCACGAGCTCACATAGTACCTATTGTGGTGCAGTGGAACAAATCAACCAAAGAACTTTAAAAGTTAATCCACAATAGAGTGTTAAGAAACGGGAAAATATACAAGGACAAGTGGAATGGGATCTGTTCAAATTAAAAGAAACTTTTCAACTACCACAAAGGCACTAGACATCACATGTCCTATTGGGAATTGACTATAAACAAATGTAGTAGGTATCATTTACCTCAATCCTTCAATAAAAAGTTTTATGATGCAATTGAAGTTTTTTAGGGAGAGCACATCATCAACACACCGTTGCACATGAGAGTTTTATAAGCTGAAAGTGGCAAAAATTATGCAACAATAATATCTATGAATGAATTTAATGCATAAGAGGAGCAAGATTTTATACTTCAACACTCATTCATAAGGCCTTTTTAATGAAGATTACATGCCAAAAGAAAGACCTTTGATTGAACGACCTCAAGAGCAATTTCAAATGAATGTCATCAACTTGTTAGATGATTTTGTCAACATTGCATTGAAACATCGCACTTTTGTTGTGAACTTGTTGGATGATCCAAACGGATGTGTTTTGCCACCAAATGGTCCTCTATCAGCTCCAATTCTGCTTGGGGGTATAAGCATCAAATGGAAGCGATCAAACATTTTTTCACCAATAATTGATGCAACAATTCAAAACAATAAGGAAATTGTGCAAGCAATGGATTGAATCAACCTTATGTAATTGGAGATTGAAGAACACCGCACCAAAGTTCAAGAGCACACCATGAAAGACCAACTCAAGTACTTCAAACATAGAGATAAAAAAATACAAAAGACCAATAAAAACATGGTGAGTGTTTTATTTCAGCTCAACACAATGATGTGTCAAGCCTTCATCCATGACAAATATTTATTGCTTACATTGTTATAGTTAACATCAAATTTGTCAAAAGAAGAAATGGACATTTAGCTAGAAGGTGAAGCACATCCTATTGGAATAGATGATGTGCAACCTTGACGCGCCCCTAAGTTCCTTGTTAGACTCAAAGAATCCAACTATGTTGACAAAAGCGGAAGTAGTCGGAACTTGGTGCCGCTCCCAGCTTCCAGCACTACAGGGGTAAGAGGGGTGTGCTAAAAGCTCCAGGATTAGACTAGGAAGAGGGACAAACTACTTAATTACTCAGTCCTGCATCCAAAACCAACCACAAGTTGGTTAGAACTCATTCTGCACCCTTTTGGTGTTGGGACAAGCCACGGGCGACTTTGGACTCACTTGACTCACCACAGCCCGGACTTGGGGGAAGCCATCACCTTCCCCCATATAGTATTCTATGCGTTGCTCCCCCGCACCCGCATCCAAATGGCTCTTTTTCCTGAGATTCCCAAAGTAGAGTCTCGAAACTGTCCCGGTTTGGACTCCTGGGACTTTGGGAGCTTGTAACTCCCAACCCAGACCTCGGATTGGGATGAGGTCTGAAATAATCTTGTAGCTCTCCTCAAAAAATTTCCAACGGTGTGTCACACTTTGTTTGCACACACCGGGGTTGGGTCGATTCCTGACTTTTGGTGGTCGGGAATCAAATTGCCAGTTTGACTCCCGGCCCTTCTTTCGACCATAACTTGTGTTACAGATGTCCAAATGGCTCATGCGAGGCCATTTTCGACATTTACACTTCAAGACCTTTCCAACAGTATAAGGAACACCTCAAGGCAAGGTGTTTTTCCTTTTGTTGTCGAGCTCTAAAGTTGCGAGAGTCCCGGAGGACTCCAAGTTCCCACTTTTGGGAGTGTGAGTTTCATCCTCACACTTGCCCAAAGTGGGGTTGCGACAAACCTAGTGGAGCAAATGAAATGTAACCTACAATAGATGAATTGAAATTTTCCTATGAACTAATTCCAAAATCCATTTGAATTCTTATATCAATTGTAATTCATAAATTTAGCAAATTCCTTTCAAGATCAAATTGTACTTGATTGCATTTGATTAAGCAAAATCAAAATAATTGGGTCATAGAAACTTAAGTTCAAACAAGTTTTGATTCATCAAAAAGTTTCAAGCAACAATTCAAATTGTGATTAAAAAATGTGAATGCATTCTGTGAAGCCTATTTCCTAGGTGTTATTTTGTCAATCTTTAATTTATTCCCAAAACTTAGCACTTGGTAAAAATTTTGCTTCATTGTCATTGTCATTTGTTGGCTTTTCAATATTCCTCTCTTTGTGACCCTAATAAGCTTAATACACATAATTAACGAAAATTTCCAAATATAATTGGGCCATCAAAGTTTCAATGTCAAATTCCTCCCCATCCAAGATCATGTTGTACAAAATATAGTAACAAATCACTACATTAGGCAAGAACAAAATATACAAATTGTTTCTCAAAAGGAGTTTTATAAAGTTTTTTTCAAAATACAAAATGAATTTTCTATAATGCTTCTGCCTCAAAATTAGATGTTTGTTGTAAAGTGCCTCATGGACAATGTGATGAAGATTGCTTGATTATTTATGCAAAATCATTAACCAAAGAAGCAAGGGATAACCCTTGTTAACAATCAAGTAAAGCCTAATGTCCTCTTCACTTCGGTTGAAATGAAACAAGGTTCTATTCATAGCCTTCATAGACAAACTAGAAAGGTGTAGTATTTGAGCGTCATTCATCAAGTTAGGCATTCCCACAAAGACATCCTAAAATTTCTTTTGATAATCAACCATAGCTTGTAGTTGTATGTAAGCTTTTGACTTGAAAACAAAATAGTCACCAACAAAACATATCATGGCTTTTGGATATAAATTTGCATTACATTAATGGCACCATGGATTGAAAGCATATCATATAATTTTTTGAACCCCCTCATCACTTCTACCAAGTCTTCTTGTTCTAGCCACCAACTTTGATTTTGAAAAACCACATTGACAACAAAAACAAATTCACATAAAACCAAATGCACTATTGATTTGTTGATGGTGAACATCTCACTACAATGCATGTCCTTTACACCATGAACGAACTTGTACAGGGAACATGCAACATAAATTTTCACAAGTACAACAAATATATATTGAGTCTCCTTCTTTTACATCAAATGCTTTGATTTGATTGTCAATTGATAAACAAAATTTGGCTCAGTTTGAAGTGTTCAATCTAATTATCATATTGAGTCATCAAAAAATGTGAATACCAAGTTGTGGACCTAGTTTTCACCTAGTTGCCAAGGTCCTTGTTGAACAGTAGTTCATAAAAAGATGAAAGTGTGTATTAATGTGAAACAACAAAATTGATCAAGTTGTAGAAACATGTTTTGCCTTTTGGAGAATAAAATGGAAATTGACACTTTAAGGTTGAATCAATTTCTTGGCATAGAAGGAGTTTGTGAACCTCTAGAATGATTTGAATGAAAACAACCTACAATGGCCTCATGTTGAATAAACTTCTTGCAAGAATACCAAAAAACAAAAGTTCAAAAAACTTGCAAAGACAACAATTTCAAACAATAACATAAGGAACATATGCAATGCAACAAACATGTTCAAGATTGATGCAATGAACGATGCAACAACTTGATGAAAAAAAATCATAAAGGAACTGCAAATGAGTAAAACACATGAACAATGAAAAATGTTGCAATGAAACATTAAGAAAAAAGCTTAAAGGAATCGCAAATGTGTAGACACCATGAAGAAATGAAGGACGCTACAATGATGCACAATGAGAGCTTGAAGGAACTGCCAATGCATAGACAACAGGAATGATGCAAAACATTACAATGAAACACAAAGAGAAAGTTTGAAGGGACTGGAAATGCACAAAAACTAAGAACAACGAAGGATGTTTGAATGAACACACACTTCAATCAAAAGAATTGGAGAAAAGGTAAAAAAAAACAACGCCATTCTTGAACAAATATAATAGAAAAAATAATTACATTGTCAATGGAATTACTAATCCCTACTTCTTGAACAATGTTATCCAAGTGATGATAATTTATTGCCATAACTTATTTCCATAGTTTTAAAACCCTAAACGTAGTTGTTAACTTAACTTTAGCATTAATTACATAATTAATTTATACCAGTTGTGTGAATAGAACTCTAGTTTGATTTACTTATATTCCCATTTGTGTAAAGAAAGATTTGAATTTTAATTAAATACTTATTTTGCATTATTCTTTCATAGTATAATGCACCTAGTTTTTGAAAGATTTCATGAAATTTCAATTGTGCACATAGGTTGGACCCCTTGAATTGTCCACCATTGCGAACCCCTTTAAGTTGCCAACACAAACATTCCAAAATATTTTGTTTACATAACACATAACCTACAACACAAGGCATTGATCGGTCAAGATGGTTGAATGGGAAGATGACCAAAAGGATGGACAATGAAAGATTCCCCATGAATTTACCCATGGGATGAATAAGCAAATGCATCCTAATGTGGCATGAAAAAACATTAATTAATTGAAATGGTTGAATGGGAATATAACCAAAAGGATGACTAATAAAAGATTCCCCATCCATTTTCCCATGGGGTGAAGAGGCAAATGCATCCTAATGTGGCATGAAAATTTATTAATTAATTGAAATGGTTGAATGGGAAGATGGCCAATATGATGGCCAATAAAAGATTCCCCATGTATTTTCCCATGAAATGAAAAGGCCAATGCATTTCATGTGACATGAAAAAACATTGATTAATTGGGATGGTTAAATGGAAGGATGGCCAATGGGCTACTGTGAAGCATTGCCAAGCTCCTTTATAGACTCAAATGTGAGTCCAAGGTGAAAACAACGAAAAAATTAAGAGTTGGGGCATACTCCTTAATTTGCAAGATTTCAAGGGTAAAGGGGCGTGTTGGAGCTCCAAGATGGGGACTAGGATGAATGACAAATGAATCAATTTATTCACATGGACCTACACAAACCAAACAACAAGTTGGTTAGTGCATAGTTGGAACATTTTTAGTGCACGGACGAGCCACAAATAAACATAAACTCACAAGACTCACCATAGCCTAGACTTGGGGAATCCACCACCTTCCCCCTTATAGTATTTTTTTTGCCTAGCCACGAGGCCAGCACCCAAATGTCATTTTGTTTCGAACTCCCAAGTTGAGAGTCCCGAAATTCTTTAAATTGGGATTCTCGCGACTTTGGAGGCCCATAATTTTGTGTAAAGACCTTCAATTGAGGTGAGGTTTAAAGAAAAGTTGTAACCCTCATTGAGAGCTTTTCAATGGTATGTGGCAATCCATTTACATGTAAGTAAATTGGGGTTGATTCCTAACTTTTAGTGGTTGGAAGTCAAACTAACAGTTTGACTCTTGACCTTTTTCTTGGGCATAACTTGTGTTTTAAGTACCCAAATGGGTCATACGAACCCATTTTAGACATCTTTGTTCCAAGAGCTTTTCAATGATATAAGAAATTATTTAAACCAATGAATTTTGACCTCTACAATCACCCTATAAAAATTCGCAAGTACATCGAGACTCTAATTCCCAAAATGGGAGTTCACTTGGGAATGTGGGGGTTCATTCCTTCACACTCTCTTACACTCCCGAGAGCACAAAATGTGACCCTTGGGATTCACCTTTGGCCTACACCTTTACAAGCCCTTGCCTTGGTCACAAGCTTAAGGCTAGGGTTGCTAAGGCTAGGGTTGCAACAAAAATCATGTTATTCATCATTGAATTTTAATTTTCGATATTCTTGTTGCAACTTTGTAATTAACAAATAATATTTGAACATAAGTTTAAAATTAAATAATTTACACGAAGTGTTTAAATGTAACCAAAATTAAGTTATTCAATAAACATAGATTTGAATCAAAATTTAATGTGTGTCGAAAAGGACTACCAAACTAAAAGGATCATTACAAAAAAAAAATCAACTAACCATTTTTTCTTTCAAAAAATCCTACTAACCAATTCCAAATGAAATTTAGCATTGGAACAATTTTTTTAAAAAAGTTGACAACCTAAACAAATAAACATATTGCAAGCACCCTTACAATGTTAGCCAAATGTTAGATAAAGCTTGCAAAAATATGTGCAAATGTCCTTGTCCTCTTTTATTAGAATTTACAAAATCACAAAGGTATTGCATTAACTTCGACATTTTGCCACTTTTGATGAAAGTTGCAAGAAATGGTGCAAGGAATATTGCAATTAGAGTTTTTCATAAACATGGAGTATTACATTTTGTTAGCTACCTTTAGTTTAAGCCTTGTTGGCTATACCCTTGGTTTAGACTTATCAAGGTGGTTGATAATTTTTGAATGTACCTCAAATGTAAATATTGCAATATGCCTTTGTGCACCTAATGCAATATATTGAAGGTTAACCTTGCAATTATATCATTGGAGTATTAAAAATTAGCTTAAGTGAAGTATATAATAGGGCTTTTACAATACCTACATGTTGTGACGATGGGATCAGATCCTTTTGTGTTCGTAGGATACGGTGAGGTGCAATCTGACGATGAACTCTCAATTCTGGTTTGCACATTTCTGATGGTTGGATTTCCTAGTCAAACATCGAGAAATTTTTTTTGCGTTATTTGGATCCCCCGAAGGAGAGGGGTGCGCCAGCCTAGGATGTAGTGCAAAACCAAGGCGACGCCTCCGGGGCCAGGCAGCAAGCTACCGAACGGTCCCGGCCCCGAGAGAAATTAGATTAATATCATGAGGCTCGATGAACCTCGTATCAGATATTAAACTGATATGAACAGATACTACACTTGATCTTAGCCAAAAGGCCGAGAAAGGTACGAAGCTTAAATTGTTCGATCGACCATTATATACTCTGCTCTTACACCCATAGCGGCAATC
>Ga0209208_10001978_pt1 | contig 29214 bp, 15 predicted proteins | sample S1TSphfallax_3_FD_187694 | JGI IMG/M metagenome (GOLD analysis project Ga0209208, IMG submission 187694) | Host-associated microbial communities from peat moss isolated from Minnesota, USA - S1T2_Fd - Sphagnum fallax MG (SPAdes) (version 2) | ecosystem: Host-associated > Plants > Peat moss >...
CTATTTGGTTTATAGCCAGATTTGGTTAAAACCTTCCTATGGATGATCACCAGTTTAGCGAAATCACAAAATTCATTAAAAAATAAATTAGCAACCTAAACACACAAAGACTATGCAGCCTATTTTTTTTCTGGGGAAATTTTGCCAAGAAGGGAAATTAAAAATGTGAAATGTGAAAATGAAATGATTATTAGGATTCTCAATCAGTAAAATTTTCTGTATTTGGGTTTTCAATAGGTTAGCCAAAAATATAGAAGGGTGTTTTAAATGTTTTTTAACTTCCATATCTCATTCAGAGCCAAATTTGGCTAAATCTTCCTATGGATGATTGTCACTTTTGACTACATCACAAAATTGACCCAAAATTAAACACACCCCTTTGTTGTTTGTTCCAATGACCAAGGAAGGGTGCATTTTCTTCTATTTTGGAATGGATTTGTTGGTCCACATTATGATCAAAGCAATCAAATCATTGAACTTTAGGACGAACTCCAATTCTCTTTTTCTCCTCTTAAAGCCAACACCAATTTAAGAACCACCTCAATCAACAAACTGAAACACCTCAATCAACAGACCCTAAACCTAAACCCTTCTCTTCTTGAGTAGTAAGGGCAACCATGTGCTAAATAAGGTGATCAGATCACAGATGGATGAGATCTTAAATCCAACACCCCATTTAAGTAACCAGGGAACTAACCATAGGGAACCCAAATGAATTAAAACCTTTGTGCCCCTAGTGCCACGTAGTGTATGTAAAACCATTCACCCACAATGCCCTTCTGGTTAGTGTGTAACCCTTCTGAAATACCAGCCAATTCTCAAACGTGGTTCTTAGACAACAGGTATCAAAATTTCTGTTTTTTCAAAAAAATTAAAAATGAAACTTAAACAAATCCTACAAAAAATTTACAAGTCCAAAATTTCATTTCTAATTTATTATTATATTTTCCAAAAAAAATTAAAATTAAAATAATATAAATTGTGCAAAAACTTTACAAGTCCAAAAGTTCATCAAGTTCAAAAAAACCTTCAAATTCTTCTAACTCATCCTCAAAAATCTAAATCCTTTTCAATTAGCTCTATTAAATTGGAAAGGTGGTTTACAATCAATTCTAAGGTCATTTGGCTAGTTTTTGTTCACGAATATTAACTTTTCTAAATTTTCCAATTATAAACAACATCTTCTAAAGTTTGTAAATATTCTTGCCAAAGAAAAAATCCTTTGAGTTTCAATTTGTGACACAACAATCCTTAGGATTTAGCATACCAAAAAAACAACAATAGGAAACATGGTTTCATGCTTGGCCCATCATTTAAGAAAGCACTTCATATCCTTGGAATCCATTTGGTAATGAAAATCAACATTTCCCTGGTCATAAGTTCTCTCACTAGTTCACTTAGGTTGGGAGTTTGTTCAAAAAACTTTTAATCACAATTTGCATTTGTTGTTTGATCTACACAACGAACTTGCAATTGGTTGTAAATAATGATACCATTTTAAAAGAATAGGATATGATGTTCATTTATGATATTCTTCACCAATATTTACCCCTTCACAACCAATAAACAAAGAAACTAAACAAAGGCCTTTGACTTTGGGGTCTAGAATTAAACATGGCATGTTATGAATTATTTTCTCTCCAAATCTTCTTTAAAAAGAAAGGAATGATTCTGAAACACCACAAACCTCCTTAATATTGGTAACAAACAAAAATAATTCAAAAGCAATTTCAAAATCATCATCAATCAAATTTACTTCAGGAGGTAGGTTTATAACTTCTTCCCCACATTTTAAGCAAGCATGAGCACTTTGGTGTTGGAGAATGAGATTGCAATTAATTTGTTGTTGTTACTTATCATGTGATTGTTGAAATTAATAAGAAATAATAGAAGCCAATTGAGAAGGGGTCTTACAAGCATAATGGCCTTCATGGACAACACTCAAAATGACCCCCACAACCTCTAGGAACAAAGATGAAACAACACTAAATATGTAAGATAGTGAAACAAATATGGAATTGTACATGTTGAATGTTGCAAGGTTGATAGGAGAAACTAGCAACCCACTAGGCCACTAGGACTCAATGATGTGTGGATAGGAAACACTTTCTTGGTGTATTTATGTCCCACATTTAATGACCTTGGTTAGCATATGGTAACCATCCACATGCATCTACTTACCTCATGGTCACTAATTCATTGGTAATAAGGGTGCAATTCATTAACCTTGTTCATTATGGGGCTTGAAAAGTGAACCTAATTCACTAGAATATCGATTTCACTTGACATATTCACTAGGGGGCCTATTTCAATGCATGAATACATTAAGGGGCCTTAAAATGTATCTTAATTCATTTAATAATGAAATAAGTTCAGCTCACCTCCATTGTCATTCCATCATGTCTATGGACATACTTTATAATTTTCATGTTTTATAAATGTTTGTAATTTTTTTGCATGAATACTTTGATTGGTGTAAATTCATGAACATATTATACAAGTATTTTAAAAACATATTTCCAATGTGAAGTTTTGAGCGATCATAAATTAACAAGTTGGAGGTCTATGCTAATTTGTGCATATAAATAAACCTTATTTGTCATTGTCACAAAAAATGAGAAAAACCACCATCATTTTGATAAATATTCTAAAAATATTTATTATGAAAAAATTATGTTATATTTATGTTTAAATATTCCCACTATGAGAGGAATAAAAAAAGTATAAATAAATCATATAATTTTTAAAAGTTAAATAATTGAGTTTTAAATGGATGATTATAAATTTTATATATACATAATCCCATTATTTTAAAAAATGTTGTCATTGAGTTTTAGTTTGGGGTTGGAATTTTTATTTTATGTTATTTATTCATCCAAAAATAAAAGATATGCCATATGACTGAAATAACCATGTCAAAGCATTAATGAAGGTCTTGAGCTTAAATTGAGTTGAAACCACCTTTAAAAGATAGTATATTTTTAAAAATTAAATAAAAAATATTAATTTTGATTTGTTCAAAATATGGTACTTTCAACAACATTTTCTGAAACTTTTTTGTGAATTATTCAGAAGTTATGAATTCTTTAAAAGTAAATCTTTGAATAAGTTTTAAAATCATGCATTTGTTTGTTTCATTTGAATACATTTTGATAAAGAAAATGCATGACAAAGTTGGATTTCCTACAAGTTTCTCATTGAACATTTAAAATTCAAATTTGCCCATTTTTTATTTTAAAAAGCTTGTGTGGCTTGTTGGTTAAATGTTCACAACTCTTTCATGAAAGTTGTTGGTTCAAACTTGGACAAGTTTGTATTATAACACACATGTACATACACAAGCTTGTATGAGTGCATGTATGTGTATGTATACATGTATATACATTTTAAAAATACAAATGACATCTAGCTATGATAATGGACAACATATGGCTACCATCATTGGATGTGTTACATGGTCATATTTCACAAAGAAAAAAAAATGTTTGATTTTTCTATCCATACCAACTAGATCCTATTCATTAGGGGATTGGCCACATTTATTTCAATTCATTTGTCCAAGTTCACAAAAAATCTAATGAAACACTTGGTGAATTCACCTTCATTTTTTTGTAGTGATTGTCTTTTCTATTTGCTTATTTTCATAGTACACATACTTATGATATTCATGCAACATTCATACTTGAAGGTAACCAGAAAGGGTTATCACTGTAATTAATATTTTGGTTCTTAAAGTCACAACCACTTTGGATTTCCAAGTAATTTGAAGCAAGATTGGGGCATACCCAATGATTTTGGGTCAGCCTTGGTTGAAGAGGGCACATGCTTTGAACTATTGGAAGGAAGGATTCATGACCATTGGTGTTTTGCCAAATAGACAACCAATGTTTGTGGATGGAAGGAAAAATCTAAAATTTGAAGAATCTTCTTGGGAGTATGTTATTTCAAGTGTAGAGGAGTCAACCACATAAATTGAAGTTAACACCAATAACTCTTCTAGTGAACATGAAGTAGACCTATATGTGTTGGAGGTGGTTCCAAAATCACAAGAAGAAGGTTCATCCCCCATTGCGATTGTGAGGGACAAAAGGGAGTCGAGAAAGCAATATTTCCCATTTCATTGAGGAATCACTTGACAATTTTTTTAAAAATGAAATTCAACTTTTATTTCATAAGTACCATCATATTTTTGCCACGAGTTATAAGGATTTGAAGAAAGTGATTTTGGAGGAGCATAAGATTGAATTGCTTTTAAATACGAAACTCTTGCAGCAAAGGCCACAGAAAATGAATCCCAATTATGCCCAAATGATAAATGAAGAGTTGGATAAGCTTTTGGATGCATGATTCATCATTTTGGTGGAGAATTTAAAGTGGGTGTCACCCATCACTGTCACCATAAAAAATCAATGGGAAGCTATGATTATGCGTGGATTATCGAAAACTTAATGATTACACCAAGAAGGATTATTACCCACTTCTTTTCATTGATGACATTTTGGATGAAGTCACCAGTCGTGAATTATACAGTTTTGGGGATGGCTATAATGGTTATAACCAAATCAAAATTGCGAAGGAAAACATCTTGAAAACAACATTCACCACTCCATGTGGTACATTTGCCTATATAGTGATGCCCTTTGGGTTGTGTAGTGCCCTTGGAATTTTTTGAAGGTTCATGAACAAGGTGTTGGAACCATACATTGGACTTTTTGTTCAAGTGTTCTTGGATGATTTTTGAATGTATGGGAGTTGGGAGACACATATTTGCAATTTGAAATGAATGTTCTACCAATTGGTGATGGCGAATGCGTCATTGAATCTTGAAAAATGTCATTTCGGATGCACAAAAGGAATCTTACTTGGCCACATGATTTCACAAGATGGGAGTCACACAAATTGCGCTAAGATTGAAAAGGTGAAAATCTTCCTTTTCCCAAGACAAAGAGACAATTGCAAGCATTTTTGGGGCAAATGGGTTATTACCAAAGGTTCATCAAGGGGTATGCAACCTAGGCATATCACCTCACCAAATTTCTCAAACATAGGTCAGAGATTGTGGAGGAAGAAAAGGTGATTGACACTTTGAAAAACTCAAGGATATGCTTTCAAATGCTCAAATTTTGATGACACCAAAATGGTTTGGTTGCATGTGGATGCTTCCAACATAGCAGTGGGAACAAGGTTTTCACAATTGGATGAGAAAGGGCTTGACCACCCCGTCTATTATGTTCATCAACAATTGATTCCAAGATAAGGAAATTATGTTATTACAAAATGAGAAGCCTTAGTGATCCTCATTGCAATGCAGAAGTTTCACCATTACCTTTTAGGTAACAATTTCACCATTGTTACTAACCATCAAGCTCTCAAGTATTTACTTCCAAAGCCTAATCCGACATGGAGGATTGCATGATGGATTTTGTTGCTATTTAGTTATTCATAAGTTGTTAATACATAATTCATAAATAATAATAAAAAACTAAGTTTAAAAAAAAATTAAACTCATTATATTAATTACCATGTAATTACATTTACTTTTGTAAAACCTTTTATAGGTCAAATAATGTTTTTTCTCTTGGTAATTATTAACTATAAATACAATAATTTGCTAAACAAAAATATTAAATTTATAATTATTTTAAATTACTATAAAATACTTATCATAGATGATTAATTACAGAAATTTAAAAATTAAAAAAATATTGTATGATAATTCCTGAACTTAAAATCATTAAAATAATTACTTTAACTATAATTTTTCCAAACTTGTAATTTAGATTTAAAGTTATAAATTGCAAATTACAAATAATTATGCTCATAAAAAATAATTATGCACATACTAATTAATTCTTATATGAAGTAATTACAATATTTTAAAATAATGTAACATTAATGACACTAATTGATTTCTTTTACAATAAGAATATAATATAATTTTAAAAATCTATGTTATAACAATAATTACTTTGTGTAACTTATAATTAAAAATAGTAATCATTTATAATTATTTATACAAAGTGATTTATTATGGATAACACTTGTAGAAACAACCCTTAAAACTGAATTAATAATTTTCTGAATTAAAATATATGTTTTGGATTCATATTGGATAATTTCAATTTCAATTTTGAGATCAAATAAATTTTTAAGCTAAATAACAAAATTCAGCATTGAAGTGTCAATTTTCATATCCAAATAAAAATATTCAAAATTGAAATGTCCATTTTAAGCCTCAATTATTAATTTTCTGACTGAAATATTCATTTCAAGAATCCAAAATAATAATTTGGAATTCAGATTTAAACTTTCAAGTCAAATAAATTCTTAAAATGTAAATTAAAAAATTCCCAATTGAATGATCAAATATCAAATATAAATATAAATATAAAAAATCCAAATGTCAAATTCTGGACTCAATTATAGTTTTTTGAATTGAAATACTAATTTTTAGATTTGAAAATAATAATTTAGAATTCAAATATCAATTTTTAGATCAAATACGTTTTTTGAGTTTAAATTTAAAAAATTAGAATTCAAATGTCCATTTTTAGACTCAATTAATAATTTTCCAAATCGATGGGAATCCAAAATAATAATTCAGAACTGAAATTTCAAGGTTCAAATAAATGATTATTTAAAATTTAAATGAAAAATTCAAAGATTTGAAATATAAATTTTCATATTCAAATTAAAATATTCAAAATTAAAATGTCCATTTCTATAATCAATTAATAATTTCTTGATTGAAATACTAATTTTTGGATTCAAGAATAATAATTTAGAATTCAAATATCTATTTTGAGATCAATTAAGTTTTTAAAATTTAAATAGTAACTTTCGTATTCAAATAATGTTTTAAACAATTGAAATAATAATTTTCAGATTCAAATATCCAATTTCAAGTTCAAATAATTTGTTTATAGAATTTTAAATAGAATTTTCAGAATTGAAATATAAATTTTGGGATAAAATATTTTTTGAGAAATTTCTAAATTTTTAATTCAGCATTGAAATTTCATTTTTGAGATTTAAATATTTTTAATTTAAATTCATATAATTAAAAATAATTCCAATAACTATTTTAAAAATTCAAATACGAAATTGCAGATTCAAAGATTTTTCAAATTCAATAAGGAAAAAAATTAATTCCAATAACAATTTTCAAAAATGAAAGACTGATTATAATTTTAAAATAAAATTTGCATAATTGGAATTATAATTTTACACTTAAACATATAGTTTTGAATACAACTAACAATTTTTAAAATTCATATTTAAAACTTCAAATTCAAATAACAAATTTAAAATTTAAATATCATTTTCAGAATTGAAATGACAATTTTCAGATGCAAATATTAATTTTGAGATTCATTGTATGAACAATATACATATATATGCATACTTAATGTACACACACACACACATAGTACATACATCAAAATGCACCCATATGTTATCATAAAATACTTTTAAAATGCAAGTAATTTGATGACTATTGCATCTAATGGGACATACCAACCTATTAATGGATGAAAATAGACTTAAATCCATGTGACCCATGGGATGATGTTTCCAATAATTGCATCATAGTTGTGAGAATGACCAAAATAGTTGAAATGTTTTCTTGTAATTGTCAATATTCTCAAATTTAATTGCAAACAACTATAAATCGCATGTAGTCGCAAAGGAAGTGGTTGCATTTTGGTTGATTCTTACTAGTGTCTTACACCCAATTCCACCCTTGGGAGCATTTGAAAAATGGGGTATTAACTTAATGGGGCCTCTTCTTGTCACCCCACAAGCCAACAAATTCTTGGTGATGGCAACAAATTACCTCACAAAATGGGCTAAAGTAAGACCTTTAAAAACATTCAAGAAGTAGGAAGTGGGCAAGGTTTCTTTACAAGAGGATTGTGACACGTTTTGGGATACCTTGCGAGATGATTTCAAACAATGAACTACAATTAATTAGTGAGGTCATTGAGAAGTTCATGAAAAAGTTGTCCATCAAACATAGAGTAACCACCATTTATACATAGAGTAACCACCATTTATAAGCCTAACACCAATGGGTTGGTGGAACACACAAACAAAGTATTGTGCAACATCATGACTAAGGAAATTGAAGTATGCAAGAACTTACATAATTGGGATAAGCAAGTACACCATGCAGTGTGGGTGTATAATTCCACATTCAAGTCATCCATCGGCTTCACCTCTTTTTGTCTTACATATGGGGTGGAATTAACATTGCCCATTGAGTATGAAGTAATGACATTTCGCACAATAGAATGACATGAATTGGGAGTAGAGGAATCACAAAACCAAACATTGTTGGAGTTGGTGGAGTTGGAAGAAAACCAATTGCAAGCACAACAAGCTATTGAACTAGCCCAAGCTCATCAAAAGATATTTTTTGACAAGAAGATGAGGCCACAAAAGTTCCAAGAGGGCGATTTGGTCATGGTGTATGATAGCCGCTCGGATATGAAGACCTTCAAAAAGTTCTTTCCAAAATAATTTGGCCCATACATGGTCATGAAGGTCTTTTTTGACAACAACACATATGAATTGGGTTGTCTTGATGGGGAGGAGTATGGCAAGATCAACCATGACAAGGCTAAACATTTTCATATTGTTTAAGCCATTGTTGCGAGGACATAACAATAAAATAAGTGTGGGAATTGATGTAACAACAAAATAATTAGTAATAATTCGAAATAATAATATGGGATAATAGGATGGATTAAAATGGGGAATAAAATAATGAGCCTCATGGGCCCTACAAGGATAATCTTTTGATTAGGGGCATAAGGGTTGATTATGAATAATTTAGGTAACTATCTTGGGTTAGTAATAATGGGAGGTCAAGTATGTAGACTTGACCAAATCCTAGACTCCAAATAATGTGAAACCTATCCATAGAAGGATGAAAAATTATAAGTGGCATGTGACGATTGATTTGATACATGGGGAATATATGTAGATGAATGTGGTTGAGTATACATGCACTCTTTCCTTCAAGTATATAAGGTGTAGAGATTGGAACTTTTGGCATAATTTACATTCAATAACTTCATGTTGTTGTATTCACAGTCATCTCCACATATCGCAACCCTAACCTTGGGCTTGCGACCAAGGCAAAAAGGGCTTGCAAGGTGACGAGCCAAGAGGAAGCTCGGGAGTCACATCACATGGTCCCAAGAGTGTAAGAAAGTGTGAAGGAATGAACCCTCACGCTCCCAAGGCAACTCCCACTTTGGGAGAGGGAGTCCCAGTGGACTCCTGAATCTTCAGAGCGCAATTGCAGGGGTCAAAACTCAATGGCTTGAGATGTTCCTTATATCATTGAAAAATTCTTAGAACTTAGATGTCTAAAATGGGCTCACATTGCTCATTTGGACATCTGAAACATAAGTTATGACTAAAAGAAAGGCCGAAAGTCAAATTGGCAATTTGACTCCCGACCATTAAAAGTAAGGAATCGACCCGATTTCCTCGCTTACAGGTGGCGTGCAACATACCATTGGAAAGCTTTCGACCATGGATACAACTTTGCTTTACACCTCATCTCAATCTGAGGTTTGCAGAGTAAGTTATGAGGCCCCAAAGTTGTGAGACTCCCAACCTTGAGAATTTCGGGACTCCCCTTTGAGAGTCCCGAGACAAAAAGCCATTTGAATGTGGGCCTCGTGGAGAAGCACAAAGTATACTATAAGGGGGAAGGTGGTGGCTTCCCCCAAGTCCGGGCCGTGGTGAGTCTTGTGTGTCTGAGTTGCCCGTGGCTTGTCATAGCACCAAAGGTGCTCCAACTATGCACTAACCACCTCGTGTTGGTTTTGTGCAGGTCCATGTGAGTAAGTGAAGCTTGTCAACTCTTCCTAGTCCCATCCCAGAGCTCCAACACCCTCCAAAGTGTTGTGAACTAGGGAGCGCGCCCCGATTCCTTACTCTTTCATTGTTTTCTATTTGGACTCTCCTTTGAGTCTATAAAGGAGGTTGGGAGTGCGTCACCACATGATTTTATTTTTCTTCAAGGATTCTTATTGACTTTTATGTGGACAACAAATAGGTGGGGGGACTTACTAATAGAGAACCACTTTGACTTAGACTAATCATTATGATATGCCAATCAAAAACATTGAACAATGGTCGAATGATATTTATTACACTCTTTTGTGTAAATGCATAACAACATCATGCCTTTTTCCACAATTTGTAATTATGTTGAACGAAAATGATTTTCCTAAGCCAAATTGGCATATTTTGATTTTTTTCAACAAATTTTACTATGCAGGATTACATACGAAGCAACTCTGGAGATGCTTTTACAAGTTGTAGGGTGAAAATTACACTCTACAAAATTTGTAAATGAATATAGATTCCTAATACTAGTAATAGTAATAAAAATATTCAACGACACAATTATTCAATATACTAAGAAGTGGAAATCTCTAGTTTATGCAAATTTCAGTTCCTTGATATTATAACAATTAGGTTCATAAATCAAGGTTCACATTAAAAAAAACCTTGTTTACTTGGATCTCAAGTAGTAGATGTGTCACATGCTATTCATCCACCTTAGGCACAATGTAATCTTTTGTTGCATCATGTTTGTTTGGATTAACCCTTATTTCATTGTTCCACCATTTCAAAATGTAGAAAAACCATGGCTTCATGAAGGATATTAAATTGTTGCCTTTGAGTTAGAAGTGCCCATCTTAATGAGTAAAAAATTTCCAAGTCTAACCTACCATACATCCAATTTTGTAGGTTTTAGGGTTTTATATTCGGATTTTGGATTTAGAGGTTAGAATTGTCATTTTATATTGTGGTTTTGATTTCAAGGATTGGGCTTGGGAAATATCAAAGTTTTGGATTTCTGGTTTAAGAGTGCAATTTTTAATTAAAAATAAAAAATTTAAGGTTTTTACGTTAAGGTTTGGTTGAATGGGATAGATTAGGCTTTTAAATGAGGGTTTTGGTTTTAGGGGTTTGGATTGGGGGTTTGAGTAAAGATTTTTAATTATGGTGTTGATTTGAGGGGTTTTGATAAGGGGGAAGTGGATTAGGGTTTTGGTTCAGAGGTCAAAAATAAAGTTGTGAAAATTAGTTTTTTGGATAAAGGTTATGGTTTTGGGGTTTAAATTGAGGTCATGGTTTTAAAGCTTTCAAATTAGGGTATTTCTTTTAGGGTTTAAAATTAAGTTTATAAATTGATGTTTTGTATTAGGGTTCAAGATTAAGTTTTGGAATATTCAAGAGATCTTAAACAGGCAAAATTCATCCTTAGATGATATCAATAGGAACAACACACCTTCAAATTTTGAGACCCATTCAATTTTGTAACAACAAAAAACACATTTGAAAAAAGCTTTTCATTTAAATTTTTATATCAAAAGATTACCCAAGTCTTGTAGAATTTGAAATTTCAATTGGATTTGCAAAATTAAATTACTATAAAAATTTCAAACAAGTGATAAAGAAAAAAGTTTTAAGAAAATAACACTTGGGGTTTTTTTGTTTAAAAACACAAGTGGAAAATGTTATTAAATTTATAAGGTCTTCAAATAGTTCTTTTTTGTTTCATAGATAGGTGATTGAAGCTATCACAACTTTTCCAGCAATTTTTTAAGGTTAGGACTAGGAGGTCTTGAAAGGCATTGTATTCATGTCTACAATTTTGTAGTAATTTTCATTTTTTTTTGTTTTAATCAACAATTTGGGTCATATCTTAGTGACTCTATTTAATTAGAAAAAAATTACAATGGTGTAACTTGATAGTTAATGATAAAGGGTCAAAAATCTCACAAACACATGTCAAAAACATTTTTAAAATACAAATCTCTTACTTGTGTAACCTATTTAGTTATCAAAAACATTTTCATAATATATACATAGGTGGGGAACACAAAACCCATGTGATGCAAATCAATAATAAAAAAAATCTTTAAAAAGATTAATTTTAAAATTTTAATTAAATTAGGTTCAACTTTCCTTGAATTTTGATTAGGTGATTTCTAATGGTATGCCTAGATTAAAATGGCAACAAACTACCTTACTTCATAGATAGATTGTCAAGTGTGAGAACTGAAAAAGGATATTCCAAATGGAAGAAATCTTATGTGGTGGAAGCTCAAACCCCATGAAAATGAGATCAAGAACTTATGATGAAGAAGGGTTAAGCCCTTAACCCTTCCTATTACATAGGCTACTACCCTCATGCCTAGGCACCTCAAAACAATGAAGGACCTCTAACCCTACCGTTCAATCTATTGACTAACGAATTGAACCCCATTCACTAGATGAATTCCATGTATAAATTATGTCCAAATGCATTTCAGGTGGATGTTGAATGACCCAACTAAATTAAGTTTTTCCCTATGGGTGATTGAAACAATTACATGAAAGTTCATGTTATTTCAAAATGAAATAAGTTTCATACATGGAACATCACTAATATTTTTTCTTCATTTCTAAATGGTTCATGTAGAGTTTTCCTTCTCCATTAAAATTCATCTAAATCCCATGAATGAACATCATAAAATATCACCCATGAATTCTAATGGATGAAATTGCTACAATTTAAGGGATAAAATTTCATGCAACTTCAATATGATATAAAGATTATGTTCATGACATATTTGTTGAGAATTTTATTTTGTTCACAAAAATTTATCCAAACTTCATTCATGAAATTTCATGTATGAAATGTCAGTTGTTGTATATACGATGTCATTGCAATTTGGGGGTGGGGTGTAAAGTGCAAACTAGTTACTCATCTGACAAGGGAATATGTAATAGGTGGTAGGGATTTTGCTAGCCAAAAAATTTCGCCCCTGGATAAGGTTAAAAGTTGTACCTGATTCCATGTTCCTAAACCTTAAACCCCGGTCCCAAACAGACGTAAAATTGTAAACAGTAAACAATATTGTAAATCATGGATAAAATAGCACAAATGAAATTTGCATGAATATTTTTTGAGAGGAATAAACTTTCAAATAGTATTTGAGGGATGATTTTTATTTCATCCCTGAAATATTGTGAAGTCTAATCCTTGAAAGTTCATTGGTTGAAAATTTACAAATGATATTGCATGGATGTTCATCCATAACATGAAATACAATCTGCTTGGTTATTTTGTGAAGTTCACTGTACCTGTATCACAAGTCCACTTTGCCCACTTTGCGAAATCACGAACCCAAATTGACTTAATATTTTACCAAATTGCAAAGTCCACACTTTTCCAATTCAAAAGTGGATGTTGACAAATCCCCCCCTGGGGATGGTTCATTCTGGATGATTCTGTCATATCACAGGGTCACTAGTTATCTACTCTGGTTTTGAGATAATTAGTGAACTCTCTGCATGATCCTGCCTTTTGTTTCATCTCTGCAAGATATAATACCCTTCTTTTAACAATTCATCTACACCCATACCATGATATAAAAAAATCCCAAAGTTTTTGGGGCAGCTTCTCAACATTATAGATATATGGTCCTCCAAGAAATTCAGGCTCTCTTTGTCCAAATTTAACATTTCCGAGGACAAATACAGCCTTGAAGAGGCCTTACTCAAGGAGATGAAGGTTTAAGCTAGGCATGCTTTGCTACCAGCTCAAACATTTTGAGTTGCCAATAGCATTTGAAGTGTGCACAAGCAACAGTTGAAATGCCATAGAAAGTGTGTATTGCTGGCTGAAACCAAAGCACCAGTCACTAGAGATTACCTACAGGTTCAATTTAAAACCAATTTTCAGCTTCAAACCCACTATTGCTAAGTCTATTCCACTCTGTGGACTGCCAAAATAAGCTTCACGCTGCCCACAATTTTTTAAATTTCTGGGCTGTCCAATGCCCCATTTTTTCTGGTCTAATGTAACTTCCGCCCCCACAAAATCAGACTATCCCTGAATTGTTTTGAAATTCATAGGCTGCCTATACTTTTCCCCCACTTTCCTTCTCTCTTTCTTTTGAACACATTAATGTCTAAAATGTGCAACGACATTTCAACTGTTACAATGGGAACATAGGTTGGCTTCAAATCTACATCATTCATTAAAATGGGTATTGCAACCTTCTTGCAACACCTCCAACATGATGCGAAGCTATAGCAAAATTCAATTCTAATAAGGCACGGGAACAAGGATAGCAATCTCATCCATCTTCTGTCCAAGTAATCTCCGAACCCTGTTGTCATTTCGCCCTAGCAGCAAATTTTCACTTCATTTTTACTTGAAAAAATAATTTCCACATATGCAAAGGATTTCTGTAACATACAAAAGGCCAAAATACATCAGATTTCAAATGGAAAAAAATTATCTCTACTCCAGGTTCCAATAGGGTTGCCAAAATATAAAAGGATTCTTTTAAATTTTTTTACTTTCATACCTGCTCCATAGCCAAATTTGGCTAAATCTTCATGTGGATGATCGCCAGTTTGGCTACACCACACAATTGGAAAAAGAAAACCCCGGTGCTCCTGGCTTCATCGATTTAGGGCAATTGCAAGCGAACGGGAATCCTTCCACCAAGAAATCCACAAGCTGTGATGGTGCGAGAGAGATTGCAGTCGAATGGGAACTTTAGACGCTCCGGAAGGAATAGCATATCGATAGTCTTGGATTGTGAAGAGGGAGAGAGAGAGAATTTGCCAAGGGTTTTTGAGAATCAGCAATGTCTTCCTCATCATCTATGCAGCAAGTTCAATGTCCATGTGCAACATCTAACTCTTTTGAAGGCCACAAAAGCAGCAGCAGTAACTCTACCACCGCATGGAGAAGAGAGAGTTCAACCAGGAGGAGCTTGTTGCTCCGTGTCTGTGTGCACCGTCAATCCCAATTTACCCATCAACAACTATTGCACTACGCAGGATTTCTTCCCAGAGTGCACCGAATAGAAACAGAGGTGGCAATCAGAGCTCCCGGCGAATGTAAGCTTTTTTGCGTTGTTCCTCTCTCAGTGTGTGTCTACTGTCTGCCTCTCGTGGTTTGTTTGCGGAAAACTGTTGAACTGATGTCTTCGGAAGCGAATCGAAATTGCACACGTTGTATGCGAGATGCAGTACGACCTCATCGTGACTTCTATGTGATCAAAGTGCACGACTTGGAAGGAATTTTTTCTGCAGTCCCTGGAGGTCACACAGAGAAACTGTGGCGGTAGTTCTTTGTGGATCCTTAGCATTGGTGGGACCACAGACCAGAGAAGGTAACTGAACATCACTCCTGTCAGAGTTCACATGTCAATGGAGCCATAGCTCTAGTTGGTATCAATCTTGCCTTGGTCTAAACTTGGCAGAAATTCTTTTCAGGTCCTTTGGACTGGTGGGCTAATATCAGTCTGCTGCAGAACATAAATAAATGAAATATGAAGATGAAGAAGGTCAGTGCAACTTTCTCTGTTATTATGATACCATTTATGCCAGGATGTGAACAATGCATGACTGATCAGCTTGACGTGGATTTCTAGTTGTAGATAAATGAAAGGCACCCAGATTTCAAACTCAAGAAGACAGGGGAAGCACTCTGGATTGAGGACAGACGAAACCCAGCATGGGTGGCAACAGAGATGGCTGCAATGGCACCAGGCACAGTGCAATTGAACATTTTTGCATGGAATCAGAAGCTTACAAAAGATGTGAAGGATGGGCAACTGGAGAAGGCAATGCAGCTTTTCCAACAAATGCAACAAGAAGGAATGAATCCTGACAAATTCACTTTTGTTCAGGTGATTAAGGCATGTGCTGGTTTAGGAAGACTTGAAGATGGGAGACTTGTTCATAAACAGCTCATTCAAAGTGGTTACAAGTCCAATGTCTTTGTGTGCAATAGCTTGGTGGACATTTATGCATAATGTGGGAGCATTGAGGAGGCTTGGACAGTGTTTGAGAAGATGCCATCTTGAAATGTTGTCACTTGGACCACCATCATATTGGGACATGTGCAATGTTGGCAAGGGCAGAAGGCACTGGAACTATTTGAAAAAATGCAACAAGAAGTTGTGCATCCAGACTTTGCTACTTTTGTGGGGGTGCTGAATGCATGTGCCAGCATCCTTGCGCTTGAAGAGGGCAGGTCTGTACATCAGCAGATTGTTGAATTTGGATGGGATTCAGATGTCTCTGTGGGGAATAGCTTGGTTGACATGTATACAAAATGTGGGAACATTGAAGATGCTTGGAGAGTGTTCAACAAGATGCCATCCTGAAATGTGGTCACTTAGAATGCTATGGTATTGAGACATGTGAAATGTGGGCAAGGGCAGAAGGCACTGGAACTATTTCAACAAACGCAACAGAAGGGTGTGCAACCTAACTCTGTTACTTTTGTGGGGGTATTGAAAGCATGTGCCAGGGTGGCTGTGATTGAAGAGGGCAGGTGTGTTCATTAGCAGATCATTCAAAGTGGTTTGGAGTCCGATGTCTTTGTGGGGAGCAGCTTGGTGGAGATGTATGCAAAGTGTGGGAGCATTGAAGATGCTGGTAAGGTGTTCAAAAAGATGTCATCTCAAGATGTGGTTAGTTGGACTGCCATGATATTCTGACATGTGCAATGCAGGGAAGGGCAGAAGGCATTGGAACTATTTCAACAAATGCAACAGGAGGGCGTGTGACCAAACTCTGTTACTTTTGTGGGGGTACTGAATGCATGTGCCAGTGTACTTGCCCTTGAAGAGGGCAGGTGTGTTCATCAGCAAATTATTCAACATGGTTTGGAGTCTGATGTCTTTGTGGAGAGTAATTTGGTGGACATGTATGCAAAGTGTGGGAGCATGCAGGATGCTTGGAGTGTGTTCAACAAGATCCCAGCTCGAAATGTGGTCACATGGACTGCCATGATATTGGGACATGTGCAATGTGGCCAAGGGCAGAAGGCACTGGGACTATTTCAAGAAATGAGATAGGAGGGTGTGGATCCAAACTCTGTTACTTTTGTGGGGGCACTGAATGCATGTGCCAGTGTACTTGCCCTTGAAGAGGGCAGATGTGTTCATCATGAAATCATTCAAAGTGGTTTGGAGCTGGATGTCTTTGTCGGGAGTAGTTTGGTGGACATGTATGCAAAGTGTGGGAGCATGGAGGATGCTTGGAGTGTGTTCAACAAGATGCCATCTCGAAATGTGGTTACTTGGACTGCCATGATATTGGGACATGTGCAATGTGGCCAAGGGCAGAATGCACTAGGACTATTTCAAGAAATGAAACAGGAGGGTGTGGATCCAAACTGTGTTACTTCAGTGTACTTGCCCTTGAAGAGGGCAGGTGTGTTCGTCAGGAAGTCATTCAAAGTGGTGTGGAACTACATATCTTTTGTGGGGAGTAGTTTGGTGGACATGTATGCAAAGTATGGGAGCATGGATGATGCTTGGACAGTGTTCAATAAGATGCCATTTCAAATTGTAGTAACTTGGAGCACCATACTTGGAGGATGTGCCATGCATGGGCATGGTAAGGAAGCTCTTAAATATTTTGAACAGATGTGTGAAGAAGGTGTACAACCAAATGATATCGTTTTTGATGGAGAAAGTGATACCAGATGAGGATTTTGGGGGTTTTCCTCATCATATATTCTAAGAAAAAAATGCAAAGTTTCACCGGATTTTGAACAAGGTATGGTAGTCAGAAACATACAAGGATGCCTGAAAAATTCTACATCTATAACTTATTATTGATTATCACCATTTGGTCATCAAATTTTTGGAAAAACAAAACATTGCTTATTAGAGTTGCAAAAAATTATGGCATCATTTTAAAGTCTAAATTAGAGTTTTCAGCTTCTGTCTTATAGATCACCCTTGGAAAAAGGCAATGAGTTCAGCTACAGAAGTATCATCACTAAACTATTATATATTGATTCTGGCGACAAATCAAAATATAAAACAAATTTCATGCATGGAATAATTTTGATTTCTCTCACTAGACATTTTAAATGTTGGAATTAGTTCTCTTGTAAAATGTCTAGATCAACGCCTAGCTAGAAATGGTTTTTCTTTTTACGTTACTAGGTGGTTGATTAAGATTTGATAAAATGCAATGTATATTAAGTGATGAAGAATTTTCAATCCTATTGAAACAATCAACAATGAAAAAAAAATCTCATAAATCGTGCATTATCTTTGTGTGAACAATCTATGTTGCTAGCCACCCAAACTACCCACCTCCATTACCCATCTAAATGAATTGCTTGTATATTTCAATTAGCAAATGAGGCTTCGCAATTGCAACAAGAGGTTGAACTATTAAAGAAATTGCTCCAACATCCTCCATCATATTCATGTCCTTTGGTTTAATGTCCAATTGTGGAGACCAATCATTTACACATGAAGAATTATTGCAAGACAATATTGCACCATGAGTTCGGTGAGATCCAAACCAAGGCATTGTTGACAGCCTAATCCAAATGGTAATAGGTTGTAACTTGATCTTTTGATGTTGATATCAAAACCACAAAATCAATCAAGATCAAATTCTAAAGGTCTCTTCCATGCTTTAGATTCAGGATCAATAGCTTCTATATTAATTAGGACATTTTTGTTCACTAGAATTTTGTAGTTTAGAATTTGAAAATCTTTAATATTAAAATGAGGGATTGCCAATGGAGTTGGAGGGTGTAAACAAAAGTTTTTTTAATAATGTTTTGTGAGATGAATTGGTAAGATTTGAATATAACAATAACTTATTCTTACTTACAACTTTGTCAAGTTCTTTTGATGCCTTCCTCATAATTTCAAGATGGAGGTTGAATTCATATAATGCCCACTCCAAGGTGCTTGGAGATGTATCCATTGATACCCCAAGCATATCTTGTAAATGAAAACCAAGGAATATTTTATGAACCAAGGAAAATAAAAATCAAATAACATTGATGAATATAATAGATGTAATTTTTTTAATTTGTTAAATCAAATAGAGTACAATATTGTGCATATACCATCAAAACTCCCATTTTTGACCTTTCATCAAGTTTCTTATCAAGATTTAACAAAATATTTTATAATGGATTCAACAATTGTTTTGTTTCCCTTTCTATATTCCTCCAAATTGTTTGAAAAAACAACTTTCATTTCAAATTTTTAAGCATTTAATGTGTCTTTCAAAACCTTGCAAGTTGAATGCTTTCAAGATTGGTATGAAATCATTGTCATTAATTTTACCCATTGCATCTACCATCTTTGATGAAATAATTATTTTTGAAGATGACATTTGGTTTCTCACAAAGTTGGCCAAACAATATTCAACAAATGTTATTGCTAATCAATTGATGGAAAATATGGCCCCATTACAAAAAAACATAACTTTGTAAAAGTTTCAACTTGATGAAAATGTTCGGATATGTGTGTTGCCCACATTCTTGCTAATCCACGAGTTTATTATATCGAATTGAACATGAATAATTGTCAATGAAAACTTGAAGTCATTGGTACATGACAACCAAAATGACAAGATTGTAAAACAACCAACATCAAAGAAAATTCTCTAGATTATGGCAAGATCAATCTTGGGTGGCAGTGAAACAATATTAGGCATGGTTTGTTCAAGTAAAGTTCAACAATTGAAACTTTGTGGGACTTTTCTTCAATTTATAAAAGAAAAGAAGATAAAGCACTTGTAATAGATCAATAAACAACAAGGCAAATATTCAACAAATATAAAATAAATCAATGATTTAGTATGATATTTGCATGGAAGAAATTTTAGTGTCCTATTCAAGTACCTTTAAAGGTTTTTTCCTAGATGGACCATTGGACATCTATTAGTTACAATTTTTGTTATGCTATATCCACTTGTGATGGGCATCAATGGTGGGGAACACCAATTACATTTTAAAATAAACCCTTGTAAAATCCATTACCACATGACATAATGATATTTCACCTTGTTGGGCTTGATATGTTTATTGGTGGAAAATTTAAGAAGGTTGAAAACACTTCCAACCAAAACAAAAGAGTTTATTCACACAATTAGCTTGCAAGGTTAAAACATTAATGTTGATTTAACTATCATTATATTATGTTTTGTTAAATGCATGACCCAAAAAGTGGGGAATTGTCAACCATCCAATACCAAGCATGGTTTATTCTATTGTTTAATGGGTAAAACTTATAATTACATTGATATACCCATGGGTATATAAAAAGTTAAACATGTGTTTGATATACCTTACCCAAATGGTAATTTTTTAATTCCCTTTTAATTTCATATCTAAAATTGGTAAATATTTTCCATGTCTATATTTACTTGGCTACATATAGTTGTTCAATTTATCCCTTTTGAATGGAGGGTAATTAACAAATGGTATATGCCAAAATCATTATGTAACATATATATATATATATATATATATATATATATATATATTTCCACATTTTTCAATGTCTATGAATATGAAAAATTTGTGCAAATTATAGTGTCTAACAATTGAATTTTTAAAAATATTTTATTATACATTATGTAATTACCTTGGAAAATAATCTTACCAAATGATCTTGGAATATGTCATTATAAGAATGCCTCACTTGATAATACATTTTTAATACTATTGAAATTGATTTTATTATATTATGTTGATTTGGTTCATAGGATGTTTGAAATTTAATGTGTTTATGTTTTCAATTCCAATTTTACAAGGAAATATTTTTTTCTCCCTTAAAAATCTATCTTAGTTATGTAAATATTAACTTTATGCTTACCCAATTACCCAATATTAGGTATGGTTTGTAAAATTAAGATTGGACATTGAACTTGTTAGTATCTTGTTCAATGTGAAAAAAGAGAGGAAAGCAAAACACTTTTACTACAATAATAGAAATAAGTTAAGAACTCATTGAGAATGGAAATGTATCAAAGATTTGAAGGGATTTTTTGTACACTACAAAGAAAAAGAAAAAGACATTATTCAATGAAAAGCATATTATCTTCATACTAAAAAAAAAAATCTTTGTCCACTTCTTATGCATGTTCAAAATTCTTCTAATGATGGTTTGTACAAATTATTGTTGAAAGGTGACAAATACCAGTTGTCACATGTGCATGAACATTATTTGTATCTCCATGTATTTCCATTATTTGCACCCTTGTTTTTGTATATATTTTTTGTAATCTAGGTTTTTTATATTCTTGACCACCCCCTTTTAATAAAAAAATACAATTGTTTTTTGGATTGCAAAGTCTTTTTTTAAAAATCCCTTGTGTTGGTTTTACACATATGTAGTGTCCTGCCACTACCAAGAAACATGGGTCTAATTCACTAACCCATTTCGCTACAATGTTTTTAAAGGGAAATGGGTTCACTAACTACTATTTTAGCCAAGTGCAATTTCGCCATTGGTGAAATCATTGATGTTTAATTCATTAGGATTCATTTTTTTGTTATTCAAATTATTTACAAATCGGTAAAAAAAGACATATAGTTATTGAATGTAAGTATTTATTAAACATGTGTATTTATTAATTACTTAATTAAGAGATTTGGTATTCGTACAACTTTAAAAACATGTTATAGTTTGTATCAGATTTATTTTCATGAATGAAAAAACCTTTCCAAAAATTAGATGAAATTTTTATTTAAAATTAAAATCTTATACAATTTACAACAACAACAAAATTATATGTGAATAAGTTCATAATTTAAAATTTTCCATATATAGTTAAAATTAGATGATAAAATCATCTACCCCTAATTCAAAATATTTCATTTTTGAGTTCATTTTTATGTATTCAAATTATTGTCAACATATATTTAAATAAATATTTTATTTTATCATTTTATGTTTTTAATTACCAAAAATGTTGGTCATAAAATTATTATTTAAAATTTAAAATTTTTATTAAATGTCATTTTATAAAGTTAAAAAACCCTTAAAAGATTAAATTTTATTATTCATAATAGAATTTAGTAAAAATTATGATATTGAAAAAATTATGTTTGTATAAACTAATGATTATTTACATAATTTTTATAATATTATATATCATTATCAAGTAGTTTCAAATCACATAATATTATGTGTTTTAATAACTTAAATATTACACATTAGGGTAATTATTAAATAATTATAGTAACATCATAATAATATTATAAATTTTATATTGATTAAACATATGTTTAAAATGTGGAGGGATATGATATTCGTATTATATATATGATCATAAAAAATCAACTATTTTTTTAAACAAAAAATCAATGTTGCTTTTTGATAGGCTTATTCACAATTTATGTTATTTGACATATATATATTTTTCCTTCAAAACATATGGTTGAAATGGATTAAATAAAAAAAATTCAAATGTATTTTCAGTCAAATTACTTGATTTATCTTTCTTAAAAAACTTATATGTGTGAAAATCTTGAACTATAAATAAAATGAAATTAATTTTTTTTCATTTGGAGAAAGTTTGAGAAAGATAATAATGATTTTAAAAAAAATCTTTAAGACACCATTGTTGAAATGTTGGGAAATTGCAAGTTTCAATTGTATTTAGTCATATTACGTAGTTAAATTTTTTTTTTAAATATTAAAGATGTGTACATCTTGGAATTTTTAATGTTTTTCATTTGGACAAAGTGTGAAAAAGATAATAATAATAATATATATATAAGATGTCATTGTTGAAATGTATTAAGTTGCATGATTCAAATGCATTTTCAATCAAATTAAATAGTTATTTTTCCTTTAAAATATGAGTGATGTGTGAATCTTGGGAAAATCTTGTAAATTGAAGTCTTTTATTTTTTCATTTGGACATAGTATGAGAAAAATAATAATAATTGAAGTTGACTTTTTAGAAAACATTTGCAATAAAAAACATAATAAATATAAATTGAATCATTCTAGTTGTATCATGTCGAATGAGGCGATTGGATGGCAAAGGCGATAGGTTATCACCTTTTAATCCAAGGTTCAAACTTTATTAAAACCTTCATGTGGTCAATGGTGTATGTTGATCATATAGTCAACATTGTATGTTGATTTTTTAAATATACAAAATAAAACTTGAATTAATATTAATTAAATCATTAAATGATTCAAAAAAATTAATTAATTATAATAATAAATGTCATGTTGCAATTTCTAATTTGATTAATTCCCAGTGAATTCACTTGTTCATACCAACCCATTGCCAATCACTAAGAAATGTGGTGAATTCACTAGATTTTTGATCTAATGAATTATTGATGGTATCATTTAAATGATTAATGAAACTCCTAATGAACTAGGGATGCAACTTTATTAATGCACATTGAAATAAAAAGTTGGATGTTAACTCTTTTTTTTCTATTCCTTTTCCAAGGTAATTTTGGGTTGTCTATTGTAATTGTCTATTGCAAGAGATGCCTAAGGACCACAAGACCCATGACCAATTGCACCATCCAATTTTCAAATTGTTTTGAGTTTTGTTGGATAAACCCCAACTTAGTTAGCAAATGGTCACTAGTCAAGTTTAAAGCTTTTGGGTAATCTTGGAGGAAAAGATTGTTGCCCATGACTACCTAATTATGACTATTTATTTATTTACTTGTTCACAATTACCAACCTACTTGGCAATACCTTCATTCATATACATATTGCATTTTTCTAAGTTTGTCTATATGCACTTCCAAGCTACATTCTACCTCCTCCATCACCTAACTTCACTTCCAAAGGAACACATGCACTTTCATTGCATTTTCAAGTATTTCTAGCTTGAAGTTCATCATAACTTTTTTTTGTGTTTTTTCAAGCCTTTGTGCAAAACTTTAGAATAACCTAGAGCTTCCTCTTTGGCTTGCCCTTGTGTAAGTCATATGAATTTCAAGGAACATTTAAAGCTACCTAGTAGGCACCCTTCCATTGTAGGTTCCATTAAAGGTAAGCTTGTGGTGACCTTTTTGTGGTTTTTTAATTTGAAAGGTCATTGTTTTGTGTTTGTTTTCTTTGTTGCAAGTGTGGTGGCAACTCCTCAAAGCTTACCGTCATCATTTTTTGGTTTTAAAAAAATAAAAATAAATGTTGCATAAGTGGCATCAAGTTTCAAGCTTGTTGTCATGTGTTTTGTTTTTATTTTATGTTTTTTTGTGAGACAAGGGCAATGTAATGCTTTAAGCTAATCAATATTCTATCTAGTTTTTGTTGTCGTACAATGGTGAGAATTAGCTCCAAGGTCATTATTGTTGTAATTCTTTTTTGTTTATTTGCTACAAGTGCCATGACAACACATTGTGAATTCAACATCATCGAGGTTTTTTATTTGCTTGTGCTACAAGGGTGACAATGAGTTTCAAGCTTGTTATCGTTTAATTGTTTTTTTAGTTTTGTTTAGTTTTTTTGCTTACAAACATGGTTGTAATTAGCTCTAAACTAATCATTATATCATATTTTGTTACAAATGTGATGGCAAGTTTTAAGCTTGACATTGTTATGTTTTTCGTTTTTGGTTGTTTTTTTGTTGTGAGCACAACATCAACAAACTCTAAGCTCATCATCATCATCAATACTCCCAAGTGAAAAACACTTTGGGAATTGTAGAATAAGAGTCCTAAATTTTTGAAACAAATGTTCAAATGACATCTAATGTCCAAATTAGACCCTCGACATGCCATCGGAAATATTCTGAAAAATAATTATCAGACGTGGTTCACATTTTTCGTTTGGAATTATGAAAATAAAAGTTATGGCCAAAAAAATAATCATGAGTCAATTTGGCAATTTAACTCCCAACCATTAAAGGTTTAAAAAAAGGATTAAACCACCTTTTAATTGAACATGTGATATGAAATTGGAAAATTTCTTCAAATGCTACAACTTTCCTTTGATAGATTTTCAATTAAAGCTTGTATGTAAGGATCATGAACCATAAAGTTTTGAGATTAATAACTTGCCAAAATCAAAAAGAAATTAGTTCACCTTTTGGGAGTTTAGGATTCTCGGAGATTCTTACCATTTTGAAACACCCCCTAATCCCATAGTATATACTATAGGAAAAAAATTGATGGTTCCTCTACAAGTCTAAGTTGTGGTGTGTTTTATGAAAATTTTGGTTCACCCATGGTTCATATAGTCACCATTTAAATTCCAACTTGGACTAATTACATTTTATTTTTTGCATTCTAAATTAAACATGGGAATTAACATTATTTCACCCCGCATGCTATAACCTAAATAAATTCCATGGATTTGAAAATGGAAACATAAATAAATCTAGGCCCCAATTAGCAAATATCTTCCCTTTAGTGTATCATTAGTAATGATCAATAAGGTCCAAATTCTTTAAGGTGTACCAAAATCTTGTCACTATGCTCAATTGTTTTTTACCATGTAATGACACATTTATGGAAGATTATGACAAAATATAAAATTATAGTGGTCTAAAATATGGTAGTTGTGAAATATTTGACACTTTTTGATTCATTATTTTTTATGGGGATCAAAATATAGGGTAAAAAAGGATTAGATTAAAAACTAGGTCCTTTTCATCATGGGTGGCACACCTTAAAGGATTTTGACTTGACAATTACTAATTTTTTCATCCACCAATGGAGTCTATTCCCCTTGAACAATAATTTTTCATTTTTAAATTAAAATTCAATAAACTATTTATTGGTGTGGCATATGTTTTTGGTTTAAGGAGGACATGCAAAAACTATATTTTTTTTTATGGCTTTCAACAATGACTATCCAGTTGAATTTTTTTAAAAGTGTCAGGTTGTCAACAATTTAATATTTTAAATATAGGAAAAACAAAGATTATGATGTTATACATTTTTTATAAAAAAACTCAAGTAGACCAATTTGCTAATCTTGGGCTATGGAGGATGTTGATGGTCACCTAACTTTAGACAAACAATTGTTTCTTAAGTTTGATGTTATCCTTTTTGGGACTTGGAATGGGGTTCCATTATTTCCTACATAGGAAATTTTGGAAATTAATGTGTTGCATAATAGGGAAAAGTGTATATCCATATTTATGTGTGTTGCATATTAGCCTTCTTCAATAGTGAAAATCATCTTGTTATGAATATAGGGGGTATACATGGTTAATTAATGTGCATTCAACTATAGTCAATCACTAGCTTGAATAAAACATTGGACATGATTCCAATCATATTTTAATCAATTTGATTTCTATGCTTGCATTTCTATAAGTTGGGCAAAATGAACATGAATTTTGTTTAGAAGTTTTCCATTGTGGTGTAGTCATGATCCCCCACCATTCAATTCTAAATTGACAAGAAATTCAACTTGTTGAAGAGTCAAAATAGAATTGTTTGGTTTTTTAAACATGTAATTCAAACTAATTTTAAAACTCCAAAATTTTATCCTCCATCAAACCTCTTTGTTTAAGTCCTTTTTTATTCTAATGAATTTTTTTCTTCCTTCACAAAACACTTAAAACTCCCTCAACAAAATGAAAAAGTTGGGTTGTTGAATTTTTGTGGTGGTAGTTGTTCATTTTGAACCATAAACCACATGGGCTAGAGTGAACCAACACCCATTAGCAGACCATCTACTAAATGCCCATTTATGATTCAATTGAGATGAATTTCAACAATTGAGTCAACATTTGATTTCACCTTGGTCACCCATTATCCCATTGCAATTCATCCATGCATTCCAAAACTGTTCATGCATCCATTGAATATCATTTGTGAATTTTCAATGGATGAATATTACATGAACTTTCCATTCACAAGTTTTTGTGGATGAAATTTCAAGGATGAATGATAAATTTCCATGGATGATGAAATTCACTTGATGAAATAAAGTTCAGATCCGTGAAATGTCATTAAAAGTTTTATGTCATTGATGAAATATAATTCATTCACAATTTGATTTCATCCATTAAGATTCATGCAAATTCCACAGATGATGAAGTTCACTTGATGAAATAAAGTTCAAATCCATGAAATGTCATTAAAAGTTTTATGTCATTGATGAAAAATAACCCATTTATAATTTGATTTATCCATTAATATTCATCCAAATTCCATGAATGAAAATTTGTGACCTATGATTTGTGAATTTATACTAGATCAATGATAAGACTTTAATTGATCAAATTCAAGATGAAATATATTTGAATATGAGATATTGTCCAACAATTTATTTCATTCTTGAAAGTTCATGTGGGTTGTCATGTTAACATCACCACTTAGTTGGTCTTTTTAAACATGAGGCAAAGGTTACCTATAGTGTAATTTTTTTTTTCACACAACCTTGTTCTTTTTTATTTTCAAAATGCAAAGTATTTGAAACAATGACTAAGATGTCCATGTAAGAAATGATTATGGTAATATGAAGGCCATTGCTTAATGGTGATGAAACATGATTGGCATTGTTTGATGTGGATTGAAATCATCATCATCATTGTTCAATGGTAATCAAAAGTAACATCCACCATTACAATAACAACTGAAAGTGATTTTCACCATTCAATGGCACCAAAAACAATAGCCATTATTGAATGGTGATAAACCTTAAACCCTAAACCCCAACCTTGAATGGACCCTACGGTCTTAAGTAGTGTGAAAGATGAGAGGTGTGTCTCTAATCTATCTTTCATGAAGAGCAAATTGACAAATCAATTGACAACCCATTTGGATCTCGTGGCATGGATATATGCACAAAGCTTTTACACTATAGAGACTTTTCCATTTATTATAGCTATTAGATATTGGGACCAATAGAAGAATCTAAAGGTTGTAGATGCATAATAGACATGAAAATTGGACAACAAAGCCTTAAACCTTAAACTATGTTTTTCTATATGCATTTGTTTTTGCCACATCTTTGCATTTCCTAGTTTTTGTATTTTAATGCACTTGTTGATATTTGCAAGTTTGGTAATTTTTGAGTTTGTTTAGTGGCTTTATGCATTAGAGTTTTGCATTAAGTAGTTGGTGTGTTTTTTTGTGTAAAATTAATCTATTATTTATATTTTTTTGAAATCAATCTCTTGCTACAATGGGTAAGGTCCATTTGGATTGGGGTTCAACTCCCCTAAAAATGTTACTTATAATTAATTTAACTTGACATGACTTGCAATTATTTGAGTTATCAAAGATTTTGATGGCCCCATTGCTACTACATTTTGCATTTAGTTGCCAATGATTTTACATTGGATTCCCTATAATAGCCTCCAAAATTTGAGAGGCATAATGACCTTATAGCCAACAACCTTGTATGTAAAAAAAACATAGCCTAGCCAAGTTTTTACTAGAAACTTAACAGCTAGCTTCAATAATCTAGGCTCAAATTTAAAAGGCTAGCATTTGTTGGTCATGGGTTGGCAAAACCTAATCACCTATGCCTCCTTTGAAAATCCTTTAAAAAAATGTTAAATAACACCACATATTTAGATATGTCTTTATGTCAACCCGATATTCCTTGCAAATCTTTGACTCCTCGAATACAATAATATTTCACACCTAGCAAATCTTTACCACTAGCTCCTTATTTAAGCAAAAATGAAAAGAAAATAATATCCTGAACATCTAGAGGCACTAGAAACAAAGTGTGAAACAACCTACTTACCCTAAAAGAAGCTCATCAAATGAAGATGTGAAGAAAAAAATCATATTTCTTTTTGTAAATGAAAGATGTATCTTTAGGCCAATTTTCAACAACATGCACTTGGCTTCCTAGCCTTGCCCCTCATGACAAGAACCTCAATTCCAAGCAAGTTCTTACACCTACTTAAAAACTTGCTCTAATCTTATATCTTATATATAAATTCACTACATGCGTCCGTGCGTCCGTGACACGACGGTTCCGCGTTTTAATCCGACGGTGGAACCGGCCCGGACAGTCGGATTCGGAAAACGGGATTCGGCCCGGACAGTCGGATTCGGAAACCAGGCAGTGAGCGCACGAGAGATCCCGGAAATTAACTACGTCCGTGCGTCCGTCCGTCCGTCCGACCCGATATTTCCGCGTTTTAATTCACCGGCAGAACCGGTTCGGACGGACGCGACGGTTCCGCGCTTTAATTCGCCGGCAGAACTCACCGGCAGAACCGGCCGGGCCTGCATTTTCTATGGCAGAACCGGTCCTGCCGGTGAATTATAATGCAGAGGCCGGTTCTCCTCTCCGACTCTTCTTCTTCTTCTTCTTCTTCGTAGTCCGTGTGTGCGTCTGTTTGTGACCACTGGACGCAGAGAAAAGTGACGGTGGACGCAGAGAAAAGTGACGGGAAAAAGATAAGACGACCGTAGGATGGAGAGCTTTCGAGGTCCTG
>Ga0209208_10001979_pt1 | contig 29213 bp, 22 predicted proteins | sample S1TSphfallax_3_FD_187694 | JGI IMG/M metagenome (GOLD analysis project Ga0209208, IMG submission 187694) | Host-associated microbial communities from peat moss isolated from Minnesota, USA - S1T2_Fd - Sphagnum fallax MG (SPAdes) (version 2) | ecosystem: Host-associated > Plants > Peat moss >...
AAAATCACTCAGGGTATCGGTATCACTAAGTGTCAGGGTATCACTCAGTGTAATGGGTATCCTCTTGGGTTTAGGGTTTCTGTGTGTGTCCGTCCGTCTATCCGTTCGTAAGATATCCTATTGGCTAGATTTGTCCGACGTTTGATTGGACGGAAGGGCGGAAAGGAGGTGAGTTCTCTCTCACTCACACACACACACTCAAATCAGGAGGTGAGTTCTCATTCACTCACACACTCAACTTGGTTTGGTACTCGAAATTTTTAAAGAATGTTTACAAAAGAAATTAATAAATAAAAAAAAGAAGGAAAGAAAATGCTCCCGGGGGACTTCACAGTGTCCGAAGGGCACGGGCACCCACTAGTGATGGTAATTATTAATTAAGTCGACTCATCTACTATATTGGTGTATAGTTGAAAGCATTTTTCAACTAATCATTTGTTGAACATTGAGTGGCCATTTTTGAAATATTTTAAATATCTATATAAGTTTGTAATAATGTGTATGTTCAATACATATAATTTATTATTTTTATGTATATGAAATTTTAATTTACAACATATCAAGTGATAAGACATAATTAATGATTTTGTGAAACTTTAATGTTTATTCATTTTTATACACATGATATTTTAATATATTTTTTTAATTGTAATAAAATTTCATTAAACATTAAACTACATGTAAATTTTATTTATGTAAATGAATAGGTAAGTATGCTATAAAAAATCGTATGTGAATATAAATATTAAATTTTGATTTTAAAATAAAGTTTAAGGAAATTTTTAAATATAAGCTTGCAATAATTTATGTTCAATATATGCAATTTATTATTTATATATGAATCAAATGTTAATTTACAACAAATCAAGTAATGGTATATTATTATTATTTTGGTAAAATTTCAATGTTTGTTCATTTTTATAATATGATGTCTTAATTTTTTTAAAATTAGGATAAATTAATTTATTATTAAATTGCATGTAAATTTCTTTTGTATCAATGAATGGTCATCTATGATGAATTTTTTATGTGCACATAAATATTACACTTTAATATGAAAATAATTTTTTAATGTAATTCTGAAATGTAGGTCAACTTAATAATGTGTATGTTCAATAAATATGTAATTTATTGTTTTTATGTAGATTTTTTTTGTTTAAAACATATGACATAATCATATTTAATTAATTGTTCTGGAATTTTAATGTGTATTTTAATGTTGGCTATTAGTTCCAATAATTTTTTTTAAAATCTTATTAAAATTATTGATTATTATTATGTTATAATAATGATCGAAATAGTTCATAAAAATATTTTAAAACTATTATATAATTTTTTTAAATATAATTTTCTTAACACTTTCATAATTTTTATAATAAATTTTCTATATTTTTAAATTCTAATTGTTATAAATATTAATTTCTAATAATTATAAAGAAACTACGAAACAATACAAATAATAATGACTAAATAACTAGCTTAGCTTAGCTATTAATTACAACATTATTAACATTTTTGTTGTAATTTTAACCAATTATTAATTATTAGTACATTATAACAATTACTGTAACTAAAATACCATAAAAAAATACTGATTTTCAAATTTTAATTAATTATTTGTTTTATGAAATGTTAATAAAAAGTTATAACGAATTAATAAATTTATAAATATTGACTATTTTTTATTAATTAATTTTCATATTATTTAATTGCATAATTACAAAACTGTACAATTAAAATTGGTTGATAAATAATTATCACAAATAATTAACGTAACTAGATAGACCTAGGCTAAGTATATTATTAGTTTAAGTCTAGGTCTAACTAAGCTTATACTAGTTTTTAATTTTGCTGCAATTAGATTGTAACTATTTGAGCTACAATCAAGTTACAACTAGATTTACAACTAGGTTACAACTAAAATGTTTATCTCATATTATTTAGCTTCCATTCCAAAAATGCAAACTATAGAAAGGATTATAGTAGGATTGTTTGAGAAACACAATAATCTTGAAAATGTAATAGCCATTTTGAATGAACCAATCAAAAAAACTCAACCCTAAAGGTTAAACCGAATGTAATAGGATTTCATTGATTAAATGCCATGTGATTTAAGTCTAAGCTTAACATAGGTGCCAAGGTCTAATCTTGATTTAAGCTTAATTCAAATGCCCTATGTTTAAGTTTAATTTAGATTCAGGTTTAGTTAAATGGCTAATGTATTAGCACCACATGGCCTAACCTATGGATGTGGCATGCCACATGTCATTTAACTATTCATTGACCCCAAACTTTGTGAATGTGCCATGTGTCAACAATGTGAATGTGCCACATGTAACCAAACCACTAACCAAATGTTCAACTTACATAATTACAACCTAGTCGAAATTACTACTGAATTTTTGGTTGATGTCATGCCCAATTTATGAATGATGTCCATCCACTAGTCAAGAGCAATTGAAAACAATTCTCGACTATAATGGTATGCAATTTGCAATTGAAATGGTAAGTATTGGCTATTGTTGTGGTGTTGACATGTGGCTGACATTTTCAACTAAAATGTCATTTTTTACTTGTACTTGTGGATTTTTTTGGTTTGTAGTTGAAGAAAACATTTTTTAGTTGCAAAAAATATTTTGCTACATTTGTTCCTCTCAAACTATGTTTTTTAGTTGAAATGTAGTTGGAAATGTAGTTACAAAAGGGGGGCTTTTGTATTAGTGAATGCAACTAGTTTAAAATTATCATCATAATGTCATGTTGATGTTGCTTTTCATACATCCATCAATGATGAACTCTATTAATTTTCATTGAAATTCCTTTGCAATTGCAAGTGCGGGGAAACACTTTAATGGTTGAAACCAATTAACAACTATGTAACAATTCACATTGACACAAGGTAATACTTGTGTGCAATTACAATGTACCCTAATGTAGTTGTATGGTATTTCATTTAAGTAAAACTAGACAACTAAATTGTAACTTATACTGTAAATGTGCAAACCTTGCACATGCATTATCAATATTCCAATTATGATAAATAGAGTAGAATTTCATTCCATTGTTATTAATAAACATGAAATGGATCTAAAATATATGCATTGACATCCAAGGTTGGCAAATGCATTACACGGAAGATTTTTTAAGAAAATTATTGAAATGTAATTTAATTATGAATCTAAATATATTGCCCAAACTATTTATAACAAAAGTTTTTCTCTACTTAAACTAGAGGTCATCACAAAATTGATGAACCATAATAATCAAATATTGTAATCTAAAACATTATGTTTCTATAAATTAATGTTTTCTTTTATTTTTGTTGAAATGGAACTTGAGCCATAATGTTTTCATTCCACCTTATTTGCTTGAATCTACCATATTATGATATTCAATAGTAAATGTGAAAGGAAATCACTAACATCTACATAACATTGTAATGCAAAAGATATCAAGATGTCCATCCTTTCAATTTAAATAAAACTAACTTATAACTATAGTGCCATTAACAAAGCTTATATATTTATTTAAATAAAATTAGCTTACAAAGCCACTAGTAGAACTTATTTATCACTAAAAATCCAAAATACATAACATTGATGCAAATTAAATTGCCATTAATTACAATTGCATACAATGATGGTTTTTTAATTAAAATGCATCACATATTTGAAGTATTGAAATTAGAATTCACCATGCCTTTGTTGTTTTGGAATTTTTTTTCTTGCATGTATTGGTTTGGATTGTTACAAAACAAACAACAACACATTCAATGACATAGTTATTTGCAACCTAACCAAATTATACAACATCACATGAGCACATTTTTCTATTCAAGACTATTTTTCAAACAAAACCACCATTTCATTTTTGAAAAAACTTATTTTTGCATGCACAAATTTAATTTTTATGGATTTAAAACATTATCAAAATTTGACCTTATAACATAAGAACAACAAAAACCATTATAAATGCACAAAAATAACAAATGTGTTTGAATTAATTATTTTATTTCACCTCCACCTTTGACCTCAAATTCCAAATCCTCAAACACATGAACAAAACCCACAACATGATTATCATCACAAATACTTTCACCCTTCACGAACTCCTCATCCTTATAAATTACACTTTATAAATCAACTTCTAAAGAAAATGAAAGATTTTCAACCTTCAAAATTAAGAACAAAAATTTTCAACCTCCAAGAACAAAAACAAGAATTTTCAACCTCCAAGAACAAGAACAATAACCTTCATCCTCCAAGTTTTTTAAATGAACAAAAAAACTCTTAACAACCCTCTAACTTTATTTCTAAACTTGAAAAACAAAAAAAATCTTGATTGTATGGCACATGATATGATAATTGCATCACCAAAAAACTAAAAAATGCACAAAATATTTAGAGAAAAACCTTCTCCTTTTTAATTCATCTGGAGTTTCTTGACAATAGGCATGGGTGCATGAAAGTTGTTGATTCAAAAAGGGAGATCTATTGATTTACTACCATGTGTCACTTGCTTAGGGGTTTCTTGCCCAAATTTCATATTTTCAAATTCCAAGTTGAAATTTAGTTCCATATTAGTTGTTCACAATAAATGACGTGGTTGATTTGGTTGACTTGACTAATGTGTCTACATGTTGGCTTGACTGATTTGGTTACTTTGGTTGACATGTTTACTAGATGTTAGTTGTTAAAAAAAATCCTTTGTGATTCATTTTGATTTTTTTATAATAGGCATAGGTGCATGATTAACTTGAAAGAATCAGCCTTTGTCAATAAAGCAATTAAACATTTAGGGTATAAGACTTCAAAGTATATATAACACAATATTTTTAATTTCATTTCAAGAACAAACTTTCAACTTCAATGAATTCTATGGTTTAATAGGTTTATATAGCGACATGATATTGTGAGTTGCAATGTCGTGGAAACTAGTAATAAAATAATTGAACAACAATCACAAAACAATGGAAAATATATAGTGGCAACCTAATGGTACAATTAGTTGTATAAAAAAAAATCATTATTGATAATTAATTGTAAAAAAATTGAAAGTGTCATATCTAATGGGTGATGAAAATGCATACCTATGCCATGATGATATGTCTCAAGGTTGTGCACTACTTATAAATTAGTTGTTGATTGGGTGTTACATTTCACCTAGTTGTAATGTAATTGTCATGTGTTATTAAAGAACAATTTGCCAATAAAGTCAAACACGTTTGACTACAATCATATCTACAATGTGTACATTTTATTATATAGATGTCCATCTTGCAATTAACTTACAATTACAATACAATACTTCAATTTTTTGACTTGACATATTATTTATTAATTCATCATATTTCCATGGGACAATTACAACATAGTTCTATATTAGTTGTTTTAAAGCTCTAATTGTAGGGCAATTTAGTTGCCACAAACATGATTTTTCATAATGATATAGGGTTTGGACTATGAGATCCTATTTCCAATTGTCATGTGGGTATCACATGACCAAAATAAAATCCAAGTAAGGAGCAATATTCATATGCAAATATTGCATTTGGAGGAATTTTTTAATTAGTGCAAGTCCACCTCCATTTTGGCTCCATTAATGCATGTTGTACAAATGGTGTTACTTCAAATTTTCCCATAATATGCACATAAGAATGTTTGGAAGGTGTTCCCAAACTTTTTATGACACTAATTGTTTAGGGCACAAAACTACCTCACTGCTAATTAAATATAAATCAATAAATATTTACCTAGGATTAGGATTTCCTTCACTTTGAGGGGCTTATATCAAATAAGCTCAATTAGACTCAATTCTTTTCTTCTTTTTTGAAGGAGAGGGAAGACAACTCCCAATTCATAAGAGGTATGAATAATATTTCCTTCTTAATATTTCAATCAAGTTTTTAAATTTCATTATTTATTCTGTATAATTAATTATTTATAAAATTGGTTTTTTTACTTCTCTCTCAAACATTTGTATATATATATATATATATATATAGTTTATTATGCGAGTGATTACTTTCACCAAATGGTATTTTTGTAAGTTGCTTATTTCTGTATGACCTAGGGTTCAGTTCAACATGAACTTTTTTCTCTACTGGGAATTTGCATACCGTTGTCTTTTTATTGGGTTGATTCAATACCACCCATAAGGTTTAAGTTGTGATGCAAAATGACATTTTTTAACCACCAAAAACCAAATAGTGTGAGTTAAGGGTTTTAACATTTTCATCCATGCAATATTTTTTTCTTGTGGAGTCATTTGTTGGATGGGGTTCATAGTGGTTTATATGCTCAAACTATGCATAACATGAGTCCAAAGTGTGTCTGGGCAGCATCCATCTTTTTAGAGAAAAAGATGGATTGGGGGGCCAAGGGTAGACAAGGAAAAGAAGAAGAAGCAAGCAGTACTTTTGCACTGCTGGCAATAATAACTATGGGCACAGCTAATGTTGGTCTTCCACCAGTTCAGAAATTCTCATCTCACACCTGCAATTGAATCTCCTGGTGTGATTTCTTCAAAAGGAGGCTTTTCTGGAATTTCAAACCTTGCATACTTGGTAGCAGAGTTTGTTTTTTTTTTCCTGACGAATTATCGGCAGAATTCTATTTTTCTAAATGGCCGGCTACGATTACAAAAGGAAAAAAAGGGGTTAATCATTTTAAATCGCCTAAAAGGGGCAGAAAACTGTTTTATTTTATTTGGAGAGGGTGTCGCCACATTTATGTCTACTGGCTACAGTATTAAGAGTTCCTTGAAATAATGTGGCCAGTTAAGTGGAAATCTGGCTCTGGATGCTTGCCACCCTGGCTCCATTAGGAAATTGAATAAAAAGAACACTACTTGGTAGCTACCTGTTCACATATTGAACAATGTGTGCAAATGGAGGTGTAAGGTACAGTAATTAGCAAAGCCACAAACACAGTGTCATTTTAGCTGGCCTGAAGTTCCAAGGAAACCTTGATGCAGGCAGACTGCAATGGGGTTGTTGCCCATGAAAGAAACCATCATGGAATTCAAGTGCTGACTCTGATTGGTGTTGAGTGGTGGGAACACTCCCTTGACACCTGATAATTTTTTTTCAATTTTTTTTGTGCAATGCATTTTGTCCATGTGTTTCCCCCAAAAAAGGAATTCAGAATGTCCTGGAGGGTCCCCAGATTTCAAGATATCTGAGGCCTTGGTATCTTTGTGCACTCAGAGTGCTTCAAGGTCTGGAGATTTCAATATATCTGAGAGGGTTTCATATCTTTCTACACTCTGGCATGTGCAAAATCATGCTCAAGTACATCTATCTGAGTTGCACTTGGACAGGTAATGGACACCCAAGTGTGATCAGTGATTTTTTTCTTTTTGGGAATTCTTTTCCAAACTTCAACTTGAAAAATCTGATTTGAAACCTACACAAAGGATTTTTCCATGAAATTAATTGCCAAAACTTACTCTTGATAAAAAAATGAGCAAGTCATGCTTGGTATGGAACTCTTGGGATGGCAATTAGCTCACCCATAGAACTAACATTCTTGTGTTATAACTTTCTGTGTAAGACAATTTGTGCTTTGGCTGTTGGGCTGTGGTGACCCTGTTTGTTTGTTCATTTGTTGATGAAACCTTGCCAAACTTTATAAAAGAAAATGCACCCATCCCCAAGAGAAAAAGGAAGGAACAACAAGAGAGAGCACCAACATCCAACAAAGAGACAGCACCCAAAGGTGCAAATGCAAATTTGTTTGTTATGTAAAATGACAATAAGTTTGCCTGGACCATGGCCACCATTAACAAAGTATGTTGTGGTCATGCTGGGACCCTGGCAGCCCTGGGTCATCAGCATCCAAGGAAATGGGAACTAATTAGCTGAGCTCCACCTGTGTCCTAATACCATAGTCATTACTCCTATTTCCATGGTTCATAGCTGACAAAATCCCAGATTCTGGATCAAATGGACTTCACTTTAAGTCTTCATTTTGCCCGCCTCATTAACTTCCATCTCACGGTATTGCAAACTTTTAACTTCCATGTCACGGTATTACAAACTTTTTGAGCATGGGAGCAAGGCAATTGCCTTTAGCCTTGAGGAGCAGGCACTGTACAAGAACAATAATTTGCACACATTAAAGTGGGGGCGTCTGAGCACTATTTTCTGCTCTAGTTTACTATAAATATAGATTGATTGTTGCAAATATTTGTGGTACAGCTTGTTGTGAACATGGATGATGGATTTTCACATAATTTTTTTTCTTAATCTTGCATTGGGATTCAGCATCTTGTACTGGGCTTCTTCTGTAGTTGCTAAAATTTAGATTGGATTGAGTTCCTGGTCTTTGGATAAAAATCCAATTCTGTTGCATCATGATCATTGCATTCAGCCCCATAAGCATATACCTATCATAATAACCTAATCCAGTGAAGTCCAAATTCAGGCAGCTACACACAATATAGCATATATTTGATTCAGTTTGGAAACTTGATTTGAGGGTTGCAAAGCGTTTCCCATGTTTTTGCTGGATATTTTTGAAGGGAAAAATTTAAAGGAAACTCTTGATCTGCCAGTAGGAATTGAACCCTAAACCTGGCCATGCAAACTTTGCAAAAGCAATTTCCCTTTCTCCTGCAGTCTCCTGAGAGCATCTCCAGCCATGCTCAGTATGTCCCGTGTCAAAGTATTTCTCACATCCAAGCTTAGTTTTGTTTTTCGCAACCCGACCCATACAACTAAAATTGGGATTGCAATTAGGTGGAAGACTACTAGGTAATGGCAAACCACCTGTACCAATCATTATGATTGGCCTTTCAGAAATAGGGAGCAGCAGTCAGATCATATGTATTACACTCTCCTTTGGCATGTGTTAGGCTTTGCTGTGCCTTTTACCAGCTTCTTCAAATTGTGCAAAAATGCTGGGCGAAAACCATTTTGCTGAGACTACCGAGACTGGTTCTACTTTTCTTCATCCAATTTTAATTTGCAGAGTCACATACTGAGCACCAGTAGACTTGATCTAATATGTGGTAGCCTTCAATTTCTTCTTCAGACCCTAGAATTTATCACATAGTTGGTGCTTTGCATTTGGTGTGAATTCTGTATTGTACAACTCTAGGCAATTCCTGTAACATTTTTCATTGAGAACTTGTCCAATTCAAAATTATTTAGTCTCAAGATTCCGTACTGCAACTACATAACTTGCAGTGTCCATGTAGATGACTAGTGTTGTACCCATCTACAGGACCTGTGCCTGGTATCAATTTTGTTACCAACACTGGTATCAAGGACCCTACCTGACTGGGATGACCTGAGTCTATAGGACATGTGCCTGCTATCAAGGACCCTACCACCCTGGGATGACCTGAGGCAATACTAGCCTTATATACCAGGTTTATTCCTGCCTCATACCAGGTAAAAATCAGCCTTGGACCATCCTGGTATGGATTTTTTTTTCAATACGCAATACCAGGACCAGACCAGTGTTGGGTCAAAAAGTTGATACCCATCCAATACTGGTGATGACCTCCTCACAATGGTCATCACCTGATACACCTCCACATGCATTTTGAAGGACAAATGAAATGGAGTTCCCAAGACCATAGGACACAGAACTTACAAAAAAACTATTTCTCCGGCTTTTATTATGAAGCATCGGAGCAAATTTGTAATCGAATCAATGAAATTGTCTTTCACCTGTTGAATTTCTGTTGTGCATCTATAGGGCTTCTATCATATCCCTGCACATTTGTGTATTAAATCTGTAGCAAAAGGAGCTAATTGAAACCTTGCTTGTAAATTTGATTATGCACCCCTGGGAAGGGTGAGTTGATGATGCTAGCTGCTACATACATACACACTTGCTTTGCATTATATGCAAACTGCTGCCAAGTTTTACAAGTCAGCAAAAGCATGATAGTATATTGAATCAGAGATGATGTACCGGACTGCTGCTGCACATGTGGCTACAGTCAGTACTCCTGACAAAACTACAATGCACCAGTGCCATGTTAGCCTCCATGTACTGAACCCCTTTCCCTTCACCTGCAAGTTTACATAGCCACAGAAATTATCACTCAAGCATCAGAACGTCTTGATCGGTTATGAGATTCGGGCTTTGGACATATATCTCCAAACCAAGCTTCTACAGGTCAAACAATCATTGAGATTGCTTTCAACAGTGGCTGACATGACTGCTTGTAATTTGAAATTTCTATCAGTTTGCTATAACTGGAAAATTGCAGAGATAGATCCCAACAACAATAATTTAAGGTAATGTGACTATGAGTGCAGTCATAACCTTATGAGAGTTGCCCACAAAGTGTCAGACCGTCACCTTCATTATGGACAGCAATGACAAGCTGCCATGACTACAACTGACTTCATCAGCTCCCAGCAGTGAGTGAAGATAAGTATAAAAATAATCCACCCAAAATCTGTGTCCTGAGTTTCTCTTGCATTTCCAGAAGCGACTGGAAGTCTCAGTCCTTAGACATGGCCATCTGGATCCATAGCAAGTTCTCTCATCACTTTGCAGCTGATTTATCCCAGCAATGAGGAATATTAGTTGCACTATGGTAGAAGATGGTAGTTGCACATAGTGAGAGACTTTGAAGTGTTGCTTTGGGAGAAAAGAATGTATGGGAGTGTATTGGGTTTTGTAGGAAGAGAAAAGAGACCTTGAGGTACATGTGGTGGATGATGCCAGACTCAAGAGGGAAGGCTGCCATTGCACCGGTGAGGGTGATGAAGTCTCCAAAGAATGGCAGCAAAGCTCCAAGGAATGTGCTGATAGTGATGTATGTGCCTCGTGTGATGAGGCGGACAAGCATACTGTGAGCAGACCAATCACCCTGATCCTTTCTGGCAAAGTGTGTGTCCATGAACTCATACATGGGCGTTGCATAGATCTGTATAAAACCCCTCAACTCTTCAGTTTTTAAAAAATTCAGGTTCTTTGCAAACAGACAACATGTGCTCAGTATGCCATCTATGTAGGCAAACACAAACAATTTGGGCCTTTGTGAAGGATGTGAACTTACATGGAGAGACACAATAGCTTGCAAGAAGGCAGCAGCATTGGCAACTGTCACCAAGGATTTTGGGCCACCAAGAGAGAGCAACAGGTAAGGGTTGGCTGTGTTTCCATAAGCCCAGTAACCCACAAAGGTGAGAACTAAGAAAGGGAAGGTTCCAACTGTGAACTGCATTCCAAGAGCCTTATAGATGTTTGTTGTTGTTGGCTGTCTAATTGTTGCCTGCAATGCCAAACCTGTGTAAGGATCCTGCCATACCTTCAACAATAAACAGAAAGACATTTCCATATTGACATATACTCTTGCCATGCTGCTCAAAGTAAGAAAAAGATTGCATCATCAAGATGGGGGACTACCTGCATCTCAGGTAGGATGCCAGTATTGTATGCAAACGCTATTGTAGCTAGAGCTCCAATTGCATTGAATGTTCTATCAGCTTTTGTGCCTTTCAACGAGTAGTCCCTGGGTCCAGCTTTCAGACCTGTACAGGTTCCCCATGATATCAGGTAAGCACAATGAGTCTTTCACTGATTCATGCTGTACGCTCTTCAAAGGGAGTCTTGGACAGGAGCAGATGAGTTGTATCAGCCATGTCAATACATGTCATGCCCAGTTTAGATAAGAAACCAAATAAAGCAAAAAACTGCTGTACATCAAGCAGGAGAGAGAGAGACACACAGACAGACAGAGGACATACCATCAGAGAATGCAACACCTATGGCAATACAGGTGTAGATGAGAGACAGAAACAGTGAGCAGGTTGAGAAGAACCGCAGTGCATGTAAATTGGGAACCACAAAAGCAAACAAGCCAAAACAGACACCAGCAACCACAATCCAGCCTGCCAGCTTGACACTGGTGTTATCCGTGAATGCCCCCCATATTGCCTGCCCACCCACACCAAGCTACAACTCAGTACATAGCTTCAACACTACAATGGTCAAGTTTCTTGACATAGAACATGCCATGAACCTGAATTGATGGTCAAAACTGAATCAGAACACTAAAGAAGGCATCAGTTACAATTCCCCAAAATGCTGGCTTAACCGATCTATCTGCTTGCATGTTGGCAATCAGAAGATCACTCTAAAAACATGCTTCAGCTTAAAGATCTGTATGGGATTTTCATAAAAAGTGTACTACACTGATAAGGCTCACAGTATACAATCAAGGATCCACTCCTTGATGACAAAGGTATCGTTTCTGCTTTTAGTTCCAAGAATGCCTGGTCATCTGCTTGCAAAAACATATCATCACTCCATCATACTACACTGGATCTGTTTGTGAACTATTTCTGTTTGGCAATGAGGTGGTGGCAGAACACAGAAGTACTGCCTTCCCTGTTATTGAGCTTTCATAGTTCTGGAGGTAAGTACCTTAAGAGCTTCACCAGCCAGAATGATGGTTCCCACATTCGCAATACTCAAGTTGAAATACTGCACAAACCACGTTGCTCTGTACATGCCACGACCTAGAAAATGCACAGCCAACAAACACACAGGTCATCCCATGACTAATTTGAGCCTTGAAGAAGCTCACGCATTACAGATTTACAGAAAATCAGGAACTGGCTCTAGTGATGCTTTTTTGCATCTTGCCATCAATAATAGCATGTCAGCTTGAGCTCAAGCTCTCTATACACATGGGATATGATGGCCTGAGATGTGTACCATAGATATGACCTGCAAGGTCACGGTATCGAATGTGGCGCTTCCCACCAGTCTCATGAAGACTTCCCAGTAAGCAGTTGTTGTAGAAAGAGATCACACCACCTCCGATGAGGCAGAGAGAGCCAGTTGCAAAACCCAGGTATGCCATGATGAGAGCTGGATAGCCTAGTATGAAAGCATTGTTGAGAGCCGCAATGAAATGGAAACCCACCTCCCACCAGCTGTCTGCAAAAATGAACAACACCGCATTTCTTGCAAATCATCATTACACAGACCAACCTAGTTTCTTTCAGAAACCCCCTAAAGCCGAACTGAGACCTTCAAACCCTAGGAAGGAAGGGTGGTCAAAGGTTTCTGTCTGCCTCTCTCTCAAAAGACCCATCCATCATTGAAGAGGGGGTTTTTTTTTTTTTTCTGATGCATATATATCACTTTCCTGCATTCGAGATTTCCAGCGGAATAGATGAGAAGACTCTTGGAAAGATGCGAATTTTTTGGGCAGGACGAGCCAGCAAACGGAGTAGTGAAATTCTGTTAAAACAGCAGCGAGCACACGAGAGTGCGAGAAAGGGTTTCGAGACCTTGTCCGACGCGATGGACCGTCTCCCTGGACACCGGGACTGACCACCCAGACTTGGAGGCTTCATGATGATAATGACCTCCACCACCATGGCCTGCTTCCGGGTCCCCACCCAATTGCCCATTTTGCACATTTCCTCCGCCCACATTGAGCGATGGTAACGGCTGCTTCACTCCCTGATCCACCACAGCCATCTTTTGGAAACCCGTAAGTTCATCACCTCCTTCACAAAACGTCATCGCGGCGCCGGATACTTTAGTCCCCACCATGTCCTCGACTCTTTGTCAGGAAAACAGAAGCACTTACCGCCGTCCCTTTCTTTTCTAACTCACTACAATCCTCCCCACAAAGCTCCACAAAGCTCCCCAAGACACTCACAAGCTATAGATCAAAGAAAAAATGTTCACAAGGACAAAAACCAGCCTTGGCAAAGACCTTCTTCCTCGGAACATCCCCTAGTAATGCAGCATTGTGCGAAAGAAGGAACACTCCCGGCAACAAAAGCTTCTTTGATGCTCAACTGCGGGTCCTGTTTCCCTTCCGAGCTTCTTCCATCTGCTCTCTCTCCTCTGCTACTACTTCCTCTAACCCAATACTCAAGTAAAACCACATCACAGCTACCGAGATCAAAACAAACACATTACTTAAAACTACCTCCGAAATGTCGCAATTCCACTAACCATAAAAATTCCGTCTAGAACGTATGTCAAAGCAGCCGCAGCAGGGTGTCGCGAGTGTGAGGGGTACAGGGAGAAAATGCAAGCTTCTGTGGGGCTCATGCACTACACTCCAGTTCTCCTGCTAGGCTGCAGATCTTATCTTTTTCCCCTAACATGTAAAATGGCTACAAAGTGTTCTTCTGTTTCCGCGCTACTGCAGACCGGGGCGGGAGTCACAAGCCGTCGAAGAAGCTCAAGCGGGTGCTGCTCGAACCAGCTTCTGAATAAGCAGTAGCAGTAGCAATAGTAGTAGCACACACAGTAGTGTGAAGTCGAGGAGTGACGCAACTTTTGTGCGGCGCGGCAGCGAAAGCAACACGACAACAACAACAGTAGTTGTGGCAACAGCAACAGCAACTCCCGAACGCCATCACGCTCTCTTGCAGCTGCGGTAAGAGTTTTTTTGTAGAGAGTTTAGTTGGTTGGTAGTAGAGACTGTAGTGTGTTTGGTGTCGGAGAGTGGGGTCCAGTGCTTCCGTTCCAGTTTGCACAGAGATGGCGATCCCTGGAAAAGAGGCCCAGTAGGGACACTGGAACTCCACGCCCAGACGAGTCCTGAAAGCGAGGGAAGGGGAAGAGAAAGCAAGTGGTGGGCCCCTCCATCCACCCTGCCCCCATCAACTCCCACCCGCCTTATTGCATTTGTCAGGCTGCTAATTTTCACTCTTTACCAAACCCTGCTCTATGCTTGCTTGCTTTCTGCTACTGCTCCTGCTTCCAGACAGCCATGGCCCTTGACAGATTAATTAACTTGCAGATTTGCCCCCATTCTGTTTTCTGCCTGCCATCGCCAAAACACATACCTAGCTACACTTTAACAGAACACATACCTACCTACACTTTAAAAGAACCGGTAGAATTTTTCCATGGAACTACAGCCTAAGGTGCTGCTGGCTGCCTCCTCTCCTCCGAATTCCAATTACAGCTATCCGTGATTTTAAATGGACAACTTCTAATGGATCTTTACTCCGGGTAAGGACCTCACCAATGGCCCAGTTCTATGGCCTCCTCCTTCTGGGAATTTGGGTCCCATGCACAGGTCCCACCTTGCATGGGACCCTTATTCCAAGAAGGGGCCGTCTTTACCCTACACAATAAAGAGCCAGTAACACACCTCAATGGCACCTTATCCTCAATAAAATTTCTGTCTCAAGAGAAGAGAGGTTGGCACCAATTTGTTCCTAGTGTAAACCTAATTAAAAAGAAATAACAAACACATGATTTTCTCATAGCTCATCTCTTCTTCTTATGTGATCCCCATAATTTCCCTTGTTTTGTTTGCAAAATCTTAAACATTGTGAGAACAAAATCAGGGACTTCTCTTCAAGGAATTTTACATTCTTGTCATTCAAAGGATGCTCCTATTTGAAGGTTGTGAATTCCTTCCTACCAGCTCAAATGTACAGTCTTAAAGAAAGCCCATGAAATTGAATTTCAACCATGGAAGGGGTGGCCAACATCTCTTGGGAATTTTGATTGTGAGTAATTTTCATCATGTGAGCAACTTTCTATGACTAAAAAAAACTTGTGAAAAAAAAGTATAGAACAAATTGAACTATCAGCAAACAACTCTAGTACAAAAAGCTTCAATGCCTTGAAAAGCTTTTTAGATGATTAGAGAAAATTGATTAAAAGAAAAAGATGAATTTTTTATTATTGTCTACAAGGTTTAAGGGGCAATAATCTGAGAGACGATCCCTTTTTATTATTTTGTTCAAAAAGAGCAGTAATTTTGTTGGGGGAGGGGAAGCCACCGAAAATTCCCTCCAACTTTACTTCTAAAGAAAATTATTAACATTGACAATATATCATTGATGAATGGTTGGGATTTTTGGGAACCTGCTATTGTCGCTATTTTCATCATGCCCACCTCAAAAACATGAATCTAAAAATATATCTTAATGACCCAAGCAACATTATACACAGCAGTCCATGTAAGATTTCAACAATTTTTTTCATCCAAAGCCATTTAGGATGTAACAGTGTAAACCCAAACTTATCACCCTTTGCCCTTTGGACCAATGAGGCATTTTAAATTTTGGTGTATCTTTAGCCCAAATGTATAGCACCCCTTATACTCTGGGTCATCTAAGGGGTTGAGATCCTCACAGTCTACTGGCTGAAAGATTATGTATTGGTGTAGGATTTGGACATAAAATTTTGGCTGGAACTTGGTCCAATGTGTGAGTGATATCTAGAAGACTATGTGTGCATATGATGGATGAGCATAAAAGTGCATGCATCAAGATAAAAAGTTCTAAACCAAGTAAGCCAAGATTTTAGTTTAAAGTTGGAACCTGCGGTAACAAGGCAGAGTCATTACTCAATGAGATGCTTGTTCTTGGTTTTCTGCAGAGGGATGTTGTGGATGGCAGCACAAGACTATAATAGGAAATTTGAGGGACTTGATTTCTAGCACTAATGAGTGTGATTTTGGGGATTCTGGGTTGTGGACATTTCGTGAAGCTTAGGTTTCTAAAACTAATGGACAGGAGTTGGTGGGTTTTGGGTTGTGCAATAGATAGGCGTGATTTCTAGGACAATCAACTTATGGGTGGGATTTTTGGGGTTTTGGGCTCTGGAAATATGAGAGGCTTGATTTCTAGCACTAATTGGCAAGTTTATGGGGATTTTGTGACGTTTTTGAGGGAGAGCATTGTTGGTCGGTACATTTAGCAGACCTAGGAAAATGACAGCATCTTCTTGGAACCAGAGATAAAAGATGGCAATTTGCTTCAAGGTTATCAATGTTCTGGGCTGAGTTTATCTAACAAGTTGTGGCCTATTTGCAGTTGCTTTGGTACATCATTAGATGTGGGAAAATCAGGCCTCATAAATTTGTGTGTTCTATTTTTAGACGCACAAAGTGCACCAAATAAGGGCAGCGTCGATGCACAAAATAAGACATATGTGCAAAGTGTGTGTCCCAGGCAACAACAGCACAGCAAGAAGTGCGTGTCATGTCACCGCATGTATTCTCTAGGCTCTAAGAACATTTTTGTACTTCTAGGCACACCAAGAGGGCCACAGCACGTAGAGGTCTCAGACCAAAGGCAGATCGGCTCGTGCTATTGTCATCTCTAAGTCAACCAAGTGCACTACGTCGTTCCAACGTAAGCATGCGCTGGAGTTTGGCCTCAAGATTGTCGAGCTCGAAGAGAAAGGCAATATGTCAATCATGATGGGCATGCGCTGCCTATTCTGTGTGTGCCGCGGTTGAGATGTCAGGTCGACAAGTCGCAAACGCAAGTCAACTGACAATATTCATATCTTCAAAGCACCATTCATCAAGCAGCACTAAAACAACATGCTGAAACATGGGAGAAGTATAATGAGCTTATGTCGATGACAAGAAGGTGTACTTCAACAGCAAGGTCAAGCGCATAAACATGATGCACATGTACATTGACACCAACCAGGATGCCATCCGCTTCACTATCTTGTTGCCAATTGTCAACGTCATCATCAAGGAACTATTCTACCACAACGACGATCAAATCTTGGCCAACGTTGATGAGGTTTATGATGAGGATGAAAAGGACCACCACATGAACCTAGAGCGGATTCACAAGAAAGTAGAAAAGAAGATTGCTTTGAAGCGCAACGTAATGAAACTCTTCAAGCTCAATGAGGACAATGAGATGTACACGATCGACATCTTGAACAACACGCGCTTCTTTTTAACAATTGACTACGTCAAATATGGCATGTCGTTCCAACAAATTGTTGCCACGATCCGTCATGCCAAGGACCGCCTAAAGTGCAGAAGATGGGCGGCATCAACGATCATAATGTTGGTCAATACGTTCGTGCTTTGGTCACCACCAACTTGAACAAAATCACAAATATGTTGCTACACCCATCAATCTGGGCATTCTCGATTGTTGGGGATGGCAGCACACATCATGTTCTTCAACATGTGCATCCGCATTTGTGTCAACGACATCTTATCCAATCTGCACCTGGTTGCCATCCCAATGTTTGAGCAACACACTATTGAAAACATTTTCAACCTGATAGCCCGCTTCCTGGATGCTCTGAGCAGCACGACGACGATTTGGCATGCCAAGCTCATGTCTATGTCAATTGATGGTGAAAACAATATGACTGGATGCCATCATGGAGTTGTGACTCACCTCGAGCAAGCTACCAAGTTCCCAATGTTACACATCTGGTGTGTGTCGCATGAGATTGACATTGTCATCAAGAATGCGATTGCCTTGCCTCAACATGGGCAATGGATCAAGGTCGTTTATAAGTGGTGTTTGTACATGCGTCGTCAAGAGAAGTTCATCATGGATATGAATGGCGAGATGTGCCCAAAGAAAACGAACCAATGCACTCACGTCGACGACACGTTCAAGTTTTACATCTCGTGTCGACGCAAGATCATCGAACACACGGATGCCCATGTGCATTTTGAGTTGTCGTCAACCAAGTGGTGGACGATCACGTTTATCGTCGTGCTAGCAATCATCAAGATCAACAAGACTATCGTCTAGCTACAAAATCAATCGCTCATCATCATCCAACAGAAGATCAAGATCAGGCTCCTCAAGGACCTATTGATCAAAGTCAAGGGCATCATCGAGATCAATGACCACGAAGAGCACATTGAAAACAAGTTTTATGTTGATGGAAATTGGTGTGTTGAGCACCAACACATCATCAAGCACATTAAAGATTAGGGGTTGTTCAACCAGGAGTGTTACGTGGGCCTCGACGAGGAAAACCAAAAAGACGTGGTGCTACAAATTTCCCAATTCCTTTTGTTCATTGTCGTTGGATGCGATCGCATCAAGGCCAAGTGGGATGGCAACAACAACACGAGTAAGCTCGACACGCCACCTATTGTGCCGCATGAACTTGTCAAGGCGGCGTCACGACACTTCATCTCGGACGTGTTAAATGTCTATCGGCCCTATCTTGATCGCTTCTGGTCTGAAAAGGAAATCAACAAAATCGAAGCTGAACAGCACAACCTAATCAAGCGATACAACAACAACCAACACATCGAGTAGATCATCGACTTGTACAAGCACACCATGTCTTTCAATGAAACGTGGGACAAGATCAATGTCCTTTTCAATCGATTACGCCAATTTTGCGGTGGGCTGGCAACGGTGTTCCTAAACACAATGTTCGTTGAATTAGATTTCTCCATTTTGAAATGGGAAAAGGACAACAATCGCACATCCATGACCAATTTGACGCTAGAAGGAATATTCCAATATAAACAGATGAATCATATTCCAATCATGTAAATGCCAAACGTTGCCCATCCATGTGTTACAACAATAAACGACTTTTTCTTGCCCCAAGGGTGTCATAATCATAAAGATCCATGGACACACAACTTTGACTAAGGTGATGCGCACAAATTAGTTTATTTTGTTTGATTTGTTTGAACACACAAATTTATGAGGCTTGGGGAAAACATATATTTTAATAAGATGTTAGTGCAAATTTTTAGAAAGTTATGCACTAGGTAGTTAACCAGAGGATACTGGTTACCAAAAATAAGTGAGATGTGGGAGAGTTGATTTTGGTAACCAATGTTTTCGAGTTAGTTACCAAACATAACCTTCTGTTTGGAGGTTCAAAAGTGACCCAATACCCTCTTGTGGGCGGATGAAAAGTTTCATAACTTTCTTGGAGATGGACCAAAACATATGTATAACTTCCTCTCCATGGATGAAAATCCATAATCATTCTATGTCTGGATGATGTGTGTAAGGGGGAAAAAAAAGAGGAGATGTTATGCATTGAGAGAAATGAGGGGAGGGCCAATTAGAAGCATGAAAACATTGAACAGAAGGTTATGGTTTGAACAATGTTACAAAATGTTTTTCAGATTTGGATAGACCAAGTTGTTGCAAGGACTTGTGACTCGTGACCACTTTGCAAGCTGATATTGGTTCAAATTTGTCACCTACCCATGTAATACAATACAATACAATAGTCAGCCCATAACTTGGGACGAGGGTTTTTGTATGGGTATGTATTATATGGACAGGGTAAACCATGGGAAGGGCTGAAGGTTGCACTATTAGCCTTTAAAGGCTTGTTGGCCTATGGCAAGTGGAGTTGGTGCACCTAATATTTTAGGTCTCTCTAATCATGCTTATAAATGTCATTATTTACCTAATAGTAACAACATTTACAAGTTTAGTCGCAATTACAAATAGCATGGCACAAGGCGCTCTTATCATCTATTTTGTTTCAATTTGGTACATACACAGTTCATTTTATTATTTAGAATGACAAAGACATACCTTTTTTATGAAACCAAGCTGCAGGGCATAAAGTAAATTGTCACCCAACACCCAAGGTAAAATTATAGTAAAATTATAATCTGCATGTCAAAATAGTTTAGTTGGTTAAAACAATGGGATCATAATTCGCACACGAAGGTTCAAATCCCTTTTCCGATAGGAATTTTCTAATGAGCATTTGACCTACGGTAACAAGGAGCTCATTGCATAAGTTATGCCCTTTTTCAAAAGGTTCAAAGAAACTAACTAAGGTTGACAAAATTGCCTAACTTGTTAGGTAATTTGAATGCAAAATGAATTTGATAAAGAAAGCAACCTAGAGAGTAGAGCTACCTATCTGTCATTCACAAACTATTTCCTCATTCAAGCAAAAAAATTGTCCCCAAATGTTATGCAATATGTGAAATCTTATCCCACTGAGCCGAACCAACAAAGGAACAAGGTTGTGATTTCTGCCATGAAGTGTCCCACTCTTCAGAAGGAGACAATGGTTCTTAAGATGAAAGAACAAGCAGCTGCAAGTTCAAACTCAAGAGGAATGATGAAACCATATAACATGGTTAGGTGATTTGATATGAATTTTACTTTCTAAAAGTAAGCTGTAGAATCCAGCTTGGGTATCGGATTGGCTAGTCACCCACAAATATCCTTCACTTTGGGGGCATAGCCAACAAAAAAAGGAGGTTAGGTTGCAACTATTATGGCTGTTAGAAAGTGTGCACCTCCAGAAAGAGACAATAACCCATAATGTGAAAGCACGCCCAGAAGGCAATACTTAGTTACCAAACTTTGCATCATTTCAAGGTTACAAGGTCATATTCATCATCATAATCATTGTTTCCTTATCAGTTCATGCGGTTGATCATTCAAACCTGTTTTGTGCTTTTGTCTTGGTTTTTGTGTTATAAATACTGTAATGTCAATATTATCATTATTACTTTTTGGTAGTATATCTTCTTCTTTCTTGAAAAGTTCAAAATGCAACAAGGAAAAACCCCAAAGACAGAGTGGAGAGAGCCCAACTTGTCCTCAAAGGGGGTCAAATCCTTGTGACTCATGACAAGAAATTTAATAGTCTTTCAAAGGTTCAAATTGAAAGGGCATGGATTAGTGTTTGGTGACTTTGTGTGACGTGGCAGGTTCCCCCCACCCTGCCCGTATGTCTTTGGTTCATTCTCTTTGCAATGGATTCTTTCCATTTGCTTCTCTTCTTCTTTTTTTAAATGGAAAGGGACTTTGATAAGACTGGTTACAATTTTTTAACTAATCTTGAAATTCCGTATGCAAAATTTCTTTGTGAATATTTTTTCAGATGGCTACTTTTGGACAAATCCTTCCCTTTGAAGAGTAGGGTTGACAGTAACCCTTCACTACAAAGAGGAAACCTGCCCTTCAACTTTAAGCCAGACCCCTTACAATTCCAACTGCATTCCAAGATTACACATGCACATCAGTCAGATGTTCAGACTGTTGACATTACTTACGCCAAGTTTCAGCCCACATGAGACAAGGAATTTGGGGCATGCATGTGAGAGAGTCTTTTTTTTCTTTTCGTTTCTTTTCTTTGGTGTTCTTAGGGTGGGTTGCCATGGTAGCCTGCCCGCCCGCCTGCCCACCCTCTACTTCAGTGGTGACCACCCATATATTTGGGGGTTTTCCTAGTGAAGACTGGCTCTAATAAGCCAGTATCTTAGCATGCTTGCCCACTATTATGTCGGGTGGGGCAGAACCCACCATAACGACAAATGCCCATCCAAACATACTAGCTACTTAACAAATATGTCCAAGCTCACAAAGATTTAGAGGGCTATGGAAGTGTTTACATGGACCCTAAACCTACAATGGCAATATGCCAACAAAGTAGGTACACTCACAGCTAGCAGCCACCAATAGTTATTCTTTGCCATGAATTACACCAATGAATTATTTACCTTTACCAACCCACACAGCAACTCTAATTGGGTGGGGGAGGGCTTATCATAGCTGCAGAAATGTATTGATTGTAGACAAGATCTTGCAATCTGGATTAGCTAGCATCTGCAGGGGTTGTCAATTCTTAGTCAAATCAAAGGTGTGATCTCTAACCAGAGAAGTTGGTTAGCGAGATGTTCATAATGAAGTCAAAAAAGGTGTAACCAATAAGCGAGCACCAACAGGGCATGGTTCCACACATTCCATAAGATGCTAGTCATGGGGAGAGAAACCTGAACACTGGAAGACTTGAAGACATTTATCCATTGCACCACAATGTGATGAGCAGATTCACATGCCCATATTTGCTAAACAACAGGTTTGCTAACCAGGGTTGAAGTACTTGTTCTTCAGGTACTGAAGGTGTGTGTATTATTTGACTTCCACAATTATAATATTATCGACAGAAAAGTATTAGTTTTGTATGTACCTGAACAGTAACTGAGAGCCTTGCGTGGTTGGGTGGTCCTTAGTCCTTACCTTGTCAGGGTGACCTAACCTAACCTAACCTAACACCTATATATACTGATACCTTTACCTTTTTGAGTGAGGCCTTTTACTGACCATATTTAATCCAGGAAATGTTTAATTTCAACTCAGAGACCCTAATGTAATCTCAGGATGGGATATTGACCATAGTTCAAAGTAACCAGAATAAATTTAGGATTTGTTTTACCGTGGTATCCATGTAGGTTCTGGTTCACCCAAGGTGTCCTTCCTTTACCATGGTTAAAAGAAAACTGAAAAGATTTAGGGTTTTTACCTTGGTATCAGTGTAGGTGCCGGTTCAGCCAAGGCGTGCCTCCCTTTTCCCATGGTTAAAAGCAACCTAAATCAATGTAGGATTTTCACCATGGTGGTTGAGTGTACATGTTTGAATTGTAGTCCACAGTACACCACATAGCAAATCCAATAGGCGGGGCGGGGGCGGGGTGTTCTCTTGGCAGGAGTAGTATAGATTCACTGCAGATGTTGAAGGTGGTATGCAGGGCAAGTAAGTACTTACTGTACTTCTGTGATGGGTTAATGAATTTTTTGGCAGCTTTCTTTTCACTACACGCTTCACTCTGGGTTGTTTCAGAGACAAATAGGGATTCAGCAAATAGGTATAGTCACCAATCAAGTGGTAAGTAGTTTTGCTAGGTAACTGTTAACTCCGAAGCAAAAGAAAGCTCCAACAACAGAGCTCTCTCACACTCTAGGTAGGTACTCAAGTTAGGTGATTTATGTACACCCTTCAAAAACCCATATGTTTTTGGTCAGTTTTGGGTAGGTATCTTGCAGACAGGAGAATATTAGAATTTTGAACTAGAGACATCTACTCTCAAACAATTTGGGTCTGTCTGAATTTATGTACCACACTCCAATTTTGGCCTTATCTTTCAATCAACCAACGTGGGTTGCATATGCAAAACCAAAGTGTAAGACTGAGCAAGCCAATCCAAAATGTAATTGGAAAGGTTAGGCTACTTGGCCTTTACTGAAGCTTACACTTCAAATTTAGTGACCTGGGCAGGCAAATTTTTAACATTATATTCTGAGATTATGAGCCCTTGAAACACATCATGAGAACATCATATTATTCCACCACCATTTGTTGAACGGTAGCTGTATTATGCTGTCACTCCAACTAACACATCATTATAATGTCTTCACATTCCTTGCATTATAGGGAACGAACATATAACTTTTTTATCTTCATTTTCCATCATAGAAGAAGACATAATGGTAGTCTTGATGAGTATGTTCATTTTTCATACCAGAAAATCCTAGTATTAAAGGTGCAACCCCCTTTTTTAATTCCAGCTAGTATAGGTATCTATATAGGTATGAGCCATTAAGGTATATATATGGTATATATATGTATATATTCTGGGCTGCACATGAGTCTTGGTATTGTTTCTACTTTTCTCTTTTTACTAGGATATATGAGCACTGCTATGATATTTCCATTGGTCACTATACATGGAAATAAATGCTGAGGAGCCTTCATAAAGGCAATTTGTTTGCCATAATCCCAAAGAGATTTGGTGCAATTCGCAGCCACATCTTCAGAAATCGAGGAGCTGCACCCAATTCCAGCATGGGTGCAAAAAGCCTAATGCCATTGCCATATTCATACCAATGTTGTCCAGTTATCACATTTTAGGCTTATCCTATGGATACCACTAGAGTGTATTTCCATTTTTTTTTAATCTGAAAACTACTACCCCATCTGGTTACACATTTTTTTTCTTTTTTTTTTCAACCTGATTATGAATATGCTAGTTCTCAATTTTCACAAAATGATGGATATGCCCAAAGCATATGCATATTAATTTTCTGATTTTATTACCTACAAAAGAAATTGCAACAAAGAACTTAGAAAAGCTAGACTTCTACAATCAAACCAAAACTTGTGGGGGAATTGAATGCCAATTCTATGAAGAACCATAGAACTCTACTCAATTGAAGCACAAGTTTCCTAACCCACCCCAACCCACAAAATTAGTCACCATCAACTTGCAATTCTTCAAAAAAATCATGTTCTTCAATCAAATCGTAGTTATCCTCTACTCATGTTTTCAAGTATTGTTTAAAGTCAAAATTTGGCTTGTAATTGGCAAGTGGATCATCAAGCCAATTCTTCACAATAGTAATGATCCAATCCATGTTGTCCATTTACAAGTGGCAATGCCTTAAAGCTATCAACAACCTAGCAATACTAAAAGTCCATTCAATTTTTATTTGTGAATTCAATATTCCAAAAAAATGTTTTGCAAGAAAACCCACATTCAAAAATTGGCCTTCATGCATGTGCCACCAAGTTAGTGGATCTGCACATACAAATGAAGAAATAAATAGCCTCTTAAATAGAAACAACTTTCTAACAACTAATGTTTAAAAAGATTCCTCAATTGAGACCCCACTCCAAACATATTTTCTTCAAACTTCAATCCCACATCATCTTATGTTGTAGCAGTTGCAACAATATTGGGGTTAAACCATTCAAAACACATTGTCAAAAGCAAAATCATAATCTTAGCATCATATTCAAAAGCCAATATAATTGCATTCCTGCATCCCACTAGATTTTTCATAATGCACAAAACCTTGAAACATGGATCCAACATTATTAACCATCATGTTGTAAGTTTGTAGTGCATCAAAAGACTTCAAAAAATCCAAAAAAGGTTTGATCATCTTTATAGCTTCAAGTCGCATATTCTTGTGCAAAAGTAAAATTCTACTTCAAAAGGTTCAAAAACTTCAAACAAGTTTGGTTAATGTTAAGGCTAGAAATTTTTCTTAGGCTAGTTTTGAAAAGTTGTAATTTTGTACCAAAAATCAAACTTTACCAATTTTTGTTATAAAAATTGATTTTACACTTCTATTGATTTCACATTTTTATCAAGTTTACGTTATTATTGATTTTAGGTTAGAAACGATTTTAAGTCACTATCAATTTTGAGAAATTATTTATTAATGGGACTAAAACATCAATTGTTGCCTTTAACTTCAATTCCAAATTCTAGATATGATACAATTGGATAACTTGGAGTTTATGAAGATTTCTAGGGATTTTCAGTTTTTTTGGGATCCCCACTATTTTTTTACACACTTGAAATCTTCTCTTGGGGAAGCTTGAGGGGTCTTTTTTATGACTTTTTTATTTTGATACCACTATAATATAATTTTGCACTTTGAAATTATTGGCATGAAGTGAGTTTTTTTTTTAATTCAAGTTTTTGTTTTGCAAAGTCTAATGAAATCATTTCATCCCCAATAAACCCTATTGTCATTGGGTTATCATGGCTCATTTTGCACAACCCTCAAGTGGATTAGTGTTACAAAAAGTTTTCATTTTGGTGTCTTTCAAAAAATAACATCAAAATGTGAAAAACCTACATCCAAAAACATCATTATTGAAGGCAAATACTACCATTTAAACAAGTCTTGTAGTAAGTTTTTTGAATGTGATAAATATTTGGAGGATGCCCAAAATGTCAAGAGCTCATAAGTTTTCTTCATTGAAGTAAAAACTTTCATGCAAGTTGCCAAGAAAGGAGATGCATTATTGATCTTTGTTGATGCACCCCCAAACTCCTCGATAGACTCCATGTTGCAACCCTAACCTTGGGTTCACGACTAAGGCAAGGGCTTGCAAGGTTGCGCGCCACGAGGGAAGCCCAAGAGTCACATCTCGTGCTCCTGGGAATGCAAAAGAGTGTGAGGGAATGAACCCTCACACTCCCAAATGAATTCCCATTTTAGAGTTAGAGTCCCAGTGAACTTTTGAATCTTCAAAGGGTAATTATAGGGGTCAAGACCCATTGGTTTGAAGAGTTTTTTATATCATTGAAAAACTATTGAAACGTAGATGTCTAAAATGGGCTCACATGACCCATTTGGACATCTGAAACACAAGTTATGGCCAAAAGAAAGGCCGATAGTCAAATTGGCAATTTGACTCCCAACCATTAAAATTCGGGAATTGATTTGATTTCCTTGCGTGCAAATGGCATGCAGCATACCATTGAAATTTTTTTGACGAGGATTGCAACTTTGCTTTAGACTTCATCACAATCGGAGGTCTACACACAAAGTTATGGGGCCCCAAAGTTGCGGGAGTCCCAACATTAGCAATTTCAGGACTCCCATTTGGGAGTCCCAGGACAAAATGCCATTTGGATGTGGGCCTCGTGGAGAGGCATGGAGTATACTATAAGGGGAAGGTGGTGGGTTCCCCCAAGTTTGGGTCGTGGTGAGTCTTGTGAGTATGAGTTTGCCTGTGGTTCATCCTAGCTCCAAAAGTGTTCCAACTATGCATTAACCACCTTGTGTTTGGTTTTATGTAGGTTTGTGTGAATAGTTGATACTTGTCACTCTTCCTAGTCCCATCCCGGAACTCCAGCATGCCCCTCTAACCCCAAAGTGCTGCAAGTTAATGAACATGCCCCAACTTCTTGCACTTTCATTATTTTCATTTCAGACCCATATTTGAGTCTATCAAGGAGCTTGGGAGCACGTCATTTGATTACAAGCCCAAAGTGAAATATAGGAAAGGTAAGGAATTGGGGTACGCTCCCTTGTTCGTAACACTTCAAGGGTAGAGGGGTGTGTTGGAGCTTCGATATGTGGACTAAGACAAGTGACAAGCGAGTCAATTATTCACATGAACTTACACAAACCAAACAATAAGTTAATTAATGCATAGTTGGAACACTTTTGGTGCATGGACGAACCACGGGCAAAAAGAGACTCATAAGATTCATCACGACCCAAACTTGGGGGAAGCCACCACCTTCCCCCTTATAGTATTATTTGTGCTTGGCCACATCCCCTACATCCAAATATAATTTTGTTTCGGGACTCCCAAGTTCGGAGTCCCAAAATTTTCAAAATGGGGACTATCGCGACTTTGGGGGCCCATAACTTTTGTGTAAACATTTGATTGAGGTGAGGTCTGAAAAAAATTTGTAGCCTTCGTCAAGAGCTTTTCAATGATATGCAACATGCCACCTACATGTAAATAAATTAGGGCAATTCTCGACTTTTAATGGTCGGGAGTCAAATTGGCAGTTTAATTCTCAATCCTTCTTTTGGCCATAACTTATGTTTTAAGTATCCAAATGGATCATGCGAACCCATTTTAGACATCTACATCTCAAGATATTTTCAATGATATAAATAACTTTTCAATTCAATCATTTTTCACCCTTGTAATTGCCCTCTGAAAACTTGGGAATCCATCAAGATTCCAACTCCCAAAATGGGAGCCCACTTGGGAGTGTGTGGGTTCATTCCCTCACATTCTCCTACACTTCGAGAGTATAAAATGTGATTCCCGGGCTTCATTCTTGGCCTGCACCTTTGCAAACCCTTACCTTGGTCATGAGCCCAAGGTTAAGATTGTGACATAATTTTTGTTAATCAAGGAGGATAATTTCACATGATGGATTGAAAAAGCCTTGTCATGGTAGAGTAGCAAGAAGTCGGAATCAACATTGAAAGAGGAGAATGGAAATACAAACTAACGCCAAAATTCACTTAATGGATCAGTTGGTCATGACTATGGATGTGGAACCTTCATGGGGCCATGTTTGGACCCCTACTAAAAATGATGTTTTTCGGTATTAGGAAATTGTTGCACCCGCACCCAATATGTCAACCCTAGAGATAAAAACATTTCAACTTTAAAGGTTAATCAAAGATTTGGCAAAGTTTTTGAAAAAGGCTATTTTCAAAATTAACAATAATGACCAATCTTCAACAATGAATCTTTGCAGGGAGCATGACCCACATAAGATGATTTCGATAATGCTTATTTTTATTATCATTTCCATGCCCATTAGCCAAATATGCACTTTTTGTAAAGGTCCCACACACATAGTAGGAAATTACCCACATAGATCCAACCAAGTACCAGTTTTTGTGATTGAATTGATTTTTGGTACCACCAACTTGCCATCTCAATTAACTCCCAGATTTTAACTAACCAAGTTCTTGTAATACCTAAGCGTACCCCTTCTTTCACAATTGCCCCAAGTTACCCTATTATTAAATTGTCGAGCAACTAGTATTTGACAATGAATCCTATCAGAAATAGTTTTTTACTAGCTTACATTGGGTACCATGGACCATTTTATGCAAGCAACGACAATATTCCCAACCAATGGACAATGATTTTTAATCCTTATTACCAAGAAAGCCTCCACTTAATTTCTCCAACACACCACGACATGTGGCATACCCATTCCCAAATATGGTATCTATCAGAATTGCCACAACTAAAGGAAGTCAAGGTGTCCAAGCATTTGTGATGATTCCGTTAGTATCTATTCCTATTGGCAAGTTTTCTACCAAAAATCCAATGCCCTATTTCCGACCGCCCACACAAAACCCCCCATCAAGATTCAATAATTTTGGAGGTGGGATACCTATAGGAGGCGGTGGTAGTCCTTTTCATGGGAATGGAGGACCACTGGGGGGGGGGGCG
>Ga0209208_10001980_pt1 | contig 29195 bp, 24 predicted proteins | sample S1TSphfallax_3_FD_187694 | JGI IMG/M metagenome (GOLD analysis project Ga0209208, IMG submission 187694) | Host-associated microbial communities from peat moss isolated from Minnesota, USA - S1T2_Fd - Sphagnum fallax MG (SPAdes) (version 2) | ecosystem: Host-associated > Plants > Peat moss >...
AAACGACCCCCCCCCCCCACTTTAGGGGGCCATAACTTTCTCACCTCCAATTCATTTTTGACAAATTTTTGTGCGAAAGATGTGCCAAAAGGAAAGTTCCATCTAATCTTTAGACACCATAAACAATGGGGCCATCCCGCAAAAATAGGGAACAAACCCTACTTGAAGTGAACATTCATGGGCTATTCTACCCTAATATAGGAAAAAAAGTTGAAAATTGTTGAATAATATGGCAGACAATCATTATGTCTTATGCTTTTGAAATGTTATCATTATTTACACCCAATAGTAGAATCTAAAGTTGGATGTGCATATCAAATAGTAAATGCAAATTTCAATTTAGATAGTTTTGAACAAATCCTCAACATAGATGAACTAATGACAAAAATTGTCACCATAAAATTCTTGATTTTTAAATGTTACCAAATGGATACCAAAATAATGAATTGTCTTCTTCAATGGTGGGGAAAACACGAAACCATGTTTCCTACTATTGGTTTTTCGACTCACCAATCCTAAGGATCATATGATCACAAATTGAAATTGAAATGAGTTTTCTTTAACATGCATTTTTACCTTACAATATACCTTAGTACCTTGGCCAATTTGACACTAATTATATTATTTTAAAAAATGTTGAAAATTTCAAAATTCTTCCAAATCAAAAAATATTGTGAAGGATAATAATGAATATTTAAAAAATTCCATTTATTAAAATTCCATTTTTGAAATTAATTAATTATTCAACGAACATGTGTTGAAATGGCCAAGGTACTATGATATATAATAAAAAACCTACTTTTAAACGAAAGGTGTAAAAACCTCCCCTTCCAAGTGCCTTATGATTGGCATATGTTTGGGTTCATGATAATGTTGGCCTCAAGATTTATAGCAGGTAAAGCCCATGGGTGGGGGACCTTCCCAACATGTGAGGCCCTGACTACCATTACATGGTAAGCCCATTCTTTTGGGAATGTCTCTACTTCATGGCTTTTCTTTACATGTAAATAACTATTAGATTTCTTTTAGTGTGTCTGAGGTCACCACAAAGGATGACACCTTAGAGGGAATGTGGCGAAACCCTGCCAATCATAAATAAACCAAAGCACTCAAAAAAGGGGGAATTCAAGGAACAAAATGGAAGGATCCACGTCCAAGAAGACAAAAGAACCACCCAAGAGGATGAACCACAAAGGGAACATCAAGTTCCTGAACCCCTCCCCCCCCTCCTATCGCAAGAAGCATATCAAATGAGGAAAGGGTGTGACCATTATAGGGAAGGTTTCACATTTGAGGAAGCAACTTGTAAGGTGGCATCCTCTTATCTCAAATGAAATAAAAAATCTTAGTACTCGAAGATTTTGTAACAACTTGAAATTTGTTCAATACTTGTACTAGATTGGTATATTGAAATCAGAATTTAGAAGCAAGATTGTTCCAACTTCCAACCACTTGTGCTATCAATAATAATGGCTCAATATTTAATAATTTGGCTTAATGTTGTGGATTGTCACTTGTTGGTCTTACCAACTACATTAAGGACATTTAAAAACTTAATTTTCCTTCACTAGTGAAATGTGCCCGATATTGACAAATGCTTGAAAACTTGTTACGCATTGGTTCCATTTATTCATAAGGTCGCCTATTAGATTAGTTCTGAACTTGCATCTTATAAGCATTTGAGTAGAGATAGACATTAAATGACAATATGTTTGTTGACAATGTCCACTTTTTTCTAGCTTCTTGCTAATGTTTTTGACATCCTACCTCGAAAATGTGTCTAAATTTGATGAGTTTTTTTCCCAAAAAAATAAAATTTAACAATTGAATTTGCAATATAAAATTTCAAAAAATTGCCAAAGTTCGCACAATAGAAGAAGGCTAGTGATGAATGGTTTATTTGGTCTGCAAACTTTTCATTTTAGATTTCTAATTGGATATAAAATATGAACAAAAAAAAACTGTTTGGACTTGGGAGTCAGGATTTGTGGTTGCACTGCAAGTGTTTGTATTCACAATTGTTCACAATTCCACATTAAGTTGTGTTGAAAGTAATCAATTACAACAATTATAATAGGATTTAGTGGATTCAACGTTAGATGGATCCATGTGGTTACACCAGGGTCAAATGCAAAAAGCTGGTTGGGTAACCACTAACACACATTGCAATTACTACTACAGTGGTTAGAAAGTGACCAGCTTGGAAAGGAAGCATTCATCTTATGCAGCATAGGGTAGGGTGAGAAAACCATTTAAATCAATTTCATTGCAAATTAAAGTTTCCCCTTTTTTTCACAAAAGCTATAGGATGTTATGAAGGAGGTCAAGGAGATGAGCATGTTCCTATTACAAAATAAGGTGATGAGAGAATGGAATTTCACTAATTACGTACACTAATTTTTTTGCAAATGTCTCTTTTCCCTCATGTGCATGAGCTAAGTGCATTTAGATGATCAATGATGTGATGATGGCTTAGAATATAGTGCTAAATTAATGGTTTTTGTAAATTATTTAAAGATAATGCCAAAGTAGATGTGCTTAAATGAATTGCAAAAGTGATGTGCGCTAATGATGAGAATCAAATGAATGGATCATACCTATTTGTTTCAGGGTGGGTAAATTAAAATTCAATTAGGGTATCATTTTTATAACTGAATGTAAATCAATCTTGATTAAAGATGGGAAAAGGATAGGGTTGAAATTCAAACCCCAAGTTGATTCATGGATCTATAATGTTAAAAATTAAAAAATACTTGTATGGAAATTTTATTAGATCAGATTGGAAATAAAAGCTGAGTTTGAAGGATACTGATCCAAGGCTAAAATTGTATTTTGGTAATCCTACTATTAAAGAAGGTATTTTGTTTGTTTTGTTACATTGGGATCTCCCAAACCATGAGGCCCTGTCTGGTGTTTTTGGTTTTGCTGGAAAGCCTTGGATGAATAAGGGTGCACTGAGGTGACTTCCTAATGTTTTTAGACATGCTACGTAGGAATCATTGAAATTTGAGTGTTTTCATCACTAAAAATTCAACTAAAAATCAGAGAGCTAATTTTTAAGGGAAATTTGAGGTATACTTTTGATATTATTGGAAAGCTCTTGACGAGTACAACTGCACCAAGGTGATTTTGTAAAATTCAGACTAATGGCGCAAGAGTTATTGAATTTTCAGTAGTTTTTGTCATTGGATTATGATTTTTTATTAAAAAATTGGTCTCCGAATGAATTGGGATATATTGGTGATTGTGTGTCATGAATGTGAATGACAAATTATGAAATAAGTCATGGGATGTGAATATGATATAAATGGTATCAATCTAGAGACTGAATGTGAAATAAGAACTTAATTGGAAATGTTGTTTAAGGTATTAATGAATTGAAATGGGCTTTGGTGTGATGGCACATGAGAATGATGAAGTAGGGTTAAAAACCAAAACAAGAATTTATAAGAGATTCCAATTTTCTTGAAATTTAAATAATTGTTGATTTAAGTTTTGTACGCCTACAATGTTTTTGACCTGTGCAAATATAATTTCTGCAGATGCAATAATTATTAAGGAAGTTTCTTATAATTATATATAATTATGTAAAACCAAAAAAAGATTAAGATGGTTTGATTGTTATATCACTAGACTAGTTTAAGAGCCTTTTACGATTCATTAGGGGCTGAATATTATGTTTAAAAATCAATTACTGGAATATAGACGTTGGAATTTATAAATTGTTTATATAGCCAAGGGCTCCTGGGTTAAACTGAAATTTTGAAACCATGGTAATGAGGCGCCATATGGGGATTGATTAGAGTTACATTTTAAAATTAAAATAAATAAGTTTGATTTAGAGTATCATCAAATTTATTCAACAAATGCCATTAAATTGAGGAGTTATATTGGTCATAAGTACATATATAAGGCATAATCACACTAAACCAAGGGTTGAAGATGAAAGATGAATATGAGAACTTTTTGCATGTCAAGAATTCATGTTGTCACGGAAATTCAATATTAATGAAGGTTCATTTCCAAGCTGAACTTATTTATTCATTTAATTGCCATTATGTTGTTGGTTGTTAATAGACTTACTACTACCTATGGACCTTTTGCTATGGAATTTCAGGTGCATAGTGCACCCTAGTTTCCCACTAGGTGATTTGGCGTACCCATAAACACACACCGGGAGCAAGAATGAACCCCTAGGGCGCATGCCCCATAGTAGCCGCAGTGGATAGTTTTCGAGCATTCCGGATTATTTGTTAAACCGTGGTTCACTCTGAGACATTTCATAGTGTATTTGGAGGGCATTTAGATTCATGATTATCCCTCCTTTACAACGGGTACATACTAAATGGCCCGGGTGGGGGACATACCAAAAATGTGGGGTCAACTACTCAGGCCCCTTATTTTCAGAAGGCACCCTCTCCCCACCCTGGGGCTTTCCCCCTTAGGCCCTTTATTAACTAGTTCCAACTGTGGCGAAAATCCTCATTTAAAATAAATAAATCCAAGGAATATGATCTTTAAAACCCTTGGTTTATTACAAATAGCCATATTTTTGCATTAGGTTCCTGTATGTAGCTAATAATACACATGGATGCTCGAATTTTGTTAACTTTTTAATCTGGTTTATGGCCAAATTTGAATCAATCTTCATGTGGATGATTGTCACTTTGGCTACATCTCTCTATATATATAAATTTAAAAACACACACACGCACACACACAAACTGAGAGGTGGGGAGGGGGAACGGGATGTGTCAAGTGTGAAATTTTCTGATTTTAAAGAAACAGCTTTTGGTGGAATGTCAGACTGATATCTGGGAAGAAGTCGAATAAGACAATCATAAAAAATGAATGTTGTTGCCATGCCATGCTATGAATCACAGGCTTACTTATCAAAACAAGGGGTGTGTCACACTGTGGCCTTGCCATTTACATTTAAAAGTATCTTAAGGCAAGCAAAGAAGTATGGAAATTCAAATGTTTCACCATTCAAAAATATAATCTTCAAAAAAATCCTCTAAAAGAAACCAGAATCCTTCAAGATATTAACTCTATATCTAATCTCAAGTTTCAACACCAGCCAAAATATCATCTTTCAAAAGTCCCGGTATAAAAATAGACCTACTACCTAGGGGCCAAAATCCCTCGAGCTACTACACTCTATAATGAATCTAAACACAATACCTTTGCCTACCAAAGCAAAGCCAACAAATAAAAATCTGTCACAGGTTTTTCTGCATTAATAACAACATCACCAGAACTCAAACACCACCTTGTGTGCCTATTATCACCAAAGTAAACAAGCAAATAACTACTACAAGTGATGCTACTCATTTCACCCCCACATTTAGCCCCACCACCTTCTCACCCCTTTAAACAGAACCAGTGATTTTTTTCCAAAATTTTTGTCATTTTTACAATTGAAATTTGGATGGTTTTTTGGAGGATTGTGTTTTTTCTATTGCACATTCCACTACTTTTGTTAAATTTCAGGAAAAATTGCCAAATTTTCGATATCACAATTTAAAAACTCATGAATAGAACCGAAGGAAAAAACAAAGGAAAACAAAAACCAACTGAAACTGAATGGATGATAGAAAGAGAGAGAGAAGGGTCCCCGCCTCTTGCCCCCACCCCTCCACACTCCCACAAGACTTCCGACCTGCGCCCGACTCTCAACTCACCCTCGACTCCAGATCCATGACCCGAGAATCCGAACTCACCCCCAGCCTCCTAAATTTTAAAAAATAGGAATTCAAAGAGAAGAAATAGCCATGCGCCTTTAGGGCAGCTGAAAGAAAAAACGTTGAGTTTAATAATATTGACCTGCCCCATTAGTACCTACTGGAAAGAGATGGACTCCCCGTGGCAGGTAAATGTAGTTAAAAGAGTTGGCCATGAATGAAGAAGAAGAAGAAGGTTTGGTTTTTTTCTTTTCTTCTCTTTTTTAATCCGTAGGTACCTACTACCTACCTACCAGCTCTTTCTTTGGCTGGATATATATATCCAAAAAGCGAAACTAAGAATTTAAAAGGTGTAAAATAAGTGGTTTTTGAGTTTTTCAATAGCCATGATTCGACCAAAATTTAAGAAAAACTTCCAGATTTCTATAAATGGTAGCTAGCCAAAAATAAAGAAAGTTTGCTTAAAAGATTTTATATTCATATTTTACTTGTAGCCAGATTTTGCTAAATCTTCATCTGGATGATCACCACTTTGGCTATATCCGAAAATTGAAAAAAAAAAAACATTGCTAGGTACTTAGTACCTAGCAGTACCAGAGTTATTCTTGTCAATTTTGTTATGTAGCCAAAGTGGGAACAACCCACAAGAAGATTTAGCCAGATTTGGATACAAGCTAAATATGAAAATAAGATTTTAAAAACATCCTTGTATATTTTTGGCTACATATGTGAACCACGTATGGAAATCTGGCTTTTTGTTTAAAAATGGTTGAATTATGGCTGTTGAAATCCTCAAAATGCACTTGATTTTAGCACTTCTTAAGTTTTAGTTTCACTTTTTGTACATATATATATTTCGAGCCAAAAAAAGGCTGGTAGGTACCTACCTACCTAGGTCCTATTTAGTTTTTTTTTCTATTCTTTATTTTTTAAACTACGTTTACGGCCGGTCAAAGCGCATGGTCCCATTTGATTGGGGCGCTTTTCGAAGAGGCCGGTTGTCGTCGCCGTCGTGGTAGCGCAGAGCCCGGCCGTCGTCGTGGTCGGGGAGTGCACTTTTCCTGCACCTTCCGCTCTTTTCCTGCTGCTGCTGCACCTGTCGTCTTTCTCTTCTCTTTCCTTCTGATCTACTACTACCCACAACACAACAACACTTCCCGTTTTTCTGTTTCTCTTTTGTGTGTGTGTGTGTGTGTGTTTTTTTGGGCCCATTGGTGTATCTGCTTTTGTCGTTTTTGTTTTTGTTCCCCTTTTGCTGCCGAAGAGAGGGACTCACTCGATTTGTGTCTGCATTCCTTTCGTATTCTTTCCATTTTCTGTTTGTGTGTGTGTGTGTGTTTTCTTTTTTTCTTTTCTCTCATAGATTTTTCATTTGACACACTCTTCTTCTCTTGCGCCCTCTGTTTTGCTTCTCTCTGTTTTGTATTGATACCGTAGTTGTGGTGACGGAGGGTTTTGTCGTTGTTCTAAGTACTCTTCTTTTTTTTGAGGAGACGTCCGATTTGGTGTGTTTGCTTAGTCAGGAGACAAAGAAGAGGAAGTAGTAGCAGCAGAAGGAGGAGAAGAAGAGGGGGATGAAGAAGAGGAAGTGTATGTTTTCTTGAGCAATCTCGGGAAATGACGAGCAGAAATTTGATTGTGCATCTGTGTCTCTATGATCGATGCTATTACATTTCAAGCTGTGAGAGTCCCTCTGTGCGTGGTGGTAGTAGTGGAGCAGCGCTGATGCATGTAGAGCACGCTTTTTTCCTGGTCTGTAGATTTTTTGCAAGCTTATAGAGATTTTTTGTCGCTCTTTCCTTGCTCGCTCGTCGTGGCTTTTTGTTTTGGTTTTGGTTTTGTTTGTTAAGTTGTTAGCATCAGCATCATCAGCTTCCCTCGCAGATTTTGCATTTCCTCCATATGCATCGGAAAGTCTTTCTAAGTGCAAGCAGATCGGTTGCACAACACCACCACCACCAAGGCAGAAGAAGAAGAAGAAGAATGGTGTGGTCTGCCAAAGTAGTATGCGGAAGAAGAAGACTTCAACCAGTTTGAGTTCTTCGGCGGCGCCCTCCCTCCCTCCGTCCCTTGCTCCCTTACCATGATGGAAAGAGGGCGAGACGGCCGCCGCAGTGGTGCAGACCGTCATATTGCTGCACCTCGCCGTCCTCGCACGAGCGGATTTAAAGACTCCGCTGCCGCCGCCGTCGCAGGTTGAGCCTTGTTACACACAAAAAACACCACAGCCGATGATTTTTGTTGGAAAACAGAGAAGCAGAGCAGAACATCATGATCATCATGATCCACTTGTCGTCGACATGCGCGCACTGCCGGAAAAAGCTCCCTTGATAGATATGAAATTGCTGCTGCAGGCGTCTGTCTGACTGTTTGGGGTTGCTGGGGTTGGTTTGTTGTCTCTGTTGTTGTTGCTGTTGTTGTTTTTTCCGATACCAGTTGGTGAGGATGGCGGCGATGACACCAACACCATGGATGATGTTCTTCTTCACAACGCAAGATTACGCGAACGATCTAAGAAGGATAATACCACCAGCAGCAACAACAACATCAACAGTAGTAGTCTTCTGATGATGTCTTCTGGGAAACAACAACAGCGATTGGTGGTTTCTCCCAGCAGTTTAGTTTCCATTCGTCGCATTAAGAGGAAGCGGCAAGGATTGCATGAAATCCAAGCAACCCAATTGCGCAGTCACCTTCCTGATGAGGTAGAGGAAACAACAACTCCCACCACCATCACCCATGATTCGGAAATGGGCGGTTCTGAAGAAGAAGACGACGACGACGATGATCTCCCGCCTCCTGCCCCAATTCCTCGCCGCCCTGTGAAAGCAAGGCCACAAGGGAAGCTTGAGGAAATCATCAGCATGAGGAGGAATGATCTTCCAACTGTGCCCAGAAAGGCACGCTCAGGTGGGTGGGTGTTGTGTCTAGACTAGGGTCTCTAAGTTTGCTCTCATTCCAAAGTTCGCACAAAGGTCCCATATGTAAAGTATACAAATTCGTGTCCAAGCTTTTGGATGCCTGATTGACCGACCGACTGACTAACTGCAGCAGTTCTGAAGCAGCGAGCGCAGGAATCACCACCACCCCTGCCTCCACCAACAGTCGCTCCAGAGATTGTGCCTCACCGACCACCCCCATCAGTAGTTGCTTCTTCTTCTCCCAACACTCCTGCACCATCCAGCACTCTTTCATCATCCTCAGGCATTTTTGCTCTGAAGCCGAGAAGAAGAACAGTGGTACAATTCTTATCTGTCACTCTTCTTCTCCACCTTCTTCTTCTTCTCCTTCTTCCTAGTCACATATCTTCTCATGGCCTTTGGTTGGTGGAGATGTATTATTACTGATTGCATTTCTGCATTTTGTATGTTCTCCTGCAGAAACCAAGTGGATCGAATCCTAAGGCCACAAAGCTGCTCAAGGTAAACAAGGAAGTCCTTCCTTCAGTGTCTGAATCTTCTTCTCATGTGATATATTGCAGTTTGATGAAGAGTGTTTGGGGGAATAGCTGAAACCATTTGGCATCTGTAGCTTCTTTGGCGAGGGTGAGTTCAAAGAAACTCATACAAGATAGGGTTCAACCAATGTCTTGATGTCCAACCAGGTGTCTACATGGACAGTATCAGAGGAGGTTGAAGTGGCAGAGGCCTTATTTGATCTTGCAAGAATGATCCCATCTCCTTCTGCATTGGACCGGAGGATGGACTCAAAACCTGAATACAAATCAGAGGCAAAGTCATATTCTTCTGCATCAGTGCAGATCACATCTCCTGTGGCTCAACCTTCCAATGGAACTGCTACTCCTCCCTTACTTGCACCAGTTGCTAATACTACATTTACAGTGCCATTGGGAGCTTCACCACCACCAGCTGCATCCCCTGTTCTCCCTCCCTCTCCTTCATCTGCCGCTGCTCTGCCCCCTGAAGAGGGTAATGTCCTTTTCCTTCTAATCAACCTTATGCCTGTTCACTGTCAAAAGGGACTTTCCACAAATGCTCTTCTTGCTGAATTTCAGTTTCCCACCTTGCTAAGTAGTGAACTGTTTGGGGTTGGGACTGCTTTCATTTGCGCCACATTATATCTTGGTGTTGCCCAAGTCTTTCAACCATGCAGAGGAGGTCATTCTTGACTACTTCCAAGCTTGCAATGGAAAGAGTTATTCTAGACCTTATAATTGTGATGGTGGTTGTCACAGCAGCTCCAAAGAGGAAACGGCCTCAAGTTAGGACTTGCCCAGAAGAGGGAGTGCTGCCTCTACAAGCTCATTTAGTTGCAAGCACTGCTAATGTAACATTCTCAAATCTTCCTGGTGTGGTAGCTGCTCCTGAATCTAGAGAGCTTGACCAAGTTGAAGAGCAACACCTTGTAGGTATTGCAGAAGAAGAGGGAACTGTGAAAAATGAAGCAACTGGCAATAGGAGCAGTCCAACACCTGCTCCCAGTAGTCCTGGAGGGACACCAGTCCTGTCAGTATCAACTGTATCAATACAACCTGACATTACAGGGGAAAATAAACATGAGACGCCTGAGAAGAAAAATGCCAAAGGAGATGTGGCCATTACTTCATCATCTAATGAGAAAAACTTGAGCTATGTACTGCTACCCTTTGATGGAAATCCTGAACCTGCCAAATTGGCAGCTGCAATATCAGACATCCAGGAGGTGGATGCAGGAACCATCAGCAGTCCTCTCCTTAGTGATTCAGCAAAACAATTGGATGTTGTAAAGAGGTTAGTGATGATGATTGTATGCCTGTGTGCATTGATTTGCCTTCAAGATGCATTCTAGTTGTGCTACTCTGTGCACATGATGGTTAAGGAACCTTCTGTTTTTGTTCTGACTGAATGGAGATCCAAATGTGTGTTTCTTTAGATCTGTGCAACTAACTCCTGAAGGTGAGCTTGATCAAGTCAACAAATTCGACATTGATTTGATGGTGAGTTATGCTTCATCCTCTTGCTTCCTTTGTAGAAGTCTATTTTTCCTTTCATGTGGCATATAAGCTTGCTTCACATGTCTGAGAAGGCTTTTGTTTCTCTGCAGGCGCCACCAACAAAGGCAGCTGCAGTGTCTTTGGTCCATGAGAGGAACAATGGTGTTGCTGGAGTACCAGTAGACAAAGGGCAAGAAAGACCTCTGGTATGCCAACAACTCCTGACTTTAGTGTACAGTCTGGTGCATTTCAGATACTTTGCAAGGCATTTCTGTTCTCTTTGTGAAATGATGTTGCTTGTTGATTGTAACTATCTGATTGTGCAAATTTCTTTCCTTATCCAGGTGGATTTGAGTGTCCTTTCTCCAGTTGGAAGTGGATTGAGTGAAAAATACAAAGAGGCGAGGCAAGAGCAGCAAGACAGAGAAGAGACACATAGAGAGATGAAAAGGGAGCAAAGAAGTGAGGATAGAGAGAGAACTGATTTAAGCAAACCTCCACCACAACAGTCAAGTAAAGGTGTTAAGCCTGAGTCGACACTGCCAAAATCTGAAAAAGCTTGTGAGTTGCTTCAAACTCAAACTGGTAATAGTTTTTTAGTATGGTTTGAGGTTTGAATTTGCTTGATGAACTTTGCTGTCACACATTCTAAATTTTTAAATTTCAGGATTTAAGTGGAGAATCTGGATGTCAGCTGCCTCAATGGTCTGATTGTGTGCAGTGGTGTCCTCTCTTCTGGCTTCATCAGCAGCTTCACCCATTTCTCCAGGAATGACTGGTTGGCCAGGAGCTATGTCCTCTCTTGGGTAAGTTGTGGTGGTTTGCTTCTTGTTGCAGTCTCTTCTTAACCTCTGTTTTGCATTTTTCTTGCTTCAGCACAGCAGCTCCTATATTGAGATGTGCTTGCTATCATGCAGTTACTTCCCAGTAGCAACAGCTGCTGCAGCTGCAGCTTCCATGACTGGTTCTTCTTCAGTAGATAAAAACCCACAACCAAGGGTAAATTCTTGCCCTACATTTTCTTCTGCACTCAGATTTTGAGCTTTTGAAGAGCAATGTAAATAAAGCAGTTTGCAATTGCATGGGCTGGAGCTTTTGTGGGGGTTTTTTGTTGGGTTATACTATTTAATTATTGACTTTGTATATAAGTTCTCAGCCCTTGACAAAGGGATGTGTTGATGCAGGTATCTCCTTTCTCAAGCATTCCACCACAACAGCCATGGAAGCGCTGTGCATCTCATGTCTGGATTGCACATTTCATTGATGCACAGCAGCAGGTCAACCGACATCCTTTCTTTGTTGCAGGACTTTATGGAGCAAAGTCTTACAACCAAAATATGTCACTTCTGCCCCCTGGGGCTCTCTATGGAAGTAGTGGCGGGGCTGCCCAGGTGCCTGCTGTTCCAGGGTCTCCTATGAGCTCTGCTATTGCACTTGGTGTAGGTCTTGGAGTGGGGGAAGGAGCTTTGGGTGCAACTACTATCTCAGCAGCCAAAGATAGGGAGAGGGAGATGATAGCAGCAGCCACCTTCATGGAAGTTTTTAGCCGGAATGCAGTTCTGCAACAGCAGCAGCCAATTCTCTCCTTGCAGGTTTGATTTGGACTTTTGTAAACATTTGGATTTGGACATCCTTGTAGATGCTGTGGTCCTCTCACAGTCTTGCTTTCTCATGATCCTGATGGATAATTGTAACAAGCTGCTCTTGTTTCATGAATCTGCTGCAGTGATATCCTCTGAGGTTGTGTATATTCTGACACTGATCATGAAATGCCTTCTGCAAAGTTTTACTGATACTATGGGAGTAGCTTTGTATGCAGCCAGGAGCTGTATTTGGATCTTCTGGGATGCAACCTGGAACCATTATGATGGCTAGCAGTGGTTTGAGTGCTGAAGTTGTCAGTGGTATTGCTGATGGTGGTGCAAATATGGGAAACCCAGCATTGCCAGGAATCAGCTCAGGGCCAGGAAGAGGCTCTCTAATGGCTGGGAGTCTTGGTCCAGCTGGGGGACCTGGGATTGTGGCAAGCAACCGGGTTGTTGCTGCTGCTAATGCTGCTGCAATACATGAACAGTGTTTGCATGTGATGAAGCAGAACCTGGGGTCACCATACCATCAGTATCTGAGCTCCCATTTTGGTCCAACCTTCAATGGTCCTCCTGCAAACATGGGGACCGAACAGGTGGTGACACTTTCAATCCTCTTTAGTTGAAGTTTCTTTTTCCTTATAGCAGCTCTTAACTTGTGAGCTATTCCTCAATAACTATTTGACCTTGGGTTGTCTGATGTCCAGGCTGCAGCACAGTTCTTCGCTGGTGTGCCTTTCTTTGGGCAGCAGTTAGTTTCACCTTCACAACAGTCTGCACATCAAACATCACTTGTTGCAAGTGGTGGTGGACCCATGACTCCCCAGAATCAACAACAACAGGGGGTGCACAGATTCCCACCCACAGGATCTCCACATCCACAACAGTGTCCTTTGCAAACCCCATCCCATTCCCCTTCACAGTACCAAGTTCAATCTCAGTCTGACAGAGATGGTTGGGATGGGCCTTCTGGAGAAGACAGTGGCTCTGTGGTTGAGAGCAAGTTCCCAATCTTACACAGGCATCCATATAGTCAGGGGTCAGCCAGTGTTGCTAATGTGAGCATTCCCCCGGCTGCAGTCCAGACTCAGCCCTCACATCAGGATTTCAGTATTTTTGCAGCATTAGGGAAGCAAAATAATCGGGAGCACCAACAGCAACAGCAGCATGCTGCTGCACAGCAACTTCAAGTGTCTCAACCACAGCCTTCTCTATCCTCTCACCAACACCAACAACAGCAAGGTGCTGCACAACATTCGCAAATCAAGTTAAAAGGACTTGATCCTCAGTCCTCTCAGGCATTCTCAGCCATGACAATGGCAGCTGCAATGAACAGAGGTCCTGTTGGTCCTGGACCATTGGGACTTGCACCAGTGGCTGCAGTAATGGCACCCCAGGGGCATGCTGTGCTGCAGAGCATGGTTGATGCTGTGTGCATCCATCCACGCCAATCTCCTCATCACTCATCAGGCTCTGGTGCTCCTCACCCATCTCCGATTCACCAGCAGCAACAGCAGATGCAGCAACTCCAATTCCAGCAGCAACAGCAGCAGCATAGAACTGTACAGATGCAAAGAGGACCAATGGGTGTTGAAGAGGGGCACACAGTTGCAGATGCCAGCAACCATACTAGTAACACTGGTGCCAGGCGGGAGCGAGACCCTGGGCAGGACAGGAAGATGAGTGTAAAACGACCAATTGGTTCATCCTCTCCATTGTCTCGTGTTGACTTCAACACCACACCAACAAGGGGGAATACTCACAATGAGACACCAACATTGAATTCAACTGCAGCCACAAGTGCAATCATGTCCACCCATCCAACTGGCCACATTGCTAAAGGTGGTGTGCCACCACCTGTTGCACAGGCAATTCAAGCCCCGAAGCAATCAATGGTCCACACAAAAGGAAGACCAGGTGCAAATACTGCAAGCACAGCTGCCTTGAATCAGTCAAACATGGTCTCGTATGCTGATAATGGTCTTCCAGCAGCTCCTTCATTGACTGCAAAGGTATCTGTGCCTGGGTTATCTCTAGCAGGGCAGACTGCCATATCTGCCAGCAATGGAGCAAGGCAGACTCCAATTGCACAGCACCCATGCCTGAATCCTTCACAGAGGACCTCAATGGGTATGAATCCAACTTCTCCAGGAACTGACCCAAAGGTGGTGCTTGCTGCTGCCATGGCAAAGGTGCAAAAAACAGAATCTAAGCTGCAACAGTCTCTCTTGCCACAAGTGGCTCTAGACACAGTGTCAGTGTCTCAGATATCCTCTGCAGTTTCAGGTTCTCCTATAACTTCAAGTACTTCAGCACTATCCCCTCTACCAGCTGGGTCAAAGCCATCAGCAGCAGATGGGGCCAAACAGGGCTCATTTGGGAAAGGTTCTTCCTCCTTTCCAATGGCACAAACGTCAGTTGGGGCTATGCCAGGCAATTGGGCTTTGTCTCCTGCGCTTTCCCAGCACATCATTCTTGGACACAGTCACAGTCCCAGTCCCAGTTCGAGTCTTGGAAACAAAAGCTTGTCAGCAAAACTGCCTCAGCAGCAGCAGCAGTATCCACAGCCCTCGCAGATGCACAAACAGCAAAATCCCCAACAACAGCAGCAATTTACAAACTCACAGTCTCAGCTGTTGCCATCACCTCCACCACAGCACCCTCAGCAGTTGTTGCAACAGCCACAGCATAGCCCACCCTTGACACAGGCACATCTGCAGCAGAATCCCACTCACCAACATCCAGTGCAACATTTGAACCAGGGACAGTCAGCACCAAGCAATATTGCAAATTCAGGCCAGAGCTCTATTTCAGAGGTCATAAATGATCTGCAGGCTACAAATGCAAGGCCAGCTCCATCTAACCTCTCAGCATCACCATTACCTGGATCTGGATCACAGAGGGGAAGCAGCAGTTCAGCTGCTGCTGTTTTGCATCCTCAGTGTAGTTCATTGCAGGGTATGGCATCCACTCCCCCAGTCATGCATCCAAGCATTTACCATAACAGCATTTCTTTTTACCTATACTCTGCTGCTGCTGTTGGCAGGGGTGGGAGGAAACCCACTGATGTGAAAACTTTAGGAGCTCGTTACACAAAACCATTCAGTTCTTAATCCATGGTGTTCTATCTATGGCACTGCATATTTTAGAATTGATTCAATTGTAATATACATATGCAATTGGTTTTTGCAGAATTAAACAGCCCAGAACAGCTTAACAGTGTGAGATCAATGAAAATTCCAGCATCTATGAGAACAGCTACTTCCCTACCAGCAGCTAGTCCATCTCCAATTCCTGAGCTGTCCTCTGTGCAACAAATTGGTAGCCCAACTCAAGGAAAGTCAAGCAGTGGGCAGTTTGTGACAGGAAGCAATCATGGTGACAAAATGTTGTCTCAAAGCTCTTTGATGCAACCAGTGACCCCTTCCTCTACTATCAATGGTTCATCAAATCACCCAGCAAATAACAATATCTCAAATGGACGCATTGGGTCAGATGTGCAGCCACCTACAATTGTGGTTGGTAGTTCCACAGCAGTTCAACAAGGAAATGTGAATTCATTTCAAATGCATCCACCATCGTCTCTCTCAATGGTGACCGAAAGTGTTGTGTCAACAGGACCCTTGGCTAGTGCTGTGTAACCATAGAATTGTCAATTATTACTTTGTCAGTGGATATGGCACCAGAGACACATAGCATTACAAATTCTTCTTTGTTGCTGTTAATTAGATAAGGTAGGCACAGAGACCACTTCACCCTACTGTGCCAGCTGCTCTCCAGATGGGTCAGTATTTTGAGGGAAGGTCTTCTGATTTCTCAGAGCATACAGGGAAGTGGTGCTTGGAAGTTGTGACATAAAGGTAGCCTTATTTCCTCTCCTTGAACATGAGTCAGAATTTTTTTGGTCTTGCATCTTATCTGCCTTATGGAATCCATTAGTCTATAGCATGGAGTCTGTTCAACCCTGTAGACGCTCTGTGTGCTTATCTTACAGTGAAGTGTGTACCTGCAAGATTGCTGACAGATGTTGTACATGGGAGAAAAGAATGGGAATTTACAAGTCTGTGTGTTGTTTGCAGATGGGAGGTCCATCAGAGTTGCAGCCCTATCACAGCAGATGTCTAAGGTGCTGGTGGATCTAGAGCAAATTGAACTGAGGTTTGCTTTGCTTATTTACATAGACACAGCTTTTTGTAGCTGAGAGACTGTTGCAGCTGTGCAGGGACATGATTGTAGGATTCTAATCCATGCTTCTGATGAAGGCATCACCTTTACACAAACCCATTTCTCTGTATTATGTGGGCTTTAAGCCCTTCTGTGAGCTTGAGCCAGCCTGTTGTCATTAAGAGAACATGTGTTTGTGTCCTTTGATTAGGTCAACCTGCCAGTTATCAGAATGTCATTGTGGCAGATAGATTTGAAGCCATGGGGATGCTGAGGAGGTCGGTTGTTGAAGTGTTCGTTCCATAGTCACCCAACTTTTGATTACATTGTAGTTTGCAGACAAAATGGGTGAGAATTTTGAACTTGGTGGATGCTATTCAGTAGTTTATAAATCAACAATTTCATCTCTTTCAAAAGCTTCTTCAAATTGTTCCAACTCCTCTTCTATGTCTGCATTTATCCCAATAAGTTTCAGAAGGTTAGGAGGGGATTTACAATCAACTTTACAATCATTATGTCAATTCTTGTTCACAATAATTAAATTTTCTAAGTTTTTGGATTGTAGACATCTTCTCAAATTAGTGAGGATTCTAGTCAGGGAAAAGATCCTTTCAGTCTTTATTTGGGAACTAACAATTCTTTAAATCTAATAAGCAAGAAACCCAAATGTGGGAAACATGGCTTCATGTTTCTTCCCCATCGGCAAGGATATTTGATCTCCTACACATTCACATGATAATGTCAAAAAATCAATAGTTCTCTCTTAGTAAGTTTTTTAGCTAATTTAGTACTCCCTATTGTCATTTGAAAAATATGCAAATTGTTATTGTTTGGTAGCAAAATCATTATCAAATTCTATTGATGGATGCAATTGATAATAACATTTCATGAGCATAAGATATAATGACATTGTACCATATTGTTCAACAATTGTTACTCTTTGATTAGAACCAATGAAAAAAAACTAAGCAAAGATATTTAAATCTTGGGTCCAACATTAAGGCTAATATATTATGTGTTTTTCTTTCATCAAATTTCTTCAATGAAAGAAAACTATATGGAACTCCACAAACTTTTTTTCTATTGTTGGAAGCCAACAAATGAATTCAAATGCCACATCAAAATTATCTTCCATTAAGGTCTGAAAAGATGGTGCATTTTTTGGTTTCACTATCAATTTCAAGCTCATTAGAACAAAGGGCATCACTTAACAACCAATGTCCCTTATATTGGTTTAGATTACAAATAATTATAATAGGGGAAGGACAATCAACAACAATTTAACAAATATGCCATGTCAAAGGGGGTGGAATTTAGTTGTCATCCTAACTAAACTTTGCTTACTATAACAAAGCATTATAACATTCTTGAACTAAACTATTTTGCGAACAAACTTGCAAAAAAAAAGTAAAAATGATCAATATTTACATTGTAACAAGTTTTAACAAAAGTAATAATAAATATAGAAATATTAAAGTTTTGATGATAACCTTGTTTTAATTAGAGTGTTCAATTTTCTTTGAGGAAGATTTGAATCTACACAAGCCATGTTCCATTCTTGTCTGCCCTTCTTTAACTTTTTTGACCAAGTTGTACATTTGTGTAAGTCAGATTGGGCAGTTTTGATAGATACATATTTCAAACTTTTTCATTATTTGAAACATATTAACATGCCTTAGAGAATGCATGGCCAAAACAACTACCTTAAAAAAATTCTACCAAAATTAAAATATCACAACTTACAATAGACTTTAAAACTTTAGTCGTAATATTTAAATTAAATTCTTCATCTTTAACATAGGCAATGACTTTTTTTTCTCAAATCATACTTGCCTAACAAATCAATTAACTCTTTGGTTAATGCATGCTTAGAGATATCAAATGTTTCAAAAAGCCCAATTGCAATATGTTTTGGCTACCAATTAGCTTCCAAAAAAATAATAACAAGGGCAAAAATGTCATAAACCCCTTTTGATAGTCACAAATCAAAATTTGTTATTACATAATAACAATCTGCCAAAGCATGTAAAACATAATTGTTTATTTTTTTCCACCAACTCCGGCAAAATTTCTTTTGAATTTTTTTAAAAAAAAAGGCAAACAACCCTTGGACGTAAATGCAGACAATTTTTTTTTAACCATTGGCTTTCAACAATATGCATTCACAAATGGTTTCTAATAAATTTTCCATAACCTAGTTCTACTGCACATCATCTTTCTTATAAGAATCTTTGGCAACAAAAAAAAAAAAAAAAAATGGTTCCATTTACATGAAGTCTATTTTTTGTAGGTTGTCTTTCGTAAGGTTATTTTAAGAAATTGTTTTTTTTTCTTCAAATATTTTTGTAATCATATAATGGTCTACATAAACATGTTTTTTTGCAGTTATTCCCTTTGCACTATTATATAATATCAAACCTTTCCTCGCTTGTGTTTTAGCATTTGATATTAAAATTGGACTAACATAACAAAGAGTGCATATCATCAATTGAAAATAGTTAACGTCCATTAGCTTATTGTCATTTACACAATAAAATGAGCAACATAATGCATTTTTTAAATCATGTCTCCACTTTCTTTTTGAAGATGCAATTTTTCAAATTTTCCTTAATTCTTTCTTCCCCTTCATCTATATTAACATTTTTTTTAATTTGCAGATTTGGTTGAAATTCATACTCTTCTTCCATTACAACATCATTCTAATATATTTCGTCATTATTATTCATTGTGTTTTTATTTTGAAATGACTATTCCATTATCAATTTACAAGCTGAAATTATGCCAAAGGCTATTAGCAAGCAAATTTACAAAGGCGTTTACAATTTATAAGAACATTTACAAAGTGCATTTGCAAAAATGAAGTGCAATGAAAGATTAAAATGCAAGTTAGAATGTTAGAGTTGAATTCAATAAAAGAACAATCCTACAACCAAAAAATGAAAAACAAAAAATCAAAAGTTGAAACAAAAAAAACAAAGCTAACTCAACAACAAAAAAAATGCAAAAATAAAACAAAACAACAAAACTTTTGAATGAAAAAGGTTACATTATTTTCCTAAAATTCACCTCATACTCCAATCTCCAAGACCTACACATGGTAGGAGGGGGTGGGGTGGAGTACATCACCTCAACAACTAGTAGCAACACAAGGTGAGGAGTGACAACCCACAACAAGCAATAGCAACACAAGGGGAGTTGAGGTGAATACTTGAAGTAACAGCACAAGGCGGAAGCAACAAACCACAATGAATAACAACACAAGGTGAGGGAGACACACCACAATGAGCAATAATAACACAAGGCAAGGGAGACAAGTCATAACAAATAACAACAATGTAAAGCAAAGAACGATGAACCACAACAAACAATAGCAACACGAGGCAATGGACCACATCAAACAACAACAACGCAAAGCAATGAACCATAACAAGCAGCATCACTACAAGATAATGAACCACAATAAACAATAGTAGCGCAAGGTGTTGGACCACAACAAATAACAATAACATAAGCCAAAAAACGACAAACCATAGCAAGCAAAAACAATGCAAGGCAATGAATGACAATAAATAGCAACAATCCAAGGTGAGCAATGATGAACCATAGTAAACAACAATAGCGCAAGGCAACAAACCACAACAAGCAACATCAACACAAGGCAACGGACCACAACAAGTAGTAGCAACATTAGGAGACAAACCACAACAAGTAGGAGCAACACAAAGCGATAGAATAAAATGAACAAGAGCAGCACTAGGCAATGAATCACATCAAGTAAGAGCAGTGCAAGGTGATGAATCACAATAAATAGCTCCAATGCAAGATGAGGAATGATGTAAGGCGAAGAGCAAAGAGTATACATCATTTGCCTCAATTGTGACCAAAATAGTTGCATCTTAGTTGCATGTGACAATACATATACAATGGAGTCAAAGGATGAAATATATTTGTTGACTTTTTTTTCCATACAATACCCTTTGTCATTTGTGACTAATTTATCACATGTAACTTGTCTTGGGCAACTAAAGGGATTTTAGTTGCAAAATGTCTTTTGCAACTAAATTTTAGTTACAAAGATTAGTCGAAAATACATGTTTTTCTTCTAGTGTGTGTGCTCCACCTAATTACCTATATTTTAGCCTATAGGTAACCTAGTTATATAGGCTAGGGTAGGCCATTTATATACTTGATAAATCATCAATTGGTTAACTAGTTATTTACATGAAATACATTAATGAATGCGTAATTAAATAGTTAAATATTAATTATTACAAATATATTGTTGATAATATGTAATGAATTAAGTCAAATTTGTAAAGATTAATTATAATTTGGTTGTAATTATCAATCAACAATATATTACATTATAACTATCTTAATATTTTATATAATTCAAGGATTTATAATATGGTTGTAATTATTAATTATAATTAAATAACTATATATTAACTATTACTAATTTTTATTTTAAGTTAATTAACAAACATATTTACCTACCTTTTTATTTATTTACTTACTTAATTTATGTATCTTACATGGTTATTTAATAATAATGTTGAATGAATTAAAAGGCTTTAATGTTGTGTGGACATGAAAATGTTTCTCTCTTTGAAAAGTTTGTCCCATATTGTTTATCATCCTTTCGAAATGATGGGAAACATCATAAGCATCCAAGACATAAGAAATATTTTTAAAAGGAAGGTCATTTGGGATGAGCCAATTGAAAAGGCTCAACCTTAAAGGCCAAATTCAAAATGAAATAGAATTTTCCTACCTAGGTCATCTAAATGTAGGCTTAATTTAGGTTGTGTACATTTAAGCTTAGTAAAAGTCATAGCTTAGGTTGCCTTAGCTTACTTTATGTTTCTATACCTAGTTGCTAATTATTGGCTCCTAGACCTAGGCCTAAGAATTTAAGTCGTAGGTTCCTAAACATGGGGGGCTTAAGTACCTAATTTTAGGTCTAACCTAGGTTGTTTAGGTTATATCCATGTGGCACAGCCTAGTGGCCAATGTTTAAATGTCATGTGGCATAACCTAGTGGCCAATTTTTAAATGCCATGTGGCATAGCCTAGATGGCCAATGTTTAAATGCCATGTGCCTTAACTTGGGTGGCCATTATTTAAATGCCACGTGACACGTGCCTAAGTAAAATGGTGTTTGACTAGTCAAAAAATCACTTGATTGTTATATTGACCAATCAAAATGACTAGTAAAAAATGCCAACTTAGGCTTGGTCAAAAAGTACATGGCCTAGTCACAATGGACATGTTCAAAATGACTTGTTCAAAATGATTAAGAGGTTTTTTTTAAGCATATCCAAAATGGGTCTTTTTTTTACCAAAATTTATAGTTTAAGAAATTAAGAATTTTAGTAGTGTTTGTTTAAGTGGGGACTTAATTCTTGGAATGCATAGTGGTAAATCCTAATATTCTATTACGCTTTTAATTATAATTTTTTTATTCTTGTACCTATTTAGTTTCAGTTATACAAAATTTGTATTAAAAATCCAAAGATATTCTAAGATATCCTCCACAACAACATATATTCATAGTCTAAATATCCACACAGTTATGAATTTGTCAAAATGTTGCCATAGTTTACTACTCATATTGCTATGCTATGAAAAATAGAAAAACTAAACATATCTCGTAAAAAAAAATAACTTAAGAAAATAAAATCCAAGTTCATCGTTCCTCAACTTTCTATACTTCTAAAAACTATTATAATAACTCTTTCATTCCTCCTTTGTAAGTTTTTTTAGGATAGACCTTTTTAAAGCCTCATTCCTTCTCAACTTTCCTGCCTAAAGTACCATTTGAACTCCACCTCATTAGTCTTATTTTTTCCTACCATGTATCTACTGAACATGCCTTGTCCATCATATCTTATAATAGACATCACAACACCTAGTCCCTATGTTTATCCGGCTTGATTATTATTATATAGTCTTGTCCTTAACATTACCCCCCCTAAACTTCAAAATTTTTCCTCAAAATCTTGTTAAACGTATATGAACTAAAAGACTCCAAAAACTATAGAATAAACCATTCCTCATCCATGTTTACTTTGTAATTGTTTACTTTGTAATTGTACTACGTGATTCTACAAATTATTAATCCTTCATGACATGAATTTCTTCAATTTGTGGAGTTTACTACAATTGCTTGTGTTGTTGTAATTTTGTAATGGTCTATGTATGGCCATTATATCCCTCCTCCTATAAAGTTATTACTATTACAATTGTTGTAATAAATGAGGTAGTTAGAGAAACTTCTGCAGTTGTAACATAGTTTGGCAACTTATGTGTGAACATATGCCTGTTGTGCTTTTGTTTCTGTTGAAACTTCTTTTGAAACATGCCCTTCAACTTGTGTTATGGTCTGTTCATCCATAGCCTCCTATGTAGTATCTCCTCCCTTCAAATCTATAGGTGAGATTGATTAAACTTCTTGATCTTCTCCACTTGGGACTTACTTCATCTTGATTAAAATTTGAAGTATTGAAGTTGTCTTCAGGAGTTACAAAAGGTGATATATATTTGAATTTTGGATATTTTTCCTTATATGCTTCAAGCCTTCTTTTGGAGCTAGCTTCGTCTGCCTTATGCTCATCAAACAAGATTTGTAAATATGTTTGGAACATATTACGAATTAAGTTCCACCAAGTGTCAACATTAGATGCTTGCAATTGTAAGGACTTTTGCTTAATCTTTATTATTATTTTTTGCATTAGTAAATTATCATACTCCTTCAATCTATGCTTTGAATAAATATGGTTCCATAGTTGTGATTGAGTTCATAACTTTGTTGACCTTGTGGCATTGTGCTACAACTTTTGGATTGATCTATTACACACAACATGTGTTCTATCCTACTCCTTCACAACTTCATCCCCCTAATGCAAAGTAATCTAAAGCTTTTCCTTGAGTTTGAAAATTTCCATCTCCTGCACATGTACATGTTATTGGAGACTTTTCTTGTCTCATTGCAAGGCTGTAAATCTAATCTCCAGATTGTTTGTTTTTTTTCCAAGGCCCAATATTTAACATATTCTTTGTCCTAGTTTTATTTTAACAAATCCCTCTTTCCTTTTATTATTTCATACAATTGCATTTGCTACTCCATAGTGGCCTTCCTATGTTTCACCATAATAAGCTCCATTTGGAATTGGTTCAATTCTTTCTCCCTAACCTAAAATGTTTTCTAGATTTGAACTTCAGTTGCATGGATGTGATGTTATAAATATTGAACCTCCTATTGTGCAATTGCAACTTTACTCTCCAACTCTTGCTTTTCTGCTTCATTTTTTTCATATGTCAATTTGAATCTTAACAACTCAATTTTGGTTTGCTCCATCTTCCTATTGTAGTTTGTGTTAAGCAAGTAGGACGATTACATGGTTTTGGATGCACAAGGCATTTAGGATAGGGATTGATCATGGAACATTATAGGTTGAATTTTGAATTTTTATTGGTTTTGAATCATGATGATGTGACTTGGGACTGCCCAAAGATGGGAGATTTGGGGAAAAAGATTTCATATTTAGACACATAGTTGGGAAGAGTAAGAATAATTATAGGTGATTTTTAGGAGAAAACCACAAATTTCGTTTTGGTATACCACAAATTTTATGTTGTTGTTTTGCTTTCATTTCAACAAACATTGAATTTTGTTGTAATTATGATTCAGTTTTTAGTATAATAGAATAACATAGACTTCTGCAATGATTTCTATATCCATATTGTTGTGTGAATTTTTAGTAGTATCAAAATATAATGAAATGAATTCTAATATTGTTTCTAGAATTTTCTACATTGTATTCAAAAGTGTTAATTTTGGTTATATGAAATAACCATGAATTTTGTGTTTTAATGAATAGTAAAGTCAAGTGCGTTTATAATCAAGGCAAAAATTGTGAATGTGTGCATATTCTAGTGCAAATTTATTGTTACAATAATGTGGAATTATTTTGTAAGAATTAAATTCACTTCTACCATTTGGCGACCATCTTGTGGAGAATTTGTTTCTCCTTTTTTATATATAAAAACAAGAAGGTTTTCTACAATTGTTGTTGTTGTACCATAGATGTGTTCAAGTGAGTGATTTTGCCTTTCAATTTAAAACTTAAAGGGCTATGTTAAAAAGTATTATAAGTTTAAATGGTTAACACCATAAGGAGTGCAAAACGATCTACAAACTCTGAAGATGAAGAATTGTGAAGCAAGATGAATCAGATGGTGACCTAAAATTTATAGTGACAATTAGACTTGGAGGTAAATCGTCAAATCACTGAAAAACAAATAAAAGACAATCTTGAAAATGGAGACGAATATGTAGGGTGCATAAAAACCCCATATCAAAATCTAATGTTGGATATACAAGTTCTACGAATAGAAGAAAGACTTGTAGGGCACATCTCATTTCTAGCACAAAAAGTGGTACGGTGTGAGATATGGATTGGGAGTTTTCAAAGAAGGCATAATTACAAACAATGATTTCCATGGAGAAAGATGCAATCAACTACTCGTCCAAATGAGTGGGTGCGATATACTTTTCAATTGCAATTTATGGTTTAAAGTTGTAAATATTAAGATAAAACAAGCACTTCTGTAATATTTGATCAACTATATAAAATCTCAAGTCTAATGTCAATGACTAGCTAAGGAAAGGATATTACAAAAGGTATATAACCCATGTTTGTGTATCAATTTGCATCTCCAGATTAATATGAACTAGTGGAAAATTAAAATGTGGAAGAAAACACTAATATCAATGTGCTTGAGGAGACCAAGGAAAATTACCTACAATCATCTAAATATGCAAAGGCATAGGTGAATGTGTTGGATGAAGTACCATAGTCGTACTCACATTAAAGAAATCCAGAATTGGATCAAATAAGGTACATAGCTAAAACACATGATCATGAATATTTGGATTCGAAGGTAATCTAATTATTTTTAAGAGTTTGTGCATTCTATGAAGAAGAAAGACATGCAATTATGGATTGTCCTTTTGTGCCTTTCCACATCATAGCAGGTATGGTTAGACATGTGGAATTACAAAATTTGACAAGAGTATTAATGGATCAACCACAAAAACATGAACCAAGAATTCTTGTGGTCCATAATAGATTGAGAGGCATGGAGTTGGGAAGCCAATTAGAACCATAAAGTTGATAGATTCATCCATCCATTCATTCTAGGAACATAAAACCAAAGGTGTATTCACATCCACATTCTGCACCATAGAGGATACTAATGGGTAACCACAAAATGGAACATTATTGACCTCAAGTCAACATAGCTTCACTAAGAATGTTAGAAGCAGTAGTTGTTGAAACTCAAAGACAACTTATTGGAGTAGGGGTTATTCAATCACTTAATGCAATTATAACAACCATAGGAGTGGAAACGGTTATTATGCCCACAGATGTTGTCGAAAGGGGAAGGGTTATTGGATTTGCAACAAATTTAGGTTGTGGATTGGGTGGATTCTTAATGAAAGGGAATTTGAATAAAAGTTCAAAATTACCAATTAAAAACATTAGAATTGTTGGGACACCAAAAATGGTGTTAACTAATCCAATAATGACTACTCGTGTACACAAAACCACAAACCAACCATTGATGAACTCCATAATTGCTAGAAGGTACAAAAGTATAAATGCTAAAAATCCAAAAGGAGGGTATGAATACCATTTTTCATAACTCAAGAAATTGATGACCACAAAAATAGCCATTTTGTGAAGCCAAATAAGGTAGCTCCTAAATATCTTGATTTCAAAATAGATGTTAACCCAGATTTGTAAAAGTGAAATTTAATTCTTGCAAAATTATTCCACATTACTGCAACAACATATTTGCATTTCACATGCATACATTTACTAGTTCTACCTTGATTATCAACACACTTAACATTACCATTCATTAAAACACCGAATTCATGGTTATTTCATATAACCTGAATTTGCATTTCAGAATACATTATAAAAACTCTAAGAACAAGATTATAATTCATTTCATCATATTTTAATACTACAAAAAATTCACACAAAAATATGAACATAAAATTCATGACAAAAGTATGTGCTTATTTATATTACTAAAAACATGAATCAAAATTAGAACAAAATCCCATGTTTTGTTGAAATGAAATCAAAACAACAAATAAAATTTGTGGTATATCAAAACAAAATATGTGGGTTTTCTACTACAAAGTACCTATAACTCTTCTCATTTTTCCCAAAACTGTGTTTTGGAATCATCCTCCTCTTCCCCATATCTTCCTTCTTTGGGTAATCCCAAGTCATATCATCATGATTCAAAACCAACAAGAATTCAAAATTCAAAACTATAATGTTCCATGAACAATGCGTATCCTAAATGTTTCGTTCATCCAAATCATCCTACCCCCTTAACATATATGTTCATGTTAGAATGTTCAATTTTGTAGTGAAAGCAAATGCAAAAACTTCTGAAGAATATATCATCAATGTGTTTAACTATACACTAAAAGATATGGCATCGGCCTAATGCCACAATTACATGTTAAAAAAAATTTATTGTATTTTTTTAGAGCTTACACATGCATTTTGAAAATGTCATTGGAAGATTCATAATGACAAGTAAATATACATGGAACTAAAGAACATGAAGTAGGAGGAGACTAAGAGGGTTGAGGTTTACTATGAGTGGATTCAGAAGCCGGTTCATGGTTTACAAGTAATGTGAGGAATTCTTCCACACCTTCCACATGAAAATATGCACTCACAAAACCCACTTGGGGGTGGAACTACGATGTAATTGTATTTTAACAAGTTAAGGTGGTTCAATGAAATGCAAAGGAGTTCATTAAGAATTTAATGCGTTGTGTCCATTTGAAAGGTACCAAGACATTGTGGGAGAATCAAACTCACCATGATAGAAGGTGAAGGAGCCCTACGTTGATGTTTAATCCAAGTTCATGCTTGATGGTTGACCCCCTTCGTTCCATCCGTTATAATATTTTTATACAACTTCCTAATCTAACATGCATTAGAAATTCAAAAAGCTAATCTTTTAAGGAGAAATGGTACAAAATTTTATAAGTTTTTAGTTTTTAAATCAAGAGTTATGCCTAAAACTAAAACTATTTTGACTAGACTAAAAAAAAAACAGACAATTTCAACCCCCTCTACTTCCAGCAAGTGTAGCTCCCTTGCAGCAAAACCGATGAAATTAAAATTTTGGGAAAACCTTCTACAACTCTTAAACTGAAACAGAATCAAGTTTGAGAAAAATCTAACGGTGGATCTGAGAGCAACAACTATTTTAATTAAGAATCCAAGGGTTTTGTATGGAAATCCTTCCATGAACTATACTACAACTACTTGCTACACATAATTTCCCTTCATGGTTTTTGTTTGCACACATTTTTTTCCCATGAACAACATTTTTCCACACATAAAAACTAAAAATTTCTCACACGCTCATTCTCTTCCTTCTCCTTCCAAAAAACACATACAAGATACCATTTTCCTTGGTAAGCCTCCTATCACCCCTCCTTGAGCTTGTTCTCCTTGTCCAATTGAAGGTTGGAAATCTTTCCCTCTAATCAATGGCCTCCTTTTCCTTCATGAACCAATGAGAATCGAGAATGATTTTTCTCTCCTATGGGATTTAGGATGAAAATTCCTAGGCCCAATGAAACATTAAGAAGATTCCTTTCACCAATCAAATAGGATAATAATCCTCATGACAAATGGAATTGGAGGACTCATCCTTTTCCCTATCTTGGACATCTTGATGGGGCTCTTGAGCTCCATCATTGTCAATTTCATCCATTTTACTTTAATCATCCTACTTCTTCATCTTAATTATTCTAAATAACTAACTATTAAAATAATTTACCGGTGGTAATAAGTAAACATCTTTGAATTCCCATTTGATTAAATCAACTCAATGGTAGTAGTAACCCCTTCATGCACCAATGATTCTATTAATATTCCCTAATTATTTTTTACCGTGTACTAATTAACTATGTAATACATAATAAATTAAAATGAAATTAGGAATTATAAAGATTCCCATGTACTTCTAGATCCACTGTCGATACTAAGGCTTCACGATTTCGTTAGAACAAGGATGTCCAGGTCTTCACGGAGTTTCGCCGTCATTACCATGCTTCACACCTACCCTAATTTTTTGAATAAAAGGAATGACCCCTTTGAACACAAGTACCAAATTGGTTTGGCTACCTTTCGGATTTTATTGATGTAAATGAAAATTTAGTTATGGCGGATGATGTTGCTATGCCCTTGGATTCTCCCGTTATAACCGTAGAAAAGGAAGAATTCGAAGAAACGCCGCTTGACGAGAATGTTTTTCAACGATCGCGCGAAAAAGAACCATCCAAAAGAATGGTGCACACTCGAGTCGATCATTTGGCATGGGATCGTCGATTATCTCCTAACCCACATGCCGTAGCAATTTATTTAAATTTTGTTCCTGCTCGTGGAGTCGTGCCAGAAAGGTTCAAAGAATGTCAATGTGAAGATGACAATGTTCGTCTTCATTGTCGAACTTGGGTTCCCGGTTGACGCACTCCCAAGTCACGGGGTGAAACCCACTTGAGGGTTTCACAAAGTCAAGTTGCGGAAAGTTAAGACTTGGAGGCACGCTCCCGGCTTCCAATTCTAGAAAGGGGTAGAGGGTCGAGTTGGGAGCCCAGGGATTAAACTAGGAAGAAGATTTAGTAGATCAAGCATGAATCTGCATCAAAACAAACCACCCACGTGGTTAGTTCACATTCCGGGACACCCTTGGGTGTTGGGACAAGCCACGGGC
>Ga0209208_10001981_pt1 | contig 29187 bp, 18 predicted proteins | sample S1TSphfallax_3_FD_187694 | JGI IMG/M metagenome (GOLD analysis project Ga0209208, IMG submission 187694) | Host-associated microbial communities from peat moss isolated from Minnesota, USA - S1T2_Fd - Sphagnum fallax MG (SPAdes) (version 2) | ecosystem: Host-associated > Plants > Peat moss >...
TCCGGTGGGCAGACCGCTCAAAGTTGGGCTGGTCAAATTCGGGGCGAGCGTCAGCGAGTACGTCATGCCACTCGCCGTGCTCGGCCCCGCGTTGCTGAAGGTCACGGTGCCGGCGACGGTCGAGCCTGCGTTGACGCTGGTCGGGAAGCTCAATGTGGTCGACAGATCCGCTTCGGCTGAACCACCGATCGTTGCGCTGCTCGAGTTGTTCGTCGCGTTGGGGTCGGCCGTCGTTGCGGAGATGCCGGCCGTGACGGTCGACGTCGCAGTGCCGGGCTGTGTGTAACTCACCGTGATCGGGCCGACGGCCGCGCCGGACGCCAACGTCGTCGGCATGCCGCTCAGCGTCACGACGCCGCTGGTCGCCGTGTAGGTGTACGTGGCACCCGTGGGCAGTCCGCTCAGCGTGGGGCCGGTCAGATTGGCCGCGAGGTTTAGGGTGTAGGCGATCCCGGTCGCGGTGCTGGGGCCGGCGTTGTCGAAGGTCACGGTGCCCGACACGGTCGAGCCCGCGTTGACGCTGGCCGGGAAGCTCAGCGCGGTCGACAGATCCGCTTCCGCCGCTCCACCAATAGTCGCCGTCGCGCTGTTGTTGGCGGAGTTCGGGTCGGCCGTCGTTGCGGAGATGCCGGCCGTGACCGTCGACGTCGCGGTGCCGGGCTGTGTGTAACTCACCGTGATCGGTCCGACGGCCGCGCCGGACGCCAAAATCGTTGGCATGCCGCTCAGCGTCACGACGCCGCTGCTCGCGGTGTAGGTATAGCTCGCCCCGGTGGGCAGGCCGCTCAAGGAAGGCGCGGTCAGATTCGCCGTGAGCGTCAGGGTGTAGGCGATCCCGGTCGCGGTGCTGGGGCCGGCGTTGGCGAAGGTCACGCTGCCCGACACCGTAGAGCCCGCGTTGACGCTGCCGGGGAAGCTCAGAGCGGTCGACAGATCCGCTTCTGCGGTTCCACCGACCGTTGCAGTCGCTGAATTGTTTGCGGTGTTCGGGTCAGCCGTCGTCGCGCTGACGCTCGCGGTCACCGTCGAGGTCGCCACACCGGGTTGCGTGTAACTCACCGTGATCGGGCCGACGGCCGCGCCGGACGCCAAAGTCGTTGGCATGCCGCTCAGCGTCACGACGCCGCTGCTCGCGGCGTAGGTATAGCTCGCCCCGGTGGGCAGGCCGCTCAAGGAAGGCGCGGTCAGATTCGCCGCGAGCGTCAAGCTGTAGGCGATCCCGCTCGCCGTGCTGGGGCCGGCGTTGTTGAAAGTCACGGTGCCCGAGACGGTCGATCCCGCGTTGACGCTGGCAGGGAAGCTCAGGCTCGTCGAGAGATCGGCTTCTGCGGCGCCGGTGATCGTCGCACTCGCGCTGTTGTTGCTCGGAATGGGATCGGTCGTCGTCGCCGAAATCGTGGTGCTGACGGTCGAGGTCGCGGTAGCCGGTTGAACGTAACTGACCGCGATCGGTCCGATACTTCCAGCCGAAACGAGGGTCGTCGGCATTCCGCTCAAGCTCACGACGCCGGTGCTGGCGGTGTAGGTATAGGTCGCACCGGTCGGCAGGCCATTCAAGGTGGGCGTGACCGCGAGATTCGCGGGCAGCGTCAAGCTGATGCTCAATCCGCTCGCCGTGCTCGGTCCCGCGTTGGTATAGGTGAGCGAGCCGCTGACCGTCTGGCCGGCGTTGACGGTTCCCGGAAAACTGACCGCCGCGGCCACATCCGCTACGGCGCTCCCGGTTACCGTGACGCTCGCGGAGTTGTTCGCCGTGTTCGGGTCATTGGTCGTGGTGGACACCGTCGCGTTGACGGTCGAGGTGGCGGCGCCGGGTTGAACGTAACTGATCGTGATCGGACCGACGCTCGCGGCGGCCGCGAGACTCGTGGGCATCCCGGTCAGGGTCACGACCCCGGTGCTCGCGCTGTAGGTGTAGGTCGCGCCGGTCGGCAATCCACTCAACACCGGCATCGTCGCGAGATTCGCGGCCAGCGTGAGCGTGAACGTCACGCCGCTCGCGGTACTGGGACCGGCGTTCGTGAAGGTCGCCGTACCCGAGACCGGGCTACCCGCATTGACGCTGCCGGGGAAACTCAGGACGGAGGCGAGATCCGCCTCGGCGGTTCCGCCGATCGTCGCCGTCGCACTGTTGTTCGCGGTATTGGGATCCGCGGTCGTCGCGGTGACGCCCGCCGTCACGGTCGAGGTCGCCGCTCCGGGTTGCGTATAGCTGACGGTGATCGGACCGACGGAAGCGCCGGATGCCAGCGTCGTCGGCAGGCCGCTCAGAGCGACGACGCCGGTACTCGCGGTGTAGCTATAGCTGGCGCCGGTGGGAAGTCCTGTCAGTGCCACCGCGGTGAGGTTCGCCGCCAGATTCAGCGTGTAGCTGACGCCGCTGGCCGTGCTCGGGCCGGCGTTGGCGAAGCTCACGGTTCCGGAAACCGACGAGCCCGCGTTGACGTTGCTCGGGAAGCTCAGCGCCGTGGAGAGATCTGCTTCGGCGGATCCGCCGATCGTCGCGGTGGCGGTGTTATTGGCCGTGTTGGGATCGACGGTCGTGCCGCTGATGCTGCTCGTCAGCGTCGAGCTTGCGGTGGCCGGCTGCACATAGCTGATCGTGATCGGGCCCACGCTCGCGGCGGCGGCCAGGGTCGTCGGCATGCCGCTCAAGGTCACGACCCCGGTACTCGCGGCATAGCTGTACGTGGCGCCGGTGGGCAAGCCGCTCAAGCTCGGCGCCACGGCGAGATTCGCGGGCAGGGTCAGGGTGAACGCGACGCCGGTGGCGGTGATCGGACCGTTGTTCGTGAACGTGGCCGTGCCGGAAACCGTGGAACCTGCGTTGACGCTGGAGGGAAACGTGAGACTCGCACCCAGATCGGCCGTGTTGGCGATCACGAGGACCGACGCGTTGTTCGCGCTGTTGGGATCGGTGGTCGTGGCGCCGATCGAGGCGCCGACGTCGGACGAAGCCGCGGCGAGCTGCGTATAGGTGATCGTGATCGGACCGACGCTGGCGCCGCTCGCCAGCGAGGTCGTGAGTCCGGTGAACGTGACTATTCCGCTGGTCGCGTTGTAGCTGTAGGTGACACCGGTGGGCAATCCGCTCAGGGTCGGCGTGACCCCGGGGCTGAACTGCAAGTCGTAATAAACGCCCGTGGCCGTACTCGGTCCGTTGTTGGTCCACGTCAGCGTTCCCGTGACGGTCTTCCCGCCGGTGACCGCTGACGGGAAACTCATGACCGTCGCCAGGTCCGCGCCGGCCGTTACCGTCGTGGTCGCTGTGGAGGTCGGCGTCGCATTGCTGTTCACGACGGTCGACGGCGGCGCGATCGCCGCGGTGTTGGAAATATTTCCGGCGCCCGCGGTGCCGGTCACGGTCAGCGTCAGCCCGCCGCCGCTGGGCAGCGTGGGGATGCTGATCCCGGAACCTTGGAGACTCGCAACGGTCAAGGCCGCGGCCGCAGGGCAGACGGCGCCACCGGTCGCGGCGCCACAGCTGACTCCCGTCGCCGTGAAGTTGGCGACGGCCGGATCCGTCACGACCGCGCCGTTCGCAGCGGTGGGTCCGCCGTTGGTCACGGCAATCGAATAGGTGACGGCGCCGCCGCCCGCGACCGTCGTCGTACCGGTCTTCGCGACGGCGAGATTGGCGCGGTACGCGGTGTCGGTGAAGACGCAGGTAATCGAGTCGCCATAGGAGAGCGGCGGAAAGGTGTAAGTGCTCGCGGCGACCGCGGTCGGCATCGCCGTCGCACTGCCCGTGTTCTTGTTCGTGCAGGTCAGGGACGGGGCGTAATTCGCCAGCGTGCTCGTGCTGCCGGTTGCCATCGACTCGGTGACGGCGAACGAGTAGGTCGCCGCGATCAGCGGCAAGCCATCGGGCGTGAACGGACCGGTCGACGTGCCACTCGAGGTCAGCGAGGAGATCAGGCCCCCGCTGGTCGTGTAGAGGCCGTAGGTGAACTGGTCGCTGGTGTTGGCGCGCGCGCCGCTGAGCTGCGCCGTGACCGAGACGGAGGCATAACGGAGCGCGAACATCGCCCCCTGCAAACCGCTGCCGACCATCGTCGTGCTGACCGTGGTCGGATTGCCCAGCGACGAGAACGCGTAGGCGCCGACCGTTCCGCCGACTCCGGTCTCGGTGACCGTGGTCGTGTTGGTCCCGCTCAAGGTCGGGAACGCCGTGCCGTTCGCAATCGAGGCCAAGGTCGTCCAGGCGGACCCGTTGGTGGTGAAACTCAAGGTCTCGCCGCCGTTCGTCGATTCGCCGTCCGCGCCGACGATCGCATAGGTCGCCGTCGCGGTACTTCCGGCCGGCGGCGTGATGCGGATCGAACTGAGGGTCGCGGTCACCGTGGATCCGGTCTGCGATTCGTAGAGCACCGGATGACCCGAGATGCCGATGAAGCCCTCGTTGCCGATCGCCGCGCCGGACCAGGAGGGGGCGCTGACCGAGGCGAGGGCCGGACTCGCCCCGTTCGTGGTGACCTTGAGAACCAAGCTCAGGGTCGAACCATCCGGCAGGGCGTAGCTGAAGGCTTGGCCGCCGGCCGACTGCGCGGTCGCATCCGAGTAGCCTGTAAAGTCGAGCCAGCAGTAGTCTTGGTAGTCGCTGGGCGCGGTTCCCTGCGACGTTGCGGCGTAGCATGAATTCGCGCGCGCGGTGTCGCTCCCGAATGCGCCGAGCAGGCAAGCGCCGATGAGCGCGATCACGAGCGGCAAGCCACCCGCAATGCGCCTACAGCAACCCCCTGATAGTCGGCTTAGGAACATGGCGGCGGCAGATTTACATATTGCGCCGCGTCGAATTCGTGAGCGACCTCGCACTTGAGGAGGGGGCGCGGCCGATTCGCCGCTTTCTTGGCAAAACCGAGACACAGGTCCCTAAAGAACGGTGCGGAGCGGCCGACACATGAGGTGCTGCGCCCGCGACCCCTGATAGCCCCCGTAGCCGGGCCTTAAGGGGTTCCCTTAATTTTGCCGACCTCTACCCCAGGGCCCGGACTTCAGTCATATTGCCCCCGGGCAACGTGGGTCGGAGAGAGCATGGTCACTAAAATTGCTTGGGGCGGCTTGGTCGTCGCCCTGTCCCTGGTCAGTTTCGCGTCGCCGGCGGCCAAGTCCTGCGACGAATTGAAGAGCGAAATCGCCGCGAAACTGGACGCGAAAGGCGTCAAAGCGTATTCGCTCGAGGCCCTGGGCAAGGACGAGGTGAAGGACCAGACGGTCGTCGGCAGCTGCGACGGTGGCAGCAAAAGAATCGTCTACTCCCGCAGCGGCAAACCCGCCCCTGCAACGCCGCCGCCGGGCAACTGAACCTCGTCTATAGGTCAGCGGTTTCGGGCGCAGTCGGCGGGTCATAAAACCGAGGCAGCGCCCGGCGAGATCCCTATACTCCACGCTCTTTTCAGCGGGGCTCGTCCATGTGGTTCAAGAACTTGGTGTTCTATCGTTTGCCGGCCGATTGGAGTGTTGCTCCCCCGGATCTCGAGGATCGACTCGCGGGGCGATGCCTGCAGGCTTGCGGACCCTTCGACATGTCGACCAAGGGTTGGATGCCGGTACTTCAGGGGGGTCGGCTCCTGCATTCGGTGGGTCAGCAACACCTGCTGGCGCTGGGAATCAACGAAAAACTCCTGCCCGCCTCGATCGTGCGGCAGGTCGCCGAAGAGCGCGCCGCCATTCAAGCTGAGGAACAAGGCTTTCCCGTCGGGCGGAAACAAATGCGCGATCTGCGCGGCCGCGTCGCCGATGAGCTCCGCGCCAAGGCTTTGACTCGTCGCCGCGTCATTCGCGCCTGGATCGACGCAGAAGCCGGCTGGTTCGGGGTAGATGTCTCCAGTTTGCCGCGAGCGGAGAGCATTCTCGAGACCCTGACTGAGACCCTTGGAAGCTTCGTGCCCGTGCCCCTCGAGACGGAACAATCACCGCAGGTCGCAATGGCCTCCTGGCTCTTGCGCGGCGAGGCCCCCGGGCGCTTTTCCATCGACGATGAACTCGAACTGCAGGCCGCGAACCCGACCAAGTCCACGGTCCGCTACTCGCGCCATCCCCTCGATGGCAAGGAGATTCAGGCTCATCTACACGCGGGCAAGTATCCGGTTCGCTTGGGGTTGACCTGGAACGACCGGGTCGCCTTCGTGCTGACCGACAAATTGCAGATCAAGCGACTCGAATTCCTGACGATGAACAAGGATGCCGACGATGCGGATCAGGTCGATCCGGCGGAACAGTTCGACATCGACTTCGCGGTCATGGCCGGAGAACTCGGCGGTTTGCTCAAGGATTTGAGCTCGGTGCTCGGCAAAGGCTCGACGCAGGCCGCGGGCTGGGCCGACCGCAGCAAGGTGGCCTGAGCGCCGTGGCCGGCGCCGACTGGAAATCGACGACGCGCCTCGCGCTGATTCTGACGGGCACGACGCTGGGCTTGCCATTGTCGGCCTGCCCCTCGCCGTTCGATGCCGAGTTACCGGCCGCCGGGGACATGCTGAGTTGGACACCCGCGCAGCGGGTCGTCGGATTTCGCAACACCTACCGTCTCTATCCGGGCGACGTATTTCACGCCAGCGGCGCCCCGCCCCATCCGCTGCCCGCCGCGTCCCGCGGACTGCCGCCGCTCCGCTATCGCATGGACGGCAAGACCTGGGACCTTGCCGACTATCTCCGACGCCAGGCCGTGACCGGCCTGCTGGTTCTCAAGAACGGCCGCATCGCCTACGAATTTTATGGCTCGGGCAACGGGGCGCAGACGCTCTGGACTTCGCGCTCGGTCGCCAAATCCGTCGTCTCGGTCCTCGTCGGGATCGCGATCCAGGAAGGCTTGATCGGATCGGTCGACGATCCGATCGTGCGCTACCTGCCGGAACTGCGCGGCACGGCTTGGGACGGCGTGAGCCTGCGCAATCTCTTGCAACACACCTCGGGCATCGCCTGGAACGAAAATTACGCGGACCCCGACTCCGACTTCGCACGCCTCACGCGCTGCGAGGCGCAGCCGGATGCGTACACCTGTGTCTGGGACCTCGTGCGCTCCCGGCCGCGCAAACCCGGCGTGCAGCCTGGAGAGCTCTGGTCGTACAACACCGGCGGCGCCTGGTTGGTCGGCCGCGTATTGGAACAAGCGAGCGGCATGCCGCTGGCCCGCTATTTGGAAACGCGGGTCTGGGGCCCCTATGGCATGGAGCGAGACGGCGTCTGGGAATCACTGATCCCAGGCCGCGTCGATTTTGGTGGTCACGGCTTCAATGCGAGCCTGCGGGACTGGGGCCGCTTCGCGCTGTTCGTGGCCGACGGCGGCCGCTTGCCCGACGGGACGTCGCTGCTGCCGGCCGATTGGCTGCGCCAGTCGACGACCTGGACGCTCGCCAAGCACTCCGTGACACCGGCGACGCCGCGCGGGCAGTACGGTTACCAGTGGTGGTATGGAGGAATCGATCCGCGACGTAGCACGTCGACCGCGCGAAGGATCGCCGCCGAATCGCTGTGGGCCGAGGGCATCTACGGTCAGGCGATCGCGATCGATCCGGCCGAGCACCTGGTGCTCGTCCAATGGTCGACTTGGGACCACGCGGAGACGCCCGCGTCGCTTTACGACGAGCAGGCCCTGTTCTTCGCTGCCGTCGCGCAGGCCTTGCACGAGGCGAACGATCGACCGCGCTAAGGCGTCGAGGAATCGACGTCGAATTTGGGCACGCCGAACTGGCCCTCGAGTTTGCGCAGCTTGTCGAGATCGATCGCCCCGACGATGTTGACGATCGTGAGCGCGCGCGGCTCGCTCGCGATCAAGGCCAGCCCCCGCACCTTGTCGCCATCCGTCATGAGATAAATATCGACATCGGCATGCGTCTTCTTGCTGCGCGTCTCGACGACACGCTTCCAGCCCGGATCGGCCAGCTGCCGGCGGATTGCCTCGACGTCGGCCGGTTGGTAGGCGCCGTCGCGATCGAAGGTGAAGCTGCGAACGTAGATACCCTGCAGCCCCTTGATCACGGCGATCGCGGCGGCATCCTCCGGATCGCTGGAATCCATGAAGCGCGACGCCATGCCGAGCAGGGAGGGATCCATCGTGATCACGACGGATTCCTTGGCCTTGCCGGCGAGATCTTTGAACTCCGGCAGCGCGAGCCGCGGATCCGCGGCGGCGCCGACCGGACCGGGTACGGAGCAGGCGAAGAACAGCACGGCGAGGCCGAGCCGGCGCCGAGTGTGGCTCATGGCGCGTCACTCGATTCGGCGCGGACCGTGCGGACCGCGAGGTCCACCTTTTGATTCGTCAATGCCAAGGCCGCGAAGACTTGTTGACGGGCCTCGAGCCCGGCCCGGCGCTCCTGGGATTCGGCCGCACGATGGCGGATGCCCACCGCGAGCAGCAACGAGGCGGCAAGTCCGGCCGACCACCACCAGGCCGCGGCGGGTCGGCGGCGTCGCAACGGCAGGACGGGCGTCGCGAGCCGCGCCTCGGCGCCCACACGCGCCAGCAGGCGCGCCGAGAACTCCTCGCTGGGCGCGACCGGTCGCAGCGCGCGCGTCAATCGGGTTTCGAGATCGTCGCTCATACCGTCGTCTTTCCGCAGCGGGTACGCAGCGACTCCAAGGATCGTTTCAAATGACTCTTGACCGTGTTGATCGGCATCTCCAGCGCGCGTGCGATGTCCACGGGATCCAGGTCCTCTTGATAGCGCAACACGAGGACCGCGCGCGCGGGGGCGCTCAGCTCCGCGAGCAGCCCCCGAAGATGACGCTGCAGCAAAGGATCGGCCTCTTCGCCGTCGCCGAACAGCGGGCTCTCCTCGCACAGCGGCTGCATCGGAAACCGCGCGGCGTGCCGCAGTTGATCGATGGCCCGGTTGGCGGTCACCTGGCGCAGCCAGAAGCGCAGATGTTCCTTCGAGGCAATCGAGCCGATCTTTGCGCCCAGCTGCATGAACACCTCTTGAGTCAAATCTTCCGCCGCTTCGCGGCTGCCCAGCATGCGCAAGGCGATACTATAAACGGATCGCTGATGTTCGCGGATCAGTGCGACGAGCGCGGCCGTGTCACCGGCACGCGCCCGTGCGAACTGTTCATCCCCGTTCATCGACACCCGGTATCACAGCACGGCGGTCAAACCGCCCTGGAGTTTCGTCGCGTCGATCCCCGGTAGGTTCACCGGCGGCAGATGCAGCTGGCGCTCCAGCTTCGGCAAACTCTTCAGATCGATCGAGCCCGCGATGTTGATGATCGTGACCTGGCGCGGCTCGCTCGCGATCAGCGCGAGTCCCTTGGTGCGGTCATGGTCCATCATGAGGTAGATGTCGACTTTCTCGCCCTTCTGCTGATCCTGGGACTGCAGCAAGCGCGTCCAACCGGGCGCGTCGAGCTGCTTTCGGACCGCCTCGATGTCGGCATCGGAATAAGCCGCATCGGTGTTGAACTCATAGCTGCGTACCTGGATCGAGTCGATGCCCGAAAGCAATTGTTTCGTGGCGGCGGCATCCGGATCCTTGTCGTCCACGAGCGCGCCGGCCATGCGCAACAGCCAGGGGCCGAGGGTGATATCGACCGACTGCGTGGCATTGTGGGCGATCGAGCGAAAGTCCGGCAAGCTGAGCTGCGGATTTTGGGCGGCAGCAATGCTCGGGAGCATCAGAGCGGCGAGGGTCGGCAGCAACGAGGCGGCAAGGATCAGGCGCGGGAATTTCTTGGTCACGAAGGTCTCCTGGGCGGTTTGCGAGGGGTCCGGTCAATCCGTTCATGAGTAATACGAACCAACCGGGCGCACCGGGTGCACAGCGACCCGATCGGCCTCGAAATCACCGCCGCGCGGGCGCCCACGACGTCGTCACAATCGGCCCTCAAGGCGGGGCCGCACGCCAACCACCACCGAGGGCCTTAACGAGCATGACGCTCGCCGCGTAGCGCCGCGTCTCGACGTTGACCTCGGTCAACTGGGCTTGCAGGGCCGTGGTTTCGGTGCTCGCGACCTCGAGATAGGGCGCGATACCGCCTTCATAACGGTCCTTTGCCTGCTGCAAAGCCGTGGCCGTCGCCGTCACCGCGGCGGCCGCGGTCTCGGTTTCTCCTTCCAGTTGGCGCAGCGCGGCCAGGCTGTCCTCGACTTCCTGATACGCCGCCAATACCGTATTGCGATAGTCGGCCACCTGTTCCTCGTACACGGCTTTGGCGCGGTCGGTTTGCGCGTGCAGACGACCCCCCTCGAAGAGCGGCAGGGACAGCTGCGGCCCGATGGACCAGAACTGACTGGGTGCCTGCAACCAGTTCGCAGTGCGCGTGCTGTTGTAGCCACCGGAAGCGCCGAGCGTGAACTGCGGAAAATAGGCCGCGCGCGCCTGTCCGATCTGCGCATTGGCCGCCGCGACGCGCCGTTCCGCGGCAGCGATGTCGGGCCGGCGCTCGAGCAAGGTCGAGGGCAGACCCGTGTCGATCGCGGGCGGCGGTGCCGCGAGCGGCAGGGGGTCCGGCGGGAGATGGAACGTCGAGGGATTCTCACCCACCAACACCGCGATGGCGTGCTCGCTCGTCGCGCGCTGCAGGCGGATGTCCTGGGCTTGCGTTCGCGCATTCTGCAGCTGCGCCTGCGCCTGGGCGACATCGGTCAGGGCGGCATTGCCACCCCGGTAGGAATTCTCGGTGAGGCCGGAGGCGTCCTGGTAATCCTTGACGGTCTGATCGAGCAGCACCTGCTGACGATCGGCGCTGCGCAAGTTGAAATAATCACTCGCGAGCTCGGCGCGCAGGGACAGGTCGAGGGATGCCAGATCCGCGGCGCTCGCCTGTTGGTTCGCTTTCGCCGCGCTCACCTCGTTGCGCACGCGTCCCCACAAGTCCACCTCGTAGGAGAAATCCGCCTGGAGCACGAAGTCGTTGAGCGTGGTCGGGGCGCCGGCCAGAAAACGCGGTGAGTTCGGCGAGGTACGCGCGCGGGTCGCGGAGGGATCGATGGTGATCTGCGGGAACAGATCGGCCCGCGCGATGCGCGTCTCGGCGCGAGCCTCCTGCAAGCGGGCGAAGGCCGCCTTGAGATTCTGGTTCTGTTTTCCGCATTGCTCCTCGAGGCGGTCGAGTTCCGGATCGTCGAACACGGTCCACCAGGCGCCGCGCAGCTCCGCGTCCCGGGGTTGCGCTCGTTTCCAGTCCTCGAGTTGTTGGTACTGCGCCGGAACGGGCGGTGTATCCGGCACGTGATACGGGGGTGCGAACGAACAGCCGCAGACGAGGAGCGCCGGGAGCGGCGGCAAGAATCGGCGCAGCCCCCTGCGGGCGCGAGTTCCGGGTCGGCGCATCACGAGGATCCGGTGCTTTGGGTGGGTGCGGGCGGTTTTTGCGCGGGGCGTGTCGCATCGCCGTCGAGGATCGAATCCGAAGGATTCAAGATCACCCGATCAGTGCGATCGATGCCGCTCAAGACCTCGATGGTCTTGCCGAAGTCCCGTCCCTCGACGATGGTCTTGAGTTTGACGCGGTTGTTCGCATCCACGGTGGCGACCTGCAGCCCCGCGGCACGGAACAGGACGGTGTTCGCCGGCAATCGCATCGTCTCGGTGCCCGTCGGCAATTGGAAATGCACCTGGCAGTAAGCGCCGGGGTACAGGGCGCCGTCCTGATTGTCGAGCTGAAGCTCGACCTGCAACGTGCGCGCGGTCGGATCGAGGGACCGCGAGGTGCGCACGGCCGCGGCGTGATAGGTCGTTCCCGGCTTTTCGGTGAACGTCAGATCGGCTTCGGCGCCGTCTCGGATCGCCCCGGCATAGGATTCGGGCACCTGGGCATAGATGCGCAGACGCCGGGTATCGGCCACCCGAAACAGTTCCGATCCGCTCGCCTGACCGGCGTTGATCAGCGAGCCCACGTCGGTGTTGCGCGCCGTGACGACGCCGTCGAACGGCGCCTGGACGCGCTTATAGGACTCGAGATCGCGGAGCCGCGCCACGTTCTGCTCGGCCGACTTGACCGTCGTCGTCATCGCCGCGAAATTGGCAGCCCGGGTATCGGCGTCCTGCTGCGACACGGTTTTCGTGGCCAGGAGCTTCTGCCAGCGCTCGTTCGTCAGCCGGGCCAGCGCCAGGTTGGTCTCGGCGGTCGCCAGATCCTCCTTGCCCTGGGCGAACTGGCGATCGACGTCCGGCGTCTCGATGACCGCCAGGAGCTGACCCTTGCGCACGTGGGCACCGATGTCGCTGTACCAGACTCGTAGATAGCCGCTGGTCCGCGCGTAGATCGAGGCCTCGCGATAGCCCTGCACCGTGCCCGGCAGCACCACCTGGTCGCCGTCGCTGCTGAGCTTCGGTTGGGTCGTTTCGACCGTCAGCACCGCGTCGTCCGCCGTGCGTTGTCGTAAATGCGCGCGGGCCACGAGCCGGCTCGTGATACCCCAGGCCGCGAGGACCAGGGCAACCACCGCCAAGATCCAGGCGTAGCGGCGAACCTGGCCGGCGATTTTCCTGCGATCGGGCGCAGGCCCCGTGCGTCGGCCCGGTTGTCCGCTGTTCGTCGTCGTGTCAACCATGAGCGGGCCCCGGTGCCGAAGGCTGGGTGGAAGACTGCTGGCCGCGGCGTCCATGAATCATCGTGAACACCGTCGGCACGAAGAACAGGGTCGAGACCGTCGCGAAAATCAAACCGCCGATCACCGCGCGCCCCAGGGGCGCGTTCTGTTCGCCGCTCTCGCCCAGGCCCAAGGCCATGGGAATCATGCCGATGATCATCGCCATCGCAGTCATGATGACCGGCCGCAAGCGCGTGTAGCCCGCCTCCAAGGCCGCGGCCCTCGCGTCCTTGCCCTGGGTCATCTGCTCGCGTGCGAAGCTGATCACCAAGACGCTGTTGGCGGTGGCGACGCCCATGCACATGATCGCTCCCGTCAGCGCCGGCACGCTCACCGACGTGTGCGTGAGAAACAGCATCCAGACGATGCCGGCCAGGGCCGCCGGCAGGGCCGTGATGATGATCAAGGGGTCGAGCAAGGACTGGAAGTTGACCACGATCAGCATGTAGACGAGGAGAATCGCGCCCATCAATCCGAACAGCAGGCCGCGGAACGACTGTTGCATCGTCTGTACCTGGCCCTTCAATTCGAGGCGAGAGCCCTTCGGCAGGTCCTTGCGCGCGGAGTCGAGGATCTGCTTCATTTGTCCGGCGACGTACCCGAGATCGCTGCCCTGCACGTTGCCGTAGATATCGAAGGCGGTCTGGGCGTTGTAGTGACTGACGACCGAAGGGGCGACGCTGTGCTTCAAGGTGGAGACGTTGGCGAGCACCTGCGAGGTGCCCCCCGCGTCCGGAACGCTGGCCATGGTTTGACTCAGCGGCGTATTGCGCAGGTCGTCCAGCGAGACCATGCGAAATTGCGGCGTTTGGGAGACCACGTTGTACTGCGTGCCGCTCTTCGGGTCGATCCAGAACGACGGCGTGGTCTGAAAACTGCCGGAGAGCGACACGAGGAGGTTCGAGGCGACGTTTTGTTCGGTGAGTCCGAGCAACTCGGCCTTGGTGCGATCGACGTCGACGTTGATTTGCGGATAATCGTAGGGTTGTTGTACGTGCAGATCGACGGCGCCCGGTATCGCCTGGAGGCGTGGCAGCAGTCGGTTGATGAAATTCTGGTTGGCCGCGTTGTTCGTACCGACGATCTGCACGTCGATCGGCGATGGCAAACCGAAATTCAGGATTTGGCTCACGATGTCGGCGGGCAGGAACTCGAACTGCGTCCCGGGGTAGGTGGCCGCGAGCTTCGAGCGAAGGTCGCGCTGGTAGTCCTGAAGCGAGGAGTGTTTCTTGGCCAGATTGATGAAGATGTCGGCGTCGCTCGGACCCACCGGCGCCGAGGTGCTGTAGGCGAGGTTGATGCCGCTATAGGGCAGCCCGAGATTGTCGACGATGGTCGTCACTTGGGTTGCGGGGATCACCTCGCGTATCGTCTTCTCGACGGCATCGCAGAGCACGGCTGTCTCCTCGATCCGCGTCCCGGTGGGTGCGCGCAGATGCAGCTTCAGCTGTCCCGCATCGACCGTGGGGAAGAAGTCCTGACCCAGGCCCGGCAGGGGACCCAGCGGAAAGGCGAGCAGGGCCGTGGCCACCATCGCCGCGAGAAATATCCCGGCAAAGCGCGGTCCGCTGTCCAAGGCGAGTTCGAGCAGGACATGATACCGGTCGCGCACGCGGGCAAAGCCTTGCTCGAAGCGCTGTTGAAAGCGGGTCAGGACGTTGCCGCGCGATGGGGGTTTCTGGTCGGCCTTCTGCAGCCAGAACTTCGCCAAAGTCGGAATCAGGGTTCGCGAGAGCAGATAAGAGGCGAGCATCGCGAAAACCACGGCTTCGGCGAGCGGGATGAACAGGTACTTGGCGATGCCGGCGAGCAGGAACATCGGCACGAACACGATGCAGATCGAGAGCGTCGAGACCAAGGCCGGCAGGGCGATCTGGCGCGCCCCCTCCAGGATGGCCGCTTCGACGTCCTTCCCCTCCTCGAGGTGGAAGTTGATGTTTTCGATCGTGACCGTCGCGTCGTCGACGAGGATGCCGACGGCCAGGGCGAGTCCGCCCAGCGTCTGGATATTGATCGTCTCTCCCAGGGCCGACAGGCAGGCGATCGACGCGAGGATGGACAGCGGAATGGAGATCGTGATGATCAGGGTGCTGCGCCAGCTGCCGAGGAACAGCAGGATCAGCAGGCCCGTGAGCGCGGCGGCGATCGCGCCCTCCCGGATCACCCCGCTGATCGCCGCGCGCACGAACACGGATTGATCGCTCAGGGCTTGGATCTTCAGGGACGACGGCAATTGCGCGCGCAACAGCGGCAACCGCGAGTCGATGCCCTTGATGATGTCCAGCGTCGATGCGGTGCCGGTCTTGAGCACGTTCATGAGCACGGCGCGTTTTCCGTCGACCCGCACGACGCTGGTCTGCGGCGCGTACCCGTCGCGGACGTGGGCGACGTCACGGACGTAGACGACGCTGCCCGTGCTGCGCCGGATCGGTAGGTCGTTGAGCTCGTCGATTTGTCGGGGGCTCGCGTTGAGATTGACGAACATCTCCTTCGTCCCGATCTTTTCCGTTCCCGCGGGCAGGATCAGGTTCTGCGAGCTGATCGCGCTCACCACGTCGTCGGGCGCGAGACCTCGGGCACGCAGGGCATTGAGATCCAAGTCCACCTGAACCTGGCGCTGTTTGCCGCCGAGCGGATAGGGCACGGACGCCCCCGCGACGGTCGCGAGCTGCGTACGAATATTGTTGTTGCCGAGGTCGAACAGCTCCTGTTCCGGAATACTGTCGCTCGACAAGGCAAGCTGCAGGATCGGCACGCTCGAGGCGTTGTACGAGAGCACGAACGGCGGAGTCGTCCCCGGAGGCGAGGTCTGCAGCTGGGTTTGCGAGACGGCCGTGATCTGCGCGAAGGAGAGTGCTTCATTGACGTCCGGTTGGAAGAAGTACTTGACCACGGCCGTGCCGTTCAGCGACTGCGACTCCGTGTGTTCCACGTCGTTGACCGTCGTCTGTGCGCCGCGCTCCGAGGCCAGTACGATGCGATCCGCCATCTGCTCGGGTAACAAGCCCGTGTAGCGCCAGATCACCGCCGCGATCGGAATCTTGATGTTCGGGAAGATGTCGGTGGCCGTATTGACGATCGCGTAAAGTCCCATGAAGACGATCAAGGCGGCCAACATCAGAAAGGTGTAGGGCCGGTCGAGAGCGAGCTTGACGATCCACATGATTTACGGGCGGCCGCGCGGGGACGAGCCGCAGCCGCGCGGGGAGGTTCGGCGCATTGGACCCACGGTAGGCAGAAGCCTCCGCGCGGTTTATCGGACAGGCGCTAGGGCCCGTGTCAGCGTTCGCTGACGGCGATCGACTGCGGCGTGGAGTGGCGAGCGGCGAGCGTGGAGTGTCGAGTGGGGTGCTAGCCGCTGACCCGCTGGCAGATCGCGCGACGCAGCGACGGTGAACTCGCGGCGACGATGGACGTGCGCGTGACGAGGTCCGCGCTCTCGCCACGCAGATCGCTGATCGAACCGCCGGCCTCGAGGACGCAGGGCGCGAGCGCGCCGATGTCCCAGGCCTTCATCGCCGGATCGACGGCCGCATCGAGCACGCCCCGGCACAACAAAGCATATTGCACACAGTCGCCGACCAAGCGCAGGCGGCCCGCGGACCGGGCGAGCTCCGTCAAACGCCAGGGACCGGGGCGCGGGGCGAGATCGCTCTCCTTGACGCTGGTCAGACCAAGCTGGGCGAGATGCAAAGGCCGGTGCGGGCCGACGTGCACGCGGCGCGCGCGGCCGCCGTCGCGGGTCAACCAGCAGCCATGGCCGCGGGCCGCGTAAGTGGTCTCGTGCAGTGCTGCCAGATGAATACAGCCGAATACCGGCTCGCCATCGATGAGCAAGGACACCAGAGTGCCCCACATGGGCATCCCCAGGACGTAAGACGCCGTGCCGTCGATCGGATCGAGCAGCCAGCAGCGGCCGGAGCGCACGAGCGTACCCCCGTATTCCTCGCCGAGCACGGCATCTTCGGGCCAAGCCTTGGCCAGGCGGCGTCGCAGCAGACGCTCCGTGCCTTTGTCCGCGGCGGTCACCTCGCTCCCGTCGGCCTTGTGGTGAATCTTGACCTTGTGCATGAGGCGCAGGGTGATGTGATCCGCGGCAGCCAACGCGGAAAAGACCGTCGGCAGCAGCTTGCGCACTTCCTTCGGCGACAAACGGGGCTCGGTTCGCGTCACGGATGGCGGCGCTTCAGAGGGACGCCAGCGCGTAGAGATGCTTGACGTACGAGAGCGTGGCTTGCGCCATTCCCTCGACGGCCGGGTTGCTCGACTCGATGACGTAATACTCGTCCGGCGCGTGCGCGCGACTGCCGTGGCCCGTTCCGAAATGCCCGGCCGGCAGACTGACCGGCGGCCCCGTGAAGATATAACCGGGCCAAGAACCGGCGAGCCGCGGTGACAGGCTCACGGGAAAACCCTCGTGTTCGTAAACGGCGATGGACGCCTGGATCAAGGCGGAGTGCTCATCGGTCTGTGTCGGATCGTAGCCGCCGGTCACCTTGACCTCGATGTCGCCATAGCCGCGCTTGGCGAGATGTGCCTTGAGCTTGGCGGCCGCTTCGGCGGCGGTCTGGTCCGGCACCAGACGAAAGTCGAGCTTGGCCGTCGCCTTGGACGGCAAGAGAGTCTTGCCGCCGGGTCCGGTGTAGCCGGCGTACATGCCTTCGATGTTCACCGTCGGTTGCGAGGCAAGGCGCTCCAAGGCTTCGCGATAGGACAGATCGCGGACCCAGTGTTGTACGCCCATGAGTTTCTTGACGTCGGCTTCCTGGGTGTGGGCGACCTGCGCGGCGATGATCTCTTTTTGGCGATCCGTGAGCGGCTTGACGTTGTCGAACCAGCCGTCGATCGCCGGGTCGTTGCCGTCCTCGGAAACCAGGGTCGAGAGCGCTTTGACCATGCGCCATACCGCGCTGTCGAGTTCCGCCTTGTAGCTCGAATGAATGTCGTCCTTCGCGCCGCGACCCCAGCGCTCGTCCGAACACACGAGCTCGACCTCGATGATGCCTTTCGCGCCGAGGGCAACTTCGACGCCCCCCTGCGGCGATTGCGAGGCGAAGGGCATGAAAACCTCGTGACACTTGGCGAGGGCGGCGAGCACTTCGGGCTGATGCACGACCTGGGCGAAATGCGGAGAAGCGATCTCCTCCTCGCTCTCGGCGACCAGGACGATGTTGACGGGAGGCTTGCGGCCGGCGGCCTTGAGCGCATGCAGGGCGGCGAGAAAAGTCGCTTCCGGTCCCTTTTGATTCGTGGCGCCGCGTCCGATCAAGACCTTGCCCAAGGGTGGCCGATCGACGATGGCGCCCGCGAGGGGTGGAGAGCTCCATTCCTTGGGGTCGAATTGTTTCACGTCGTACATGAAATACATCCCGACGGTGCGCTTGGCGCCCGCATCCAGCGTCGCGAACACACCGGGCCCACCGTCGGTCGGCATGATCTTCGCGCTCTGGAATCCCGCGTCCCGGAGAAGTTCCGCCATCATCTGCGCGCCCTCCTGCATGTTGCGGTTCTCGGCCGCGATGGACGGCAGCGCGATCCAATCCTGCAGCCGCTTGATCGCCTCGGGTCGCTGCTGTTCGATCGCGGCTTGCACTTTGCTGAGGTCGCCGCCGAATTTTCGATCGGCGGGATTGCCGGCAGCGGCCCGGGTCCAACGCGGCAGAGCGAGCGTCGCCCCGCTCGCGGCCGCCATCAGCAGGAGGCCGCGGCGATTGAGGGGCTGGATCTTGAGGTCGGTCATGGCGGATCTCCCGGTGGCTGGCGATCCGATAATGTATCACCGCCCCCTGGAAGGGTCGCAGGATCGTTGGCGCCTTGCAGGCCGGTTTCGCCAGTGCCTTAAGCGCCTCTCAGGGCAAAGCCCAGGTCGAGTCGGGCAGATGCTCATCGAGCGCGAGTCCGGGGCCGCACTGCGCGGAATAGTACTGCTGTTGGAGGCTGCCGCCGTTCGCCCGCTGTTGATAGAGACCGAACACGTCGCGGGCATTTTGCCGCGCGACGTCCTCGGGTATGCCGAGCAGGCGCGCGGCCCGGTAGGCGCGCTGCACGGCCTGGCATTCGGTGCGCGCCTCGTCGTGCTCGCCGCGGATGTGCATGGCCTCGTGGGTGAACATCGCCAGCGTAAATAACTCGTCCTGGTCGGCGCGCTCGGGGTGGCGCAGATATGCCATCATCACGCTGCACCAGGGCGATTGATAGGCGATGTCTCCCGTTTCCCACTGCGCGTGACCGGCGGCCAACATCGCCGGATCCATCATCGTGTCGAAGGTCGAGTTGCAATGGACGTGCGCCGGGCGACCGTCCGTGAGCTCGGTGGAGCGGGCCGACAGGAATCGCTCGAATTGCCAGGTACGCACCGGCGGCCAGGCGAGGGCGATACCGAGCGCCAGCACGAGCGCGAGATAGGGTTTGGTGATCGGTGTCGGAAAATCGTAGCCCGGGCGCGCGACGAAGCTGCCGCGAATTTCGCGGAAAGCGCACCAGAAAAAGAACGAAGAGGCCAGTATCCAGAGCATTTGCCCGAACTTCCGCAGGAGCCCGGGGCCAAGGTAGCCGGAGCGCACTGCGTCCGCGTGTCGGCGGTTCACAGTATCCTGATCGAGGTGATTCGGCGGGTCGGCCGGACTGCCGGGTGTCCCGCGAATCGCGCTAGAATGCGGCCCATGTCCACCCCCGCCCCGGCGACCGACGCGATCACGCTGTCGCCTTACCAAAAGCTGGTCATCGGTCTGCTCGCTTTCCTGCAGTTCACGATCATCCTGGATTTCATGGTGCTCTCGCCCTTGGGCGCGATCATCATGCCCGCCTTGCAGATCTCACCGTCGCAGTTCGGTCTCCTGGTGTCGGCGTACGCCTTCAGCGCCGGCACGGCGGGGCTGCTCGCCTCGGGATTCACCGATCGTTTCGATCGCAAGAAATTGTTGCTGTTTTTCTATTCGGGATTCGTGGCCGGAACCTTTCTTTGCGCGATCGCGACCTCGTACCACTTCCTGCTCGTCGCACGCATGGTCACGGGCCTGTTCGGCGGCGTGATCGGGTCGATCGTCTTTGCGATCACGACCGACTTGTTCGACTACCGGCTGCGCGGCCGCGTCATGGGCGTCGTCCAGGCCGCGTTCGCCGCCAGCAACGTCCTCGGTCTGCCGATCGGCCTGTTCCTCGCGGCCCGATGGGGCTGGCATGCGCCCTTTTTTCTGATCGTCGGCACGAGCATCGCGGTCGGCGTCGTCATCGTCGCGTCCCTGCGGCCGATCAACGCCCACCTCGCGCAGCGCGCCGACAAGAGCCCGCTGCATCATTTCGTGCACACGGTTTCGACGCCGCGCTACCTCCAGGGCTTCGCCGCGACCATTCTGCTCGCGACCGGCGGTTTCATGCTCCTGCCGTTCTCGAGCGCCTTCACGGTGCACAATGTCGGAATCCCGATCGAGCGGTTGCCGCTGATCTATACCGTGACCGGGGTGTTCTCGATGATCGCGGGGCCGTTGATCGGACGAGCGGCCGACGCGTTTGGAAAGTTCACGGTGTTCGCGATCGGCTGCGCGTGGACGATCGTGATGGTCCTGGTGTACACCCACCTCGGCGTGACGCCGATCGAGATCGTGATTCTCGTCAACGTGTTGCTGTTCATCGGCGTCTCCTCTCGCATGATCGCCTCCTCCGCGTTGATCACCGCGATACCGAGCCCTTTGGATCGCGGCTCGTACATGTCGATCAGTTCGTCACTGCAACAGATATCCGGCGGGTTCGCCGCGGCCTTGGCGGGCATGATCGTCACGCAGACGCCGAGCGGCGCCATCGAGCATTTCGACGTCGTCGGCTACGTGCTCGTCGCCACCACCTTGCTGACGTGGTTCATGATGTATTTCATCAACCGACGCATCGAGGGTAGCGCGAGCGTACCCGCGACCGCCTGAAGATCGGGCATGGGCGCGTCGGGCGGTCAATGGCTAGGTTTCTTCCAGGGGTGCCCGCATGCTTCGATTTCGCTCTGCCTTGATGGTCTTGGTCGTGGGTGTGGCGGCCTCCGCCGCGGTGGCGGCTGAGAAAGCGGGCAGCATCCCGACGCCGCGCGCGCTGCTCGAGGAACTGATCGACCTCAATACCACGCATGCCTACGGGTCCACGGGCGCGGCCAAACTCCTGCAGGAACGCTTTCTCGCGGCGGGATTCGCCCCGCAGGACGTGAGTCTGGAGATCCCGGAGGATCACCCCAGCAAAGGCAACCTGGTCGTGCGCCTGCACGGTCGGGGGCAGGGTCGCCCCGTACTCTTCCTGGGTCATCTCGACGTCGTCGAAGCGAGACCCGAGGACTGGAGTTTCGATCCGTTCAAGCTGACCGAGGACGGCGGCTGGCTCTACGGACGCGGCGTCATCGACATGAAGGGTCAGGACGTCGCGATGGCGGTCAGTCTCATGCGGCTCAAACAGGAGGGCTACACGCCGGCGCGTGACCTCATCGTGGCGTTCACCGCCGACGAGGAAGCGGGCGGCGACGCCAATGGCGTCGATTGGCTGCTGCGAACGCATCGGGCGCTCGTCGATGCCGGGCTGGTCGTCAATCCCGATGGCGGAGAGGCCGGCGTGAAATCGGGCCGGAAACTCTACGTAGCCGTTCAGACCAGTGAGAAGACCTTCGTGAGCTTCGGTCTCGAGGCGACGGACAAAGGGGGACACAGTTCGCGACCGACGGCGGACAACCCGATCTATCGCCTTTCGGCGGCGCTCGAGCGCCTTGCGACCTATCGCTTCCCGGTGGATCTGACCGCGACCACGCGGGAATACTTCGCGCGCCGTGCCACGCTGGAACAAGGGCAGTTGCGGTCGGATATGGCTGCCGTCGGCGCGGGCACGGCGGATCCGGCGGCGATCGAGCGGCTCTCGGCGGTGGTGGAGACCAACATCATGCTGCGCACGACCTGCACGGCGACGATGATCGACGGCGGTCATGCCGAGAACGCCCTGCCCCAGCGCGCGCGCGCGACGATTCAATGCCGGGTCATCCCGAGTGAATCACCCGAGTCAATCGAGGCGGCGCTGCGCAAGGTGGTCGCCGATCCCCTCGTCGCCATCAGCACGATCACGCCGGCAAAACCGAACCCCGAGTCGGTGCTGACGCCGGCGATCGTCAAGGCCGTCGAGGACACGACGCACGAGACCTGGCCGGACGTGATCGTTCTGCCCGAGATGTCGGCCGGCGCGGACGACAGTCGCTATTCACGCTCGGTCGGCATTCCGAGTTACGGCATCGATGCGATGTTCGACGACCTCGACGACGGGCGTGCGCATGGCCGCGACGAGCGCATCGGGGTCGTGGCATTCCAGCAGGACGTGGACTTCACTTATCGATTGATGAAGCGCCTCGCGGGGGCCGCGGGCCCATGACATCGAGGCCCCGGGCTCAGTCGTCGAGTCCGAGACCTTTCAAGATCCGCGGCGCCTGTTTTTCGATGCGCGCCTCGCGCGTCTTGGATTGCTTCGCTCCGGCAAAATGGAGCAAATATCCCTTCTGCCTTCCTGGGGTGAGCGCCCGAAAGGCTTCGGCCAATCGGGAGTCATCCTCCAGGCGCCGCAGAAACTCCTCCGGCACGTCGAATTCCGCCGCGCTCTTCATGGCGACCTTGGCGCCGGACTTTTCGACTGCGATCGCCTCCCGGAGATAGGCCGCAATTGCCGCTTTCCGTTGGGTGATCTCGGCCAGCGAGGTAAACCGGATCTGCCGCGCGGCCTGCACGTTCTTGGTTTGCTGTACGAGGATGGCCTCGGGGTCCTTCAGCAAAGCGCCCTTCATGAACAGCAGCGCGCAATAGTCCTTGAAGCCATGGATCAAGAGTACTTTGCCACCGTCGAGATCGTAACAAGCCTGACCCCATTTGAGCTCTTCGTTGAGCCCGGCGGCGAGACAGAGTTTGCGGAGCGCCGCGAACTCGGCGCTCCAGCGCTTCTCCTGGCCGTGCACCTTGGTGACGAGCGGATTCATGGTCCGGCAAGAATCCGTCTGGACGCCGGGGCAGTCAAGCGGCGGACGGATCGGGCCAGGTTCCTCGTTCCTAGCTCGCCCGGGGCTGCTCTCCAATGAGGAAGGTGCGATCGCTCGTGGAACGGGACGACGTTGAATCTCGAATTCCAGGGCTTGACGGCTGGCAAGCCGAGGGACAAGGTCGAAGGGTTCGGCGTCGACAATAACGGGAATGCGACGCAGCGTTACCCATCGTGCTCATGGGGTGTCGTGTTGTTCCCACTCAGGCAAGTTCTAGACACCTTGGAATCCTTCCACGGTCCGCAAGAGGCGCGGTGGCCGACCGATCCCTATGAGTTTTTGGTTTGGTGGCATTGCGGCTACCCGGCGAGTGAAGACCGATGTAACCGAGGATGGGCGTCGCTTTCCGGGGAAATCGGGATTTCCCCAGAGAGGATCCTGGAGACGCCGTCTGCTACTTTGGCTCGCGTCCTGAAGTCCGGTGGGATGATCCCGGAGCTGCGGGCCGGGCGATTGAAGGAAGTCGCCCAACGGGTCCAGGGGCAATTGGACGGCGATCTGCACTCCGCACTCGTGCGTCTTCCGCTGAGGAAGGCCCGTGGGTTGCTCAAGAAGTTTCCAGGCATCGGCGATCCTGGCGCAGACCGGATCATCTTGTTTGGCCGGATCGCCGCAGTCTGTGCCGTACCCTCGAGCTGCCCTGAAGTACTGGTCCGGATCGGCTCCGGCACGCCGCACGATCAGTACAGCGCCAACTACCGTGCTGCACAACAGATCGTACAGAGCCAATCCGACGAGAGCTTCGACGCGCGAAGCCGCGCTTATCTATTGGTACAGAAGCACGGACAGCAAGTGTGCAAGCGCTCGAATCCGAAATGTCGTAGTTGCCCGGTAACCGCACACTGTCAATTTTTTAACGTCACATTCGAGACTCGCAACTGACGGACAATGTCCGTCGCGTCGACGCTGACTCGCTGCGGACCTCGAGTGCCTGTGTCGGTCGACACGACACGCTCACACGTCCAAATTCGACACCTGCAGCGCGTTCTTCTCGATGAATTCGCGGCGGGGTTCGACGGCGTCACCCATGAGCGTCGTGAAGATGTCGTCGGCGGCGACGGCATCCTCGATGCGCACCTGCATGAGGCGACGCGTCTCGGGGTTGATCGTCGTGTCCCAGAGCTGACTCGCGTTCATCTCGCCGAGTCCCTTGTAGCGTTGGATGCTCTGCCCTTTCTTCGCCTGCTCGAACAGCCAGTTCATCGCGACCTTGAAGCTCGCGATGTCTTGGCGGTCGTCACCGCGGACGATGTACGCACCCGGGCCCATGAGGTCGTTGAGAGTTTGGGCGAGCTCGGCGATGCGGCGATATTCGGCCGACGCGAAAAATTCTCGGTTGATGTGCTTTTCGGAGGTCAGCCCGTGTTCGATACGCTGCAGGGTGATTCGGTGGCCGCCGGCCGGCACGGCTTCGGCTAGAACACGATAGGCGCGCGACGCGTCGTTCAAGGAATTCAGTTTGGCGTCGACCGAGCGGCACCAGTCGCGCAAGCTGTCGGTGCGGTCGAAGGCCTCCGTCGTGAGCTCGGGCACATAGAGCAGTTGCTCCAGGAAGCGTTCGTCGTAGCGGCGCGCCCAGCGCTTGACGATGCTCTGGATTTCCACGTACCGGCGCGCCAGGGATTCGAGGCCCAACCCGGATAGCGGCGGTGCATCCGTATTGACGTGCAATGCGGCTCCGTCGATCGCGGTACTCAGCAGCAAGGCGTTCAATTCGATGTCGTCCTTGACGTAGGTCTCCTGCTTTCCTTTCTTGACCTTGTACAACGGCGGCTGGGCGATATAGATGTGGCCGCGCTCGATCAGGACCGGCATCTGCCGATAGAAAAACGTGAGCAATAGGGTCCGGATATGCGATCCGTCCACGTCGGCGTCCGTGTTGTGGCAGCACAATCCACCCATACCGGCGATGAAGTTTTCATCGCCTTCGACGGAGAAGTCATAGACGTTCCCGTTGCTCGCCGGAACTTCTTCGATCGCGAGGATCGGCAGCGCCATCAAGTCGCCGTCGATCGGTTCGAAATCGCGCTCGCCGCCCAACCGGGTGGACGACAGCAGCTCGACGAGGTCCGGCGCCCCGGCATGGTCTTGCCATACGCGTTCGAGGAGGCGCAGGTCCTCTTTCGCCGTCACGCTGACGATCCAGTGCGGGTGGTTGCTCTCGCGGGGCTGGGCGTTTACCTCGCGGATCACGCCGTCCGGCGCGTACTCCGACATCGACGGGACGACGCCCAGGGAACTCAGGCAGTACACGATGCCGCTCGCGATATCGTAAGACGCGGTCCGGAATGCAATTCGATTCTGGCTGGCGGTTCCCTCACCCAGCAGGTAGCCCCGCAGGAACGCGACGCGAAGAGCTTGCGAGACGTTGAACACGAGATCGGGAATCTTTTTGGTCCTCGACTCCGGGTTCTCGAAACCCAAAACGTACTGCCAGGCGAGCGCGGCGACGCGGTTGACGAGTGTCAATTCCGTGCCGCACCCCGGGGATGAGGAAGTCATCGCGGGCAGCCCAAACACGCTCGTCATTTTTTCCGCCATCTCTGCGGCGAAGCGCTGGTTGCCGTTTCCAATCGAGAGTCGGACCCCATGGCGATCCGAACACGATCCCTCGGCAAGGTAAAAGCCGAGCAATCCCAGGAGGTCCTCGTCGACAGTAACGAAGCGTCGAACCCCGTTGCGTCCGCCATGCTCGGGCGTCAACAGCAGGTCTTCTCGCGCACCAAACCATTCCAAGTCCTGCGCATCGAGGTCACCGAGTCGAACGTAGTCACGGATGGCGTTGCGCCCGGAACCCGTGGAGTGATCGGCCCGGATGCGCTCCAGACGGGTGGGTTCGATTGACGCGCGGTTCATCACCTCGGGAGCATTCGCACCGATCGCGCGCAAATTCTCGACGCGCGGACCCATGGAGGCGGAGTTTTGCCCACGCTCGTCGCGAATGCACGTGTTGAACCACTCTTCGACGGCCGGCCCGCGGACCCAAATTTGTTCTGCCGCCCGCGGTACCGCGTGCAGCTCGCGCAGTAAGTCGAGGCGCGCCGGTGCGGTCGCTGGAAAACGAATGCGGCGCGGTGCAACGACACGATCGCCGACCCGTAGCTCGTCGCCCCGCTTCAACTTGACCTCGGCTCCGTCGTGGACGAAAACACTGTGGCTGGAGGTCACCCGAACGCGCCGTCCGTGGGCGGTGCGCAGCTGAAAGAGCTTCTCTTCCAAGGGGTGGCGAATCACACTTTTGATCCGGCGAAAGCGAACGAGGTGGTCTTCGAGCCCGAAACACAGCACGTCGCCGAGCGTATCGGCAGTCAACTTATCGACGGCGCCGCGGGGCGCATGGGCCGCGAGTGCGTCGTCGATGAACTTGCCGATGCGCACCATCCGGGTGCCGCGCCGGTCGTCACGGACGAAGACGTGATCGTCGCCGTCGACGCTCATGATGATGATCCGGTGATAACGCAGCTTTTCGACGTCGAAGTCGTCGCGGCCGATCCCGCAGCCGAGCGCGGTGATCAAGGTGCCGACTTCGGCCGAGGCGAGCATCTTGTCGAAGCGCGCTTTCTCGACGTTCAGGATCTTGCCCTTGAGCGGCAGGATGGCCTGCGTACGGCGGTCTCGTCCCTGCTTCGCGGAGCCGCCCGCCGAATCACCCTCGACGAGGAACATCTCGGAGAGCGCGGGATCCTTTTCCTGGCAATCGGCCAGCTTGCCGGGCAGGCCGGCGATGTCGAGAGCGCCTTTGCGCCGGGTCATCTCACGGGCCTTGCGAGCCGCTTCGCGGGCATGGGCCGCTTCGAGCGTCTTGTTGACGATCGCGCGGGCTTCCTGGGGATGTTCGAGCAGGAACTCCTCGAGGCGTTGGGCCACGGCCGATTCGACCACGGCCTTCACCTCGGAGGACACGAGCTTGTCCTTCGTCTGCGAGGAAAACTTCGGGTCCGGCAATTTGACGGACAGGATCGCGGTCAGGCCCTCACGACAATCATCGCCGGTCGTCTGGATTTTCTCCTTCTTCGCGGCGAGTTCCTTCTCGATGTAATTATTGAGCGTGCGCGTCAATGCGGCACGATAGCCGGCAAGGTGCGTACCGCCGTCCTTCTGCGGAATGTTGTTCGTATAGCAATACATGCTCTCGCTGTACGAGTCGTTCCACTGCATCGCGACTTCGACCTGCGTATTGCCGTCGCGTGATTGGAACCAGAGCACCGTGTCGTGCACGGGGGTCTTGCTGCGGTTGAGGTGCTGGACGAAGGCCTTGAGCCCACCCTCGAATTGAAAGACGTCGGACTTCTCGTCGCGCTCGTCATTGAGCTCGATGCGGACACCGGAGTTCAGGAACGAGAGCTCCCGCAGGCGCTTCGCGAGGGTCTCGTAATTGAAAGAGATGTTGGTAAAGATCTGCGCGCTGGGTTTGAAACGCAGCGTCGTGCCCCGCTCGGTGGTGTCGCCGATCGCGACGAGGGGGGCGACGGGCTCGCCGAGGCGGTATTCCTGGCGGTGCAAATGCCCATCACGGCGAATGTTCAATTCCAGAAAGTCGGACAAGGCATTGACGACCGAGACACCGACCCCGTGCAGACCACCGGAGACCTTGTAGGAGCTGTCGTCGAATTTCCCGCCGGAATGCAGCACGGTCATGATGACTTCGGCCGCGGAGACGCCCTCTTCGGCATGGATATCGACGGGGATGCCGCGACCGTTGTCGGAAACCGTCACGGATTCATCGGCGTGAATCGTCACGACCACCCGGTCACAATGTCCGGCCAGGGCTTCGTCGATCGCATTATCGACGACTTCGAAAACCATGTGGTGCAGCCCGCTGCCGTCATCGGTGTCGCCGATGTACATGCCGGGTCGCTTGCGAACGGCATCTAGACCTTTTAAGACTCTGATTTTACTGGAATCGTATACGTCTTTATCCGACATGGGTGATCCTGTGGCCTGGCCGCGCATCTTAGCAGTTTTCCGCTCCAAAGACGAATCCGCGGCCCCGGAAAATCACTTATCGATCAATGGTTTGGCGGCGAGTTTCCAGCGGAGGGGCGGCGAGCGGGATGGAACGGAGCACCGCGGGCGGAACCCTCGCAGCAAAACCGCATCGGAGCACCCGTGTTCCACGTGGAACCACTCAGCCCGGATTCAGCACGCCCTCCTCGATTCGATACCGACGGCCCGGTGACCCGAAAGCGCTGATGGTCTGCAGACTGGTCACGACCAGCTGATTGGCGCCCCCGGCGAGCTCGGCGATCAGCTGCCCCAAATGCATCTCATCCAGTTCCGCCGCAGGATCATCGAGCAGCAAGGTCGGCCTTGCCGCCGCGTCGGGTGGAAACAGCTCGATCTGGGCGATCAGGAGGGCCGCCGCCAGCAACTTTTGTTGGCCGCGCGAAATGCGGTCCTTGGCGGTCACGCCGTCCAACTGGATCCCGAGCTCTGCGCGATGGGGCCCCACCTGCGTACTTCGACGCTCCGCATCGAGTTTCCAGCTCTGGACCAAGGCTTCCTCGAAGCTCAGCTCTCGCGACCATCCCTGGCGATAGCTCAAGGCCAACTCTCGACCCAGCAAGCGCCGCGCGAGGCCTTGCGCCACGCCGGCGAGCCGATCCAGATAGGCGGCCCGCGCCGTGGTGATTTCGCCCGCACACTTCGTGAGCTCTGGGTCCCAGACCGCGACCGCGTTGCGTGGGTGCCCCGCCTTCAACGCGGCGTTTCGCTGCTTCAAGCTCTGTTGGTAGCGTTGCCAGCTCGGGATGAACGAAGGTTCCACGTGGAACACTCCCCAATCCAGAAACCGCCGGCGCCGTCCCGGGCCCTCCTCGATGAGTTTGTGGACCTCCGGATCGATGATTTGCACGGGGAAGATCACGGCAAGCTCGGCCAAGGACGCCGCCGCAGAGCCGGCGACTCGGGCACGAATTCCGTCTGCATGGCCCTCGACGCCCAAGGGTACTCGTCGAGACGGCAGCTCGATCTCGCCGAAGACCGTAAAACGCTCTCTTCCCCGGCGAATCAGGTGTTCCAAGCGCCGCGTTCGAAATGATCGACCACGACCCAGCACATAGAGCGCCTCCAATACGCTCGTCTTGCCGGAGGCGTTGGGACCACTGATCAGCGTAAACCGGGGATCGAACTCCAACTCCACCGACGGCAAGCAGCGGAGATCCGTTACCTGCAGTCGGCGCAAGGCCACGGGTGCCTAGAGCCTCATGGGCATGACGACATAGCGGGCGGACGCGCTTCCGGGCGAGCGAATCAGGCAACTACTGTTGCTATCCGTCAGGCCCAACTCGACCTCGACCCCATCGATCGCCGCCAGCGCATCGAGCAGGTAGTTCACGTTGAAGCCCACCTCGAGATCCGCGCCGACATAGCCCACCTCGATCTCTTCCTCCGCTTCCTCTTGTTCCGGGTTGTGAGCCTGCACGGTAATGAGGTTCTCCTTGACCGTGATCCGGATGCCTCGATATTTCTCGTTCGAGAGGATCGAGGTTCGCTGCAACGCCTGGCGCAAGGCATCGCGATCCGCCTTGATCGCGGCCGCGGGCGCCGCCGGGATCACACGGGAATATTCCGGAAAACGTCCGTCGATGAGCTTCGAAGTGAAGCGAACATCGCC
>Ga0209208_10001982_pt1 | contig 29185 bp, 20 predicted proteins | sample S1TSphfallax_3_FD_187694 | JGI IMG/M metagenome (GOLD analysis project Ga0209208, IMG submission 187694) | Host-associated microbial communities from peat moss isolated from Minnesota, USA - S1T2_Fd - Sphagnum fallax MG (SPAdes) (version 2) | ecosystem: Host-associated > Plants > Peat moss >...
TGCGACGCCCCGTGGGGGCTACATCCAAATGGCACAAATTCCCGGGACTCCCGAAATGGAGTCCCGAAGTTGTCCCGAAATCGTCCCGGGTGGAGTCCCGGGACTTTGGGAGCTCATAACTCCTGACTGCGAGATCGGATCGCGACGAGGTCTGAACCGAACTTGTAGCCCTCGTCGAGATCTTTCCAACGACGTATCGCACTCCCAATTCGGACTTCGGGAAGAGGTCGATTCCCGACTTTTAGTGGTCGGGAGTCAAACTGCCAATTTGACTCCCGGCCCTTCTTTTGCCCATAATTTGGGCGACAGATGTCCAAATGCTCAATGCGAGGGCATTTTCGATATCTACGCTTCAAGAACTTTCCAATGACACCAAGAACACCCCAATGCAAGGTGTTTTGGGTCCTGCTGTCAAGCTCTGAACATTCGGGAGTCCTGGAGGACTCCAAATCCCCAACTTTTCCAAGTGTCGGGCTTCACCCCCACACTTGGCCAAGTTAGGGTTGCGACACTATAATTCCTACATTTAAAATAATTATCAAACTATAAATCTTATAATTATCCCCTATGGTTTTGGTCACAAATATTAATAGATCACCATATAAATATCCCTATACATGTGATTGGTCAAGAAATTTAGAAAAAAAATTAAATATTTCAATGTGAAATGGAATTTCAATTGTAAAAAATGATGAAAATAATGAGTTAAATTTTTCAATATGAAAAAATATATATTGAAATTTTTTTAATGCATCTTACAATTAAATTATTCATTTTATGGTGGTGTATTTTTTTATACACCACCATAAAATGAATAGTTTTGATATTACTATGACATTTTTTGAATCCACATTTTTCATTTTTTATGTGTGACAAACATGGTATCATCATTTCAAAAGTCCATAATGAATCCAATTTTTTCCTAAAACTCATCCATAATTTTTAATAAGATTCTCATTAAAGTTTATTGCAACATGAATAATGAAATTTTTGAAATTTTTAATGTTTGATATGATTTTTCATTTTAAATTCATCTATAATCTAGAAAAATTACAATTGTGACAATCCAAATAGTCCACCTAATTGTGCTTTCACCCAACAAGGCATCAAAAATAACTAATCAAATTGAGATAATTTCAAAATTTTGCAAGTTTTCTTAGCTTTATTTCACAATTGCATTTATGTTGCCATGAAATCAATCAAGATCTAAATCATAATTAGAATTTGAATCAAATTTTTGGGTTTATTTTAAGGTATGGTGGGACAACATAAGAATATAATGCAAGGTTGGACATGGTTTCAGGCTTATTACCTAATCAAACAAATCATCTGTAAGCATCCTTAGTTGATGACAATTTTAATGCTATTCCACTAAGGGGGACAACCTCTTCAACTATAAATGTTTGTATGAAGATTTTAAATTTAGCCAATAGAAAAATAGATAGAACAAAAACTTTGTAGACTTTACATACGCAAGTCAAATTTTGAGCTAATTATAGTCACAAATTTACTCCATGGGCCTTTTTTTGGTTGTAAACAATGGAGATCTTCCCAATTGTGAAGAACAATTGAAGTGTAGCATTTGTTTTCCCATATTATCCATGTCTTTGATTGGGAAGAAAATAAAAGGGGAAAAAACCATTAACATATTGCATACAACACCCTCTTTGGGACAAGTGTTATGAAAAGACATGTTGAATTTGAACATCTTGAGGTCTTAACTACCTTTGTTGAAGAAGCCACTCCTATAGACAATATTTCAAAGTCACAAACAACAACTACTAGTTCCAATGAGGGTTGTAAGGTTATGTAGCTAGCCAAAAAACATTCCAAAGTAGTCCATGTGCAATTTCAATATTTTTTGCAAGCAAAAATCTTTATAAGAACTTGGATGGGACCCAAAAATTATTCTTGGAGGGCATATTCATAATCAAGGTACCCAAAAAGATGGTCTAATAATTTTTTTTGCAAAGGACTATTTTGAATTTTTATTACATTTACTATTTCATAATTATAGGGAATTCATGTATGACTATAATTAGAATGATGTCATGTTAATCTACTGAAAAAATCTAAGAATAAATTGGATATAATATAGATGTCCTTTTGAGTCCTTTTAAGTAATTTGAGTCAAGTTTATTTTAACTACAATTTTCATCTTAAAGGAATAAAAAAGAATGTATTAAACAATGCAATTGATTCCAATTTTCTTTTATGGATAAGTAATGCATACATCTATGTTTGGCAATGTTTATATAATGCATTTCATTAAATAATATACAATATATATTTTTTGAAGGCTATAAAATCCATTCTAAAAAGGCATTAAAGAAAATGATTCCTTTTTTTTTCCATTTGGTTGATTTTTTGTATTCATTAGGTTTAGAATTTGTGGCCCCAAGTGTTGGAAAAATGTGTAAGATATTTTCATGCAAGAAAACATGTTAAGTTGTATATAAAAACTTATGTACTTATTTTCTACATTTCTGGTTTTTTACCAAAATATTTATGCATAATTACATACGCATGTGAAAAATCACCACCACCATGAAAATTATCATAATTTCAATTATCCAATATTTTTCACTTAAATTTATTCCATTTAGATTCTATATTTGGAATATGGCAAAAACAAAGTCCTTGAGTCTTGTGTTCAAAAAATGGTACCCTAATTGTGAATATGCCTTGGAAAATTTAATCTTGCTCATTGCAAAAGGGTTCTTTCCATTGAACACACATGTGAAAATACTTGGATGTAAAGGTTGGCCTTGAGGTTGGATCCAAAACTTGTTTTCCCATCTCAAAGGACATTGTGTAAAAATATTTTTTTATTTATGGTTATGCGTTGTGTAGATTTGTATGTTCAATTTCAATTTGATGCTACACCTACATTCACAACTACTTTTGATTTGTGGATGAATAGGAACCAACAAGATACTTTTGTTCTTGATGTTAATTTTTTATCAGTTGATTGGAAGCCTCATCATTGGCCTTTTTGAGGCCAATGACAATTGACAAAACAATTTTGGTGAAGACCCTCAAGCCAACCCTCAAAAAGGCCAATGATGAAGCTTGAAGGTCTTCACCAATCAGGAGGGTTGGCCAATTTTGGTGAAGACCCTAAGCCTCATCATTGGCAAGACAATTGAAGGCATTGTTGGAAAAATTTGGGCTCACATCTAAGGTGTTATATTATGTGAAAAACAAAGGCACTAATTTGTCAAACATGATTACTTCTTTAAAGTCAATGATTGCATGTGAGGCATTAAATTTGCTTCAACCTTTTGATGGAGCATGTTTTGGACATGCTATGAGCAAGACTGCTTAATATGCAACCAATGACTTGGCACTAATTAGTGTGAAGTCTACACAATCATTTCTCCAATCATGCATCATTTAGTTACAAAAATCAAGTATATTGAAAATTTAAATCTTTTGCAATTCAAACAATTTTTTATTGTGAAAAGTACAACAAAAATGATTTCCTTTAGTCATCATTGTACATTATAGGCAAAGGAACAAAAAAATGGAGGTGAGCATGCATTGAATCTAATTTGCTTGAATGCAAACTAACAATTTTGGTAAAGACTTAGTTTGCATCAAAAGTTGCCATGTTTCAATAATGCTTGGCCTATAAAGAGGAAATTGTCATGTGCTCTAGTTGTCAAATAGGCCTTAGCTAATTAGATCCTTTTAACACAAACTTGGGCAATTGTTGAAGCAATTTGTGATGTTATTTCTCCCATCATGACTACATGTGCAATGAATCAATGTCGTGGGTATTGATTATTGTCAGATGCCCTAGCTTTTGTAATCAAATTGTATGTGAAGCTATCCAAGGAGAGATTGGAATTACAAGTAGAAATTGAAGAAATGGACATGCGCATGAAGATGAAGCAATTGGGTGCCAACATGTGAGGGCAAGTAACTATTGTTTTAAGACTTTCATTGATGTCATGTTTTCTTTCAAACCCACTAAACCTCACAACATGGTGGCTCTTATGTTGGATCCTCAATTCAAGGATTTGAGTTTAGTGGTAGACTATGTTGGCCACTCTTTTGCAATTGAGATTGTTGTTGCATATCACAAAGAGTTTCTCCTTCCCACCTTGAAGACTTTGTACCAGAAATACCATGGACAATCTAGTACCCCTTCCATTGTTGTGCAAGAACTTATGTATAATTTAGTTTTTGGGGTGGGAGTGTACGAGGAGGACACTTGTTTTGAACAAGTAAGTCTTAATTCTTTTACTTCTTTGGAAACACTTTGAATTCATTTGTTCTTGTTTGCACACTTGAAGTTAACTTTTGTTACAACTTATTTGTGTAAATTTAGGTTTGGCAAAAGTTCTCTTGTTTTTAAACATTTGAGCTGCCTTTGGAAGAGGTGGAAAACCCTTTTCTTTGGTGGTCAAAGCATGAAGGACAATTTTCAACAATTGTTAAGTTGGCTAAAACAATTCTAGGCATACCAGGTAGCCAAATTGAAATAGAGAGAGTATTATCAATTGTAGGTATTCTCACAAGTCTTTCTCGTTGTTGCTTTTGTTCAAAGAACCTAGATCTTTTGGTTCTTTTGATCAAGAATTGGCTTGATGATCCCATAGTTGGATTTGAAGTTAAGAGAGGATCATTGGAAGGTATGGATGAGTTTGGTGAGGCCAAAGAGGAGATATTAGATTTGCTAGATGCTGAATTTCCTAATGAGGTTTAAGGCTATGTGGAAAAATGTGTTTGGATTTGGGACATGTTTCCATGATTTGTGAAGTGTTTAGTTCATTTCACACATGGAACCTTCTTAGTTTTGCCTACCCCTTGTTGTGACTTATGACTTTTATAGAGGAATCAAAGTCTATGATCACATTGTACATTAGACACTTGTGAATTTTGTCAAAGTTTGCATGATTTGGCATCTTCTTTACATGAGATTCTAATTTTTCGTTCATTTCTTCATTTTGGGGGGTTTTTTTTTTCTATTTTCTGATTTTTTTTGCTTGCTGATTTGTTGATTTATTTTTGGTTTTACACGGCATTACATTGTGTGTAAAAACAGTGTAAGTCCTTACACTTACACTATTTTTACATGGCCTAAAATTATTTACACAGGCTTACACTTACACATTTCAAGTTTGTCGATCACACTTACACTTATCCAGTGTGTAAAAAGAAAATTTGAAAAAATTTACTCTTACACGGAGTGTAAGTCCTAAACTACTATACATACACACAACACTGGTTTAAACCCCTAAGGTGGGGCATTCCAAGAAGAAGGGGCTTAGGCTGAATCCATTTTGAAAATGTCTCCCTGGCATGGGAGTAAAATAGATCCTATGCCCACTACATAGGAGTGAGAGGGATCTTACACCAACTTACCTTACACTTCTTAAGCTCTCTCCTGCTCAAGGAGTAGCTGTAAGTTCTTTTCACTAGGAGGGCTATTCTAAGAAATAAGGTGCCCTCCATGTGCATTACAAAATTTCCTTAAGTGCTTTACAGATCTGCAATTCATTTATATCTTTGGAATTTTTATTTCAAGGTTCAACCCAGCACCCTTGAACTGATGCACTGCCTCCCAAGGTAAGAGTGATGTTTTCTTTTCTGGGGCAAAGTTTAGCATTTTCCACACATGCAAAATATGACTCCAACATATATTTAGGATTTTTGTGAACAAAAAAGACATTAATTCGCCAAATTTCGAACAAAGAATCTTCAAACACCAGATCTCTACAATAGGCTCCCCAGCAGGTAGCCAAGGATGACTTAATAATGGTATTTTGAACAATAACCCAATAAAAAACAAAGTAATTACATTTTGAACAATAACCCAATAATAGATAAACCACTGAATCAACAAATGAAGTAACTATTCACCTAATTATCAGTAGTTCAGTAACCTGATTATTTACAGTTTAAACTGTAAAACCATGGGACATTTGGAATCAAAATGTTAATCAAATTGGCACAATATTCATTGTGGATGAATATGGTTGCATTTCAGAAGGTAACTGGAATCAAGAAACACTACAGATTAAATTACTATTCTAAAAGGTACCCCTACCAGATATAATAAAGCACTATTGATTAAATTATTATTTTAACCAGCCTCTTTTCAGGCCAAATTCACTATCAAAACTTGAGGAAAGTTGTTTGGCTTGGAACATGGAACTGAGTCCATTAACCCCCAAAAAAACATTATTTACATTACTGGAGAATTTTCAACGATTGTCACCATCTACCTCCACAACCCAAAATTGGGAAACATCAAATACATCAAGAAGATCAAGTCCCACAAAGAACTTTGACACCCCAGAAAATGGAGGCAAAGAAAATCTTAGGATCACCAATGTTGCATTTTGAACTCACTTGAAATGCAGACTGAATTTGTTGAGCATATATGGCAGGCTGCCAATCCTCCCATCAAGAATCTTTCAATCTCCATCTTTTCGCCTCAAATATCCATAATTGCTGCACCTAGAAACCTTGCAAGAGCCTCACCTACTCATCACTCATAACTAAAATGTGCAGGGTTGTATCACGTTCCATTGCTTTGATAGCTAAATCAAGCACACAACAATGCATGAAGATGAAAGGAACATTCAAAAAATATGATGCCTTAGATTAAACTCTTCCCAGGTTCAACACCCACCCTGCAGCTTCCAGTCCCCTGGAATCCTCAAAATGGCCAGTATGAACCTCTTCGCATAATTTAGCCTCTTTTATCCAGTCTGGATCAGAACTGCATTATCACTGGACAGCAACACCAGCAGCAGATTCTTCACTGGGTGATTGACCTAGAATCTCTTCCACACTCTTTGAATTCTCTTTGACATGGATGGAAGCAAGTTCTGCATAGCTGTCAGCAGACTTGGGAATGAAGGCTGCTTCCTGCTCCTTCAACTGGCGTAAAAACTTTGCAGGGTTTCCAGCCCACACCTGCATCAAGCCCAACCCTGTCAGAAATGGAGGGTATCAATCTGCTACTACATGTATAATACTCATTGGCTTGCCACAAAGATGAGAACAAAAGACACTGAGAAAGAGAACCACACGGCCTGAAGCAAGTTGTTAGATCTCCCCAGGTATATATTATGATGGCTCAACAAATTGGATTGTCAGCAGTCCATCCCCAGGAAGGCAGGAAAAAAAAAACCAGGTGCTGACTCCAGGGCCAATGAGAAGAGGAGATTAAGTACCTGGCCAGCAGGAATGCGGGTGTTCTCAGAGACCACAGCACCCGCAGCAACAAAGGCACCTTTCTCAATAACAACACCATTCAGAAGAGTTGCCCCCATGCCCACAAAAGCTTCATCCTCCACTGTACATGCATGGAGCACAGCACTGTGACCTGCTCCCCCCACCATTTCCACATAAGAGTTTTCCAGGCACCTTCTTCATCCAGGTTCCAGCAGGTACATCTGATTCATTTGACAAAAAAGTATGCCTAGTTTTGACACCCAACTGTAAGCCTTGCACCTTACCCTAATTAGGTATATCTCTTGGAAAGCACACCTCATTCCAGAATCATGCACTCATAAACATCAAAATCCCACATAGAGTTTCTCCAAATGCAATAACCTTTGTTGATTTCCAGCTGCAGGTTGAATAACATGATATAAAACGAAACACAGCATTGCAGACTCAAACTGCATTTGCTTGGCTGCTTATGTTCATGCAACTTAGGAATGGAAAAGAAATATAGATAATCCAACCTTCTGGTGGATTGGCAAAAAAAGGGTTAACATATGACATACCAATAGTGACTTTGTCACCAATGACAGTGGGAGATCCATCTCCACTCAGGCTTGTGGTTCCCACATGCACCAATGAATGATCCTGAATGTTAGTCTCTGCCCCTACTATAATGCTGTTCACATCTCCTGCCAACAAAAATATAAACCACAATACCCCCACAAATCAGTGAGGATAATCATCAACAGCTGTGCTCTCTTAAAAGGAAGAAACACAGACTACTCATACACAAATGGTATTTCTGCTCTACTCTCTCACAGGGATGGTTGCCTCCATGACAATGACAAGGGTTGCAACTATGAATGTCAAACACGTTGTCAGCCTTGTGCAACTGCTATGCTTAAAGAAACCTACCACATGACAAGACAAAAAGCCCCTCTGTAGCAAGAACCCAAGCAAGCAGAAAATAAAGTAGTATTGTCTCCTGCAGCTCAATCAATCATTCAACTGTTGTTTTCTTTACCTCGAAGGACACAGCCATACCAAACAGATGATTTAGCTCCAATCTGGACATCACCAATGACAGCAGCACTGGGAGCAACGAAGGCATCTTGATGCACATCTGGTACTTTTTCATAAAGATTTATAACAGGCCTATGCCTTGTTACTGCAACCACAAAACAAACATCATTGGTTTTCATTAAGCAATACAGATCCAAAAAGTGTTTCAAGACGACAATGCAGGCATAATATCTTTAGGGTAGAGATCAGAGATTGAGAACGTAGTGAAGAAGAGAATAGAACAGGACGACTGCGGAAGAGGAGAGACAGAAAGAAAAAAAAAACCAGTAATTAGGGTTTCAGAGGACATACACGGTTCTTTGAAAATATTGTTGCCCTGAAGCCGGCATCCCGCTCGATCAAGCGCCTGACCCGTCTCCCGGATCCAGAAACCGATATTGTACAGCACTCTTGCCGCCGCCATTCCGTCTCTGCTACAGCCTGCCTTTAAGATTTGCTCCTTTGTTTCTTCTTTCGCACATCTAAATGCAGCGGCAGCGGTTGTGTTTCTTTCCTTTGGGAAAAAAACAGACGATTGATAGCACACAAAGAGAGAGACACAGACAAAGAGAGGAAACAAAAAAAAAATTATTAAGGATCGCAGAGAGATTCCTAAAAAGCCTGCATTTCTATGAGAAAGCCCCTCCCGTTCCTACAAGAGATGCAATTCGCAGATCGCGCAACGAACGGAACGGGGGAGTGAGGACGCGCTTCTTGCCGCTGGTGCTCGAGGGGATTTGCTCTGGGGTGATGTTCAGAGCAATTTAGGGTTTTGTTTTGTGTAGGGTAAAGCCCGCTGCCCGACGAGGTAAGAGTAATAAGGGCTTTGGGGGTGGGACCCAATTCTGGTAAAGTCCCCTTGTGGAGGGCTAAGGCCCCTTGTCGAGGGCTTTATGGAGCACAAAAACTAGTGTTGGGCGGTTCTTGACTTTTATAAAGAACCTTCAGTTCCGATTCTAAATAACAAAGTAGAGCATGCAAGAAATTGAAACTCTATTTTTATATGAGGATTTTTGAAAGATGATATTTTGGCTTGTGTTGAAACTTGAGATTAGTTATAAAGTTATAATAATATCTTGAAGGATTTTGGTTTCTTTTAGAGGATTTTTTGAAGATTATATTTTTGCATGGTGAAGTATTTGAACTTTTGTAATTCTTCTTTTGCCATAAGATGCTTTTTCAATATAAATGGCAAGGCCACAATATGACACACCCCTTGTTTTTTTCAATGGTCATGTATTGTCCAGTTCTTGATTTCAACAAAAAAAGAGGGTAGTTATCTAGTTAAATTTCAATGGCAATTCCAACCAAATTCAAAAACTTTGCTCAAGAGGCCTTAAAACTTTACCTATAACCTACACCTAAAACCATCTAAATTTCAAAACCTAAAAACACTAATCATATCGCCCAATTTCAGATTTGGCATGTTTAATACTTATCTTGTTTATATTATGTCATGCCATACAAGGTCAATGCCCAACGCTATCAAAACTAACAAAATCACATATTTAACATTATTATTATTATTATTATTAGTAGGGTAAAGTAGGTTAGTGAGTGTAACCTACTAACATTAAGTGTACTAACCAAAATAAGTTAATAGGTATATATATTAATTGAAATTAAGTATGTATTAATTTAGGCCATTATTTTATAATGTGTGTCCATTTAATACACCATTAGTTGCATGCTAGTTGCACACAAATTGCAAAATGATTGCATATGATAAGATTTCTACTAGTGAATCTACATACATGCCTATTTAAACTTACTTATTTATTTGGTAATAACATCAAAACAAACCTACCAACAATAATGAATTATTTTGAATAATAATGAAAACATGATAACTACATAATGACATATTCTTACCCAAGGTGAAATGATTAAAATGAGTTGGACATATTTTATTTTTTAAGCTTCATAATGGATTCAATTAATGAATTGCACCATATATCCTAGTAATGTTTTCTTTGTGGTGTCCATGTTATGTTATGCAATGACACCTTCATATCACATATGATTCTTTGAAGTGGATCATTTTTTGTGTCCAGATTTTCTATTCAATTTGAAGTTTCAAATTGGTTTCTTTGCTTAAGAATTAGACAAATTGGAAGCATAAGTCATTATATGTTTTATTTTATTTTGTTGATTTATTTTTCACATTCCTTGTCTTCTATAGTGTGGGAATAGAAATATTCCAATGTGGTAATGATCAACAAACATTATTCTGCATGTTTCTTATATGTAACATACTAGATTTGATAGTATTTAATTTTCTTCTTGTCAATACAACTTGTGTGAAACTATGATGATGGGGATGTAAAACGTTTCACATGAACATTCATTTTTTTGTTGCATACATTGCAGATGTAGAGGACTTTTAACAATAGTTCATTGTGCATAATATGATCTAAGCATGGTTCAAAAATTTCCTCCTATTTTTGGCACAATTTGAACATTAAAATGTTCATAAAAATCATTACAATGAGTAGTGGATGTAGGCCATATAGACTTGTCAAGGGCCAATTTGTTCAATTATCATGAATCATCCAACACTTAGGAGGGTGCTTTGCATGCAAATCAAGTGACATGATTTAAAATTGAAAGAAAATGGTTTGCTTTTACAACTACTTTTTTTGCAATAGAGAAAGAAATATTGTATGTATATGATTTTTGAATGAAGCATGGGAAATAATTAACCCTTTTTAAACTGAAGAGGTTCCTTTAGAGCTTCTTGAACCTATGTTAGGAATCAACTTTGCTAAAAAGGGGATGCAATGTAAGCATTAATTGCCATTATTATAAATGCTCCATAATAACATCATAATGCTTGTGATACTTGGCTTCTTATAATCACATTATATCATGGAGCTTATTTTGATAGAAACAAAAGGTTGAACATTAATCCTTCATTTTCTGTTTTAAAACAATTTATTTACCTTTTACTATAGTTGTGAGTGTAACATATGACCTAGAATGATTTTCATTATCATAAAAGTACCTAATATGAAAACCTAGCCAATGTCATGACTTGCTCATATATTTAATTATACAGACTTATTTACACACTATCAAAATCTAATGAAGTAAATGGGTGCTCATTGTTGCTAGGTTTAGTTTTTTCTAAGTGATTTTCATATTGTTATTATCACCCTTTTATTTATATTATCTTGAAATGTTGTTGTGAAAATTTCCTTATAATCTTGTAATATTTCATGCTGGAAAATACTACCAACTTACATTGTATAAGATAATCTTTTATAGGATGTTTACATTTCTTGTCTATTGGTTATATCTGTAAAAAACAACATTTTGAAATGATCTTGATGAGCTTCCAACAATATTTGATGTGAGGAGAGGCCCAAAAATGTTTATTGTGGACTTTTAGAAAAAAAAATCCCATTGTAGATTAAGGTGCCATATTGCATCTATGGAAACATGTTTGTAAAAGATAAAGGTCAAAAACATTTTCTTTTTAAAAAGTAAGAGATGTTACGGTATTAAACATAAATTTTGCAATTTTATTTTGTTTGCAAGCATGATTTAACATTTAAACATAACCTCTTTGAAGTGTTTCATAAAATATTTGTCTTTAGTATTCTATGGTTCAGTAAAGAGGGAGCAAAGTTTTGAATGTCATTACTATTTGTGTATAACAATGGAGGTTTATGCTTATGTTTTCACCTAAGCAATGTATTTGAGTTTCCATTGATATTTTGTGCTTTTTGTGTCAAGTCTAATTCCAAGGTCCATGCAATTCACCTATATTATAGTATGTCACAGTGTTTCAATTTTTGATCATAATTCAACTTCTGAATACATTTTGTTTAATTCTAATTTACAAGACTCATACATTTTATGTTACATTATTTTTATGTTCTAATCTTTTGATTTGATCTTGTAACATTCATACATACATTGTTAATGAACACCATACATAGCATTATTTTGTGCTGAAATGTTTGGAATTGTTTTATCTAGCATGTGTTCAAAATCACAAATTATTGCATATACTTACATATTGTGTAATATTGCTGCAATGGAAAAATTCAAGGACAAATACACAATAGTTGAAAAAAACACAATAATGTCATGAGACAATGAAAGCTCTTAAACAAACATGATATTTTGAAATACCTTGTCAAAAAGGTTGACAATCTTGGGGAGTTGAAGTAGAGTAAATCTTGTCCTGCATGTTCTATTTAAGAAATGTTAATTCAATTTAACATGCATTGAATTTGTAACTTTATCAATGTAAGTTAGATTAGGATTGACACCATTACCATTAGTTAGACAATGATTTTGGCAATGCAAATACAAATGAGATCATATGATATTCCTAAATGTGTTCATATTGTTGTGAAACTGAAGAAGGTATAAAATTTTGAGGAAGCTAGCAAGTTTGACTTGGATGAAGAGTTCGATAAAAATGTTGAACTTTGTGGGTCTATGGTTGTTATGGATGATGACAATATTATGGTAATTGTTTGTCATAGAGCAACACCCAAAGAGTAGGTTACACAATGTTTTGCTAAAGCTAAGGGGTTGTTTTGAAACAATGGTTATGTAGAGATGTTAAAATCCAAGGAATTGAGTTAAAACACTTGAATTTGAACCATGCAATAGACAAATATACAAATTTTATTTGCACTAAGCATGCAACATGTAATTTTAAAGACATGATTTGGAAAAAAATTACTAATGTGAATAAGGATGAACATGAGTTCCTTTGAAAACCTCTTACACATGCTTGCTACGTTTTTTTCCAAAGGAAATGATTGTTGCTTGTCAAATTGTGAAGATGATGACCTCCTTTTTTCCAACTCTTGAGCAAGTTCTTTTCCTATTTCTTTCAACCTGGAACCAGCCCAAAGTTTTTTGATTTTTTTGTTCAAAGTTGCAAGGCTAGAAATATAAATCTTGCATATGATTTGCAGGTGAAGTCTTGAAAGAGTCCCTCCTCTGTCCAAAACACACAATCCTAACATATATCTCTCCATTATGAACTTCTCCATCATGCCCAACCTCTCTCCAAGAATGTCAAAACACCCAACACTAATTCTGATGCTAACACCAATGCTTGTTCTCTTCCATAGGGGCAAAGCCAACAAGGCTTCAAACAATAAAGAAAATTGCAAATTGCGTTGCAGAATAGACAAGATTAACTTCAATCCCTTGTATTTATACAATTTCTCATGGACCACCTTGTTCAACACAGCATAAGAACTCAATTTTGTCACAACTCACTCCCAATCTTCACATCTTTGGAGTCCATGCACTTCAGTATTATAGTGATAAACTACATAAAATACAGTGGGCCCCAGAATGAACACATAAAAAGCTCTCATTTGACATATTTCAGAACCCAGATATGAAAGCCCCAAACCTCAGTAACACTAATATGTGCAACCAATTGCAGATATAGAGAAGCATGAGCACCAACACATGAGATGTTGTTCTCTGCCATCCCCTTACACATGAAGAACTATTACTTCAAATAATTTCTGACCCACATTTAGAGAAATCTAGTGCAGCAACACAAAATGTGTTCTACATTACCATCACTGAATACAAGCCTCTACTACTACAATATCACAACACAACAAATTGCAAACTACAAATTTGAAAAACACAGCCCACTCTTATCACTGAACTTGCTCCACTTGCTCCCAACCTGGATCATTGTCCTCTCCGCTCCATACCATCACCCCAGAAGTCCACTTGTTCAAGGGGCAAATCCACATTGTACTGGGAGGAGTTTGCTGTGCCATAAACTTCTCCTTTTACCTCCCCTTTAGAAGGGGTAGGTCTGGGTTGCTGCCTTCCTTGTGAGGCCACCATCTCTTCCATTTTTCAGGTGTACAGGAAACATTTTCCTGGGAAGTAGTCCCCTACTTCCTCAACTCCATCCATCAGGAACCAAAATTGCCCACAAGCACCATGAGCACTGCCAAAATTGATACCAAGACTCCAACTGTTTTTTCCTAAAAACAGACACATACATTACATAGGCCAGCAGCTCCAGTTAGCACCCATTTTTTTCTGAGCAATTACAATCTATTGTATAGACAAGAGATAGTATTAAGCTGATAATGTAATGTCTAGGACTCACAGGCATGACACACACAATTCATCACTAGGCCATGCTAGATGTTACCCATAAGAGCTAAACCCAGCTACAACAAGGATCAATGGGTTAACCTGTCATCTAAATGTAGGAAGCTTGGGGGAAGAATAGGCAACCACATTGTCCTGATATAACAGTTAGAAAGTGCCCAGTTCCATATGAGCTTTGGGAGCCTAATGGTGAATGTGGAACTCAATCAAGCCCAATCAACAGACTTCTCATCATTCTTCTTCTGCAAAGGTCATTAGTTTGCAAGGACATAAGGACCACAATAGACATAAGTCTATAAGCTGAGGACTCTTCAAGACAATGCATATTGCTTTCTACAGTACGTTGGGGAGTTGCCTCCATCTGATCTTGTAACTGGAGCTTGAACTTCTCTCTCAGCAACCAAATGTCATGTGCCCATGCGCTTATCATTTGCTTCACTGGTGAAGGGGACATCTAGAGAAGAGTTGATGTGCAAATTCTGGCCACCTTCCTGAGGGTTTATGTCATCTGAACCTGTGATCTCAAAGCCAGCCAGCCTGCCACCTCTTGCAAGCAATTCATTGATAGTAATTGTCATTGCAGGTGGACTTGCTGGGTAGAAGGGACCAGTTCCCATATTTTGAGCATCAATCTCTTTTCCTGGAATTGTGTCACTGCAGTTGTAAAATAATACATCAGATGGTAGGTCATTGTACAAATCTGCAATCTGGTTTGGTGACAGCAATGGATAACGATCGGTGTCCTCATTATCAGTTGGAGGCAACCAATCATAATCATATGAGTCTGAAGCTGCATCTTCTGGCATCTCAGTTTGCTTGGCTTCAGAAGGATGGTCACAAAATGGTGCCTGGTGTGTCTTACTGTTTAACACTGCAGGAAATTGGTCCACTGTGAGAGTTTGGCTTGTTGAAGCATTTTTGTTGTCATCAGAAACCCTGCATCCCCTCTTAGTCCACTGCAACTCTCTGTCCTGCTCTATGCAGAACCGTATTCTCTTTCTCAGTTCTGAGCTGTATTTGAGGTGGCGGTCTCCTGGGCAGGTAGGATCTAGAGAACTAAATTTCATACTGAGGGGTGGTAAGGCTGCAAACCACTCCAGGGAGCAGATATAGGTGAAATGTGCATGTGGCATCTGCTCCTGCTCCTCAATGTAAAATGTGCCGACATCATTGGCTATTAAAGCATCCTCTTTTGTGTTGTATCTGCCCAACCACAGTTTCTTCTTGAATAAAGGTGGCCTGCGCTCCACAGCATACTTTCTCTTAACTGGAGAATACAGTACACCTGTTGGAAGTGGTTCCATTCCATTTTTCATCCTGCAATGAGAACAGATGTGTAAATGAACATTGTGAGAAATTTTAATCCAAGTATTGAGCTTAAGTCGAACCAAGTACAGTGACCACCAACAACAGCAAAACTCTATGGAAAGACCCTCAAGGCATGTGATCTGTTGCCTATAACCTAGGCAATCACCATGGTGTCCCACTTCTTGACTTGGACTTAGCCCATCATGGATGCCTATGATGATCATAAGTATGAGATCTAGCATAAATATGGTGGCTTTTAAACACATAGCTACTGTATGCAAGCTGGGCTTGAGCTACCCTAACCATTTAGCCACATATCTGTTTGTAGCATAAATATTGTGGATAGCATCTAGCATAACCTGTTACTTGCAAATTGGCCATGAGTCCTAGCCACTAGCATATAGAATTGATGCTTGTTAAGCAAGAACTGAGATTATCAGTTGAATCAAAACCTAAACCTGCATAACAACAAAGACTTTGACAATAACCAACATGTGACAGACATCCACAACAAATTAGACCATCAACTCCATGTCACTGCCATTACTCCCTGGTGACTGCATCAGCTCCTGATATCAATCTGAACCAATACAAGGTATGTACAGACTAAAATCCTCCATATGTTGAGACAACAATGATATGATAATTGGCACCTGAATTTGTGTCACATCTCTGTGAGTTATCAGAAATTCAGCCACAATATGTGCAAGCACTACAATAGCTAATTAAACATTTTAAATAGTTTTGTCACAACTAGGAGCAATCATGCAAGTAGAAGGTTGACTCAGGCCTCAGTCTTTACAACAAAATGACAAGGTCCTAAACCAATAAAAGTCATCAAGATCTATTGTTTGTCAGTTATGTCAAGTGTGAATTGTTCAAAAGCAGTAGGCACAGCACAGAGAGATGACAACCCTTAGCAGAGATCCTAAGCTCCATCCATTCAGAGTTACTTTCTTTCTCTACTTGGGCACTAATGGTGACTTTAACATAAATCAACAACCTGCAGTGAAGTGAGCATAAAAAATTTCTGCAAGATCTCTTGCACACACACAACTTCAGGAGTAAAAAGCACTCAGACACACTGACAGTGTACAGCTTCTAGAGTGACACAAGTGAAGATGCTTATTAGAAAAAATTGTCTTCATAAGTACTGAGAAATTCTCCATACTTCAGCTCTGACAATGACAAGTGAAGAGGAAAACGAGGAAACCCAACCCTAAAGAAATGAAAAGAAAAAAGCACTTTGAGGAGCAGTCGGAATAACAGAGTCAGTCACGCACATGTTGAGGGACCTTCAACATTAACATGGATGGTTGTGACCAGCTGCCACAATATGCCATTGACTTCATCAGTGCCCAGCGGTAAGGTGGATGCCATAAACTAAGTTTTAACCACCATACCAAGTTTGTGTCATGAGAATGCATTAACAGTAATACCCAGCAATTATGCTGGCTAGGTCAACAAAAAGGTACAGATACAGGCTGAGTGCATCACCATTGCACTTCTCAATCTAATCAATAAACCAATACAACAGTTCATAGAACATCAACACCCTAATCATAAACAAAAACTGTTTTCAAGGATCTTAAAGAGAAAGTAATAATAGAAGGAATAATCATAGTGTCATTGAGGAATGTGAGATTTCCAATATTGTGGAAGGCACATTGAAGACTTGCAACCCTTACCATCAGTGTAACTATGACAAAGACTTACCATCATACATCAGGAACCTGAAATACAAAGAGCCATTACTCTGTTCTTCTGTTCTCATTATTCAAAACCTCTCATCCTCAAGACAATACTGGTGCAGCACAATTTTGCTGCTGTCGAAGAACAGACAGCATGTAAGGACATGAAAGCTCTGATAAATCCTCCACATCACAATAGATGCATATGTAAGTTTGGTGTGTGTGAAACATTTTTACTTTGATATGAATGGCAACAATATATTAGACATTGTAACTCATTATCAGGGAAGTACTCTGTAATCTAGACCCTCCCTGCTTAGTGAATATCACTTGTATCCTTCCTCATAGCCATAAATCTGACCTATCTCTATGTCTGTACACACCTTTACTTTCCTTGGATCGAAACCCCAAGCAGTGATCTAAGATCAGTGAGGACAGAAGGATGAGTGCAGTAGACATCAGTGCAACTATGACAGTAATCCATTGTCTGGAAGCTGAGGCATCTGGAATCAAATGTCCAGAGTCTCGTTGCTTTCAAATTATCACATGTGTATCCTTTGCTTAAACTGTCTCTTACACATCTTTTTATCTCTCTCTTGGAGATTTTCAGCCAGGGCTTCCAAAACTCTACAAGAGGTTAGTGCTCAAACTTCACTTTCTGCTGCTAGGAAGGCAAGGTTAATTATCCTGGTCAAGAGCAACCTTGAACTTGCTCAATTTGTGACAGCAACCAAAAACTTTTGCAGCTATATTCTTGACTGATTCACAGTCCAATGCTGGGACTGGCTGCAGTCCATCGACTCAAACAACCCTCGATGATATGACCCATTCATTCTGTGTTGAATGGGGCTACTTACTGGCCTTCATGTAAGGTGCAAACTCCAACTTGTGGTGATTCATTATCCAACAGGACAGTGCTGATTACATTGTGCAAGGCATGTTGACCCCTAAGACAGAAAGAGAGACATGGTCTCATATGCTAGAATTGGACAGCCACAGTCATGTCCATGGCAAACAAACCTACATGTCCATTATTGTGGGTCTCAAACAGAAGGGCCATGAACAGGTCATCCAAGTAGAGAGCAAGGCAAACTGACCCCTAAAACAGAAAGAGACATGGTGTCTGTCATATGCTACAATTGGACAGCTGCAATCATGTCCATGGCAAATAAACCTATATGTGCATTATTATGGGTCTCAAACAGAAGGGCCACGAACAGTTGATCCAAGTAGAGCAAGGCATGTTGACCGCTAAAACAGAAAGAGATATGGTGTCTGTCATATGCTAGAATTGGATAGCTGCAATCATGTCCATGGCGAACAAACCTACATGTCCATTATTGCGGCTCTCAACAGGTCATCCAAGTAGAGCAAGGCATGCTGACCCCTAAAACAGAAAGAAAGAGATATGGTGTCATATGCTAGAATCAGACAGCTGCAATCATGTCCATGGCAAACAAACCTACATGTGCACTATTGTGGGTCTCAAACAGAAGGGCCATCAATAGGTGATCCAAGTAGAGTGCAATTTCCAGACAATGGGGAGCCAAGAACTTACATCATACAACAGTTTGCATGCACGTCCCCGGTTCCAGTCGCATTCAGCTGGTGTCAAGCAACAACAATTGTCGAAATCCCTCCCCAAAAGTTCCAAAATACCTCAATTGATCTACACAGAATGCAACAGAAAAACTCACTTCAGTCCTCCTTGATTACATACCTATTAGTTAAAAAATTGATCAAACACAAATGCTCCAAGTTCAGCCAGACTTGACACTTTTGGGCCTTGCTTACTTACTAACCACTGAGAGCTCGAATCGACACACCACCACAATATAAACAATGGGCTTGTCTGATAATAGCTCTGCCCTTTTAAATGACATTCATAAGGATGACAAATATTCAACATACTAAAATGGGAAACACATGGTGGTTAACATGGTGGAAGCCTAAGTGGATCTTTCAATTAGGCTGGAATTTTTTTCTATAGTGCACTCCACATGACCCTAGAATGTAAGGACACCAATCTTTGGCCCATTTTCTGGGCGCATCACAATTTCTGTACCTGAAATTGAAGGAGGACAGAGCCGAAAAACCCTAAATCTCAAGAGAGACAAATTCCAATTGACCTCCTACAAAGACTCAGAAAATCTTACCCAACAGAAGTCCCACTGATCGGCTGCTGGTGGCATGAAAGCAAACCAAAGTAACCAAAAATTGTTTGGAGACACCTTGACCACTCTTTCGGCGAATGCAACCACCACCAGCAACGACGTTGCTGGTGAGACTTAAATCCAGAAACAAACCTCAGTAGCTTCATTGCAAAAACCTGAGCGCAAAGCAGGCAAGAAGAACAAGCATTTTGCTATATAACTCGGTGATGTTTTTAATGATTTTTTAAATGTGGCCTAAGTGGCGATCATCCATTGGAACATATAGCCAAAAAAGGCGATCATCCGTGGTAAGATTCAGCCAAATCTGTCTACAAACCAGATATGAAGTCCAAATGTTTTAATCCACTTTCTATATTCATGGCTACATACTGAAAATCAACAATAGAAATCTGGCGATTTTATATTTTTTTTCCGTCACTTTTGGCGATTGAAACTCTCAAAAATCACTTCATTTTCAGATTTCTGGTTCTTAATTTCTCTTTTCGGCGAAAGCTCGCCAGTTTAATAAAGAAGGGTAGTTGATGGCAGAGGACGACGCGGTGGTGTTGCGTTGCAAAAGGAGTGCAAAAGAACTCGGTTTGGAGCGTCGTAGCTTTTCGCCACGTGTTACAACAGTGAACTTACCCAGGGGAAGCAGTTGGGAGTGAGAGAAAAACGCGGAGGAAACTGCCACGTGTCGTATTTTCCGGTGTCGGCAATGTGATGCCAAATAGACCAAAGTAGACCCTATTTAGAAAAAGCCCCAACTACGGCCCTTCCGAGGAGGAGCCGGCCAAGTGGTGGGTGCCTGGGGTCGGACCCATTCCCAATATACACCCATAGTTCATGCCCCAGCTAAAAATGGCAAATTACACAGGTAGGCCAAAAAAATTTCTTTCCGCCAATGAGGTGAGGCAGCATGCCCCCAGGCGGCCCACGTTTTTTTCTTTCTTGTGGGGGAGAGGGTGGGGTTGTTGGATTGTTTTTGGTTGTCAATGCATTCCCATGAAGTTCCAAGTGTGTGTACCCCGTCAGAATTCTCAATGGGTTCCCAATATGTTCCCCAAGTTCCCAATGAGTTCCCCAACATGTGCTCAATAGCTCCTTACTTTATTCCATATCCTCGGCCCTAAGTTCTTGTAACCAGCCCCAAGGAGGAGATTACACCATATCTATTTTGGTGAAGTTTCGCACAAAAAAAATGCAAGTGTTGGGTGACTATTTGTTTTTTGAGAAAAAACATATGTTTTACAATTATTACCCCCCAATTTATGAATGGGGGGATTAGCCTAGGTTGAAAATGGTGAGAAACAGTTTTCATGTAACCAATGAGAAAGCTCCACATGCACTCATGGGGGACTTCTTTTCTATGTTTTGGGTTATGGGGGGAAGGGGAGGGGGATTTTTTTTCTGTTCCCAATGTGTTCTCACTGTGTTCCCATTAAGTTCCCCATGGGTCCTCATCATGTTCCCCAAGTGTTCCTCAAGACATTCACCATAGCACCTCAATTTTATCCCATATTTTTGGGCCAGAGCCTAACATCAGTGTTAACTAAAGTCTCAAAAATTCACAAGTTAACCTTATGTTTAATAAACATCCTTATCTATCCTCATTTTTTTTCTCTCATTCAAAACAAAATAAAGATTATCTTAGTAGGTGTGGACTAGATTGCAAACTCCAAAAAGATAACTAAATATTAATTATTAATTAACATCATCTTGAAATAATGTTTAGGAAATTGATAATAACTTGCAATGTTAGAAATTGTAGCATTGTGATTCATGGCAATTTGTTGATGTTAAGGTGATGTAAGTTGTAAGCCCTTAACACCAAGTGTGCCCATACCTTTAATTCATTTCTCACAAGGTTGTTTGAGCTTTTGTCTTCATTCATTTTTTTGCACATCAATTTATGGCACTGGTTTTTACGATGATGGGCCAACCCAACCACTTAGCCTAACATTTTTTTTTAACTCTTAATAATTTGATAAATGATACTTGTGGGTCCCATGATGGGGCCAATTACTTTGGTTAAGGTTTTCTAAGGGTCACTTTAGACAAGGGTCCAAGGAGTAGGGTCCAATGAAATCGAGCATTCCCATTGGTCAAGAGTTTTAAATTGATCCCAAGGCCTTTAGACAAGGATTAAGATCAAGACAAATCAAATTGTGATTTGATCACATGGCATCATTTTGGAAGGAAAACTAACCAGTTTAGACCACAAAAAAAGAACTTAAAGGAAAGCTCATGGTTTGGAGAACCAAAGCACAAACTAAGGTCCAAAGTTGTTCATTTCTTCATTTTTTGCTTGTTTTTACTCTTGTTGTTCAAATTTTGTGCGATTGGAAAAAATGCTATGGATTGAGGACATTGTTCAGAACACACAAGCTCCTCCATTTTTGACCATTTAAAAGTTGACATGGCTAGTTTTATAGATCCTAACAAGGTGATTATTAGAAAGAATGCATTTTTAGCCCTTCCAAATGCATGAAATGGAGGTGAATCAAAAGGTGGGGTAGAAACTAGAAGGTTGAAATGTTAATTTTCACAAGTGGAAGGGAAATTGGATTTACAAGAGATCCCTAAACCAGTTCCCATTCCAAAGAAGAGAACACCAAGGAAGAAAGTGATTGTGATGAAAATAAAGAAAATAAAAAATCTGGAAAAAATTGGGTGGATGGTGAAGTACTACACCTCATTGGTCTAAGAGGAGAAATGGAGCTTGAATTTGCCAAAATAAAAAAAAGCTATATTTTGTTTTCATCCTTGAAATTGATTTTCAAATTTGAAACCTTAGCTATGAATGTCAACATAATTTGATTTTAGGTCTGAAATTTATATGAAGTAAAAAAAAAATTGCAAAAAATCAGATTCAAATTGGGCTAGTTGGACCTTTGCTTCTTGCCCTTACCCCCCTCTCCCTTCATTCACCTTTGTTTAATTCAATCATTATGAGGATTGAACTTTCATCTCTTTAGGGGAAAGGATAAAAACTAACCACCAAGTCATCTTTATTTCAAACAATTTGAAATGCTTTCCATTTACTTTATCCATGTATTAGATTTCTAATTTTTAATTTTCACGGATTGTTTTCAAGTTGTATTTCATGGCTTCTTACTTTATTTGGTTTATTTTTAAAGAGTGGATACATGGCCGAAGCTCCACACCCAAATGTTGGTTTGTGTCCCTAGATTCTTGAGGACTCCAATTGTTTGCAAGCGATAGTTTAATGCAATTTACAAACAATACAAGGATGACAAAATTACAGACAAAATTTCAAATATTGATAATCATGAATGTCCCTTCTATGATACATTGGTGGCATTGAAGTCAAAATGTGATGAAACATGTGAATATTTATGCCAATAAAACTAAAAAAATCACTATGAAAAATTTTGTCCATTGAAACCACATTACCTTATAAGTAAAACTCCAAAAACAATTCATATGCAATTGTTATGCAACTATCCCTTGGGTATTACAACTATTATGCAACTATCATTTTAGAAATATGGTGAATTAATAAATAAATTACCACATTAGAAAATTAATTAATTGTATTATAGTTGTAATGAGTTCAAAATGGGTCTTCTGTAAAATATTTTCTACACATCGTACATACATATGTAGTCACCCATGTTTGATTTTTTCAAGAGTTACATTGTAGTTGCATGCTGCAATTACTTTAAAACAATTATAAATGTGTCACTGAAAAAACAACTATGTTACAATTAGTGTACAATGTACATACATGTGATCATGCCTTGTGTTCACATTTCCACCATCCATTAAGGGATACACTTGCAACTAGTTTTCAATTATGATTCCCATTGATACAATTAGTATGGTCATTAGTGCGCCATTACTAAAGTACTATTATTCAATTATGTTATGACTATAATGCACATACTTATAACTTAATAAAAACATATTCATCAATTATTTATATTTTCATCATATGTGTTTCATTTTGAGTGATTTAAAATGTTATGGGAACACTACCTCAAGTTTTAGAAATCATCTTTCAAGTGTAAAGGGAAATAAATAATGAAAAAATAACAAGAAGAAAAATAAACTTTCCAATTTAAAAAACACATTTTTTTTCTTTTTTTTCCTTTTTAGAACCCTCATACTTTCAAACTTCATAACTTTCTTATTTTTTATTCATTCTAAATGATTAAAAGTGTTATAAGAGTGCCACCAATAATTCTACAAATTATCTTTGAATTTTAATAACAACAAAGCAAACAAAGAATTTTGTTAGTGTTTGGGAATCAGCCTTTGTAGCATTTGGTGGTTTTGTTTTAAAATTTTTTGACCCCTTCTACTTTGAGGGGCCATAAAATTTTCAATTCTATTTCATTTTAGACAATTTTTAATGCACTATATGTGCCAATAGGAGGGGTTCAAATTTTGTTTAGACATAAAAAAAAATGGAACCCTCCCCTTGGATCTAGCATGCCTTAAGCATTTAAGTGTTATAGTTGCAACTCAATTTGCAACTAATGAACAACTAAAAGATTTAACCCATATGTTTTGTCTTTGAATCCCATGTTACAAATTATATAAAGAAAGTTTATTCTTTTATGTTCTCACATTAAAATACATGTGCCATTTTGGGATGAATTTTAAAAAGGTTAACCTAATGGCAAAACATAAAATAGAAAATAAAATTTCATGGTTATTTTTTAGTGCACTTAATTTTGTGCTTTCCTACTTACTTACCTACCTACGTAAATAATTCCTTAGTAAATATGTAGGTATGTAGGTCTTAAAACCTACCAACCTACCTACTTATGGTTATGTATGACCTACTTAATTATTAAATTAAATATTTTTATTTCAAAAAAAATTTCCAAAATATAATTAATATGCCATGTTGCAATTTTTGATTGTGCCACGTGTTATAATTTTGGACCATCGTTAACAATCATGATGGATGATGGAGATCAATATTTCAAAAAAAAAGTATGTCCAAATTTTTGCATAATGCCACGTGTCAAATTTTAATGGATGGATGATAATTAATGATGTCAACATGACATCTATAGTTATCATGGAATTGTATAGTAGTTGAAAAAGAGTTGTTTTGATTGAATTGTAATTGAATTGCAATGAGTTGCATTATATATACGATGAATTGCAACTTTGCAATTCATGTAACTTGTCCATTAACACTCACAATGTATAAATACAATGAGTTGCAAATTGTCCTTTGCTATTCAAAAATTAAGTTATAAGGCCATTTGTAAAACATCCCTTTTTTTTCATAATGAGTTGTAGGCAACCAAAATCCCAAACAAAGTTTGATAATGTTTCAAAAAATGAGGGTAGTAAATAACCAATGCAAAAACTTTTAACCCATGATGAGTTTAAAAAACAAAACAATTTTTTTTAAAAATTTGTATGAACATTTTTTGGCCATGGTTGAAAATAATACAACCATTTTATAACAATTTGCTGAAACCAATGTTTCATTTAAAAACATGGATGCCCAAATTGGAAGTTTCATAGTTAAATTGTAATTTACATAAGATGTGAACCTATGAATCATTCATCACATTCTGACCCATAATCAAAAAAAATTGGGGAAGGTAATGTTTTTTTTTTTCTTTTTCCAAATTGGATTCAAAGAAGTTTTTTGTTAAAACCTCATACATTGCCATAGCTTCTATGAACATCCTAGGTAAAAATGTGAAATAATGAGCCTAAAACCATGTCAAATCATGTTCAAAATTGCATTTTTTATATATTTGCTTATGTGGTGCCCTTTAGTGGCATGTTAATCATGGCCCAAGTTCCGCTTTATGATTAATACGAATTTTGAGAAATCTAAATTGAACCATTGGATCTTTTGATTTTGAGTTTTGATTTGAACAACAGACTTTTTTAATTAAACACTTTTGTTCCATAAAACATTATTAGTTTTACAAAGGGGCCCTTGATTTTCATAATATACAAACTTTTTGATGCTGATTTTTTTTTGTAATAATAGGAGACTATTAAATACACATTAAAAACATTCAAAGCATAAGGAATCTATAATTTGATTTTTTTCCAAAAAAATTGAAAATTTGGGTCTATTTCATGTAAATCATGTGATGCAATGTGAATGGTGTCTAAAACAAAGTTGTAGCTTATAATACAAAAGAATAAACCTCAAAGTGATTAACATGTTTTTGACATGACTTGAAATTGTGATCATTTTTCAAGACAAAACATAGAAATTTAGTGTAGAATCTTACATTTCTAGATAATCATATTTATTTGAAAATTATTAACAAATGACATGTGATATATCAGGAAATAGGGTTGTCAAAATAGACGTGACGCAACCAATTTATGTCAAATGTCATGTCGACGTCCGTCACATCCATTATGTCCATCAAGACTAACATAGGGAAAATTTTCAATACATTTGGGTTGTCCTTCTTATGCATGGCAATTAAAAACACATTCAGTTGCAATAGGATTGTAACCAAAATTGAATTCAGTTGCCATAACTTTCGATCACCATAATTCATGATCAAAAAGTTTTTGGGAGCTCCTTGATTTTTTTTTTCAATCATTTGATTAAGAACAACCATTTATTTAATGATTTTTAAAAAATCTAGTCATTGCCCCAACAAATTTTGGGCATTTTTTGAAAAATTCGGTCACCAACTTGGGCAATTGAAAATTTTCAATCACCTTGATCAAAGTTTTTGGGCAATACCTGAATTGTATTGGCAATGATTAAATTTTTTGAGTTGTTGGATTGATGGCCATTTTTGATTGGATGACTAAAAATATTTTGGGCATTTCCCAAAAACATTTCAATTTGCTCTTTTTGTTGGGCAAACCAAAAAAATTAGTCACCAACTGTGGCGACCAAAAGGGCAACCAAAAACAAATTTAATTGTTGACTATGGCAATCAAAAGTTGGTGACCGAATTTAATGTTTTGGTTGCCACAACATTCACGATGATTGAATGACATTATTTTTAGTTATTTTTAGTTGAAACTATTTTTTTGGGCAACTCCACCTTATTTTGACCTAGGTTGACCCTACATTAACATGATGTAAGGCTGCGTTTACATCCAAACACGTTTGTCACATCATGATGGACATAGAAACACATTGATAACCATGTTGGGAAAACTATAGTATGTAAAAGTAATAATTAAAGTATTTTGTTAAAAAATTACTTTCTATGAAAAAAAAATTTGGCAAAAAGATTATAGTCTTTTGAAACAAAGTAAACAAATTGACTCATTGATTTGTGATTGCACCTCCTCTTGATTTTTTCTTCTTTTGCTTTCCTACTAAAATTGTTTTCCATGGTTTTCAACACATGATCTTACATCTTCACTTTGATGTTCAATGTCTTCTATGTCTACCATGTCATTTCTATCATCTCCATTTATCATCATTGGATTTTGTAACCTCTTCATTTGTTTGATTACTTTTTAGCCACCCAAAAAATTAACTTCTTTCAAATTCCCAAATGTTGTATTTCCTTCAATTTGTGCATTTTTTTGAGCCTCCAAAGCTTGATCCATGTTAAAACCATCCAATCTAATAATGCACATGTTGTGTAAATGTATGCAAGCCATGACCAAGTTTGGCATGTGGCATAATGGAATGTTTGCTCTCTTTAATAAAATTTTAAATCTGCCTTTAAACATTCCAAAAGTTTTGTCCATTGACATCCTTGTACTAAATTGTGTAAAAATTCCAATGTGTTTTGTATTTTGGTAGTCCATCTTTCTCACCTTTGAAGGAAGAATAAAACCATGGTTGTAGGGTGAAAACACATTATGGCTGAGCCACTTTTCACTAGAAAAGGCGAGGTATAATGAGTATATCACAATATGTAGTAAACTAAAATCTTGATGGCATCCTTTGGTTATTTTAAACACAAGTAAACAACTTTGGAATTTACATGACAACATTTTGGACTCAAAGTTCACTTTGAGTCAAAATTAATTTTGATCTAATCATTAAATGAAGAAGATTGGATAAAATTAATGTACATAACTTATAGTTTTTGGATGGCCATAGGGCCCCATGTTTGTGGTTCATGAAACATTATTAAACAAAAGAAAACTAAAAAAATAATGCAATGCCCATGTATAAAATCCCCTCTTTAGTATGGTAGAGGTTTTTTTATATTAAAAATTAGAACTTATTATGCATTTAATACTCAAAAATGAAAAAAAAACACATTTTTTGAATGTAATTTCATCCAAAGACTTTAAATTTTTGAATGATCCTACATTTAATTGATGTATATCAATATCATACATGATACAAAAATTCATCCAAGAATTCCACCCATAACCCTAGTTTTGAAATATATATGCAAAATTTTCAAACTTTTTAATGGGTATTATTTGTCACAAATATATTCCATATTTTTCATTGTTTGCTACATTTTTAAAAATAATTGATTAGATTAAGTTCAAAGTTAATCAAATATACTTAAAACAAACAAAAATTATCCAAGATGTGATGTCCATACGTTACCAAAAAAATAAATTGTAGAAAGATTATACTTGTGATTACAAGTTTTGGGGGGCTAGTGTGATTTCACCCCACATTGGATAAGGTGCATCTCTTATCAACTTATAAAGTAAGAATTTGTCCTTCATCACATGGCTTTTGACATCTATTTTTTGGAAAAGAACCCAATCATGAATACTTCCTACACACCCACAATCACAATCCCAAAAACAACACTTTGCATCTATGTACAATTCTTTGAATCAATGTGGATCAAAACCTTTTTTTATAATAATATGGTTTTGGGTCTACCTTAGGTGCAACAATTGGAATGTGATTGCCATTTATGGCATTTAAAATGTATGGAATTCCATGAAAGCTCTCAAAACCAGTAGTGATTTTTTTTAATCTTGTTTTTAGTCAATTTAGAGATCATCAATGGTTTCAAATGCTTTCCAATTGCTGAATAAAATTCTTTCATTAAATTTGATGTTGTACTTTTTATAATGCCATAGAACTTTCCACACATTTGCAAAGAATTTCCGTTATCTAGTTGTGTAAAAGCCATTGCTATTTTAATTTCAACAAGGATATTGTTTTCTTTCATGTGTGTATTTTTTTGCTCAAGATTTGGACTCACAACCCTATTCAATCAACAAAATGTGTCGTACTAGCTTAACCTTGTCCATTGCCGAAACATCTTTTCAAAAAAGCTCCCAAAAAGTTGATTCTTCATGTATCCCATTGCCCTTTCATACCTCCGCATGTTGTGAATTCTTGATGCCATGTCAACAAACTCCATGAAAAACAAAAACAACATTCCATTCATCATACTCTAATGTTGTCTAATAACTATTCATTGCAATGCAACCACTTGTGCAATCACTCGATGCATGGCCATAGTAAAAACAAAAGCCACCAATATCTTGTGCTGATGCTCATCCATTGTACGTAGTAAGAGGGAAAAAAAAGAAAAAAAGAAATAGAAAAGACCATGAAAGAAAAGAAAAAAAAGAAAAAAAAGACCAAAGGTTAACATAATCCCATAGTAGTGACATACTCTCAATTCGATTCAAACATACGCGTATTTTACGTTTTTTTGGGCTTTTTAAAAAATACTTGAAAATACTTGATACAAAGGCCAATTTTCAAGCCTTTGTATTTTTATAATGTTTTTT
>Ga0209208_10001983_pt1 | contig 29176 bp, 20 predicted proteins | sample S1TSphfallax_3_FD_187694 | JGI IMG/M metagenome (GOLD analysis project Ga0209208, IMG submission 187694) | Host-associated microbial communities from peat moss isolated from Minnesota, USA - S1T2_Fd - Sphagnum fallax MG (SPAdes) (version 2) | ecosystem: Host-associated > Plants > Peat moss >...
GATGCCCATTGTGTGAGTGAGGAGATTTAGATGTAGAGCTCTGACATTGAGTGTGAAATTTTGTTTCAAACCATGGAAACTAATGTAAAAACTTTGAACGAATTTAGGGCACAAAGCTTGATTCCTTTTGTTGCTTACCATGTTGATGTGGATAGTTGCAAGTGTGCATTGTCTTAGTGGCATGTAGAGGAGGATAGTTTTTTTATTGTAGTTTCATTGGCTTAGCAAATTCTTGGAATTCCAACGAGCCAAATCAAGACAAAGAGGATTTTTTCAATTGTTGAAGTCTTCACTAGATTCCATAGGTGTTGACTACAAACTAACCACCTTGATTAGATGATTTTTGTTAATAAAAAGATTGGCCCTATGATCTAAGGGTTGGGTGTTTTGAGCATTTTGACTTTGCAAGTGCATGGGAGGCAAAATCAATGTTGACAAAAACAAATAATGTAAAATTTGAGGGTGAGGTTGAACATGAAGAATTCTTGGATCTTATTTTTGAATTTTTTAATCTTCCTTTGGTTGAATTTTGATGTTCCTTGTCCTTCATTCCACTAATATGGGCAAAGATCTGAATTTTTTCAACCTTGCTTATATCTTAATTTTGATATGAATCATGGAGGGTTAATTTTCGTAGTTACTTTGTATTTTGGATTCCTAGTGTAAGTGGCTTGGTTGAATGAAAGTGCATTTGAACTATATTTTTAAAAAAATGTTCATGGCTATTTTCATAAGAATATATAATTTTAGTGCCTTATTGAGAGTGAGAATTGGAAAAAAAAAATTGAGAAAGAGAAGACTTGCGAATCGAGAACATTACGTTGTTCCTTTTACTTAATTTATATAAAAAAAACTTGGCTCATTTCATAAGTCTTTATAGCATAAGTGCACATTAAAAAAATATATATATTCCAACCAAAGGCTCACAATTGAGACAACTACATTTGGCCTATATAATAATTGGAACAATGCAACCAACTAGTTGCTTTGCCTAAGATCCACGACTATAATTGGTTAGGTTTCTTCAAAAAATCAGAATAAAAAATCACCCCCTTGATCTAATAACCAAATAGATGTAGCTAGGTCAAGGGCTTTGCTTGAGAACCATTTCTTCAAACAGCAAGTTTGATCTCCAAAAACTGGTCAAGAAGACCACTCTTCGAATCTTCTAAACCCCTGGAATTGGCCAATTCTTACAAATCTTTAATTTTGAAGGAACTAGAATCAATTGATTTTATAAAATCTTTTTTTGTTAAGAACCAAAACTAACCGATTATGTAAATTCTCAAAAGTCAACTACCCGAACTGACAATTCTTTGAAAAAACAAAGAACCACCCATCACTAGAATGCACTTTTGACATTTACATGCTCAGTTTTCCAAAGGCAAAATAGAATGTTAAATATAAATGTGATTCAATAATTAATTAAATATTGAAAGAACCATTTTAAAACCCACATTTAAGATTGTTGGATTCATTGGATTGTTGGCCTTTGCGATTAAAGGATAAACATTTTATTGCCATGAGCTTGAAGGATAAAACCCCTTGTGAAAACCAAAAAATGTTAAATTGGCCAAGGGTCTTAAATGTAGCCAGTACCAAAAGTATTGCTGCAAAATTTTCCCCTCGTTTCCCCTTTGCCTCATGATTTTTTCACTTTGTCATGCTAGACATGTTTTTGGTTCATGTTATGCTCATTTTGTACTTGTTACAGACTCCAGGGGTACAAAACATGTTACTTGACATGTTACCTGAGGTTATGACATGGTAGGTTACAAGAAAAACATGTGCTCGAGTATTGAGAAACATGTCTAGGCATCACAAGATGAAAAATTTATGGGGCAAAGAACAGACTGGGGAAAAAAATGGAAGTAATATTTTTGGTACTGGCTACATTTAAGACCTTTGGCCGATTTTACATTTTCAGCTTCAACCTGCATGTGGGACTTGGGAAGCCATAAAGACTTACATCTATTTTGATATTGTAGTGGGAGGGCACATTACAGGCTCAAAATTTTCCTCTGTGAAGGATGGGTGTTTTGAAAACTGAAATGCCATAAACATTTTGAATGTAATGCTTACTTATGGCATTTCACTTTTCAAAACACCCATTTTCTTTTTTCTTTTTTCCCTCAGGATACCCAGTGGGTATCTTCTGGGTATCATGGGAAATTTTCAAAAAAATTAGTGTAAGTCTTCACACTCAGGAAAGGCCTCAAATTCCAAGCTTTATTAAAAATCTGGCCCGCACTTGGTTCTCTTGCAAGTACCTTGGCTCCACTTCATGCAGGCCCTTATTCTAGTAAAGTTTTTTTGTAAAGCCCATAGCCTCAGGCTCTACCCAACACATAAAATACTAGCCAAAAAAATTCTTATGCATGTGGAGGGTGTTTTATGCCTCCCATAAAATTTATGTCTCAGTAGAGGATGGCACATTACACGAAAGGTGCTCCCTCTCCCTCTCTCCTCTCAAATCAAATTAATCATACCTATCTACCCAATGCCCACCTGCTTAGGAGGCCCTCCTCTCTCTATTTTGCACACATTTTATAGGCAAAGGATGTTAGTGACATTATTCTTTATTTGACGTGCTTTCTGCGACATGAGGGAGTTCAGAAACTTGATGTTCCCCTTGCGATTTGTGGTTAGACCTCTGAGGTGGTTCTTTTGTCTTCTTGGACAGGGTCCTTCCATTTTGTTCCTTGTATTCACCCTTGTTCAGGTGTTTTGGTTTATTTATGATTGGCAGAATTTCATGTTATACAAGCAAAATGCTACTAATTCTTTGAGTTGGAAGGACCTTCAACAGAACTGTTTTGGGAATGAGGGCCTCATGCGACTGCAATATTGCCCAAGGCCCTCATTCTGGCCAGTCATTGGGCCTGCATTTCTAGAATGGCACCCTTTGAGGTCATTGGGTACCTTCTGTACTTACAAGCTTTGAGGCAAGCTACATTCATTCCCTAAGGCAAGTATCAGAACAAGGCATCACAAATACGTTGGACCTACCAATAGATAAGATGTTGTACATCTACGTACTGTGTCCTCATTCTGAACACCAAAATAATCCATTCCAATCTAAACACTCTAAACACTTTCACCAAAGAAACCAGTTCATCTAATGTGAAACTGATTCTAACAAGGTAAAACTTCCAAAAGTTGGATCCAATGTGATATTCCCTGTCCCTGAAGAGGCAGAGCCCAACAAAGTAAGGGAAAAGGAGAAAATTAAACTGGTTTTGCTCATGGGAAACAATAAATTCCCTACAGGTCATTAAGAATATAAGCATAACCTCAAAATTTGTGGACTCTAAACCCTAAATCTGCATCAAGAGTTACAGCCATGCCTTCAAGTGCAACCAATCTCTTGTAATTCCTTTTCTGATTGCTGACCTTTTGGGTGTTGGCTTGGAGGCAATTCCAAGTTCACCTGGGCTTTGTGGTGGCAAAAGTAATCCTTGTTCTTGGTATAAGTGTTGATGTTCCTTTTGGTTTGGACACCTTGAAATGATGATGATGCAACCTTTCAAAACTTTATTGATAGACCCCCTGTGTTAACTTATCCAATGGAACACAAAACATCACTTGTATATCATGTCATAGAGTGACAAGGATGCGATTATACAATTGAGAATGATGAAAGCTTAAATGAAAGGAAAGGACTCAAGGATATACAAAGATGAAACCCAAGTCTATGTTAATGTAGGCAAGGTGGGAATAAGAAAAAATATTGAGTTGAGATGGTCATGAGAGTTTGGATTAAATGAATTGGGTGCTTGACAGGAATGTTAATGACAAACTAACCCTCGATTAATAAATTGGTGTCAATAAATGAAGCAAAGGACTTTAGGTGAAAGTTGCAAACATGTTGAAGAAATGAAAGTAAGTTGAACGTCTTGATCATGTGTAATTGGAAGGGTTAATAAAATGGAAAAGGAAAAAAGTCCTACATGTGCATGATCAAAAAGATTTGAGAAAGTGTAAAGTTTGGGCCCCACATTCACATGAAGAACTAAGGGTTGGTAAGGGGGACTAGTGGGTAGTGTGTGGTTTGTTAAAATGGGAAGGGGACTATTGTGATCATGACCTATGATCATTCAAAAACAAGATGTTATCACTTCCAATTTCAATAGACTTTGGGGTTTTTAGTATTTGATCTTTTTTTCACCACACTTTTTGATGAAATATGCATTAGAAAGTAGCTGAAAATATAGATAATTGTACCAATGAGACTTGAAACATCACAAAACCCATGCCTATGCAATTATACCAAGGCCACCAAATGGTTAGGAGCTACATTAGCAAAAATTATTCTTTGTATATTTTATGGAACACATGGGTATTTTTTTGTATTCTATCACATTATAAAATGTTTTAAAATATTCTATTGAAAATGAGAATATATTAAATCTATATTTAAATTTATTTTCATAATCCAATTCTAAGCAATATTATAAACTATATTTTTTCCAATGAGGTTGCATCCCTCCTTTTTTTTGCATGCCATCTAGAAAAAAGAATGGAACTAACTTCCCTTGGACTAGCTGTCAACATGTGCTCCTTGACATCAGCACCAAGTAGTCATTTGATAGTTCAAATTCTGATGCAATTTTTCAAACAGACAGAGAGATCAGTCAAAAGGAAATTACAATAAACCCCCGTTATAATCATACCTTTGGTGACCACTTTTTTTTGTGACAGTAACAAATTGTGATTTAAACATGTACAGTCACATTCCATATAAATTGTTACAAGATTGTGATTATAGGCCAAAAAAAAAAACCTTACAAAACAACCCTCTTATGTTAGAATATGGGTGCCAATTGTTTAAATTTCCTACATGGGTCATTCTAAGCTCTACTATGCATTATAAGACTTGAAGAAGGTTCTGATTTCTGGCTATTTTAATGTGATGATTTATATTGAGGTCAAGCTCCTTAACTGTGTCACTTGTCAATTTATTTTTCAATTAAAAGCTTCTGCTTCTTATCAAGTTCACATTTTTTTGGCTTGTCTACACTAGACAATTGTTTTTTTTTCCTCTCCAACTAGATTCATTGTTGATAGTTTGCACAACTTGAACACAAAGCAACACTAACATCGCCAAATTGAACTACAATTTACAAAACCCTAATATTTGTCTTTAATTTCCCCCATTATAGTCATATTACAAGAAAAACTTTGTAAATATTTTGTCCTATTAATGAGTGTGATAATGACTCTAAAGAATGGTGTTTCTTACTAAAACAGATGGTTTCCAAAAATATTGTGTGACACAAACAAGAATGTGACTAAAATGGGTGTGATTATAAAGGGAGTTTACTGTAGATTGCATTGACATTGGAATGACCCATCACAAACCAATGCTTCTTTTCAACCACACTTAGACTGCAACACACAGGACTCTGTGTTTTCGCTTTATTTTTGTGGAACAGCACTCACAGAAGCCAGCATGTAAGACTCTGAGAAGAAGATATGGGCTCATTAAGGTAGTGGTCCCCACTGGGAGATGCCATTCTCCTAGTTTGAATGGAACATCATGAACAGTGTACTATGCGAGTGTTTCCCACATGAACTTCCATATAACTGCTCTAGATTCATGACAAATGTGACCCGCAAGTTGTAACACACTCAAAAAGATCTCACAATATGTGCTCCAGATTTTACAGGATATTCAGGAAAGTTCAGAGTTCTATAAGCTGGATCAAGGCCCAAATTCACTGAGAAGAGACTCTTCAACATCAAATTTGTCAACATTAGTTTTGCAAACTGTAGTCCTCAGTCAAGTCTAGAACTGTTTAGATGCTCGTGTATGTGAGGGTGGAGTGCCAGCATGAGCATTAACGAGATCAACATGATTGCGTATGTCTCCTATACTGGTCAATTTTTCTCTGACAAAATCAGCTTCAAAGTGCATGAAATGCACTCTTATGATCCTCTTGCTCTAATCCTACATTCTAGATCTATAAGAATCACAGAATCATAATAGGAAAACACGCCAAATCTTGTTGAAGGCTTCTGAAGGAGAGATATACAAGATGGAACAATTCGGTGAGTTGCTGCAGATATTTGTGTTTCAAGTAAACCATGGAAGGGGAGGAAACGCATACTTGCAAGATCATCACATGTGCGATGTTTGATTAGTCTGAGATTGAACTCTAGCAGAGCTTTTCTCCTCTCTGTATTGGGAGATGCAGGATTAGGAGTGTTTAGTCTCTTCTGATGCCTTGTCAGTAGTGGTCTTGAGTACCAACCGCAGCATGTGCAACTCCAGTTCTTGCTGCATCCTCATCCTTGGCAAATTGGTGAATTTAGCTGCCACTTGTGAGTTCATGGCTTGTTTCTCAGTGAAGGCTCATGTGCTGATGATTGTTGAGATTTGTATCCTGCTCCTGTTGTCAGACATTTGTATTGCTTTTTATGAGGAAACCGATTCTCTATCACTAGTTCAGTGATTTAGTGACTCATGAAGGTTTGCTCAGGAGGGTTCCTGATCTGGGGACTTGGTCAGAGGAGATGCAGTTTCTTGAGCTTGGTTCGGGGGAGGTAAGTTTTCCTCAGCTCTGAGTTTCATAGCATTTGTATCTGCCATCATCAGAGTCGTATATTTTATTGAAGACATGAGATAAAAGGGTATTTTTTGGTATACTATGAAATAATAAAATATTTTATTAAAATAGAGATTATTATTATTATTATTATTATATATGATATATTCTCATAATCAATTCTAAGCATCCTATTTCAGTGATTTTTTTCTCAATTATTCTGACGCTGCGTAATGGCTAGCATCCCAAGAGGGCTTTAACATTAAATGGCGACAGGTTTTTAGAACCTGTCTAAATATTTAGGAAACTGCTTTTAAAAATGCTATCAAACTAAAATCAGAATCCAAATTTTGTGAATTTTTGTTCTTGAAATTTGGTTTGTTTTTTTCAGAAAATGGAATACTTTAACAGAATTTTCATTTTCATTTTTATTTTTTGCATTTCGGCAAAATTTCACACAAAATGTGCACCAAAAAACATATACTGTCCTATTTACATTTAAGAAGAATATTGTTACATGAATAAGGCCTGGTGTAAACAATATTGGCTGACAAGCAATCTACAGGCCTACATTTGCATCCCCTGAAGTAAATCTGTCTACCCTCCTTGAGAAAACATGGCAGAATGGGAAAACCACATTTTTCACAAGAGAAGCTCTCTCTGGCAGTTGTTGAAAGCTGATGGAACAAATGGGAAAAATCACAGACAGCTGTTTGCCCCACTAAAAACAGAACCTAAAAGCTTGAACTAATCATGAACTGGGGTATCCATATTATTCTGCAAGGAGTCATATTTGCAGAGTAGGTTGACAAGTTTCTAAAACTTATGACCACCTCTGCAAAATTGTGGAACGGATCAGAGCATTCTCCCTTATATAATAGAATCTCAGAGATGACGCCAATTCATTCGAGGTACTGCAATTGAGACTGATGCCTGCAATGATTTGTCACTACTTTCCCATCTCATGAACAAGATGAGTAACTGTGTTGTGATTCTGACATTGTATATCACATGCAACTTTGATAAGGAACACAGCAGGCCAATCCATCAATCTCTGAGACACAAATAGTTTCAAGGTTTTGAACACAGAGCAACCCTGTGCCAAGTCCATTTGGCTCTGGTGTTTGTTTGGTTTAGATCACATGGTGACAGTACTAATGTGCCCAAAGATGCTCTAATTTCCAAGTTGACATAGGTGTATGTTCTTGCTATTTGCACATGGATTGCTGTACTTTTCTAAGAGTAAAAGACTGAATATGGAGGGATAAAAGTGTTGTAACAAGATCTGGAAGCACTTTGATGGTCATAACATGATGGTTTAAGGCAGAGGAAAGGGTGGACTTCTCTACACATCCATTCCCTGCCTTGTTGGTCACCTTGCAGAAACAGAACAAATTATTAAGAATTCTACTTCCCACTTTCTTGGAAACTGAATGTTGTTCCATTCTTAGGTTTGTCCTTGTTCAATTACAGAATGTGTCATGACAGTCTTTAATGCCAGTGCTAAAATTGCCTTTGCAATGGTGGCAATTATGTTTTCAATCTAGTCCTTAAGTCTTCCATTTACTTTCTATCATCTGAAAACAATCTTCACATCTGCAACATCCAGACCCAGGCATGTCCCAACTTCCAAACTCCTTTGCTTATGCTCAAGGTCTTCTGTGTTCCAATCATGCTTCATTGCAAGCACTGTAATAACTTCCTTGTAACATCAAATTGCTGCATGCATGAATGTGCTCTTAATATCAGGAATCAGAACACGACAAACAGGTTGCTGACAAAAGAAAAATTCGGAATGTATAGTGGTCTTCTTGTCAACAGTCCATCTGCACAAAAAACATCCAAACTCAAATTGTATGATCATACTCATTCTTACGTTTCAAGAGGTGAGACAACACAGCTATGATACCTTCACCAGTTTGGGAATTCACAAAGAAACATGAGAGTATCTCTCCACACATGTGGTGTATCCAGTTTGCTATGAACTTAACGTTAACAGGTCAGTCCTCTAGAATTTTGCCCACTGCAAATTGTAGTATTAATTTCTGTGAATAGTAGTCATGAACAATGTTGGCCTTCAACAACATAATTCTCCTCTGTTTCCACCCAACAGCATACATGTCTTGTCAACCAACTGAAATACATGATCAATATATGAACTTTTGTATCAGGTTCTTCTGACCTAAAACAGAGTTGCACAAAGAAATAGAGCAGAACTCTGAGATCACAGGTGTGGTTTGTCACACTGGCACACATCATCAAAATGTTCAATCATGTTCAATCATGATAGTGTTATGCTCTTCGGCATATGTCACATGGAAACTACACTATATAACATCCAAGGGAAAAGTCTATTGAGTAAACAAAAGTTTTTCTTGTTGGACTGGAAGACAATTGCAAAATAATCCAAAAGATGGAAGCAAACAAGATCATCTGCCATCTCTCATTCAATGTCAATTCAGTGACATTTTAAATTACTGCTAATGACCATATTTGTTTGTGCACAAACTGACAAATAACAAGAGCCCCATGTGAAGAGGGATTACAAAAATTGTTTAATTAATATCATGGATACAAAACATAGGTACATAAAATTCCTACAATAAATCATGTCCAACAGAAATGCCAAGCTAGTGAGGTCTTTCAAATATCTGCAACCTCTTTTACATCATCCAGCAAATAGCAGAACAAGTGGTCACTACGTCATACACAGGTTTATTGTAAGCAGATTTGGCAGCAATCAGGTCAAGTGTGCTTGGCATGTAGTTGGACATTATTGGTACCTCCTAATTTTTGCATCTATAAGTGCCTGGAACTTAACTAACCAGACCTACAATCATACAAGTGATATTAACTCACCCTTGGACTCAACTGGCAATGCAATTGGTCCAGGTGCAGGTACTACTGCAGGGACAATAGATGCTTCGAGAGGAGGAGCAGTAGGAGGAGCAGAACCTGAGAGTATGAGAGCTCCATTAGCAGTAGAAACAGCAGACTGTGGAGGAGCTTCTAGCATTAAAGGTGCACTTGGAGCTGGGAGGAGATTTGGTTGAGAGATAGAACCCGCCTTTGGTGGTGCAGCAGCTAATGACCCAGGCCCTGATACAATCACATTGCCTGGAGGGATGATCTCAATCAAGGGCTTCCGAGCTGCTTGTTGTAGGCTAACAGAAATTGGGGTACTTTTTTCTGGAGTAAGAGGTGGGGGGGTGCCAACTGGTACCAGGAGGTCTGCCCCTGATGCTGGTGTAACAGTTGCAGGAGGTGGTATTGAATCAGCAGGACTGGCATACTGTTTCTGCAAAACCTTGTTCCATTGCTGGACAATCAATTTGAGCGAGGGTCTTCCATTGGCCTGCAAACAAAACAAGAATCACCTGAGATTTCAGAGCATTTAGTTATCTGTCGGGCAGGAAGAATGTCAGCCCATGTCACAAAAACATAGGGACATGGTCTTTTGTTGGTTGTGTGGCCAAAACAAACACAACAATCAGTGTCTTCCCTCAAGACCAAGAAGACACGAGAAACTATTAAGAACAAGCAGAACTGATATAAGAAACATCATCACCTCACTACGAACAGGACCCCATGACTACAGACACATGAACTAACCCCCCATGACAGCCACTGTGGAGACTCTTCATTATTGGCCAATATAGCTAGTAGGATCTAACACTCTCCTGGGACATTCTAGCATGTCAAAATTCTCACATGGGCATGTAGAGCAGCTTGTGCAAGCATGCCTGTATCCAACCAAGCTTTCTCTAAGAGATTAGGATCTCCAAGAAGAGCTGCTGCCAGTGCTGCCTCGTGGCCCTGCCCAGCATTTATCATGGTGTTGGTTTGCACCTACACACACATAATCACAGATGAGAGATTTTCTTTGCCACCAGACTTAAACACTACATAGAAGACTTGGCCCACAACTAACATCTGCATATCCATGGTAAAGCCATAGAGAACAAGACATTTTGCAATCTGACACACAAACATCAGAAGTTTCAAACTGAAGTTGAAAATCCTACCGCCAATCTTGTCAACTCTCCATGTGTTGCAAGCCTGAGCGACAGTCCTCGAAGCTCATGTGGCTGCAGAGCACCCTCAACTGCTCCAGCAGCTGCCAGTCTTTTAAGAGCCTGCCCAGCTATATCAGCCTGTCCAGTAGCATCAGCTGCATCAATCAGATTCAGAAATTCTGCTGCAAATTTCACTATTCCATGCACAGCCTCAGCCTTTGCCTGCTGGCTAGCTGTGATAGACAGGACCCCAATGGCATCACTGCTCAGTTCAATGTCCTGCCCAATGCTCTTGCTGTTGCTTAGAGTGACAAGTGACTGCAGCGCTCTCTTCAAGTCTCCACTTTGCATGGCCAGCTCATATTCCAACCTACACAGCATTTTCTATCCATATTACTCGCAGTGGAACCAGACTGTAATGCAAAACACAAGAAGCTCATATTCATGAGACTTCAGATACTACAGCAGGATTCTTAATGAGAGAGGGGTGGGGGCAACTTGCAGGCAAAGCTAGGGTATCCTGCCATGAGGCAAATGCATCAGTTCTAATTTTCATGGTCTTCTTGCACACATTGGTGTGACCAATTTTCGCTAAAAAGCTATTCTTGGGTTTCAGAATCTAGAAACAGTGCTGCTGAATGAAAATGGAACCTTTTTGAGATGCCCGGCAAATGGAGCGCTTCTGTAGCATATCCCATGCCAAGCATAAAATGTGCCAAATCATCATGGTGCTCCCTTCCTAATCGTGCAGCCCTGCCTCCCCACAAAGGCATGTTAAGTCAATCCTCATGTAACATTTGCCATAGCAAGTGTCTGCCATAGTTGATCTCACTATTAAAGGCTTCAAAAAAGCTAGCAACTAACACTGCCAATTTCAGCATCTTGAGTGGGTTTCACACTTATGAAGGCATGTATCAACTCAGAATTTGAATTTTATGACACTCCTGTCCAGAGGCTTACCATTTGACAGCACTGACAGGATCACCAGCTGCAGCCAAGCACCGGCAGCGAATGCCAGGATGGTTCAGAGCAATCACATGTGCCATCATGTACCTGTCCACCAGACCATCTGCTTAACTAAACAGCAAATAGGCAAAATACCAAAAAAGGAAGAAATTACTCTGCAGTAGCAGCTATTCCTTAGACTTTTATCTTGGCATGTGCAAGCCTATATGAGAACTTCAATATATAGACACAAGTGCCCAGACAATGCTTCCAACAATTTCCTTATAAGGAGCAAAACTTCTCCATACTTACAACTTGCAGCAACCTGAGTACAAACAGGAAGACTTCCTCTCAATGTCCACTTAATGATAAAGGGTCAGCATCCTAACCTAAATCCCTTTTTGTCAGTTAGCCCTTAAATCACCCTTGCCCCATAAATATCAGACTGGAAATAAGTCAAGAAAAATCTACCTCTGACATTAACTTGCCCCAATGCAAAGGTCCTTAAATGGACTCAAACATAGAGGGAGAAAGACAGTACCTGTCCACTAGCCAGAGAACACCATCTCTGACACCCACAACCACAACAGGTCCAACTGGACGTTTCTGCTCAGGTGGTAGTCTGGAGACAGCAACTGAAACACCTCCTCCAGCTATGACTGCCTCTGGACTCACTTTCTTCTCCTCAAATTCCTTGAGAGGGTTTGGGACTTCCCCTTCACTTTTAGAAATCTTCGGCATAGAAACAAATGGGGGTACTGATGGAGCTGTTTGGAATGATGCTAGTCTCACCACCTGCAGCATAGGAGGCCGCAGAGGGATTCTTTCTGCTGTTACTACTTTAGGCCCTTCCACGGTCAGTAAAGCCAGCTCATTGTGTGCTGGAAATGCCTTTGCTTGTGATTCCCTTGCCTTCTGTTCTTCTTTCCTCCTCTTTCTTTCAACATCAAGAGCAGTAACCCCAGCATCCACAAACACACACCTGCCATCACCAGTCCCAGAACTGAAGGCCTCAATACACCACCAACATGAGTTCTAATGACATTAACATAGAAGACATGAGTTCAGCATTGTACTCCTGTAAAATCATGTAGAAGAAGTTTCAACCATTCTCCATCTCTTAGTCAAACCTTGAAATAACCGAGTTGCTAGTTCCTGCATTGCAATTTACACCGACTAACAGCCAGAAACTGGTGTGCAAGAAGCATCCATCTCACAAGGATCCATTTGTCAATATGCATCAAATGCTTATGACACAGGCAAGAATCAGCAGTTAGAACGATTACGCAAGCTATATCTTTGACATGCAATAATGAACAAAAGGCCAACATAAGATTGATTGCCCACACAACATACTCTTGAAAACTCAAAGAAAGAAGGAGATGAGTATGTCCAATGTCCCTTCTTGACTCTGTCTCACAATCCCTAGGACTATGCTAGTTACCGTTCCACAAAACAGGAGGAGAGAGGTGCTCACTCAATTGTAGTTGGTGTGGCCAAAAATAGCTGGCGGCGGTGCCAGACCCCACCTGTTGCAGCTCCAATGGCCACATTGCCCAAGTAACGATACTGGGGGCGGAGGGAAGAAATGACAACATATCGTTGATATGCAAGTGCACAATACTCCACAGTTTGATCCCAAGCACTCCAATCCGGTTGTGGCAGCATCCCACTAACTGGCTTGAAAGTCTCCCAGCTGCATAACAACATTGTTCAGGGGTTTAGTACTTCCATGTCCTCATGTCAGGAAATGTAGCCAGCTATCAAGGGATGGAAATGAGGCAGAAGAATGACCAATTTTTTCAGGACATTTGTGGAGACCATATGATGTTCTTACCTAAAGCTCCCATGCATACTCAAAAGAGATTTAGATAAGGTGAAAAGAAACCTAAGAAAGGGAGTGCAATAGAACAATACACCACCTGTACAGCTGGAAATTTGCAGGTGCTTCAGTGCCCTTCCCTATAACAGAAGGATCATCAAGTGAACTACCAGATGGACCCAAAGTTGCAGTACTGGCCCTTCTTGGCATCTTGTATGTCACTCCCAGCAGAGCACCTCCTTGCAAACCTATCACCTGCACAATTATCATGACTCTCTGAACATGCCCAATACACAAGAAAACTCTGCAAATTTGACAGTTTAAAGGGCCAAAGAGTGGTTTCCTGTCCCGTTCATATCAACTCACAGAAGTACTTGCCTCAGGGAACTCCACACAGTAGGCACAGTGCTATTATCTACAACGAGTCTAAATACAATTCAAAAATTGAAAGATGTGGAGGTCTATAAACAGTGAAAATGTAAGCATAACAGGAGATGAGTAGAGACATACTACTCCTAGGAATTCAAATAGCTCTCTTCAATTGAACAGTTGTCATCTTACAGGCTCAGGTCGGTTCTCAATGGAATTGGTAAGGGTAGTGACCATCCCATCATCCAGTATGATGCACACTTGAACAGTGGCCAAGGCTGCAGCACTAGCAGCAGCAGCTGCAGCTGCAGCAGCCTGAGCAGCAGCTTCTTTTGCTTTTCTTGAAGAGCCACCTTTTGGTGGTGGGGGTGGTCTTGGAACTGGGAAAGACTCAATCAGAGCAAAGCGTTCTCTACAAGAATCCCATGCAAAATGCCGTGCAGCTCCACTATGGATACATGTCCAATCAGAAACCCTATAGATTTGATAGGCTGGTGTATCTGGCCACACTATGGACACATACCTGCAAGGAACTTAGGGAAATTAGTTCACCCCACACCTATTCCCCAGATAAATGTGTTGGCTTTCTAAACAACACATTTTTGCACTTGGAGACCTCATAACTAAGACTTCTTCCCAATGTAGGTGCAAGAAGGGAAACAAATTCCACCATTTCAAATAGCCTCCCTCTACAGATCTACCAGGGGAGGAGAATCTTAATACTCCAATAATTGAACAGCCAGATCTATATTTAAACAAGTGGTGAAGTAGCATTATATTTTTTGGCACCTAATGAACTTGGAAAGAAACAATCTGTTCAAGAGTCAACTGCACAAACTTCAAGAAAATGATATGTTCAGACAAGATTCTTACTTTCCAGATTTGCTTGTAGAAAGGCAGCAAAATGAATCGTGCGCAAGTGACTGCACATGCTTATATGTTTGCTTCACCTGCAAACATGTACATCACCCTAATATTTGGTAAAGGAGACAACAGTACACAGACATCTCTTTAACACTATGGAACCACAACCAAGTAGTCTAAAGAATTGTGGCAATCGAAACACCCCAATTTGTCAACAAACAGTGACAGCCCAGGCAATACAGAGGAAGTTTCACCATCAACAGAAGAATTGGATACAATTCTGACTGCACAGGACAGAGACAAAAACAACAGGTCATAAAACACTTGAAAATCAGGTTGAGCTCCTAAGTACAACCATGGAGCATTAATGCAATAACTATACCTGCAGTTGTGAAGAAGATTCTGGAGCATCACTCCGGGGACGACCAGTAAGCTCAATCAAGACACCTGTGTTTGAAATAGTAGGATTTATTGGCGCTGCAAGCTGGAAAGAGAGCAACCGTATTTCACTATTCACGGCAAATGCGACAGTGTGTTCTTTGCTGCCAGGTGCAGAAGGGAGGGGCACAGCTGCAGGGAGAGCCTTGACATCAAACTCACTGAGGATCACCCCAAGATTTGTGCCACTGGCAACTAGGTGTGGCTGCAGAGGATGTACAGCCATGCAATAAGCCTGAAGCAGCCACATATGACCACATTTGTATGAGGTGGAAATCATAGGGTTGACAATTTTCCTGGCATAGAATCATGACAAGCCACCTACAGATATAAAAACAGCAAGTCGTTGAATTTTATGTTACAGCCTGCGGGCATGAGACTGAATGGATATGGAAAATTCTCTGAAGTGTTAAATGGTGAGAGAAGTTTAAAGGGCCCACCTTAAGCTTCTTGCCAGATGCAAGCAACGGGGCTGGAACCTGTAGAGTCAAGTCACACAAAGGTCTGGTCGTAGCTCCATATCCTGAGTGTTCTATGGCCCTGTCAAATCATGATGCCCATTATTCACTAGATACCACTCATGCAGACCTAAGGACCGCCAGGGTCAGCAAAATGCCCTCTTCAGTTCAAAACTATTATGTTCCTATCAGAGGAATGGTTGCACACAAGCATATAAACCACAATTCAACTACCAATTGAATTTGCTCGCACCAGATATGAGAATCTTTAACACAGACAAGAAGGTCAAGGTTGGGTCGGCGAGGATGACACCATGAAGCCACACCATGACAAGCCAATTTTGAAACTGGCTTGATTCGACGTATTTCCTGTGGCACTCAACCACACCCAGATCTTCTGAAATAAGGCACCAATAGCTGATATTGCAAGGCAAAGTTCATAGTGCTAAAGTGCATGCATAATGTGTGTGAGAATGACATCTATTCCAGTCTCTTCCAGCCATTGAGCCAACAATTCCTAACTTCTAGGTTTGAATTGTTAGCATACATATCGACTGTCTTGCAGAAAACAGGAGATCAGACAGAGAAAACTGAAAGCACCTTGAAATTGACTGTATCCCAGATTGCTAAGGTCTTGTCTGCCCCAATACTGACAAGCTGAGGAGCCTCATCTTGCACTCTGGCCAGCTCTATCCCATAGACTCCACCATCATGTGCCTGCAATGTCAAAACCCAAAACCTGGTCAATAAAGTCTGATCAGTGACCTCAATTTAGCATAACAAAGCATTGCATCTGAGCCACAAAGCACAAAATGGAACAGAATTCAAGTGAAGGAATATGTGCTGTTGAGAATAACTCTCATTGTTAGACCTTGTTTTGGTGACCAGCTCCTATTAATGAATATTTTAGACCAGCTCCAAGCAATGAATATTTTAACTTGTAAAAAACACATATCTTTCATAAGAATAGAGAAATCTCCATTCTCACTATGAAGAAAAAACACAGCAAGGTTAACACTTCTTCAAGAAGCCACAGAAAGTTCCAAACCAGGAAAGACAAAACAAACCAAAAACAAAAAAACAAAAACAGCAGTATGAACAATAGTGCCAATCTCACACCTGTTCAGGGACCATCAAGAGTAGTATGTATGATAGTGACTTATCTACCACAACTTCCCCACTGACTTCATCAGCTCCCAACAGTGGGTAAAGGCCAGTGAAAAGCACCAACCTGCAAACTGAGTTTCTGCTGCAAATACAGAAGCACTCAGCCATGCTACTGGCTAGCAACAGACCACAACACAAGGACATGATAAAAAACAGACCGACAGATAGGGAAAAGCAGAACCTAAAGGAAAGGACAGCGGGGGAAAACAATGAACAAGTGGGCTTACAAGAAGCTCCCCACTTACAAGACTCTAAACAGAATCATTCTGAAAACTCCCAAAGTTGAACTTCCAAAAAGGAATTTTCTTTGTTAAGCAACCCTCTAGTTCTCTTTAGAAGAATTTTTAAAGAGTAGCCTTTTATCTTCAGAAGGACAATAAGACTGACCATCTGAAAGACAAAAAACTTCTTACAACTACAAAGCCTCAAGAACCTGTAAATTGACTATTGATAACCCCCAGCTTCGCAGTAATTGAGATGTTTGAAGAACATCAGGCATTCTAATCATTTCAATACCTTCATACTCTGGTGGAGAGCATTTGTCAAAAATGTCACAGGATAAACCTTGAGGACTTTGTCTAACAGCTAGATCCAGAAATTACAAGAGAACTTGTAAAAAACATACCCCAGAACTATGTCCATTCATGAAAGGCAAATGCTATAGTTAACTTGTGGGACTTGCAGGGACTGAGTACGACACAACAACCTTGACAGACAGCTTTGGTAAGGCTTCTCGGGATGCCTGAGCACCATCCACACTCCATAAGCTTAGTGTTCCATCATTGCCTCCTGATACCAACAGTGTCTGCACCACACCAGGTCCAACTTTCAAATGACTACATAAGCTAACAAAGTGACCATATATTAAACCAAATTTTGCATATCTTGTAAGATATGTGTGTTTGTTTCCCTAAATTTGCCTAGTAAACACCACTTCAAAGATTTGAGTGACAGCAATTGCTACATATTGAAGACATTTGAAGACATGGCCTTTTAAATTGTTTCAGTCTAGCATACTATTGTGATGTTCAGCCAAGTGCAGATGTGGGCATTGCAAGCATGTAAGGAGAAGAAATCTTAAGTACCTCGCCGGAGGAAGCCAAGAAGGTCATTAGACATGAGATGGGCCCCTTATGGCCACCAACATATCGCCGCACCAGCTGTACAAAAAGCTCCTCTATCAACACTAATATGGGTATCATAATTTTCAGCATACTCCAGTTACTCCAGCATCTTCAAACTTATATCACTGAATTTTTTTCAAGTGCCATCATACCCTCTTTTGCTAAGTTATACCTTTGTGCATCAATACAAGACTCACCAATTGTATTTGTGTGCATCAATATGAAAAATGACACTCCTATCATGGACCTGATGAAGACAAGGAACTTGCTGACTTACACCACAGAACAAATCCTGAGGTTTTTGGAAAGAAAGCTTTGATACCTGCCACAAAGTCATGGAAAGTACTCTAATAACTCCATCAGAACCACCAAAGGCAGCAAGAGGGCCCTCAACAACCCCTGATCGTGGAAGGAATGCAACACTGGAACCCAGGAAAAGCAGATACAATGATTACAGAGATTGAATCCATCTGAAAATATGAGCAGATTCAGGTTTATGCATTGGGTATAAAGGACAAGACTGCAGAGATACATACTTCCCTTTCATCTATTAAGTCTTCAAAAGTTTGAACATAATATTGACAGCCACAAGTTCAGAGTCCTACCACAGAGGTGATTTGTTGTCAAATACAGACTTCGGTACATCTCGTGCACGCATGCTAACCATATCAAGGAAGATGACTTTGTTCTCACAACACACAACCAGGAAATGGCGTCCCTTGATTGTCAGGTGGCCTCCCCCAACCGGTGCATACAGCTGGTTGGGTGCCACAGGTGCCTCCCCTGCAGCTGAGCGACTCAGCCATGCTTGCCAGAAGCGAACATCATCATCATAGAATGTGACATGTTTCACGCTGCATTCATTATATCATAGGGCTCTTGTCAAAGAACTCACTACATATGCCAACCCTTTTGAAACTGGTTTCAACACATCCAACCCTCTAAACATCATGAAAACATGATCAACCCTGAAGAAGCACAGCTAATCAAAATAAATCAACAGTATCCCCATTCTTGCTGCAACAAGCTTGTCAGCAATGTAAGCTTCATTTCATTTGGCTACAAACAAACACCTAATCCTAATGCATCAAGAGGCCTGCATTGACGGCAGTAGATGGCATCTCCAACACCCTGAACATCTCCTTAAGCAAACCACAATATCAACACTGAAACAACGGAAACATTTCTAAACTTCAAGAACTCTTTTGATGCCAAATCAATCTCTTTTCCTCCCATGCACATGAGCTGATAAGACTGCTTACCTCCCTCCTCGTATTGATTCTGAGGTTTTCGCTTTAGGCTCTGTTTCAAAACAATGAGATAGATAGTCAACAACAAAAAAAAGTCATTGAGCCTTCGACGGAGAACAAAGCCAGAGAGATAAGAGCTTGAAAGGAGAAAGTTCAAAAAATTTGAAATGCCCATACCAGCTTCACCCTCAGCAAGTTTCTGAAGCTGGGCACCTACAGTGCGTCGTTCGTCAATACCCCTCACATTCACCTCATAAATGACCTACAACCATCAGAAACTTGCCATACTGTGATATCAACCAACTTAGTGGCCAGGTGATAACCTCCGCAGACTTGCAGCTAAACACCATCTGTGAAAACATTTTTTCTCTGAAATTGGAATGATAAACTCATGCCAGTATTTTGTTGATCAACTGCTAGGGTTAAGTCAAGGAAATCATTCTTAATGACTATATGTGATCAGAATTGTGTCTTAAGATTGGCTTCAGAAAAGCTCCAGTTTGATGACAAAGCTTGATATCCAAGAGGGCGACCCAATAAGAAGGATACACAGAAATAGAGTAGAGCAGAGTAGAGCTCACCTGTCGATGCTCCCAATCCCAGACGACAACATTGTCGCTAGCATCTGCTGTGACAAGCCAGGGGTAAGTGGGATGCAGAAGGAGCCGCACCACCTTGTCTGGCGTAGGCCGAAATGCTCGTAATCTCAACATTGCAAACTAAATCGCCCAAAGAACCAACTCTCCTGCCTCCCCCTTTACTTTCCTATCATAGTCTCTCCCACCCTTCTGCTCCTCGAAAGTGCACTTCTGGTACCTAATAACCGATACCCAAACCATCGTCAACAAAACCAGGTCAGATTCACGACATCACTTGATGCGATTGACACCATGGAAAACGACATCCAATAATCCTCCTCCATTGTGTCCAAAGAGGAAATGGTGGAAGAGAGAACGACCGCATAACCTAACTCCTTAGATCTTTCTGAGGAGATGATTGCACCAACTCCAGGATGATCACTTCAACTCCTTTTCAACTTTTCCATGTCCATTTGTATCAACGCCAAATCTCCAAGAGTGGAAAGAGTTACGGAAGGTGGGAAGAGTTCCGGCCATGTGCTTGTAGGATAAACTGTATCAGGAGGAAACAGACAAGACAAGACAAGACAAGAGAAAAGAGGCCACACACCCAACTCCTTCGATCACCTGTAAGCATCAATGGTCGCACCACTCCAAAATACTCACATCACTTCTTCTCGACTCCTCCTTGTCTTGTTTTTCTTCATGGAAACTGAGATCTGATCAGATGAGAGAACGGTATACTGCATCACGTACAAGCTCCGTCTATCACCAGTAAACGTTCGAGACTTTTCTTCTTTGCAGATCACGGAAAGAACCAACCTACACACCCCGATATTGTCCTGTGATGCAGCTGCATACCACAGCAAGCGAAATGGGCGATGTGACTAATTGCGCCTCTTCCATAGCTTGCGTCGACACCGTCCCGGAAGTCTGACATGTCGAAGACGTCAGCCGACGAAGTGGAAAGAAACGGAGATTAGGTTAAAGAGTTAGGTCGTCTTTCTTCTTTTGTCGTTCTATGTACATTTTTCTTCTGTCTGTGCACAAGGATTTTTCGCTCTCCTCCCTACACCAAACATCTCGGCTTTTTCTCGTGATCCCGAGATTAGATACCAGTCTTCTTTCTCTAGGGAGTTTCTTCTTGAGAGGTGTTGAAGAAAATGGCGCCACAAGGTCCAGAGCAAGGCATCGGAACAGATGAGCCTGCGGCGTCGAACTCCGGGAAGCAGTACGTGCCTTACGTGCAGAAGATGGTTCTGACTGGTCACAAGAAGGCTATCTCCAGTGTGAAGTTCTCACCTGATGGAAAATGGCTGGGAAGTTCTTCTGCGGACAAGACTGTGCGCATTTGGCATGCATCGGACGGTAAGCTGGAGCGGTGTCTCGAAGGTCATAGCGATGGGATCTCAGACTTCGCTTGGAGCTCGGATTCCAGGTATATCTGCACCGCCTCTGATGACAAAACTCTCAAGATATGGGACCTGCAGACTGGGGATTGCGTGAAAACCCTTAAGGGACACACCAACTACGTCTTCTGTGTGAACTTCAATCCCCAGAGCAACGTAATTGTGTCCGGATCCTTCGATGAAACCGTGAGGCTGTGGGACGTGAAGACCGGGAAGTGCCTGAAGACGCTGCCAGCGCATTCGGACCCTGTGACTGCGGTCCACTTCAACAGAGATGGATCACTCATAGTTTCCAGCAGCTATGACGGGCTGTGCAGAATATGGGATACGGCAACGGGACATTGTTTGAAGACTCTGATAGATGATGAGAATCCCCCTGTCTCCTTTGTCAAGTTCTCGCCAAACGGGAAGTTTATACTTGCTGGCACACTTGATAATACTTTGGTAAGCTTCCTGGTTCTTTTCTCATCGTTCTTGAAGCATTTCTATCGGAATGTGCCACTATTCCCTCTCTCTGTGACTTATCCCTCCACGACATTACTCCTGCTACAATGTACTTCTTGTTGGTTTTGCACCCCAGCTTTTGTTGGAAGTTAGTATTAAGTTCAATGGATACAAATTTCCTTCCATAATTTGTGAAAGGTAGTGTGAATCTCAGTGCAATGTGTTTTCTTTTCTCTTTCTTGAACACATTTTTCTCGCAGTCTTCATGCAATCAAGTTCTTTCTTGCAGTATCATTTCTTCCTTCAGTTGGAGGGTTTGTACAACTCCAGACACAGTATTTATTGAGGGGTGTTAATACACTTGCTTTTCTGGATGCTGGCCTAATGTCACTGTGCCAGTCATTTTTCCACAGAAGATCATCTTGCTGAATGCATCATGGAGGTTACAGTTTGCAAAAAGTGTTGTCATGAGGAACTTTGTTCTGTGTTTTTCAGGTTTTATTATATTTCAGTCCTGAATACTGAGTCTGAGGATAGAGTCCCTCCATCTTATTAGAGTTTACCCCCCCTAAAGTCCATTGTTGGCAAGGTTTATGTCCCTCCATGTGATGCTTGATGTTGAACAGCCATCACTTTGTTCTCCTCCCATTTGGAAGGATTTTGCATTTGCACTCTTCCCTTATGAATAGCATGCATTTTTTGTGTCTGATTTGATGGAGCTATTATTGCTAATGATTATGTTCCTCTTCTCTTCCTGCTGTCCATCCAACCCAAATGTTTTTCTTTTTTCAGGTCCTGCTGATATCCCATTTGGCTTTTTACTGCATGCAGAGATTGTGGAACTATACTACAGGCAAATTTCTGAAGACATACACAGGGCACACAAACAACAAGTTTTGCATTTTTGCGACGTTCTCGGTGACAAATGGGAAATACATAGTTAGTGGGTCAGAGGATCACTGTATCTACCTGTGGGATCTACAAGCTCGGAATATCATCCAGAAACTGGAGGGTCACACAGACACAGTGCTGTCTGTTTCTTGTCATCCTCTTGAGAACAAGATTGCCTCGGGGTCTTTGGAAAAAGATATGACTGTCAGAATATGGGTGCAGGAATAGATAAGTGACCAGATCACCATGATGCTGCTGGTGTACCATGTCTGGTGTCTTGCCTGCCATGTATTTGTACTAGAACAGAGGTTGAACTTCAATGCTGAAGGTGTGCACTGTTGTGTGGCCCATTACCTTAAATTTTTTGCAATGTTTCTCGATCATAGTGGCTGAAGTGGGGTGGATTTTAGTTTGCAGGATATTGTCAGATAAGATGAACCTTGCTTCATCTTCTGTTTACCAACTTCACAGCCCTTTTTTCAATATCCATGTGTGTTGCAGTATGATGTTTTGTCCTGTTGTGATTAGTGTTGGGGCTAAAAGCAGCCTTCATGGAAAATTGTTTCAATTATGTAGATCTAAAGGATCCTTGATGAATGGCCCAATGCTTCTTTTGGTTCCTGTCCAGCCCATTGCCCAGTTTTACAGGTATTATGTGAAAATTGAAATAAAGCTCCTAGTAAACTGGTTCTTAAAGGTACTCAACTTTTGATACAAGACATGCTTTGATTTACTGAAAGGAGTAATAATTTATATATATATCTACAGAGGTCTGAAAGAAAAATGCAAATGCCAAAATAAAGGAATTAAGACAGCATCTATATGTCGGACTAATACTCACAGAGCTATGTAGTTTGGATGATGAGATGCTAATGGTGAGATGGCTGTTCTTGTGAACTCTGTTTTCATTATCTGGATGTATTTTTATTCCATAGCCTGCAACCACGCAAGGAATGAGCATGCTGTACACCAGTTTTAAATTTTGTTCAATGCAGAGGTCAAGAAATGCACAAATGATGTCCTTGCATTTCATGTTTGACCACTACAATGAAATTTCATCAATGGTTTGGAAAAATGGGACTTACTTTCTCGGAATGTATTGTTGGATCTTGAGTCAGATTCCAGCTGTTCACTTCTTCAAACTCCTTTCAGTTGAGAAAATTTTAAACTGTAGCTGACTTGAACAGATATGTGGAATTATTACTTGGGAGATAGTGGAGCAAATAAGCTATAAGCTTTCTCTGAAATCAACAGAAATGTGGTGAAGCCTGAGACAGAAGTCTTGGAAACATTAGCAGAGCTACTCTGGAGTAGTGATGCAGAATGCACAGCTTGTCATCATGACTCGGATGTGGGAACCACACTTCTTCTCTGCTCTGCCTTGTGAGAAGTAGTAGGATTCCAGCAACACTTCATATGGGTAAACCAAGTTTGCAAAATGCAGGATTTTGATAACACTGCACATATACTGCAGCTTCAATCTACCTTGCAAGTGGTTGATGTTTTGGATGTCTTCATCAGCTTATGATAGCTTTGGAAAAGGAACAGCATTTGCCATCATCACATGCTAGGAAACCCACAAAATTTGCCTTGAGACATCTAACTATTGACAGCTTGTGCACTCTTGAGGATCACCACCAATTGGCAGCTACAACTACACTGTTGTAATAGGAGACCTATGCAACTTCATATTCCTGAAATTAGTATGAACTTACAACCCTTGCAGGGTCAGGAGTCGGGCACAAGTCAGGAGTCCAGGGCGGGAGTTGGGAGTCCAAAGCACAAGTCAGATGGGCCTTTAGCTGCACAGTTGAGTACAATAAGGGTAAAAGCAAATCTCTTTGACTTCTCTACATTGCAAGCTTTGGTAACCTCTTTCAATAATCATTGTGCCCTTATCACCAACGGAGCACAATTAGAAGAAGATTTAACCTCCCCATAGTTGATGCAAAACTCTTTCTATACATTCAAATATTGACCGAATCACTAATGACACCGTGGAAGTTTTTTTATTATTATTTGTTGGTTGCAATAACTTTGTTTACCCCTATGGAGGCTAACAATAAAAGGACTTAATATATCATATATTGTAACAATTTGTACCTATGTTCAAAGCATTTTGACCTCCATCAACAGTTTTAGAATTATTGGAGTCAAATCAATTAATATATGTTTTTTCTTTACATATTCAAAACATTCATTAGGAAGAATTATCATTCTTATCTTACACATTTATCTCTTTCAATCATTTCACAATTAATAAAGTTAGATTGACTAAATGAACGCCACTCGTTATTACTTCTTTTGAATCCCAAATAGTCAATGTGTTCAAATAATATCTTTCTCTTTCCTAATTTTATTTCATGATGGATTTATTGAATGTCAAACCATATGTGTTCAAATTGTTTTTCTTTTTTTTCTCACAACATTATCATCGATTTATTGATCCTAATGGACTTGTTATGGATAGAAAACATTCAGATAATGTCATTTCTAAGAAGTTCATGGAACGATTTGATTTTTTTTGAGATCTCATATATTAAAGATGACATAATTTTTTTGAATGATGAGTAATGATCATAACTCGCCTCTTTTATAAGGTCCTCTACACTCATTAAATTACAAAATCTTGTTGTTAGTATAATAATCCTCTAACAATGAATATGTGCGAGATTTTTTTCTTATTAATTGGGGTTAGGATAGATTTTTTCATAATAGTTCTTCACCACTAGATTTTCTAATTTCGATCATATTACACTATGTTCAAAACAAGATATTGCATGTGATGACATTTGTGAATCTTTTATAATTATCATTTTATGTCATTTAGATCAATTTATCAAATACATGTTGAAGTTTGTTCTCATAACAACTTTGTCAAAGCATATGTCTAATGTTAATCAAAGCTTTTACTATAAGAATGAATTCCTATTTGTTGTGTTGTTCGCTTCTCATTCAAGTTCATTCAAAAAGCATGCAAAAATTACTCTAATCATGCAAGTAGTCCACATGTACATTATGATGTGGTTACATGTCAAGGAATATTTGAATATTTTGTTGATATGATGACATCTTGGAATGTGTCAAAATATTCAATCCATGTCAAGTGAGTTTGTTGAAAAATATTCCCTTAGGTATTCTAAAGAATATTATTATCTATGTATGCTCACCTACTCACCAAATACATCCATGTTCATAGATTATGTTAATATTTTACCCTTGTTCATGATTTCCTTAATAAGTTATTCCTTCATGTAAAATCATTCCAACACCATTCTTTTAACTAATATTGTTGCATTTCCTTCACGGTCTTAAAGATTCACACATACAAACTTCTAATCATGAGACCATGAATTATTGCAATAGTAAAAAAAAATACAACATAATCAAAAGCATACTTGTTTTATATTTTTTGTTTTTATGTATATTTATGATTGGTTACAATTACTACAATATTCCATTTCTATTGATAATTATTACAATTGGCTATTTACAACATCTAATAATCTAGATTTAGTTAGCCATTAAATTTGATAGAAGAAAAATTCAATTGACTATTAGTTTTGATTGTCTTATATTCAATTGTTTCTTAAATTTTTATCTATTGAATCAAGTTAATATATTTTTTCTAACATCTATGTTCAATCTAAGCCATTGGGTTTAGGTCATTTAAAGTTGAAAATTTGAAAACAAATTTCATCCTTTTTTTTCTCATGTTGTTTTAATGACAACACCAAAGTTGTTGTTCCAAGTTCTAAATGCATTAGGTTTATTCATGAAAATTTCAAAAAAAAATTGGTTAGAGATAATTGAAATGCATAAGGAAAGTTACGTGGGAAACTTTGAAACATACCAACATTGTCAATAAAGCACAAGAAAATGATTCAAACTTAAAAGTATTCTACAAACCCCCGATGCTCCACAAAATTCGAAGAAATGTAATTAATGAAACTCCATTGGAGAAAGCTGCATTGGAACTAATTGTGTAATGAAATGAAGTTATCTTTGGTTTTTTTTTTCATGCAAAACTTGTGTTAGAATTGCATGAATTTTTTTTGCATGAGCTCCTAAATCTTGAACCCCATTGGTATGGGACATTGTGCACCCCAAGCAAATTCCTTCATTTGGTTCCTAGCACAATTTATTTCCCTTCCTTGGACAAATCTCCAACTTGATGAATATGTATAGTGAATTGGACTAGATGAACATTGAGAAAATATTTTCACCCCACAAGGTATGTGTTGCAAGTAATCATTTTGTTTAGATTTTGTTCTATTATGTAGGTCATGGTGGGTATTTTATTGATCTGATTAAATTAAAATAGTTTTGCAAGATCTTGTGTTCATAGATCATGTTTACGAACATTGAAACCCTAGGGGAGACAAATGATGTAATAAAAACAAACATGTCAATTGCCAACTATGAAAATATATATATCAAGAGTAAGATGATAAAATGTTAAAATGAAGAAAGAGAAACCATAAAAGAAGGTGAAAGGTGAAGTTTTGTATAGATTGTAAAAAAATGTGACAAATAAAAGTAGATGCACAAATTTAGACAAAAACTAGCAAAATTTTGGAAGGTGGCAAAGGTGGTCCAATGAAGTCCATTGATATGTATGTTAGACAAAGTTAGAGAGCAAGTACAAAGCTTATGAAAAACATTACTATGTTTGTTATGAAAGAACTTAAGTGGGTACAAGATTCAACAACTTGTGTTTGAAAAGGTTTTGGGTCATTTAGTTTGAAAGGTGTGTTCCCTATTTATTCAAATTTAGTGTTATCTTGAATAGCTACACAAGATCTCAAATGTATTTATTTTTTCTATCATTTGCTTGTTCAAATCCCATATATATATATATAGTAATAGATATTGTGACCTTTGGTACTATTGATTAGGAATTTTGTCTTTTAAAATCAAGTAAACTAACCCAACTTGTGTTTTATTCTCCTATTGCAAGTTTGTTGGCATGTAGTTGTGATTTTTATGCATTTGTTAAATTATATGTATAGATTTAGTCCTCAACGACTTTCATCATTCAAGTGCTACATTTTTGCCCTTCAAAGGTTCCTTGTTCTTGAAAACCTATTGTGATTTTGTTCCATGGGGTAACCACTACCACCAATATGTTCATTATTGTGATACCTATTTTTGCATCTTTAACATGGTTTTTTCTTTTGAAGCTTTTTGTTTTCCTTGAAACATCTTTTGCATATCAGTAAAACATGGACATTCCATTGATTTTATGCCCTCATGTGCCACAATGTGACAAGAGTGTTTGATAGGTTTATGGGGCTTACTAGCATGTGCCATCATTTTTACAACAACTTGCATTTGTTCATCGTGCTTCTTATTCCTATAAATATCCACATTGTACAATATATGTTGGCATTGTTATTATTTTGCTACTTCATTATAATAGCTCCTATCTTAACCACTTGTGGAACTGAAAATGTGTTAATGCATAAGAATTTTTTTTGTTTTTTTCCACTACCCAAATTCACTAGGTTTTTAATGAAATGGGACAAAATTGATTAATATGCAACTTGTTTGATTTTGGTAAAAAAGGACTAGTTGATTAGAACGTTTTTAACAAAATGATTTAAAGTCATTTGGGATAATCATACGTTGCACTAAATAATTCTCAATTTTAAAATTATGACATGGGTATATGAGGTCCCAAGTTAATATGATGTGAAATAATGTGCCATGTCATCATACCCAAAAAAATCTTTTTTTTCTGAATTATAAAACCATAGATTGTATTTTTGTCACAACATGCCATGAAAAAAATTTAAAGTTTTTCTTTTTGATTTGGTCAAAAAAAATTGACATTATTCACCATGATGTATATGTTTGTATATTCATTGTGATGTACATGGTTGTATATTGCATATGCAAGAAATACATTACTGCACACATCCATCAAGGATTGAACCCAAGACCTCCTGAAAACACACTAAGGTATTAACCACCAACACACTTCAAAACTTTGTTGAAAAAGAAAAAAAAGTTGAACTTTATTGTGTTTAGCATGAAATTGTTTAGTAAATTCAAACTTTAACATATGTTTTCTTTTTCAAATGCTACAAATGAAAACATGATCTTGAAGTTTATTCAATAATGCATTAAAAAAAAATCAAAATTTAACAAAATTTAATTTAAAAGGTTAAAAAAAAATTTTAAATTGAATGTCATGAATAAATCTATAAAAAAAATTTGGTTTAAATTGACCGTCAATCTTTGTAAATTCAATGTCAATTCAAATATGTATTCATTAAATCTTTTATAATTTTATTATCAATACATAAATTATGTCCTTTTTTCATAAAATTGCAAGTTTTTATTTTCTCCAATATGATTAAGTACAAATTTATTTATTTTTTGCAATGTTACTAAAATGGTAATCATCCATAAGAAAATTTATAGATTTGGTTATAAACAAGTTGTGTAGTTGGAAACTTGTTTAAATTTTTTAGTATTATGGTTGCTTATTATATTTCATTGTAAAATAATGATAATATATATTTTAAAATTGACAAAAGAAAATTATTTCAAAAAAAATCGTTCTTGATGTTGTTGCCCCTTTAAAATTGGCAAAATTAGCCACAAGAATAAGCATTAATTAAGTAGTCAATATAGCCATTTAATTATCAAGACCATATTTGTTTTAACAAGATGAATCATACATTAATACAAATGATTAATTACACAACTTTGAAAAATAAAATCACAACATATTGTTTCACTTTTTTAATGATGTAAAAATCTTGTTTACATTTTTTTCCTTTGTAAAATTAAAAGCAATTTAATTTGGTGAAATTTTAGGTTTAAATAGTTGGATAATCACCCT